>Ga0073899_10000169_pt1 | contig 59631 bp, 50 predicted proteins | sample KloWWTmetaKNB5Ph_FD_88975 | JGI IMG/M metagenome (GOLD analysis project Ga0073899, IMG submission 88975) | Active sludge microbial communities from Klosterneuburg, Austria, studying microevolution and ecology of nitrifiers - Klosterneuburg... | ecosystem: Engineered > WWTP > Aerobic digester >... | reverse complement strand
TTCACCCTGGAAGAACATGACGACGGTGTCACGCGGCTGACGCTGAGCCGCCCCGAGCGCATGAACACGATGACGCCGGCCTTCTTTCCGGCGCTGCGCGATGCCGTGGTCCGGCTGAACGCCGAAGGCCGAACGCGCGTGCTGGTGATCGACTCGAGCGGCAAGCACTTCAGTGCCGGCATGGCGCTGGACGTGTTCGGCGGTGATGCGCTCACGCTGGGTACACGGGATGCCCGCCGGCGGCTTGCGTTCCAGGACGGCCTGCGCCAGTTGATGCATTGTTTCGACGTCATCGAGCAGGCGCGTTTTCCCGTCATTGCTGCGATCCAGGGGGCTTGCGTCGGCGGTGCGCTCGACCTGGCCTGCGTGTGCGACTTGCGCGTGTGCAGCGCCGACGCCTTCTTCACCGTGCAGGAGATCCACATCGGCATGGCTGCCGACCTGGGCGTATTGCAGCGCCTGCCCAAGATCGTGCCGCCCGGCGTGGCGCGCGAGATGGCCTACACCGGCGAGCGCGTGGGTGCCGAGCGCGCCTTGCAGATCGGCCTGGTGAACGCGGTGCTGCCGAACCTGGACGCGCTGCAGGCGCACGCCCTGAAGCTGGCGCAGGCCATCGCCGCCAAGTCGCCGTTGGCGGTGGCCGGCAGCAAGCTGGCGATCAACTACGCCGTCGATCACCCGACGGCCGACGCCCTGCAGCAGATGAGCTTGCTGCAAAGCGCGATCTTCGACATCGACGAGATGGCCACCGCGATCGAAGCCTGGAAGGCCAAGCAGTCGGCACCGTTCGAAGCACTGACGCCGGTGGCGCCGGTCTGAGCCCGCGCACAGAACAGCACCTGCGTGCTGTCCTGTGGCTGGCGAAGGCACGAGCCCATCTCGTGGGCAAGGGCTGAGCCCCTACTTCCAGGCGAACACTGGCTGCTCGAAATGCGCCACCCGCGTGGCGCGGCCGGCGACGCAGACCTCGCGAAACTGGTAGAGCATCGCTGCCGTCGGCGCCGCGATCCAGCCCGTGCCCACGGGCATGCGCAGGACCGGATGCTGACTCTGCGGGATGCGGTTGAGGATGGGCGCGTCGGCGCGCATCAACTCGTGCAGGCCCAGGCGATGCAGGCTGGCCACCTCGTGCGGGTTGGCCACCAGGTCGGGTGCGGCACCGGCCCACACCACAACGGGTGTGATCGCATAGCCCGAGCGGCTGACATAGTCGTCCAGCCTGCCCAGCACGTCGCCGACCTGCAGCTGCAGGCCCACCTCTTCGGCCAGTTCACGCAGCGCCGCCTGTTCGGGTGATTCACCGTCGTCGATGCGGCCACCGGGCAAGGCCCATTGGCCGGCATGCTGGCGCATCGCCGCGGCGCGGCGCGTCAGCAGCAGCGCCGGTGCCTGGCTCCAGGTCGGCAGCCGCGCCAGACCATGGGTCTCGACGCCATGGCCTTCCTCGACCAGCGCTAGTGCGACCGCGGCGCGGCGCAGCGCCGCGCGGCCTTCGGCATGACCCATCACCTCGAACCCGGCCAGCGCCGCTTGCACCTGCTGGCGAAACGCCGCGCTGGTCATGTCCGGGGCACGATTCATGGGCTTGCAAGCCTTGGGTTACAGCCGGGCATCGGTGTGCAGAGCCATCAAGATGGGGGACCGCCAGTGTAGGCAATGCCGGCGCGGCCGGTTATCGTGGTGGCCCATGTTCAACGCCGAGCCCCCGCCACCTTCGGCCGCCGCCCCGCGGCCGCTGAAGGGTGACGAGCCGCCCGACAACAACGACTACGGCACGCTGTTCGATGCGCTGCCCATCGGCGCCTACCGCTCGCGGCCCGATGGCGTCATGCTGCGCGCCAACCCGGCGCTGGCCCGCCTCAACGGCTATGCCTCCACCGATGCGCTGTGCCTGGCGGTGCACGACCTCGAGCGGGGGTGGTATATCGACCCGGACCGGCGCGCGCAATTCCGCAGTCGGCTTGAGCGCGACGGCCTGCTCAGCGGCTTTGTATCGGAGGTCAGGCGCTACGCCAATGGTGAGCGCATCTGGATCAGCGAGAACGCCCACGTCGTGCGTCGCGCCGACGGCAGCGTGGCCTATTACGAAGGCACGGTCGAGGACATCAGCGAACGCGTGCACGCGCAGTCCGCGCTGGCGCGCAACGAGCGCTACCTGCGCGAGATCGCCGAGCACATCCCCGGCATGGCCTACCGGGTGCAATTTCCGGCCGACAGCACGCACGCGCCGCACTACACCTTCGTCAGCACCGGCGTGTACAGCCTGTACGGGGTCAGCGCCGAGGCCCTGATGGCCGACCCGCAGGTGCTGCGCCAGTTTCGCCACCCCGACGACGCCGAGCGTGTCGATGTCGAGGTGGCCGCCGCGGTGGCTGAGCAACGCAACCTCACCGTGGCCTTTCGCATCCTGGTGAGGGGCCGCATCAAATGGGTGCAGATGAGCTCGTCGGCGGTGATCAGCGACGGTGGCGATCAGCTGCGTGTGGGTGTCATGCTCGACGTCACCTCGCAGCGTCAGTCCGAGGCCTTTCGGCGCGAGCGCGACCGGGCCGAATCGGCGCAGCGCCACATGATCCAGTTCCTGTCGCGCGTCAGCCATGAACTGCGCACGCCGCTGAATGCGATCAACGGCTTTGCCCAGCTGATCGAGATGGAACCCGGCACGCCCGATCGTCAGCGGCGCTGGGCGCATACGCTGCTGAGCAGCGGGCGCCATCTGCTGGACATGGTCAACGATGTGCTCGACCTGACCGGTGCGCAAAGCGGCATGGTCGCGGTGACGCCGGGCGACGTGGACGTGCACGCTGTGCTGCACGAGGCCTGGGGCATGGTGCAGGCCGACGCGCAGGCGCGCCAGCTGCGCTACGCCGGGCCGGATCCGGCCAGTGCAGGCCTGCAGGTGCGTGCAGACCGCCGCCGCCTGCTGCAGGTGCTGACCAACTTGTTGTCCAACGCCGTCAAGTACAACCGGCCCGGAGGGCCGTTGACGGTCGATTTGCAGCGCGACGATGGCCAGGTGTTGATCGCCGTCACCGACGGCGGTGCCGGCATGTCGGCTGAACAGCTGCTGCGGCTGTTCAGCCCTTTCGACCGTCTGGGGGCGCAGCATTCCACGGTGCCCGGAACCGGCCTGGGCCTGGCGCTGTCGCGCCAGCTGGCAGAGGCCATGGGCGGCAGCCTGCACGCGTCCAGCCCGCCGGGCGGTGGCTGCACCTTCACGCTGAGCCTGCCCATGGTCGAGGGCGGGATGCCGCCTGGCGACACGACAGTTTCATCGACCGACCGAGGCCGACCATGACGCCAGCGCCGACCGGCGGCTTTCGTTTGCCCGACTGCTGCTCACCGGCGCGGTAGGCGGCCTGGGCCGGGTGCTGCGGCCGCGGCTGAAGGTCCTGTGCGACGTGCTGCGAGTCAGCGACCTGGCCCCGGTGCGCGCGCTGCTGAAGGATGTCAACGCCGTGGTGCAACTGGGCGGCATCTCGACCGAACATGCCTTCGAAGAGATCCAGCCGGCCAACATCCTGGGCACCTACAACGTCTGCGAAGCCGCGCGCGAGCACGTGGTGCGGCGCATCGTGTTTGCCAGTTCCAACCCTGTCACCGGCTTCTACACGCAGCCCGGGACCATCGATGCGCGCATGCCGGTCCGCCCCGACGGCTACGACGGCCTGTCCAAGGCCTTCGGAGAGAAGCTGGCGCAGTTCTGTTTCGAACGTCATGGCATCGAAACCGTCAGCCTGCGCATCGGTTCGAGTTTTGCCGAACCCGCCGACCGCCGCATGCTGGCCGGCTGGCTGAGCTTCGGCGATCTCGAACGCCGGGTGCTTGCCGCGCCGCCGTCAAGGCGCGCCAGCCGGTGATCGACCCCAGCCAGCCGAACGCGATGTATCAAGGTGGCGGTTTCGTGATCAAGGGGCCCTATCCACCGGCCGCCTGATCAGCCCGCGCTGTTGTGCCGCGTCACAGCGCGCGTTCGAAACGGAACACCGCAACGCTGGCACGCAGGTTGGGCCAACGTCGAATCACGCGCCCGCCCTGCAAGCCGAAGCTGTCGGTCACCACCAGCCCGCTCTTGCGCGCCAGCACCTCGAAGTCGGCGTAGGTGCCGACGCGGATGTTGGGCGTGTCGTACCACTCGTAGGGCAGCACCCTGGTCACCGGCATGCGGCCCGACAGCACGCGCACGCGGTTGGGCCAGTGCGCGAAGTTGGGGAAGCTGACGATGCCGATGCGGCCCACGCGCGCAGTCTCGCGCAACATGTGCTCGGTGTTGCGCAGGTGTTGCATCGTGTCGATCTGCAACACGACGTCGAAGCTGGCGTCGTCGAACAGCGCCAGCCCCTGCTCGAGGTTGAGCTGGATGACGTTGACACCACGCTTGATGCAGGCCTGCACGTTGGCGTCGACGATCTCGATGCCATAGCCGCTGCAGCCCTTGTGCTGCTGCAGCCGCGCCAGCAGTTCGCCGTTGCCGCAGCCAAGATCGAGCACGCGTGCGCCGAACGGCACCAGGTCGGCGATGAGCTCGAGGTCGCGTCGCTCAGACATCGCGTGCCACGCGGTCGAAATAGGCCGCCATCACGCCGTGGTAACGCGGGTCGTCGAGCAGGAAGGCGTCGTGGCCGTGCGGCGCCTCGATCTCGGCGTAGCTGACGTCGATGCGGTTGTCGACCAGAGCCTTGACGATCTCGCGTGAACGCTCGGGCGCAAAGCGCCAGTCGGTGGTGAAGCTCACCAGCAGAAATCGGTTGCCGCGTGCGCCCTCGAAGGCGGCCGCCAGGCTGCCGCCATGGGCCAGCGCGGGGTCGAAGTAGTCGAGCGCGCGCGTGATCAGCAGGTAGGTGTTGGCGTCGAAGTACTCGCTGAACTTGTCGCCCTGGTGGCGCAGGTAGCTTTCGATCTGGAACTCGATGGCCTGCGTGCTGTAGGCCAGCTCGGCGGCACGCAGCCGGCGCCCGAACTTGGTGTCCATCACGTCGTCCGACAAATAGGTGATGTGGCCGATCATGCGTGCCACGCGCAAGCCGCGCTTGGGCAGCACGCCCTGCAGCTGGTAGTGGCCGCCGTGGAAGTCGGGGTCGCTGATGATGGCGCGCCGCGCCACCTCGTTGAAGGCGATGTTCTGTGCCGACAGATTGGGCGCCGTGGCCACGGCGATGCAGTGGCGCAGGCGCTGCGGGTGGCGCAAGGTCCAGGCCAAGGCCTGCATGCCGCCCAGGCTGCCGCCCAGCACCGCGGCCAGCTGCGTGATGCCCAGGTGCTGCACCAGCCGCACCTGCACCTCGACCCAGTCTTCCACCGTCATGACCGGAAAGTCGGCACCCCAGGGGCGGCCGCTGGCCGGGTTGGTCTGCATCGGGCCGGTGGAGCCGAAGCACGATCCCGGGTTGTTCACGCCGATGACGAAGAAACGCTCGGTGTCCAGCGGCTTGCCCGGCCCGATCAGGTTGTCCCACCAGCCCAGGTTGCCCAGTTCGTCGACGCCGGCCACATGGTGGCTGGCGTTCAGCGCGTGGCACACCAGCACGGCATTGCTGGCATCGGCATTGAGCGTGCCGTAGGTTTCGTAGGCCAGCGTGTATTCGGGCAGCACGCCACCGCTGTGCAGCGCCAGCGGCTCGCCGAAGTGCATGAACTGAGCTTGGACCCGACCGACACTGCCCATGAAAAACCCGATGCCGCAGCTTGTGCGGGCACCGGGTTCGGCGTCGCGTTTAGCTGCATTTCTAAGGCGCCCGCAAGCAGGATCAAATCGGCGCCGACCGGGGAAAGTATAGCCTCACGACCTGCGCGGACGGCATCAGCGAGACCTGGGCAGATGGCCTCGCAGCCCCAGGCAAAGTGCAGATGGCACCGGGTAATTCGCCAGCGGGTGTGCGGTGCGGGCAGCTAGCATGCCGCGCACGACCGAAGAGGATCACCCCGATGCATGCCTGGCTGCAAAAACTCGATGAACACTTCCCTGTGCGCTATGCCGTCTGGCTGCTCAGCGCGGTCGGGCTGCTGCTGTTCAGCTTCACCTGGGTGGCTTTCGACACCTATGGGGCGGCAGCGCTGGTGTGCCTGTTCCTGGTGCTGCTGGGCCTGCGCGACGTGCGCCAGCGTCGTCATGCGGTGATCCGCAACTATCCGGTCATCGGCCACATCCGCTACCTGCTGGAATTCATCCGGCCCGAGATCCGCCAGTACTTCATCGAGAGCGACAGCGAAGCCGTGCCCTTCTCGCGCCAGCAGCGCAGCCTGGTCTACCAGCGCGCGAAGGCACAGCCCGACAAGCGCCCCTTCGGCACCCAGCTCGACGTGCAGGAGATCGGCTACGAGTGGATCAACCACTCGATGGTGCCGACCCAGCTGGCCACGCACGACTTTCGCGTCACCATCGGCGACAGTGGCAGCAGTTGCACCCAGCCCTACGCCGCCAGCATCTTCAACATCAGCGCGATGAGTTTCGGTGCGCTGTCGGCCAACGCCATCATGGCGCTCAATGGCGGCGCCAGGAAGGGCAGCTTTGCGCACGACACCGGCGAAGGCTCGATCAGCCAGTACCACCGTGTCAACGGTGGCGATCTGATCTGGGAGATCGGCTCAGGCTACTTCGGTTGCCGCAATGACGACGGCAGCTTCAACGACAAGAAGTTCGCCGCCAACGCCTGTGAGCCGCAGGTGAAGATGATCGAGCTCAAGCTCAGCCAGGGCGCCAAGCCCGGCCATGGCGGCGTGCTGCCGGGGGCCAAGGTCTCGGCCGAGATCGCGATGGCGCGTGGCGTGCCGCAGGGTGTGGACTGCATCAGCCCCGCCAGTCACAGCGCCTTTTCCACACCGGTTGAGATGATGCACTTCATCGAGCGGCTGCGCGGGCTGTCCGAGGGCAAGCCGGTGGGCTTCAAGCTGTGCATCGGCCATCCCTGGGAATGGTTTGCGATCTGCAAGGCCATGCTCGAGACCGGCATCACGCCTGACTTCATCGTCGTCGACGGCGCCGAGGGCGGCACCGGCGCGGCGCCGCTGGAGTTCACTGATCATGTCGGTGCGCCGCTGCAGGAGGGGCTGATGCTGGTGCGCAACTCACTGGTCGGGCTGAACCTGCGGCATCGCATCAAGCTGGGTGCGGCCGGCAAGGTGGTCGGCGCGTTCGACATCGCGCGCATGATGGCGCTGGGTGCCGACTGGTGCAATTCGGCCCGCGGCTTCATGTTTGCGCTGGGCTGTATCCAGGCCCAGCACTGCCACACCGGCGCCTGCCCTACCGGAATCACCACGCAGGACAGCAAACGCCAGCAGGCGCTGGTGGTGCCCGACAAGACCGACCGTGTCCACCGCTTCCACCAGAACACCTTGCATGCGCTGCAAGAGCTGGTGCAGGCGGCGGGGCTGGAGCATCCCAATCAGATCACCGCAGCCCACATCGTGCGCCGCGTGTCCGACAGCGACGTTCGCTTGCTGGTCAATCAGCTGCCGCTGGTCAGGCCCGGCGCGCTGCTCGATGCGAGCGAAGGGCGTGGCGACTGGCCGCACAACGTCTACCGGCTGTACTGGCCGCTGGCCAGCGCGCACAGCTTCAAGCCGGTTGCCGAACCCGCGCTGCACGCCGCCATCGATGACTGAGTCTGGACGCGGAGCGCCGGAAGGTGTTTCACGCCCGACGGCCGAGGCCTTAGGCTGCCACCGTCTGCCGCACCGCATGTTCCCAACGCGCCATCAGTTCGGCCGCCCGCTCGCGCGCCAAGGTCGGCTGAAAGCGGCGCTCGACCTGCCACTGCGCTGCCAGCTCGTCCAGCGACCGGTAGACGCCGCTGGCCAGGCCGGCCAGATAAGCGGCGCCCAGTGCCGTGGTCTCGGTGACCTTGGGGCGCACCACCGGAATGCCCAGCAGGTCGGCCTGGAACTGCATCAGCAGGTCGTTGACGCAGGCGCCCCCATCGACGCGCAACTCGGTCACTGCCAGCGGCGTGGGGCCGCCCGCGGTGGCGGCATCGGCCACCATGGCCTGCAGCAGCGCCGCGCTTTGAAAGGCGATGCTCTCGAGCGCGGCCCGCGCGATGTGCGCCACCGTGCTGCCGCGAGACAGGCCGACGATGGCGCCGCGCGCGTCGGCGTTCCAGTAGGGTGCGCCCAGCCCGGTGAAGGCTGGCACGAACATCACGCCGCCGGCATCGGGCACGCTCTGCGCCAGTTGCTGCACCTCGCCGCTGGCCTGGATCGCGTGCAACCCGTCTCGCAACCATTGCACCACCGCACCGCCGATGAACACACTGCCTTCCAGCGCGTACTCGCGCGTCGGCCCCGGCTGGGCGGCAGCGGTCGTCACCAGACCATGGCGTGACGGTTCGAAGTGCGTGCCGCAGTGCATCAGCATGAAGCAGCCGGTGCCGTAGGTGTTCTTCGCCAGCCCGGCCTTGAAGCAGGCCTGGCCGAACAGCGCCGCCTGCTGGTCACCGGCAATGCCGGCGATCGGGATCGGCGCGCCGAACAGATCGGCGTCGGTCTCGCCGAAGACATGGCTGGACGCAAAGACCTGCGGCAGCAGGCTGTCGGGCACATGCAGCGCCTTCAGCAGCTCGTGGTCCCAGACGTTGTGGCGGATGTCGAACAGCATCGTGCGCGACGCATTGCTCACGTCGGTGGCGTGCACGCGGCCGCCGGTCAGCTTCCACAGCAGCCAGCTGTCGATGGTGCCGAAGGCCAGCTGGCCCTGCGCGGCAGCGATGTGTGCGCCGTTGACATGGTCGAGCAGCCAGCGGATCTTGGTGCCGCTGAAGTATGGGTCGATGCGCAGGCCGGTCGAATGTTGCACCGCCTCGGCCAGACCGTCCTGCGCCCGCAGTTGCATGCACAGCGGCTCAGTGCGGCGGTCCTGCCAGACGATGGCGTTGTGGATCGGCTGGCCACTCTGACGGTTCCACAGCAGCGTGGTCTCGCGCTGGTTGGTGATGCCGATGGCGGCGATGTCGGTGGCCTTCAAGCCGGCCTGAGACAGCGCCTGGCGCGCGACGTCGAGCTGGGTGACCCAGATCTCGTCGGCGTCGTGCTCGACCCAGCCCGGCTGCGGGAAGATCTGTCGGAATTCGCGCTGCGCCATCGCCACGATGTGGCCGTCGCGGTGGAACACGATGGCGCGTGAGCTCGACGTGCCCTGGTCCAGGGCGAGCAGGTGGTTGCGGGGCATGGCGGGGGGTCTCCGGCATTGGGCGGGATGTGCAGCCTGCACCGACTCTGCCACATTGCCGTGCCCGCCCGTCATGCGTGGTGCGTTGCCACCAGTGCAAAGCGCCGCACGGCCAGGGCCCTGGCGACGCTGGCGCCGAGATTCGGGTCTCAGGCCAGTGCTTCGTCCAGCACTTCCACCCAATGCCGCACCGGCGTGCTGGTGCCGCTTTGCAGGTGCTGGATGCAGCCGATGTTGGCCGACACGATCAGCGGCGCGTCGACCGCCGCCAGGCTCGTCAGCTTGCGGTCGCGCAACTGGTAGGCCAGCTCGGGCTGCAGCACGCTGTAGGTGCCAGCGCTGCCGCAGCACAGGTGGCTGTCGGTGGCGGCCAGCTGCACGTCGAAGCCCAGCTCGCCCAGGTGCCGTTCGACCACGCCGCGCAGTTGCTGGCCATGCTGCAGCGTGCAGGGCGGGTGGAAGGCCAGCCGCTGGCCATCGCGGCTCTTGCGCAGCCTGGCCTTCAGTGGCGCCACCAGATCGGGCAGCAGTTCACACAGGTCGCGCGTGAGTACCGATACACGCTGCGCCTTGTCGGCGTAGTCGGGGTCGTGCGCCAGGGCGTGGCCATAGTCCTTGACCGTGACGCCGCAGCCGCTGGCATTCATCACGATGGCCTCGACCCGGCCTTCGCTGGTCAGCCCATTGACCAGTGGCCACCAGGCGTCGATGTTGCGTCGCATGTCGGCCAGCCCGCCTTCGACATCGCTCAGGTGCGTTCGGATGGCGCCGCAGCAGCCGGCGTCGTCGGCCACCAGGGTCTGGATGCCGGCGGCATCGAGAACGCGCGCGGTGGCGCTGTTGATGTTGGGCATCATCGCCGGCTGCACGCAGCCCAGCAGCATCAGCACCTTGCGCTTGTGGGTACGCGTGGGCCAGAACCTGGCGCGTGCGCCCGCGCTGGCCGGTACCTTGGCCTTCAGCGCCGCCGGCAGCAGCGGCCGCAGCAGCTGCCCCATCTTCATCGCCGGGCCGAACAGCGGCGAGGTCAGCCCTTCCTTCAGCAGCCAGCGCACGGCGCGCTCCTTGGCCGGACGCTCGACCCGCTGTTCGACCACCTTGCGGCCGATGTCGACCAGGTGGCCGTACTGCACGCCGCTGGGGCAGGTGGTCTCGCAGTTGCGGCAGGTCAGGCAGCGGTCCAGGTGCAGCTGCGTGGCGCGCGTGACGGGCGCGCCTTCGAGCACCTGCTTCATCAGGTAGATGCGGCCTCGCGGGCTGTCCAGCTCATTGCCCAGCAGCTGGTAGGTGGGGCAGGTGGCGGTGCAGAAGCCGCAATGCACGCACTTGCGCAGGATGGCTTCGGCTTCGACGCCGTCAGGCGTGCCTGCAAATTCTGGGGCGAGGTGGGTTTGCATGCGGCAGCGGGTTCAGGCGCGTGGTGGTCTCAGGTGCCGACCGTCCACGACGCGGCCCAGTAGTGGGTCCAGTCCGTCCATTCGAAACTGCGGGCCTGTGCACCCAGCAGGTTTCGCACGGCGTCGGGCGTGGGAAAGTTCTTCAGCACCTCGTGCACGCTGCCGTCATCCAGCGTGCGGTTCTGGTAGCTGTTGCCGTCGTCGTCGCGCCGTGTGATCGGGGTGCTGCTGGTCTGCACAAAGCTGTTGTCCAGCACCACCACGCGCGCGCCGGGTTGCAGGTGGCGGTGCAGCGTGGCCACCCAGTCCGGCAGCCGGGCCAGCGGCACATGGCTCCACCAGCAGCCGGCAAAGGCGGCGTCGAAAGTTCGATTCCCCACTTCGCTCAGACTGTAGGCGTCGACGGTCTCGAAACTCACTCTACGTTCGGGCAGTGGCTTTTGCCGCGCAATGGCCATCGTCTCGGGGTTGAGGTCGGTGGCCAGCCATTGCTTGCAGTGGCTGGCGCCATGCGCCGTCCACCAGCCGGTGCCGCAGGCCAGCTCGAGCACGCGGCGGCCGACGAAGGCGCGCGCCACCCAGGCCTCGATCGCGCGCAGGTCGGTCTGGCGTTCGGGCTTGTGGTACACGCGCTCGTAGTAGGCGGCGCGGCGACGGTAGTAGTCGAGCATGTCGAGCGTTACATCCACGGATACAACCTTCCCGCATTGAAGACCCCGTCGGGGTCGAAGGCGGCCTTCAGCTGCTTCTGGATGCGCTCAAGCGGCAGCGACAGCGGCGCGAACGCGCCGGGCGACTTGTCGCCGCCGCGGAACAGCGTGGCGTGGCCACCGGTCGCGGCCGCCGCTTCTCGCAACTGTGCCGCGGGCGTGCTGGTGCACAACCAGCGCTGGGCGCCGCCCCATTCCACCAGCTGCTCACCCGACAGCGCCAGCGGCGGTGCGGTCTGCGGCAGCGACAAGCGCCACAGCGTGGCGCCGCCCTGCACCGCTTTCAGCGCACCGATGAAGAACTCGTCGTGATGGTCGCGCAGCCCGGCCCAGAAGGTGGCGGCCAGGGCAGGCTCGATCAGCTCACCGCCCAGCGCCGCCTGCGCGGCCTGCACGGCCGCGCGCGCACCGGCCAGGCGCAGCACCAGCATGCCGTCCCACCAGGCGCTTGCCGACAGCGGCAGCGGCTGGCCGCCCCATTGGTTGAGCCTGACCAGCGCGGCCGCCTGGCCGAGTTCGAAGCGCAGTGTGGCCGTGGCCACGGCCTGCGGCAGCACTTTCAGCGAGACCTCGCAGATCACGCCCAAAACGCCCATCGACCCGGCCAGCAGCCGCGACACGTCGTAGCCGGCCACGTTCTTCATCACCGTGCCGCCGAAGCTCAGCACTTCGGCGCGGCCGTTGATCATGGTGGCGCCCAGCACGTAGTCGCGCACGCCGCCGACGCTGGACCGTGCGGGGCCGGCCAGGCCGGCCGCCACCATGCCGCCGACGGTGCCTGTGTCTGCAAATCGCGGAGGCTCGAAAGGCAGGCATTGGCCCTGCTCGGCCAGCGCCGCTTCCAGCTCGGCCAGCGGCGTGCCGGCGCGCGCGGTCACCACCAGTTCGCTGGGTTCGTAGCTGCTGATGCCCGCCAGCGAGCGAACGTCCAGCGGCTCACCCTTCGGCGGCCCGCCGTAAAAGGCCTTGCTGCTGCCACCGCGGATGTCGAGCCGGCCGCGGGCGGCGCGGGCGGTCTGCACCTGGTCGACAAGGTGGTCCAGCGCGGTGCTCATCTCAGAAGCGTTCCAGTTCCGGGAAGGGCAGCAGCCCCTTCTTCACGTGCATGCGGCCGTATTCGGCACAGCGCTGCAGCGTGGGAATGACCTTGCCGGGGTTGAGCAGGCCCGTGGGATCGAAGGCGCGCTTGAGCGCCTCCATCTGCGTGCGTTCGGCCGGGCTGAACTGCACGCACATGCTGCTGAGCTTTTCCACGCCAACACCATGCTCGCCGGTCACCGTGCCGCCGAACGCGACGCTGGTTTCGAGAATGTCGGCGCCGAACAGCTCGCAGCGGCGCAGCTGGTCGGGGTCGTTCGAGTCGAACAGGATCAGCGGATGCAGGTTGCCGTCACCGGCATGAAAGACGTTGCAGCACTTCAGCCCGTACTTCACTTCCATCTGCTGGATGGCCAGCAGGATGTCGGCCAGCTTCTTGCGCGGAATGGTACTGTCCATGCACATGTAGTCGGGGCTGATGCGGCCCGACGCCGGAAAGGCGTTCTTGCGCCCGCTCCAGAAGGTCAGGCGCTGCGCCTCGTCGCGGCTGACCTCCATGCGCGTGGCGCCGGCACCCGACAACACGTCGAGCATGCGGTCGATCTCTTCGGCCACCTCTTCGGGTGTGCCGTCGCTTTCGCACAGCAGGATGGCGACGGCGTCGAGGTCGTAGCCGGCGTGCACGAAGTCTTCTACTGCCGCCGTCATCGGCTTGTCCATCATCTCCAGGCCGGCCGGGATGATGCCGGCGGCAATGATCGCGGCCACCGCGTCGCCGGCTTTGCGGATGTCGTCGAAGCTGGCCATGATGCAGCGCGCCAGCTTCGGCGTGGGCACCAGCTTGACGGTGACCTCGATCGTCACCGCCAGCATGCCTTCGCTGCCGATGATGGCCGGCAGCAGGTCCAGGCCCGGCGTGTCCAGTGCCTCGGACCCGAACTCGACCGCCTCGCCCTCGACCGTGAAGCCACGCACGCGCAGCACGTTGTGCAGTGTCAGCCCGTACTTCAGGCAATGCACGCCGCCCGAGTTCTCGGCCACGTTGCCGCCGATGGTGCAGGCGATCTGGCTGCTGGGGTCGGGCGCGTAGTACAGGCCGTGGCGCGCCGCGGCCTCGCTGATGGCCAGGTTGCGCACCCCGCATTGCACGGTGGCGGTACGTGCCAGCGGGTCGATGCGAACGATCTGGTTGAACTTGGCCAGCGCCAGCGTCACGCCCAGGTGGTGCGGCAGCGCGCCGCCCGACAGCCCGGTGCCGGCACCGCGCGCCACCACCGGCACCTGCAGCCGGTGACAGGCCGCCAGCACCGCCGACACTTGCGTTTCGGTTTCGGGCAGCACCACCACCAGCGGCTGCTGCCGATAAGCCGTCAGGCCGTCGCATTCATAGGGCACCGTGTCCTCGGCCTGCCACAGCAGTGCATGCCGCGGCACCAGCGCAGACAAGGCTGCCACGACCTCGGCCTGGCGCTGGGCACGGTCGATCGCGGCGGTGGGCAGAGGGGAGTTCATGTGCGGGAGGCAGCGCTGCGGTGCGGGCATGATGCCATTGCCCGGCCTCAGCTTCGCTCGCTGCGCGCAAGACAGGGCATTCGAGTTAGTCTTCGCCGCACATGAAGACGGCGATCATCGTTGGCGGCGGGCTTGCGGGTCTGGTGGCGGCACGAAGGTTGGCGATGAGCGGCAGCTATCTGTCGCTGATTTTCGAGTCGTCGTCAATTTCTGGCGGCAAAGCCGCATCATGGCGCGATGAAACCGGTGCCCTCATAGAGGCCGGCCTGCATGTGTGCTTTCCGTACCATCGGCATTTGCTCAGTCTGCTCGGCGAGCTCGGGGCGGGATCTGGCATTAAGTGGGCCGACGCGGCCCTGCGCTATGTACGCACCGACGGCGATGTGGCCGAGTTGCGATTTCCGCGCCTGCCGCGCCCCCTGAACGGTGCGTTCGCGATTGCACGGCACCGGCACCTTAGCCTCTGCGATCGACTGTCAGCCTTGTTCGGAGCCGTCGAGGCGACGCTCAGCTCGCACGGCTGGCGCAGTCGCTATGAGTCGATCACGTTCGCGCAGTGGGCGCAGCGGCGCGGGCTGTCCAAGGCGCTCGTCGCGAGCGTGTTCGAGCCGATGATCGGTGGCCTGACGTTTCTGCGCAGTGACGAAGTCAGCGCCCGGGCCATGCTCGACTACATCGCCGCCGTGGGCGGCAGCACCGACGCCTACCGGGTCGGCCAGTTTAGTGGCGGAACCGCGCAGGTCGTGATCGAACCGCTTGTCGCCGACCTGGTTGCCCGCGGGGGCCGGATCCGCACTGGATGTGCCGTTGATTCGCTGGTGATCGACGGTGGGCGGGCGACCGGCGTTCGCCTGCAGGACGGCAACCAAGTGCGTGCCGACGTCGTGATCGTGGCCGTGCCCAGTCATCAGCTGGGCCGACTGATGCCGGCCGCGCTGCAGCACAACCCCGCCATTCGCAGCGTCGCCCGATTGCAGGCGGTGCCGGTCGCCTCGGTGCTCGTGCGCTTCGACCGCCTGCTCGGCGGGCCGCCCGGTCTGCGCTTGTCGCCTGGCTGTGTCTTCAACACCTGGGCCGACATGGCGGAACTCTTGCCCGAACTCGCGGGGTCCGGCCGGTCGGTGCTGCAACTGGTGGTGGCGCCGCTGCGTTGCCCGTCATTGTTGGATGATGCTGCCTTGACTGCTCGCGTCATTGCCGACGTCCGTCGGATCCTCCCTGCGGCGCGGGCAGCCCGGGTCGAGAAAACCGTCGTCACGCGCACGCCGCATTCGGTACATGCTGCCATCCCCGGGGCAGAGCAACTGCGACCTGATGTGCACATCGGCGTGCCTGGTCTCTTGCTGGCAGGCGACCATGTCTGCACGGGTCACAACCCGAATATGGAATCGGCCGTGATTTCCGGCCTTCGCGCGGCGAACTTGGCGATCGAGGCTGCACGATGAGCGACGACATGCTGGCACGATCGTTCGCCCCGACCCGCTTGCTGGATCGGGTACCCGGAGACGGTCGATCGATCGGTATTGCGGGCGCCGTCTTGCTGGCCGACCTGGCCGATTTCACGGGGCTGACCGAGGCCCTTGCAGCCAAGGCCGGCCGCGACGGCGTGGAACTCGTCGGTCGGGATCTGAATCAGGTCCTGGGCCCCGTGATCGACGCCGTCGTCAACCGGGGCGGCGAGGTCGTCAAGTTCTCGGGCGATGGGCTGCTGTGTGTCTTTGCCGGTTACGAGCAGGCCATCGAAGCGGCACGCTTGGCAGCGCGCGACATCGCGGCGGTGGCGGTGCAGGGCCCTTCCGGCCAGATACACCAGTTTCGCGTTGCCATCGTGCATGGATCGGTCGCGCTGGCCAGCATCGGTGGTCACCGCGGACGACGGGAGCTGGTCGCCGGCGGCGAGGCGGTCGAGCAGGCACAGCAACGGGTCACGCAGGCCCGACCCGGGGATCTGGGCCCGGAGCTGAGGCTGCCGGCACTGCCGCCGGATCGTCAGCCGACGCCGGTGCCGATCGACGACCCCCAGTGCTACTTGCCGGACTACGTTCGGGAGCGCTTGGGCCTTCACCTGTCGCAGTGGCTGCAAGAACTGAGGTCGCTCACCGTCGTGTTCGCGTCGCGCGTCGTCGACCCGGTGGGAAGTGAGCTACAGCCGCTGGCACGCGCCGTCCAGGTCGTCGTCGACAGGCACGGTGGCCAGCTGCTGCGTTTCAGTTTCGAGGGCCGGCTGCTCGTGGCCGAGCTGGCTTTCGGCCTCAGCGTCGGCGCGGCCGCTGCGGGGCCGACCGAGGCCCTGCGCGGCGCGGTGGCTCTGCTTCGCCGCGGCTTGGCGACGCGCATCGGCGTTTCGACAGGACGCGTGCTGCTGGGTCCGGTCGGGTCCACCGCCCGGCGGCAGCTGACGACGCTGGGGTCGATCGTCAACCTGGCGGCGCGCCTGATGCAGCACGCCGGCGAGAACGAAGCCTTGGTCGACAACGCGAGCTGGGTGGGCGTCGAGGGGCGCTTTCAGGGCACCGCAGATCGGGCCGTGCTGAAGGGGCTTGGTGAACGCTCGTTCTGGCGTCTCGGTATGGAGGTTTCACCGCCGGCGATTCACGATGAAGAGATGGTCGGTCGAGATCGTGAGATGCAGGCCATCCGCGACGTTCTGACCGCCGTCGATTCGCCGATGCGGGCGATCGTGATCCAGGGAGAGGCCGGAATCGGCAAGAGCCGACTCTGTCGATGGCTCGAAGCCGAGCTGCAACGGCGAGGCCTCGCGGCGTTCTTGTCGCAAGCGACTCCCGTCGGGCGGGACACGCCCTACTCCGGCCTGGCGGCGACGATAGCGACCGTTTGTGGGCTGCGGCCCGGGGTGGACAGCGAGCAGCAGTTGCGGGCGGTCGCACAACGGGTACTGGGTGACGCCGACCGCGCGCCGCTGCTGGGTGATGCCCTTGGCCTGTCTCTGCCGGATTCGGCGTTGACGCTGCCGCTGGTCGGACGGGCTCGCGCAGAGAACATCCGAGGCGCGCTGTCGGCCCTGTTCGACCTGCGTGAACGGCCTGGTGGCGCTGCGCTGATCGTCGAGGATGCACATTGGCTGGACTCGGCCAGTTGGGCGTTGTTGCAGCACCTGGCGCTCGACGATACGGGTCTGTGCATTGTTGTCGCCTGCCGGCCGATGCTCAATCTGGAGCCGGCGGAACTGCGGGCCCTACGGGCGCGGGGTGCGCTGAGCCTGAGCCTGCAGCCGCTGTCAGAGCCGGACCTTGCGGCTGTGTTGGCGCGCCGCCTGGGCGTGTGCCAGGTGCCGACCGACCTGGTGCAGTGGGTGGCCGAGCGCGCCCGTGGCAACCCCTTCTTCGCGCGCGAGCTGGCAGCCATGCTGATGGCGCTGGGCCATGTCGAAGTCAGCGACGGCGCACTGGTCGGCCAGGCAGACCGGACAGCGCTGGACGCGCTGCCCTTGGCCTCCACCGTGGAAAGCACGCTCGAGCAGCGCATCGACCAGCTTGGCTTGGAAGACGCGGTCGCGCTCAAGGTCGCCAGCGTGATCGGGCCCTTCTTCGATCTCGACACGCTGAGCGCGCTGACGACCGGGCCGGATGGCGGCAGCGTCCAGGCGGTGGTCGATCGACTCGTCGCCGCCGACATGGCCATGCCCGCCGGGGAGGGTCGGTTCGCCTTCAGGCACCGCCATACCCAGGACGCGGCCTATCGCATGTTGCCGGGCGAAAGGCGCCGCGATTTGCACGGGCGTGTGGCCGGCTGGTTCGAGCGTCGACTGGGCGACCGCGCCGACGAACACGCCGGTGAACTGGCCCACCACTGGTTTGCCGCCGAGGTTCGACCGAAGGCGCTGCAATGGCTTGAAAGCGCAGGCATTCAGGCGCTGCGCACCGGAGCCGACCGCGAGGCGGCAACCCAGTTTCGCCGTGCGCTGTCGATCGCCGACGGCCAGCCTGCAGGGCGCGTCGCCGCGTGGCACCGGCAGCTGGCGCGCGCGATGTTCGGGCTGGGTGAAGTGGAAGGCGTTGCGGTCGAAGCCCGAGCCTGTGTCGAGCTGGTTGCGCGGCGGCTGCCGACCAGCCCGCTGTCGTGGGCACTGCAGGCTGGCCGCATGACCCTGGGCCGATGGATGGGGGCCTCGACGCGCACGCTGTCCGCGGACGCGGGCGAATTGCTCGAAGGCGCGCGTGCCGCTGGGCTGCTGGCCGAATCGGCCTACTTTCTGAACGCGCCCGAGGTGATGCTGGGCAGCGCCCTGCTTGCCGTCGACCTGGCCGAGCGCACGCCGAGCGCGGCGCCGGTCTCGACCGCGTACGGCATGCTCGGCGTGGTGGCCGGCATGGCCCGCCTGCAGCGCACGGCCAGGCGGTATCTGGGCCGTGCGCGGTCCCTGTCCGAGGCTGCCGGCGACCCTTACCAGCTGGGCGTCGCGTGGTTCTACACCGGCATGTATTTCGGCTGCATCGGCGACTGGGCCGCATCGCGGGACGCCGCGCAACGGGCGCTGGCGCTGACCGAAGGGCTGGGCGCCGACATGCAGAGCGGGTTCCAGCTGACATTGATCGCGACCAATGCGCTGTACACCAGCGAATATGCGAACACGCGCGCATGGATGGCCACGGTGCGATCGCGAGCCGAGCGCGCGGGCAATGTCCAGCAGCTGGGTTGGGCCTGTAACGTCGTCTCGGTGGCTGACCTGCACCAGGGTCTCTACGTGGATGCGGTTGCGCTGTCGGCGCAAGGCCGGCAAATCTTCTTGTGTGAGCGGGACCTGGTGTCACTGATCATTGCCGAAGGGGTGCAATGCGCCGCCTTGGCCCACGCCGGCCGCATGGACGATGCGTTGCAGGCCGCTGCGCGTGCCACTGATCTGATCGCCACGGCGCGGCCCACCACCTGGGGGCAACTGGAAGGCTTTTCCGGGCCCTGCGAGGTGTATGCGATGGCTCTGGCGCAGGGGGTCGTCTTCGATGCCCAGGCGCGGGGCCGGTTCCGCATCGCGATCAGGGGCCTGCGCTTGTTCGCGCTCACGTTTCCTTTCGGCCGACCGCGCTTGCATTGGGTGCGGGGCCAGGGCTTGTTGGCGGTCGGCCAGCCCCGGGTTGCGCGGCGCCATCTTTTGCGGGCCATCAGACTGGCGCAGCACTTTGGCATGCCGTTCGAAGAGCTGCGTGCCACCAGGCTGTTGGCGCCGCTGAGCGATGGGCCGGCGCAGGCTGGGCTGTTGCAGCGGGTGCAATCACTGAGGGTGCAGGTCGAAGCCGGCGCAGCAGCGTTGCTGCCGACTGTTCAGCCCGAGGTCCAGGCGGTCTGACAGCGCACGCGCGCCTGCAGGCGCTCGAAGATGCGGTACAGCCCGTACAGCGTGCGGTTGACGAGGATGAATTCGCTGCGAATGCCGATCAGCGCCTGGTCCCGGATCATCTTCAGGAAGTGGCGACGACCCTCGGCGACGAAGTCGGGTTGCGCGCCGAAGTCGAAGCGGTCGACCCGGAAGGGCAGCGCCAGCCAGTTGCGAAACGGCGTCAACGCCGATTGATCGAGCTCCCAGGCAGTCGGCGGCGACACGTGGGCGAAGAGCCCCATGTCGCGGTAAACCGCGTGTGCGGCCTGGTCGTCAACGGCAACGGCGGCGCGCCAGATGCGGGTGAAGATGTGCTGGTAATCGGCGGGAATCCAGCGCGTGCAGCCGAAGTCCAGCAGACCGATGCGCCCCGCGCCATCGAACAGCATGTTGCCCGGGTTGGGGTCGGCGTGCAGCCGCCCCAGCCCATGCATTGACTGCACGAACACGTCGTACAGGCGCTGCGCGGCGAGGTCTTTCTCTTCGGGCTGCGGCCCGGTGCGAAGCCAGTCGTCGAGGTGAAGGCCGGGCAGCCTGGTCATCGTCAGCACGCCGGGCGCGCACAGGGCCGGCAGCACACCGGCGACCGTCACGCCGTCGACCGCGAGCTGCTGCTGGAACCAGGCCAGGCTGTCAGCTTCGCGCTCGTAGTCGCACTCTTCGAGCAGGCGCTGCTCGACCTCGTCGAGCAGCCGGCGATGGTGCGCAGCATGGTCGAGCAGCGCCGTCGCCCGTCGCAACAGCCGCAGGTCGCTGCGCACGGCCTGTTCCATGCCCGGGTACTGCACTTTCACCGCCACCGGCTGGCCGCAGCGCGTCGTTGCGGCATGCACCTGGCCCAGGCTGGCCGCGGCAAAGGGCCGAGGCTCAAAAGCATGGAAATGCTGCTCGATCGGCCCCAGCCGGCTGCGCACCATGTCGCGCGCAAATGCCGCGCTCATCGCTGGCACCCGGTGGCAGGCGGCGGCCAGTTCGCGCGCCACCGCTTCGGGCAGCAGGTCGCTTTCGAGGCTGAGAAACTGCGCCACCTTGGCCGCGGCACCGCGAAGTTCGAGTAGCGCGGCCAGCAGGGCGCGATGGCTGCGCGCACCGTCGGCCTCTGCGCTGCGGTTGATGCCCAGGCGTTCGGCAAGGCCGAAGGCGCCGGCCTCGACCGCGGCACGCCCCAGGCGCAGGCCCCGCGCCACGCCGGAGACGGGCGGCGGCCGCGCGCTCACGGCAGCGGGTCAGACGGCAGACCGAAAGCGCGCAGGGCTTCGACCAGGTTCACCGGGCTGGCCAGGCGTCGGACGCGGTCCGGCTTGAGCAGCATGTCGAGCAGGGGTTTGAGAACCTGCTCGTGGGGTTGCTCAAACATGGCATGCAGGTGCCTGAGCAGACCCGCCTGCCCGAATTCTTCGCGTTGCCACAACAAGCCGTCGATGAGGTAGGCCGAGGCCTCGACCAGCTTGCGCGTGTGGTGGTAGTCCGCCGACCTGTCAGCCGCCCAGATGGTCACCAGCCACACGGTCAGCGCGCACAGCGCGTCGGCCACTTCGCTCAACACATCGCGCGGCTGGACATGGTCGGGGAAGCTCAGATTCCGGTGGTTCGCATCCAGCCAATCAAAGAACGCCTTGTGCAGGCTGGCGTGCAGATCGTGCATCTCGGGCAGATGCAAGGGCCCCGTCACCTTCAGCGCAGACAGCCAGGCCAGGCTGAAATCACGCTTGCTCTGCAGCGTTTCGAGCAGCGTGAAAACGCAGGCTGCGAAGGTGTCGGCAAGGCCGCCACTTTCCGGCAGTTCAGGGATCGTTCTGCAAAGCCAGACCTCGCCCAGCACCTCACGGCTGGGGTACTGACGGTACAAGACTGCAGCATCGACCTTGGGCCGCAACCGGGCGCCGACGGCCGCAAAACTTGCCGGGTAGCCCAGGCAATTGAAGGCTGCGACGACCTGGTCGGGTGTGGGGCATGAATTGGGCATGGGGGTCAATCTCCGAAAACGGCCCCGACGATGGGGAAGTGAACGTCGCAGCCCAGGTTCCGCAGAATGTGGCGGGCCGCTTCCAGCCCGGAGGTGACAGCGGCTTCGATCGACCCGCAGCTCAAGGCCGTGCGCGTCCAGTCGCCGGCCAGCCACAGGTTCTGCACGCCCGACTCGAAGACAAACGGACGCGCGGCTTGGGTTCTGACATCGGCGCACACATAACGTGCGCTGTAGCTGTCGTTGATGCTGACGTGCGGCGGGTGGGCTTCGATGCCGCGCTGGAATTTGCCCGCGTGGGCCTGCAGCCATTCGTGCAGCACAGCAGGATCGTCACGCAAGCTCTGCGCGATCTCATCGTTGCAGTCGCCACAGTAGTACACCGGTGCCGGCTTGTAGGTATGGCCTTCGTTCAGGTGGCCCATGGCCGACGCGCAACGAAAAGTGCCTTGCAAGCCGGACACGATCGCGCCCGGGAAGCGAGGTGCACCCTCGGTCCAATGCTGAACCCCGATCGTGGCGCGGCTGTGGATGGCGCCGAGCCTCCCAGCCAGAGCGACTGGCAGGCCCGGCAGCGTCGCGCCAAACGGCGGGATCGCCAGCACGAACACATCGGCGGTCGCCTTCTCCTCGGAGCCGGGCAAAGGTCGTGCCGCCCGTGCCACCCAGCCCTCGCGCGTGGCCGGGCCCCAGCGTGCGAACTCGCCGGCCGGATCCGCCTGTTGTACCTGCACGAATTCGATCGCTCGGGCCAAGGGGCGGGCGGCGACGTTGTCGAGCACCAGACCGGTGACCGAGGCGCCAAGGTGGATCTGGACACCCTTTGTGCGCAGCGCCTCGAAAATCGGTCCGATGACGGCTTCCCCGGTGCCGCCGGGTAGCAGCTTGTAGGGCGCGTCGCGATAGGTCACCAGCAGCCGGACAAGGCCGTTGACAAAGGTGCCGGCGGCGATCCAGTCGGGCCTGGTGAACAGGCCGGCCATCACCGCATCGAGAATCCGGCTGCGCTTGACGAAACCTTTTTCAACACCATTGTCGTCAAGCCACTGCGCCAGCCGCTGGTTGTCGAGTTTGTCCTGCACCGAACGGATCCACTCCGGGTACTTCATCAGCAGCAGGTCCCGCGGGTCGTCCAGCGCCCAGTAGGGAAAGAGCCCGTCTTTTTCGAGCCCGATGGCGATGGTGGTGGCCAGTTCCAGCAGTTCGCCGACCAGTTGCGCGTCGGGATCGGAAGGCGACAGCGACGCGCGCGACAGCGTGCGCAGCCATCGCGCGGCTGGCGTGATGTCGCTCTCGGGCCTGAAATCATCGGCACCGGATACTTGGTACCGCTTGATCAAGGTTTGAAACGCCAGGTCGGCCGAATGATTCATCTCGGCGAACAGCAGCCGTCGCAGCCCGACCTGCAGGGCCAGATTTTTCGGGTCGACGGCGTGGCCGGCGCCTTTGGATCGGTCGGCCAGGTCGGCCACTTGTTGCCACAGCGGCAGCACGACGCGATGCAAGGGCCGCGGCGCCGCCATCGAAGCCACCAGCATGGCCGTGCGCATGTCGTGACGGGCCTGCCTTGCGTCGCTTGCATCGGTCGTGGTCAGCAATTTCAGGGTCTGCGCCAACATGGTTATCAGTCGGGTGCGCTTCTTCCTTTGACCTTGCAAGTTCGGACCGAACAGCAAGCGCAGGCCCACCAGCAGGGGACTGCTGCCCAGCCATTGGGGCAGCCATGGCGTCAACGCAGCATCCGCCTCACCGCCCCAGTCCTGGCCGTCGCGCTCGGCCATGTACCAAGCCAGCAGCGACCTGTCATCGGACCGCGAGGCCCAGGGCCCCAGCGAAAGCTCCCAGGCATCGAGAAGGTTCGATCCATCGCCACGCGGGATGAGGGTGGTCGTCAGGTTCTGCAGATCACCGTCGACGCCGAGCCATTTCAAGACCTCGAGCAGATTGGCATAACACCCCATCAGAACGTGCAGTCCATGCTCCTCGATGCGGAACTTTCCATCGTCGTCGATGCGGCGGCCGCTGGCCGCCTTGCCGCCCAGCCGATAGTCCTTCTCGAACAGGTCGACCTTGATGTCCGGGGTGTTTTGGTTGGCGGTCCAGGCATTCTGGCCCCCGGGGCCCATTGGGTTGGACAGCAGCCAGGCGCAGGCCATCCCCGCCGGCCCGCCCCCGAGCACGGCGACCTTGATGCAGTTCTTGTCATCGGGATTGGCTGACTTTTGCTTCAGTTCGGCGGGCAGATCGGGTGCCGGCGACTTGACCTGATTGTTGGGGTGATCAGAAGGCGATTGCGTCGCGTCGCGAAAACCCCATGCCCAGAGCCACAGCAGCAGCGACAGCCCCAGCGACATCGTGCTGCCGAACCTTTCGTCGACACTGCGCCCAAGTTCGACGGTGACCCGCTTTCGGATGCGCAGCATGATGCCCTTGCCGTCACCCCGAATCTCGATGCGCCCCGTGTCCTCGGTCAGTTTCAACAGACCCGGCCCCTCGGCAGCCGAGAGCAGGAAGTGCGAGTAGTTGCGGTAGCCGCCGCCTACACCATCGTCGTGGCCCTCGGCCCTGATCTCGATCGTCTCTTGCGTTGCCAGTCCGGGCTGCAAGCTCAGCGTGAGGCGGGTCCGCTTGGTCATTTGACGCCGCCACAGCGCCCCATTGCGCGGCAGATGCGGGCAATCACCCAGCACGGTGATCATCTGTCGAGCCGCAAGATGCCACTGGCTAGGATCGTCGGCCAGTTTCATGGCGTCGGCGAACGCGAGTTTGAAGAACAGCCACGGGGTGAAGGCGTCGATCGACCGGCGAACCATGGTCTCGGCAGGCTTCGGCGCAGGATCGGGGGTGGCAGGATCGGCCGCATCGGCCCCGACCCGGGGGATCTGCAGTTCGCGAGTGAGTCCTCGGTCGAGTGCAAGCGCCGTGCGCCACTCCGGGGGCAACTCGTACCCGTGTTTGCGTTCCGCAAATTTCGACCACGACAAAAGCAGAGCAGCTGGCGTCGGCCGCTGGGCGTCGGCGTCGACCAGGCTGGCCATGGCCTGCACGTCCAGCGACGCCCCGAGCTCGCCCAGATCGAGTGCGAGATCTGTTCTTGAGTTCATCGCCGCCCTCCCAGGCATGCCGGACGCAGATGTTCGTCCGACTGCATGCGTACGTCAATCGCCGATGGTCCTTGCCGAAGTCGGCAAGGCCTCTCGCGCATCGGCCTGTCGTACATTGGGCCGCTATGGCCGACGGTGAAGCGAGCGACGTTGCAGCACGATTCGACTGGATTCGCCTGTGCCGGGCCGACAGGGGCCGACCCTGAGCCGGCCGCGGGTCAACATCGCAGGTGCGGGCCCGGCCGGTCTGACGGCGGCTATCGTGCTGGCCCGTCGAGGGCATGCGGTGCGCGTGTACGAACGCAGCCACCAGGTCGGGCGGCGTTTCAACGACGATTTCCAGGGCCTGGAGAACTGGAGTACGCGCGGCGACTGCCTGGATGAGCTGCGCGCCCATGGCATCGAGCCGACCTGGTGGAGCGTGCCCTTCTCGCAGAGCGAGCTGCGCCTCTCGGCGTTGCGTGCTGCGGTTGTTCGGTCGCCGCGCCCGCTGTTCTATGCGCTGCGCCGAGGTGCGGCGCATCCGGGTTCTCTCGACAACGCCTTGCTGCGACAGGCGCGAGCCGCCGGGGTCGAGGTCTGTCTTGGACAGCGGGCCGAGCCGAGCGCCGTGCAGATCTTCGCCGGCGGGCCCAGCGGGCGACCTGTGGCGCTGGCACGCGGCCTGAGCTTTGCGCTCGACCGACCCGAGTTCAGTGCCACCATCCTGTGCGATCACCTGGCGCCGCGCGGCTACATCTACTTTCTGGTGGCCGAAGGTCAGGCCACCTTGGGCACCGTGCAGGTCGGTGACCTGCGCGGGTCGACGCAGCGCCTGCAAGCCGCGGTCGATGCCGTCGAACGGCGCTGGGAGTTCCGCGTGCCGGCGACGGCAGCCGCGTGGGCAGGGCATGCCGGCTTCGCGATTCCGCGGCACTGCATGCGCGGCCGCACGCTCGTCGTCGGCGAGGCGGCAGGGTTTCAGGACGCGCTCTTCGGTTTCGGAATACGCACTGCGATGTTGTCCGGCGCACTGGCCGCCATTTCGTTGTCGGGGGGGCAGGACTATGAATCGGCCTGGCGCTCGCGGCTGCTGCCTTACATGCGGGCCTCGCAGCTCAATCGTGCGGTCTACGAACGTGCGGGCGCCGCAAAAAGCCTGCTGTGGCACCTTTTGAAGTCGTCTCCCGATGCCCGCCCCGTGCTGCGACGGCTGTATGCCCACTCGCCCATCCACCAGATGCTGTCTCCCTTTGTTCGGGCTGGACTTGGGGCCTAGGCCCCATCGTGCGGACGATGCAACGCCCACTGTCGTCCGCTCTCACGATGCCCAACGCCTGACGGTGGCCTAACTTGCCCCCACGCCGCCCCCGAGTCGCCCCGCATTCCGCGGGGCCGGGGCGACGGGGCCTGCGTGCCCTCGTCAGGGAGTCCATCATGACCATCCGATCCACGGCTCATCCCATCATCCTCGTGGCGGCCATCGCCGCCGCGGCCACGTTGGCGGCCTTGCTGCCCGCGCAGCCCGCGGGCGCCACGGTGACCGACAGCCTGCCCGCGGCTGAGTCCAAGCCCGACGCCACGCCGTTGCGCGAGCTGTGTCCCGGCATCGACACCCAGCTGCAGGAGGCGCTGGCCTTCGCCGCCCGTGATGTGGGCATCCCGGCCACGGTGCACGTGCAGATGCGCGTCGAAGGCGGCCAGGCCATCTTCGTTCAGGCCACGGGCGGTCGCCTGGAATACCGCCGGCTGATGCACCGGGCGATCAACCGGCTGACTTGCGACAACACGGCGCAGGGCAGTCAGCTGGTGTCCTTCGACATCGGCTTTGCCGATACCGAAGCGCCGACCATCCCCACCACCCTGGCCAGCCACTGAGCCCGCGCACGGCGCAGTCCCTGCGGACTGCGTCGTGGCTGGCGAAGGCCGAAGGCCATCTCGTGTCCGCCGGCTGAGCCTGCGCGCGGCGCAAGTTGCCTTCCGCCGCCCAGCCTCAGGCAACACCCCGCAACGCCCCCACCACCGGCGGCAGCACCGCCACGCGGCGCAGCACGTCGCCAATGCTCTGGGCGCCCACCTTCAGGCGGATGGCGGCGATCTGCGTGCGCACCGTGGTCAGCGCCACGCCGTGCAGCTGCGTCAGCTCGCGCGGCTCGATGCCGGCGCTCAGCGCTTCCAGCACCCGCGCCTCGGCCGGCGTCAGGCCGTGGCAGCGCGCGAACATCTGCACTGTCAAGGTGGCGCAGACCTTTCGTTTGCCCAGCAGCAGCAGCGTGGCCGCTGGCCCGCCCAGGCCCAGCAGGCCCAGTGGCGTGACCGCCACGCTGACGCTGCCGTCGTCGCGGCCCAGCGTCACCAGCTTGCGCTGACCGCCGCGTGCAGCCAGCAAGGCCTGGTGCAGTGGCATCAGGTCCTGCGCCTCGCGCACGCGCAGTGTGTCGCCCACCACCTGCAGCGGATGCTCGGCGTCCAATTCCATGCGCGCCGCATGGTTGGCGTGCAGCACACGCGCCGCGTCCACCAGCAGCAGCATGCCGTAGTCGACTTCGTCCAGCATCTGCGCCAGCCAGCGCGTGGTCGATGTGGCCTCGGCGCGCCGTTCGGGTCCTTTCCAGTCGGTGGCTGCACCGCTGCGACAGTCGTCGACAAGCGCGGTTTGACTTTGGGCCCGGGCGCGGGCGAAGCCGTCGATTTGCTGTTCCAGAACCATGCTGTTCTCCCCTTGGGTGGCCCTTTGGCGAATCTGCTTCAGAGCGTGGCGACAGCCTAGGGATGTGAACGATTGCCGGGCTGGCAATGTTTCAGTGTCGCGATGTGACGGAATTCACGTTCGCCACACAGCGGATGACGCGGTCGGGTCGTTCGTCTGGCTTGCGGATGCAGCAACGCGCGGCCGCGCCGAGGCTGGATGCCCCTTCACTTCCGGGAGCCGACCATGTCCAGGCTTCAAACCTTCATTCCCGCGGCCGGTCAGCGCTGGGCCGGTCTGGCCGGCGCGGCGATCACCAGTGTCGGGTTGCTGGCGGCGCTGCTCGGTCTGTTTTTCCAGGCCTCGTCACAGCCCTGGCTGCAGCCCACGCCTGAAGTTCTGCAACTGGCCGCCGATTGCCAGGCGCGGCCGGCGCGTGCCGAGCAGGGTGCCTGCCTGCAACGCCTGGTGGCGCAACATACGGCGCCGCCATCGTCAGCACCAACGCTCACCCGGCTGGCGCGCCTGGACGCCGTGCCGCCCCGAGCCGGCGCTGACCGGTCGACTGGCCGGGCGTCGGATCGTTAGCCATCGGCGCTTGGCCGGCGCCGCCCTCGCGGCGCTCGCGGTCCTGCTAGGCTGCGCCGGCCATGGCGCTGTTTCCGCAAGGTCTGTCCAACGTCGACGCCCGCTGCAGCGCGGGCGAGCGCCGTGTGCTGCATCAGCTCAAGCGCTGCCTGGAAGACGACTACCTGGTCTGGCACGACATCCCGATCGGCCCGCGCGCGCGCCAGCCCGACTTCGTGATCCTGAGCCCGCGCTGGGGCGTGCTGCTGCTGGAGGTGAAGGACTGGAAGCGCAGCACGCTGGGCGCGGCCACGCGCGACGCGGTCGAGCTGCACACCGCGCGAGGCCGTGTCACGGTGGCGCACCCGTTGCGCCAGGCGCGCGACGTGGTGCTGGAACTGGTCGACCTGATGAAGACCGACCCGGCACTGGTGCATGCCGACGGGCCGTTTGCCGGCCGCTTGCTGTTTCCGCATGGGCACGGCGTGGTGATGTCACACCTGACGCGTGCCGATGTGGCGGGCAGCGATTTCAACGAGCTGTTTCCGACGTCGCGCACCCTGCTGCGCGACGACCTGGACGACGGCATCGATGCCATGGCCTTTCAGCGCCGGCTGTGGGGGTTGTTCACGGTCAGCTACCCGCACACGCTGACCCTGCCGCAGCGCGATCGCATTCGCTGGCACCTGTTCCCTGAGATCCGTTTGCCATTGCAGCCCGAGCTGCCGTTCGATGCACCGCCGTCACCTCCGGCGCTGCCCGACCTGATGACGGTGATGGACCTGCAGCAGGAGCAGGTTGCGCGCACGCTGGGCGAGGGGCACCGCGTCATCCACGGCGCCGCCGGCTCGGGCAAGACCATGATCCTGATCTTTCGCGCCGCCCATCTGGCGTTGGCCGCGCGGCCCGATCAGCCGGTGCTGGTGCTTTGCTACAACCGGTCGCTGGCCGACCGCATCTCGGCGCTGCTGCGCCAGCGCGGTGTCGACGAACGGGTGCAGGTGCGCACCTTCCACGCCTGGTGCCAGGACCTGGTTCGAAGCTATCAGCTCGACGGCACTGCCGGGCTCAAGGGTGATGCCTACTTCGAAGCGCTGGCCGGCGTGGTCGAGCGTGCGGTCGACAACGGCCGTGTGCCCGCAGGCCAATACCTGGCGCTGCTGATCGACGAGGCGCATGACTTCGACGACACCTGGCTGCGCATCGCAGCGCGCATGGTCAGCCCTGAAACACGCAGCCTGCTGGTGCTGTACGACGATGCACAGAGCATCTACCAATCGCGCCGGCGAAAATTCAACTTTGCGGGCGTCGGCATCGAGGCGCGCGGCCGCACCAGCGTGTTGCGGCTGAACTACCGCAATACGGCCGAGGTGCTGACGCTGGCACTGCACTGCGCGCAAGGCCTGCTCAGCGATGCCGATGTGCGAGGTGACGACGAGCTGCAACTGGTGCAGCCTGCCAGTGCCGGCCGGCGCGGCCCGATGCCGGTGCTGATGCTGGCCGACAACCCGCGCGCTGAAGCCGACTGGGTGGCCGAGCGGCTGCGCGCGGCGCACGACGACGGATGGGCGCTCGAGGACATGGCCGTGCTGTGTCGCACCAAGAGCCTGATGTCGCCACTGGAAAACGCCTTGCGCCGGCGCGGGCTGGCGCTGCAGTCGATGGCGGCGCCCAGCTTCCGCCGCATCGACTGGCGCCAGCCCGGGGTCAAGCTGCTCACGCTGCACAGCGCGAAGGGGCTCGAGTTCTCGCTGGTGGCGGTGGCCGGATTGCAGGCGCTGCCGTACAGGGGCGAGCCGGTCGACGACGCCTTGCGGCTGCTGTACGTGGCAATGACGCGCGCCACACAGCAGCTGCTGCTGTCGGCCCATCGGGACTCTGCGCTGGTGCAGCAGATCAGGCAGGCGCTACAGGCCGTGGCCGTGCAGTTCGCCGATCTGGCCTGAGGAACGTTGTCAGGCGCCGACGTCGAACACCTTGTCGATCGGCAGTTGCAGCGCGGTGGCCAGCTGGTTGGTCTTGGCCGCCAGCGCCACGATCGACATCAGCTCGGCATGCTGTGCGCTTGTCATGCCGTGGCCGCGCGCCGCGGCGGTGTGTGAATGCACGCAGTAGCTGCAGCCGTTGGTGATCGACACCGCGATGTAGATCAGCTCTTTGGTCAGAGGGTCCAGCGTCGACGGTGTGGCCATCAGCGCCTTGACCTCGCCCCAGGTGCGTTCCAGCAGGGCCGGGTCGAAGGCCAGGTGGCGCCACAGGTTGTTGACGAAGTCGGTCTTGCGCGTGGCGCGGATGTCGTCGAAGACGGCTTTGACGCGCGCATTGGTTTCAGGGTCGGCAGGTGGCTTCAGGGTGGCCATGGGTTCTCCAAGGTTGGGGTTTCAGCTGCACATCGCCTTGATGTCTTCGGGCACCGCGATCGCCTTCAGGCGGCCGTCGATGCGCTGCACGAAGGCGCGCGTTTCTCGCCCCTCGCACAGCAGCACGTCGCCGCGCAGCACGCGGTGGTGCTGGATGAAGACCTTGGCGCGCCATTCCTCGACGCAGGTGTGCACCTCGATGTGGTCGCCGTAGGTCGCCGGTTTGTAGAACTTGGTGTTGATCTCGAGCAGCGGTGTGCCGACGATGCCGCGCGTGGTTTCCAGCTCGCGCCAGCGTGGCACGCCGCACTGGGTGAAGAAATGCTGCGCCGACGCGTCCATCCAGCGGTTGAAGTTGGGAAAGAAGACGATGTCGGCGGGGTCGCAATCGCCCCACTGGACATTGACGGAAATGCTGGTGCTGCGGGTCATGCGGGTGCTGAAGCTCAGGGGATGATGACGCGCACATCGTAAGGGGCGTCGTACAGGGCTTGCACGTCGGCGGCACGGCGCTGCAGCACGGCGCGCTGGTTGACGTAGCCCTTGTCGGTGATCTCGCCGGCGTCGGCGCTCGGTGCATCGGCCAACATCAGCGCGCGCGCCACCCATTGCGAGCTGCCACCACCGTCGCGGCGCAGATCGGCCAGCACCTGCGCGATGCGCTGGCGCAGCGCAGCGTCGCTCAGTTCGCGCGCTTGTGCGCTCAGAAAGATCAAGGCGCAGGCTTCAGCGCGGTCATGCCCGGTGATCACGGCGTCCTGCGCCAGCGGTGCCAGCGCCGACACCAGCCGGATGCGCAGCGTGCCCACGCTGACCCAGGTGCCGCTGCCGAGCTTGAAGTCCTCGGCCACGCGGCCGTCGAAGACCACGCCGCGTGCGGGCTCGGCCGGGTCGGCCAGCGTGCCGGCATCGCCGATGCGGTAGTAGCCCTCTTCGTCGAAGGCCTGCGCTGTCAGTTGGGCGGCGTGGCGATAGCCGGGAAAGACCGTCACGCCACGCACACGCAATTCCAGCTTCTGGCCGTTGGGCGTGAACTTGAGCTCCAGGCCCGGCAGCGGCAGGCCGATGACACCGGCGCGGTCGAGCTGCCAATGCGCGCTGGTGACGGCGGGCGAGGTTTCGGTGCTGCCCCAGCTGGTGGTGAACCACAGCGGGGCGCCGTCACGCGCGCGCCGGGCCACGGCCTGCAGCCGGTCCCAGCTGGCCTGCGGCAGCGCCGCGCCGGCATAGAACACCATGCGCAAGCGGGCAAAGACGGCGCGCGCCAGTGCGTCGTCGGCCTCCAGCGCCGGCAGCAGCATGTCGAAGCCACGCGGCACGTTGAACCACAGCGTGGGCTGCACCTCGGCCAGGTTGCGCAGGCTCTTGTCGATCAATCCCGGCGCGGGCCGGCCCTCGTCGATGTGGATGGTGCCGCCGTGGCGCAGCACCAGGTTCAGGTTGTGGTTGCCGCCGAAGGTGTGGCTCCAGGGCAGCCAGTCAACGATGACCGGCTTCTCGTGTGCCAGGAAGCGCCAGGCCTGGGCCACCATCTGCATGTTGGCGCACAGCATGCGATGGGTGTTGATCACCACCTTGGGGTGGCCGGTGGAGCCCGAGGTCAGCAGGTATTTGGCATGGTCGTCGGGGGCGATGGCAGCGAAAGCCTGCTGCACGGCGGGGGTCTCGCTGCTGTGCAGCAGCGGCTCGAACGGCAAGGCACCGGCAAAGGTTTCGGCGCCCTGGCTGAACACCACCACCGCGTCGGGTGCGCTGCTTCGCAGGGCCGGGCCGTACGTGGCGGCGTCTGCGGCATAGACCAGCGCCGGGCCCAGCGTGGCCAGGATGCCCTGGATCTTGCCGTGGTCCTGGGTCAGTCGGCAGTAGGCGCTGCTGACCGTGCACACCGCGCGGCCGACATGCATCGCGGCCAGCATCAGCAGCAGGTGGTCGATGCTGTTGTCCGACAGCACCACCACCGGCCGCTGCGGTGGCAGGTCCATGTCCAGCAGGCCCTGCGCCACCGCGCCCACGGCCTGGCGCAACTGGCGCCACGTCAGCCGGCGCCAGCTGCCATCGGCTCGGCGCTCGGCCGCCGCGGGTGCGTCGGGGGTTTCGGCGGCCCAGCGCTCGACCCACTCACCCACGCAGCGCGAATAGGGCTTCAAGGGTTCAGGCGAACGCAGCACGAAACTACCGTCGTCGAAGACCATGCGGGCCACGCGCGGTGGTGCCAACTGGTCGGGGTCGTCGAAGAAGGGGGTGGGCATGGGCGGGTCCGCAGCGCAGCTCGGGTCACGACATCGTAAGGCGGCATGTCGGCCCTGTCGCCTGGCGGCCTGTGCCCCTGCACCGCTTGAGTTCGCCCGCACCGGCCTCAGCTGCCACACTCAGCCCGGAGGTGTGCGCTTGGTTCTTGCCCCCTTGCTTGTCGTGGCGCTGCTGCTGTCGGTGGTCGGCTGGCTGGCCGGGCCGCCGCTGTGGGCGGCGTGGCGCCGATCGCACATCACCGCGCGGCCCTTCCCGAGCGCCTGGCGTGCCATCCTGCGGCAGCGCTTTGCGCTCTACCGCCGCCTTCCGGTGCCCTTGCAGCGCCAGTTGCAGCGCCATGTCCAGGTGCTGGTGGCGCAGCTGCCGTTCATCGGCTGCCAGGGGCAGGTCATCACCGACGAGGTCCGAGTGCTGGTGTCGGCCCAGGCCGCCTTGCTGCTGCTGGGCCGGCCGGCGGGCAGCTTTCGCGGCTTGCGCCAGGTGCTGGTCTACCCCGGCGCCTTCGTCGTGCAGCGACCGGTCAGTGAGGGGGGCATCGTGCAAGACGCGCGTCGTGTGTTGATCGGTGAATCCTGGCAGCAGGGCCAGCTGATCCTGTCCTGGGCCGACGTGCTGGCTGGCGCCGCCGACGCCGACGACGGGCACAACGTGGTGATCCACGAATTTGCGCACCAGCTCGACCAGGAGAACGGCCCTGCCAACGGCTCACCCTTCCTGGGCGGCCGCGATGCCTACGGCCGCTGGGCGCAGTCTCTAGGCGCGGCCTTTGACGAACTGCGGGCCCAGCTGGCGCGTGGCGAGACGACGCTGATCGACCCTTACGGCGCCACCGATCCGGGCGAGTTCTTTGCCGTGGTGTCGGAACTATTCTTCGAGCGGCCCGCCGCGCTCGCCGAGAAACATGCGGCCCTGTATGCCGAACTGAGTGCCTACTATCGATGCAACCCCTTGCAATGGTGATCGTGGCCTTCGTGGTAAGGTGCGCGCCGTTTCAGGGGGCAGCCGTCCGTCAGTGTCGGATTCAGGGCCCGCGATATTTTCATCACCGGACCCGCGAATGGCCAAAACCTACGAACAGATCCAGCAACAGATCGCCGACCTTCAGGTCGAAGCCGAACGGCTGCGCCGCAAGGAGCTCGACGGCGTCATCGGCCGCATCCGCGAGGCGATCGACTTCTACGAGCTGACGGCGGCCGACCTGGGTTTTGGCGCCAAGTCGACCAAGAAGACCGCGCTGCGCCAGAAGAAGGCAACCAAGAACGCGACGCCGAAGGTCGGCAAGGCGGCCGTCACCTACAGCAACGGCAGCGGTGGCAGCTGGGGTGGCCGCGGCAAGCGCCCGCAATGGCTGCGCGATGCGCTGGCCGCGGGCCGCACGCTCGACGAGTTCAGGGACAAGCCGGAAGCCGGCTGACGCTGCGACTGAGCTTCACAAGCTCAGCCGAAGGGCCGCACGCCGATCCAGGCCGTGTGCGCCCACAGCGCGAATGCCGCCCAGGCCGCGCATCCCACCAGCACGGTGATGACCGTGGGCCCTGCAGCCCCCGCCGGGTAGCGCGTGCCTGCGGCTGCATCACGCTGGCGCGCGGCACGAAAACTCAGTACCGCCCAGAGCAGGAAACCGCCGAACAACAGCAGGTCGGCCAGCGTGTGGTTGGCCAGCAGATGCGCCAGGGCCCAGAGTTTCACGCCCAGAATCATGGGGTGGTGCAGCCGCGCCTTGATGCTGTTGCCTGGCACATAAGCGGCGACCAGCAGCACAAAGGCAAGCAGCGTCAGCAGCGACGCCAGGTGGCGCGCCCAGGGCATGGGCGCCCACAATGACACCGGCTCCTGGCGCGCCAGGCCGTAGCCCCACACGATCAGGCCGAAGCCCAGCAGCGACAGCAGCGAGTACAGGCCCTTCCAGGCGCCCTCGCCCAGCCGCGCACGCATGCGCGTACGCCAGGGCTCGGCCACGATGCGCACCGAATGCACGCCGAGAAAAATCACGAGGCCAAGGATGAGAGCGGTCATGTGGGCTGCCGGTCAAAACGGAACCCGATCATTCTCGCTGCACCGGCGGCCAGCGCGCCCGCTGCGCGCAACAGCAGGGCGGCGACAGCCGGAGGGTGCGGCCGTGTCGGCCACAATTCCGACTGATGCGTTCTCAGTGATCGTCCAAGCACCTGTCCATTCGAGGTTCGCCATGTCCTTGCCCTTGCCGCTGAAGGCCCTAGTCCATACCTGCCTGGCCCTGGCTGCCGCCGCGCCGCTGGCCTTGTCGGCCCAGGGGGCGGCCGAACCCAAGGTGCTCAACATCTACAACTGGTCGGACTACATCGCCGACGACACCTTGAAGAACTTCGAGAAGGAGACCGGCATCAAGGTGCGCTACGACAACTACGACAACAACGAGATCCTGCACGCCAAGCTGGTGGCGGGCAAGACCGGCTACGACATCGTGGTGCCCGGGGCTCATTTCGCGAAGGCGCAGATCGAGGCCGGCCTGTTCCGCAAGCTGGATCGCAGCCTGCTGAGCAACTGGGGCAACCTCGACCCTGCCGTGCTCGAGCAGATGGCCAAGGTCGATCCCGGCAACCAGTACCTGGTCGACTGGATGTGGGGCTACATCACGGTCGGCATCAACACCGCCAAGGTCAAGGCCGAATTGGGCGCTACATCGATGCCCGCCAATGCCTGGGACCTGATCTTCGATCCCAAGTACGCCGCCAAGCTCAAGGGTTGCGGCATCAACCTGCTCGACTCGGCGTCCGAGGTGCTGCCGGTGGCGATGGCCTATGTCGGCAAGGCGCCCTTCAGCCGGCAGGCCAAGGACTACGACGCCGCGCGCGACATGCTGACCAAGGTGCGTCCCTATGTCACCCGCTTCTCGTCGTCGGGCTACATCAATGACCTGGCGGCCGGCACGCTGTGTGTGGTGATGGGCTATTCAGGCGACATCAACATCGCGCGCCAGCGCGCCATCGACAGCAAGAGCGGCAACGACATCCAGGCGCTGATTCCGCCGTCGGGCGCGACGCTGTTCTTCGACTCGATGGCGATCCCCAAGGACGCGCAACATGTGAAGAACGCGCACCTGTTCATCAACTACATCCTGCGCCCCGAGGTGCACGCCAGCCTGACCAACAAGGTCTTCTACGCCAACCCGAACCTGGCGTCGAAGAAGTTCGTGGCCAAGAGCGTGGCTGACAACCCCACCATCTTCCTGTCGGCTGCCGACCTGAAGAAGATGACCCCGCCCGACGCGGTGCCGCAGGACATCCGCCGCGTGCAGACGCGCATCTTCACCAACTTCAAGGCCAGCACACGCTGACCCCGCAGCGCGGCTCAGTGATCCTCGATGTGGGTGTGCGTGGCTTCGGCCAGTGCGCCGGTGTCGGGGTCCAGCCAGTCCGACAGCCCCAGCGCGAGCTCGGCCTCGGGCAGGCTTTCTTCGGGTTCGATGTCGTCGTCCAGTTCTGCGCGGTGCAGATCGGCCAGCGCCGCTTCGGCGCTGTCGTAGGGGCCGATCTGCTGACGGCCATTGGCACTGAGCCAGTAGTAGCCATCGGGGTGGTGCACCAGGGCCTGGCTGTCGGGCAGGGTCACGTCGATGGCCACGGGGTCTTCGTGCATCAGGTCGCTGACCGTCAGGGCCATGTCGCGGGTCGGCTTCATCGGGGATCTCCAGGATCGGCTGCTTCATTCTGCGCTGCTGTCGCGACCCGGGCTTGAGTTGTTGCAATCGGTCCGGGGCCGGGGTGAGGGTCTTTGCCATCGGCCGCTAAAGTCGCGGTCCATGATGATCGAATCGCCCTTGCCCATCGTGCATCGGCCCGAGGCCTCGCGCTTCGAGCTCGCGCTGGACGAAGGCCTGGCGATGTGTGTCTACCGACGCCAGGGCGATGTGCTGCTGATGACGCACACCGAGGTGCCGCCGGCTTGCGGGGGCCGCGGCCTTGCCGCTGCTCTGGTGCGCTGCGCGCTGGACTGGGCACGCACCGAAGGTCTGCGCGTGCAGCCCCAGTGCAGTTACGTGGCGGCGTACATGCGGCGCCATCCGGAAACCCGGGACTTGCTCTGACCATCGCCGCGGCCCGCTTGGCCGTGTGAATCGATCACAGCTTCGAGGCGTCATCGGTCACCGCGCCGGCGGGCGCAGCTGCCGACACTGGCGGGCATGGCCTCGCCGCTTCGGAAGTCCCCCATGAACCTGCCCGCCGCCTCCGCGATCCCGTCGCCACGGTCCGATTCGGTCGCGCCAGATGACGCCGGACAAGTCGCTGTTCTCCGGCTGCCCAGTGCTGCCCGTGCTCTGCGCTACGGCGCGCGCTGGTGGGCACTGGCCGTACCGGGCTTGCTTCGCCAGCATCGACTGCGGCCCGGTCGCGCGGGCCACTATGCCGCCCGCTTCGAACCCGACACCGCCCTGCGCGATGCCTTCAGTACGCTGTTCGACCTGCGGAACGGCCCGGTCGGCGTGAACTACCCGTTCATGTACGCACAGGGCGTGAACGAACTGCTGCAGGCGCGGGTCCTGGCCGATCTGGGCGTCAACCTCCGGCACGTGCATCTGCTGCGTCACCGCACGCGCTTGCCGGCGGGCGGCGCCCAGGGCCTGGCGGTGGGTGGTCAGCAGCTCGATTGCCAGCTGATGCGCGCCGTGCGAGCCGGTCCGACCGAGGTGCTGCTGCTGCTGGAAACACGCATCAGGGATGACGCGGGCCATCACCTTGCGCTGGTCGAGGATGCCTTGCTGGTCAGCGCGCTGCAGGTCGCCGATGCGGTGCAGGCCAGCGAAGACGACCTGTTGCGACGCGCTGCAAGCCGCCTGCGCCGCCGCGGCGCCGAGCTCGACGGTGGCGCCAACGACGTGCAGGTGCGGCAGCTGTACATCGCCACCGACGCCGGCCGACGGTTTGGCCGCCTGTCGGGCCAGATCAGTCCCGTGCACACCTCCAGATTGGGGGCGCGGCTGCTGGGGCGGCGCCATCCCCATGTGCAGCCCATGTATCTGCGCAACCTGGTGACGCGCGAGCTGGCCGAGTGGGGCGTCGGTCAGTCCGAGTTGCAGCTGAGCTTCATCCGCAAGTCCTGCCTGGGGCAGACGCTGAGGCTGTTGCGCAAGGACAGCGCGTTCGAACTGCTCGACGAGCGCGGCCGCCTGGTGGCCTTCGGCAGCGCCACATAGGTCGTGCCGGCGGCCCCTCAGGCCTTGACCAGGCTCGACACCACGCTTTCGATGGCCTTCTTGAGCTTGTTCTTGGCCAGATCGCGGCACTGTTCGGCGGTGGAACCGGCCTGGGCATCGAAGGCGGTGGCCGTCTTGCTGGGCCGGAACAGCACCGCTTTCAGCGACGGCGTCAGCGGCAGCATCATCACGCGCGCCGTGACGACGCATGTGCCGTTGGCGGTCAGGCCGCCCTCGACCTGGCTGGTGAAGGCCCATTTGGATGCCGGGTAGATCTTCCACACCTTGGCGGGAATGCCCTCGGCCAGCAGCGACCTGGCGCTTTGGGCGCTGATCAGGGCGTCGCTGGAATGATCGATCAGCTGGGCCTTGGGCGGCGCGGCGACGGCGGTCGAGGCGACCGCCAGCAGCAGCAACGGGGCAATCAGCGAAGTCGGTTGCATGCAGGTTCCATCCGGGCTGTGTGCCGGCTCCGACAGCCGACCGTGAGGGGCCAGAGTGTAGCCAGCGCCGGCCTGACCAGACGCGTCATCACCAGCGGGTTGGCAACTTTTTCAGCAGCACGATGCGCCGGCCTTCGGTGGACACGTAGCCGCCGATCGTCAGCTGCTTGAAGATGCGGCTGACCATCTCGCGCGACGAGCCCACACGGTCGGCGATGTCCTGCTGCGTCAGCCGTTCGGTCACCACCAGACGGCCGCCGTCGTTCTGCGCCAGCTCGTGCAGCAGCTTGGAGATGCGCGTGTAGACATCGTCCAGCGCCAGCCGCTTGACGGTGTCGGTCGACCGGCGCACCAGCGCGATCAGCTTGCGGATCAGGTGCAGGGCGAAGTCGGGGTGTTCGGCCAGAAAGTCGCGCACGTTGGCGCCGGTGACCACCACGCAGGTGCAGGGCTCGAGCGTCATCACCGAGGCCGAGCGCGGGCCGCCGTCCAGCGTCATCTCACCGAAATACTGACCCGGGCCCAAGGTCGTGTAGACCACCTCGCGGCCGTTGCTGCCGGCACCGTAGACCTTTACCTTGCCCTTGAGCACGATGAAGATGGAGTCCGAGTCATCGTCTTCATTGACCAGTACGGCGTTGGCAGGAAAAGCCTTGACACCACCGCGTGCGGCCATCGCCTGCAACAGTTGGTCGTTGAGGGCGCTGGTGGGCTCGGACGGGTTCATCGATCGATGCGGGCAGCAGTTCGGTGACGTGAGTCGCAAGTATGCGGCAGGCCGGGCTGACCCGGATTCGGCTTACCTGCGGGCGGCGCTAGCATGGTTGGCAGAACATGCCGTCGCGTCGGCAGGGAGGATTCGATGAGACCGATGGGCCGTTGCCGTCGCCACCTCGAGGCCCTGTGCGTTGTGCTTGCGCTGGTCGGCGGAGCCATGGACACAGCCGGCGCGGCCGAGCTGCCGCCCGCCGAATTGTTCTTCAAGGTGCCCGAGATCGGTCGCGCCGTGCTGTCACCTTCGGGGCGCTGGCTGGCCATGAGCAGCAATCATCGGGGCGCCCGCGTCTCGCTGGTGGTCTTCGATCTGCGCGAATGGGGCCAGGTGAAGCTGGCGGCCGGTTTCAACGACGCCGACATCCGGCGTTTCGACTGGGTCAACGACGATCGGCTGGTGTTCGACGTGATCGACCTTGACCGCGGCGGTGGCGACCAGCCCTTCGGCGCCGGCTTGTTCAGCGTCAGGCCCGACGGCAGTGACCAGCGCCAACTGATCGAGCTGCAACGGGACTTCGTCGCGGAGATGCGCACTGCCACCCGCGACCGGCTACGCTGGAACCACCGACTGCTGCACGTGCCCAACGACGGCGGTGACGAGGTCATCGTCGGTGAGTACAGCTTCAGCAACAGCGGTGATCTGCGTGACGTGATGCCCAAGCGGCTGAACGTGGTCAATGGCCGTTCGCGAAACCTGGCGCCGGGAACGCCGCCGGACACGCGCGACTGGTGGTTCGATGCAAGGGCCAACCGCGGGTGGTGGTCACCGCCAAGGAGGGTCGCGATCGCCTCTTCTGGAAGCCGCCGCGCAGTGATGCCTGGCAGCCCCTGGCGGACTACCCGCGCTACGCAGCGCCTTTCGTGCCTCGCTTTTTCGATGCGGCCGGTGACCTGTTCGTCACCGTCGCCAGCGGGCCGCGTGGCACCAGCGAGCTGCACCGCTTCGACTTCGAAAAGCGCGCGCCGATGAGCGATGCCGTGGTGCGTGCGCCGGGCTTTGACTTCCGCGGCGAGCTGGTGGCGGAGACGCCCGGCGGCCAGACCCTTGGGGTTCGCCTGGAAACCGACGCGGAAACCACGGTCTGGTTCGATCCGCGACTGAAGGCCTTGCAGCAAGAGGCCGATGGCAAGCTGCCGGGGCGCGTCAACCGGCTGAGTTGCCGCCGTTGCAGCGAAAGCGACATGGTGGTGCTGGTGGAGTCGTTCTCGGACCGTGACCCCGGTGTGTACTTGCTGTACCGCGCCGACACGCGGGCCTGGCGTCTGATCGGCAACCGACGTCGCGGCATCGACCCGAATCAGATGGCGCAGCTCGACTTCCATCGCATCAAGGCGCGAGATGGCCTGGACCTGCCGGTCTGGGTGACCACGCCGGCCATCAAGGCCGGCGGCCCGCGGCCCACGGTGCTGCTGGTGCACGGCGGCCCCTGGGTGCGCGGCGGCCATTGGCGCTGGGACCCGATGCCGCAGTTTCTGGCCTCCAGGGGCTACCTGGTGATCGAGCCTGAATTCCGCGGCAGCCTGGGCTATGGTGACGCGCACTTCAAGGCGGGCTTCAAGCAGTGGGGACGGGCGATGCAGGACGACCTCAGCGACGCGCTGGCCTGGGCCGTTGCCAAGGGCATGGCCGATCCCAGGCGGGTCTGCATTGCCGGCGCCAGCTATGGCGGCTACGCCACCTTGATGGGTCTGGTCAAAGACCCCGACCAGTACCGCTGCGGCGCGGCCTGGGTCGCGGTGACCGATCCCCGTTTGATGTACCAATGGACGAGCATCTCGGATCAGAGCGACGAGAACCGCGGCTTCGACTACCCGGGCTTGATCGGTGACCCCGTGGCCGACGCCAATCAGCTCAAGGCGACATCGCCGCTGGCGCAGGCGGCGCGCATCAAGGTGCCGGTGCTGCTGGCCGCCGGGGCGCTCGATCGCCGGGTGCCCCTGTTGCACGGCACCCGCATGCGCGACGCGCTGACCGACGCCGGCCATGCGCCAGAGTGGATCGTCTACGACGACGAGGGCCACGGCTGGCTGACCGTGAAGAACCGCGTCGATTTCGCGCTCAGGCTCGAGCGCTTTCTGGACCGTCACCTGAAGCAACCCTGAGCGCAGCGGCCCCGGCCGGCCTTGGACTTGCGACCCTGCCCACACTGCGACAAGATGGGGCATGCCAGGCAGGAAAGTGAAGGGGTAATGGCCAAGACGTCGGGACGGCTTGCAGCCGAGAGTCGATTCGTGCTGTCGCCTGGCCTGCAAGACGCGCCGGTGATGGATGTGCTGTGTTCGCACTTCGTGCTCACGCTGACGCTGCACCAGGCCGGACGCTTCAACCTGCGTCGCGACTGGGGCAGCCTGCTGTCGCTGGTGGGACGCCATCTGGTCTGGCCCTTGCCGGTGCTGGGCCGGCTGCGCGGCTTCCTGACACGTCGCTGCAAGGGCAGTCCGCATTGGCGGGGCCATGAAGCGCTGAGCGACGAGGCCTTCATCGCCCGCCACGGCTCCTGGCGCGGCCCCTACGAAGAAGGCACGCTGTTCTTCTACATCGACGAGTACATCAAGGACGCGCCCAAGGATCTGCTGGCCGTGCTGTCCAACAGCTGCGAATGGTTGACGCGGCGCCTGAAGAAGCAGTCGGCGCTGGTGCAGAAGAACATCGGCGCGCTGGCCGGGCTGCTGCAGCTCAATCCGGCCGAGCGCGCGCTGCTGCTGTACGGCACGCTGGCGCGTTGCCAGCGTGATCTGCGCGGCCTGCTGGTCGAGTTCAAGGTCGCCACCGCGCAGGAGGCCTATGCCGCGCTGGCCGCCGTGGCCGGTGTCGACGAACGCGACGTGGCCGAGGCGCTGCGGGCGGGTTCGCGCCTCGAGCGCATCGGCATGATCGAGAACCTGATTTCCGAGCAGAACATCACTGATCTGGCCGACCTGATGAAGGTCAGCGAACAGCTGCCGCCGGTGCTGATGCGCGAATACGCGGGGCCGGGCGACCTGATGGCGGTGTTCACGCGGCCGGCGCCCAAGAGCGAGCTGGCCGGCGCCGACTTCGCCTTTGTCAGCGACGAGGTGCAGGTGCTGACCGGCCTGCTGCGCAACGCGACTGAGCGGCGCGAGGCCGGCGTCAACGTGTTGTTGTACGGCCCGCCCGGCACCGGCAAGACCGAATTGGCCAAGGTCTGTGCGCAGGCCGCGAGCCTAGAGCTGTATGAGGTCGAATACGCCGACCGCGATGGCAACAGCCTGTCGGGCCGCGACCGTTACCGCAGCCTGCAGATCAGCCAGGTGTTCCTGAAGGGCAGCCCCGGCGTGGCGCTCTTGTTCGACGAAGTCGAGGACGTGTTTCCGCCGATCTCGACCGAGGCGGCGCAGCTGATTGCGCGCATGGACAGCAGCGATGTGCCGGCGTCGGGCAGCGTCAGCGGCAAGGCCTGGGTGAACCAGATCCTGGAAACCAACCCGGTGCCGGTGATCTGGATCACCAACCGCATCGAGCAGATCGACCCGGCGTTCCGGCGCCGCTTCCAGTACCACCTGCTGCTCAAGTCGCCGCCGCCGGGTGCGCGCGAAGGTCTGGTGCAGCGCGCGTTGTTGGGCGTGCCGGTGGGGCCCGAGTTTTCAGCCCGCCTGGCCGAACGGCGCGGACTGACGCCCGCGCAGGTGCGTACCGCCGTGCGCTTTGCGCGTCTGGTCGGCCCCGGCGCCGACGATCCGCAGGCCGTCGAGGGCCTGATCCTGCGCCAGCTGGGCAATGCCGACCGTGCACTGGGCGGCAGCCATGCGCGCGAAAAGGCGGCGCGGCCGGTGGTCACGCAATACGACCTCGGCCTGCTCAACGTCGAATCGCGCTTCGAGCTGCCGCGCATCGTCGAGGCGCTGCGCCGCCGCGGCCATGGCACGCTGTGTTTTCACGGTGCACCGGGCACCGGCAAGACAGCGCTGGCCGAGCACATCGCGCAGGCGCTGCAACGCCCGCTGATGATTCGCCAGGCGAGTGACATCGCCAGCAAGTTCGTCGGCGAGACCGAGCAGAACATGGCCCGCATGTTCGAGGAGGCGGGCAACGAAGAGGCGGTGCTGCTGCTGGACGAGGCCGACAGCTTCCTGCGCAGCCGGCGCCTCGCCGAACGCAACTACGAGATCACCGAGGTCAATGAGATGCTGCAGGGCATGGAGCGCTTTGCCGGCGTCTTCGTCTGCACGACCAATCTGTTCGACGAGCTGGACGAGGCCGCGCTGCGCCGCTTCACCTTCAAGATCCGCTTTCACCCGTTGACCGCAGTGCAGCGTGAGCGCATGTTCGTCATCGAGGCCCTGGCCGGCGACCGCAGCGCCTTGATCGACGAACAGCGGCAGCGGCTGCGCGCGCTCGACCAGCTGGTGCCGGGCGACTTCGCGGCCGTGCAGCGGCAGATCGAAATCCTGGGTCTGGGTTTCGACCCGGACGGCTTTCTGGCCCAACTCGAGGCCGAGCACCGGGTCAAACCAGAGGTGCGGCAGCGCCGCGGCATCGGATTTCTCTAGTGAGCGTGCACATTCACTCGAATGGGTGGCTGACCGGTGCGGGGCGCGCCGATATGCTTGGCGGTCTGCCTGCGCTGACCCTGCGTGGTGCTTGCGGCTGACCCAGGAGGCCCATTTCCAATGCGATCTGTGTTCGGCGACCCGTCGGTGATGCTGTGGATGGCTGCGGCCTGCATCGCGTTTCTGGGCGCTCGCACCTTCGTCGAATACCTGCGACGGCTGCATTACGACGGGCCGGTGCGGCTGTGGCGCGAATTGCTGCTGGGCGCTGCGGCCATCGCCGTCGGCGTGTGGGCCGCGATGATCATCGACATCAGCGCGCAGGGCCTGGCCTTTGACATCGGCTATCACCCGGTCAAGCTTTTCGGCAGCCTGCTGGGGGTGTTCGTCGCCGTCGTGCTGCTGATGGCCTGGATCACGTTTCGCCCGAGCGGGCTGCAGCAGCTGGCCACCATGGTGCTGGTCACGCTGCTGACCCTGCTGCTGCAGGTGGCGGTGATCTGGTCGGTTGGCGCCGAACCTGGCCTGAAGTGGCGTGTCGAGCCGATGGTGTTCGCGCTGCTGGTGATCCTGACCGGGTTCGGTGTCTCTGGCCGCATGGTGATGGGCGCCCGGCGCGGGTCGTCGGGCGACCGCGGGTCGCGTCGCCTGATGGCGGCACTGGTGCTCGGTGCCTGCCTGGTGGCGGCACAAGAACTGGTGCTGACAGGGTCGGGGCTCGATCGTCAGGTCGTGTCGGGCTATGCGCGCATGCTGCCGGAAGTCATCGTCACCCTGCTGGCTGGCGCGGCGGTGCCGATCGGCCTGGTGCTGCTGCTGGTCGATCAGCGCAGCCAGCAGCGTGCGCGCGCTGCCGACCGGGTGCGGCGCAAGCGCCGCCATTCCGACAGCGCCATCGAATCGATGTTTTCCGAAAGCCTGCTGGCCGGCGCCGCCGACCCGCAACAGCCGCCCAAACCCTGACCGGGCAAGCGGGCCACTGGGTCCGCGTGGTGGTGGCATGCCCGACAATCGTGAGATGCCTTCCCGATCCACTGCTTACACGCGCGCCGCGGCCCTGCCCGGCATCCTGGCCGAACGCATCGTCATCATCGATGGCGCGATGGGCACGCTGATTCAGCGTCGGCGGCTCGGTGAAACCGACTTTCGCGGTCAGCGCTTTGCCGACCATGGCAAGGATCTGAAGGGCAACAACGATCTTTTGGTGCTGACGCGGCCCGACGTGGTCGGCGACATCCACGACGCCTACCTGTTGGCGGGTGCCGACATCATCGAAACCAATACCTTCGGCGCCACCTCGATCGCGCAGGAAGACTACGGCCTGGCCGAGTTGGCTCGAGAGATGAACGTCGCTGCGGCACGCATCGCGCGCGCTGCGGCCGATCGCCACGCCAGCGCCGATCGCCCGCGGTTCGTGGCCGGCGCGCTCGGCCCCACGCCGCGCACGGCCAGCATCAGCCCCGACGTCAACGACCCCGGCGCCCGCAATGTCAGCTTCGACCAGCTGCGTGATGCTTATCGCGAGCAGGCCGAAGGGCTGATGGAGGGTGGCTGCGACCTGTTCCTGGTCGAGACCATCTTCGACACGCTGAATGCCAAGGCGGCGATCTTCGCGCTCGATGAACTGATGGAAGCGTGTGGCGAGCGGCTGCCGGTGATCATCTCGGGCACGGTCACCGACGCCTCGGGGCGCATCCTGTCGGGGCAGACCGTCGAAGCCTTCTGGCATTCGGTGCGCCACGCCCGGCCGCTGGCCGTGGGCCTGAACTGCGCACTCGGCGCGGCGCTGATGCGGCCCTACATCGAAGAGCTGGCCCGCGTGGCGGGCGACACCTTCATCAGCTGCTACCCGAATGCCGGCCTGCCGAATCCGATGAGCGAGACCGGGTTCGACGAAACACCCCCGGTCACCGGGGCCCTGATGGAGGAGTTTGCGCGCAGCGGCTTCCTCAACATCGCCGGCGGTTGCTGCGGCACCACGCCGGAACACATCGCCGAAATCGCCACCCGGGTCGGGCATTTCCAGCCCCGACGCCCCCAGCAGTCGCTGTTCAGCGATCTGCTGGTTGCCTGATTCGCAGTCGCTGTTCAGCGATCTGCTGGTTGCCTGATTCGCAGTCGCTGTTCAGCGGCCTGCGGGCAGCCTGATCAGCAGCCGGTGAGCAGTTCGGCGGCACGGCGGTAGCGTTCGGCCGTGGCGGCGATCACCTCGGCCGGCAGTGCTGGCGCCGGCGCGCGCTTGTTCCAGGGTTGGCCGGCCACCTGCGCCGCTTCCAGCCAGTCGCGCAGGTACTGCTTGTCGAAGCTGGGTGGGTTCTGCCCCTCGGCCCAGGATGCCAACGGCCAGAAGCGCGATGAGTCGGGAGTCAGCACCTCGTCCATCAGCGTCAGCGTGCCCTGGGCGTCGAGGCCGAATTCGAACTTGGTGTCGGCGATGACGATGCCACGCTGCAAGGCATAACTCGACGCCTCTATGTACAAGCGAATCGCCACCTCACGCACCTGCGCCGCACGCTCGGCACCGATCAGGCCCGCGGCCTGCGCGAAGCTGATGTTCTCGTCGTGCGCGCCGGCCTCGGCCTTGGTGGCCGGGGTGAAGATCGGCGTCGGCAGCCGGCTGGCCAGTTGCAGCCCGGGCGGCAGCGCGACGCCGCAGACGCTGCCCGTCTGCATGTATTCCTTCCAGCCCGAGCCGGCCAGGTGGCCACGCACCACGGCTTCGATCGGCAGCGGCTGCAGCCGCTTGACCAGCATCGCACGGCCGCGCACCTGGTCGACCTCGTCCGCGGCGACCACGCTTTCGGGGTTCTGCCCGGTCAGGTGATGGGGCACGATGTGCGCCAGGCGGTCGAACCAGAACAAGGCCATGCGGGTCAGCAAGGCGCCCTTGCCGGGAATGGGTTCGCCCATCACCACGTCGAAGGCCGAGATGCGGTCGCTGGCCACCATCAGCAGCCGGTCGCTGCCGACGGCGTAGTTCTCGCGCACCTTGCCTCGCGCCAGCAGCGGCAGCGAATGCAATCGGGATTCGAACAGGGCGGACTCGGTCATGGCGCGCAGATCTGCTGGGTTGCGGGCATTGTGCCCGGCTGCCAAGGTCGGATCAGTGGGGCCGCGGCACGATGAAGTCGGTCAACTGCCCGGCATACAGCGGCGCGCTGCCGAAGGAGCCGCCCATGACGTAGACGCCGTCGAGCACATAGGCACTGTCGGACTGCACCACCACACCCAGGTAGACACCGGTGCCTGGGTAATAGCGGTAGCTGAAAGGCGCCGAAGTCTGCGTCTCCACCGGGGCCGGGGCCGGGAAGTAGGCGCTGTAGATGCCGCGTTCGGCGAAATCGAACAGCTGTTGTGACGAATCGGCTGCTGCAACCCGGCGCTGCGCTTCGAGCACGGCAGCGCCGATGTCCAGCATGCCGGCACCGCACAGGCCGGTCGTGCAATAACACTGAAGCTGACCGGTGCCGTTGGGGGCGTGGCACATCGCCACGGGGGTCGGATCGTCGGCACCGTTGTCGGCGCCGCTGCTGGGAAAGGACCGGGCCGTGCGCTTGAGCAGCGCGATGACTTCGGCCGGGCTCAGATCCGGGCGTGCCGACAGTACCAGGGCTGCGGCGCCGGCCACGATGGGTGTTGCGAAGCTGGTGCCCACGCTGATGTTGTAGGCATCGGTCCAGATCCAGCCATTGGCCACCGGCCCGCGGGTGCCGCTGTTGCTGGTCGTCAGGATGGGGTACAGGCAGGGGCTGGCGGCATCGATGTTGATGCAGTTGCCGCCGGGCGCGGCGATGCCGACCTCGGGCCCCAGGTCGCTGAACCCGACCTTGCTGCCGGCGTGGCGCAGCCCGGCCACGCCGATCACGCCGGGGCAGTTCGCCGGAGTACCGACGGCGTGTCCGGTGCTGTTGCCGGCGGCGGCGACCACCAAAGCGTTGTAGGGCGGCGCCGCGATCGATGCCACCGCTTCGACGTAGGCCTGTGAGCAGGCCCCGTCGCCGCCCAGGCTGAGGTTGAGTACACGCGCCGGCGTGAGGCTGGCGGGCAAACCCGGCTGGTCGACACCGGCCGCCCAGTACATGCCGGCAATGATGTCGGAGTCGTAGCCGCCGCACTTGCCCAGCACGCGCACCGGCAGGATGCGAACACCGTGCGCGATGCCCGCCATGCCGACGCCGTTGTCGGCCGCGCCGGCGATGATGCCGGCCACCTGCGTGCCGTGCCACGAACTGTCCTGTGCCCCGCAGCCCTGGAAGGGCCCGCCGACCTTGCTGTCTTCGGCCGCCGTGATCCAGTCGCCGGGGTCGCTGGCATCGGTGTCGCGGCCATTGCCGTCGTTGGCCGTGTCCAGGTCAGTGACCATGTCGTGGCCCGGAAGTACCACGCCGGCCAGGTCGACATGGCCGGCCAGCACGCCGGTGTCGAGCACCGCCACCACCAGTGATGGGCTGCCGGTTACGTAGTTCCAGGCGCCAAGCGCATTCACCGCCGAGCGGGTGACGCCGTCGGGTGCGCGTGCATACCACTGGCCGACCATCGGCCCCTTGCCGCTGGCCGGTCCGGCGCTGAACAAGGGGTCGTTGGGCACGGCGGCGATGCGCCGGCGCCGGTCAGGTACGGCATAGAGCAGGTCGGGGTGACCGCTCAGGCGTGCGGCCAGGGTGTCGCTGTCCAGGCCGCTGGCCCGCAACACCATCGCTCGCCGCCCCAGCAGGCGGCCCGCCGACAGCACGACCCTGGCACGCGCGGCCAGGCCATCGGCCCTGCGCTGGGCCAGCGCCGCGACCTGGTCTTTGCCCGCGTTCGCCGACAGGGCCTGGGCGCGCAGCAGGGCGGCCTCGGGCTTGAAGGCCACGATCACCCGGGCCGTGGTTTCGCGGGGCAGGCCGCGACCCGCTGCGGCCGCGACGCCGGCAAAAACCAGCACAAGGCCGACGGCCAGGAGACCCGCACGCACGATGTTCATGCCGGCAGTTTAGGATCGCACACGAGCACCCCGCGCGAAGAACGGTGAGTGCCCGGTTGCTGCTCCGAAACAATCCGGCACGGCGACGCAGGCGCGCGGTGGCCGGCTGCCTACCGCGCCACTACCTGCACCATGTCCAGCACCTTGTTCGAGTAGCCCCATTCGTTGTCGTACCAGGCAATCACCTTGATGAAGGTCTTGTCGAGCGCGATCGAGGCATCGGCATCGAAGACGCTGGTGCAAGGCTCGCCGCGGAAGTCGGTGGCGACCACCTTGTCCTCGGTGTAGGCCAGCACGCCCTTCATCGGGCCGGCGGCGGCGGCCTTCATCGCGTTGCAGATGTCCTCGAAGCTGGCTTCGCGGATCAGCTCGGCGGTCAGGTCGACCACGCTGACATCGCTGATCGGCACGCGAAACGACATGCCGGTGAGCTTCTTGTTCAGCTCGGGGATCACCACGCCCACGGCCTTGGCCGCGCCGGTGCTGCTGGGGATGATGTTTTCCAGGATGCCGCGGCCACCGCGCCAGTCCTTGTGGCTGGGGCCGTCGACGGTGCGTTGCGTGGCCGTGGCGGCGTGCACCGTAGTCATCAGGCCGCGCTTGATGCCGAAGCTGTCGTGCAGCACCTTGGCGACGGGCGCCAGGCAGTTGGTGGTGCAGCTGGCGTTGCTGATGATGGCCTGGCCGGCGTAGGTCTTGTCGTTGACGCCGTAGACGAACATCGGTGTGTCGTCCTTGCTGGGCGCGCTCATGATCACCTTCTTGGCGCCGGCGTCGATGTGCTTTTGCGCCGTCTCCTTGGTCAGGAACAGGCCGGTCGACTCGACGATCACCTCGGCGCCGATCTCGCCCCAGGCCAGCTCGGCCGGGTCTTTCAGCGCGGTCAGGCGGATCTTGCGGCCGTTGATGATCAGCGTGTGGCCGTCGACCGCGATGTCACCCTTGAAGCGGCCGTGCACGCTGTCGTACTTCAGCATGTAGGCCAGGTAGTCGGGCTCGAGCAGGTCGTTGATGCCGACGATCTCGATGCCGGGAAAGTTCTGCACGGCAGCACGAAACACCATGCGCCCGATGCGGCCGAAGCCGTTGATGCCAACCTTGATCGCCATGTCGTGGGACTCCTTGCGTTGCTTGAAAACTACTTGGACAAAACCTTGTGCACGGTGTCGGCCACGTTCTGCGCCGTGAAGCCGAACAGCTTGAACAGTGCACCGGCCGGCGCGCTCTCGCCGTAGTGGTCGATGCCGACCACGGCGGCGCAGCCGTACTTCCACCAGAAATCGGTGACGCCAGCTTCCACCGCCACGCGCGGCAGTCCGGTCGGCAGCACGGCCTTCTTGTAGCGCGTGTCCTGGCGGTCGAAGACCGTGGAACTCGGCATGCTGACCACCCGCACCGCGATGTGGCGCCGGGCCAGTTCGGCCTGCGCGTGCAGCGCCAGCTGCACCTCGGACCCGGTGGCGATGATGACCGCCTGCGCCTTCTTCTTCAGCCCCACTTCGGCTGGCTCAGCCAGCACGTAGGCGCCCTTGGCGATGTCGTCGAGCCCCGACTTGGGTGCGTAGGGCAGGTTCTGGCGCGACAGCAGCAGGGCGCTGGGCCGATGCGTGTTGCCCAGCGCGATGGCCCAGGCGATCGCTGTCTCGGCGGTGTCGGCCGGTCGCCAGACGTCCAGCCCGGGGATCAGGCGCAGCGCCGCCGCGTGCTCCACGCTCTGGTGCGTGGGGCCGTCTTCGCCCAGACCAATGCTGTCGTGCGTGAAGACGTGGATCACGCGGCGCTTCATCAGCGCCGCCATGCGGATCCCGTTGCGGCTGTAGTCGCTGAAGGTCAGGAACGTGCCGCCGTAGGGGATGAAGCCACCGTGCAGCGACACGCCGTTCATGATCACGGCCATGCCGAACTCGCGCACGCCGTAGTTGATGTGGCGCCCGCCGTTGGACATGCCGGCATCGTCGAAGCGCAGCGCCGGGGTCGAGCTGGTGTTGGTCAGGTTCGATCCGGTCAGGTCGGCCGACCCGCCCAGCAGCTCGGGCATGGCCTTGGTAAAGATCTCGAGCGCGATCTGGCTGGCCTTGCGGCTGGCCACGGTCTCGGCCTTGGTGTGCGCGGCCAGCACCGCGTCGACCGCGGTCTGCGCAAAGCCAGTCGGCAGGTCACCCTTCATGCGCCGTGTCAGTTCGGCCGCGAGCTCGGGATGCGCCGCCTTGTAGGCCGTGAAACGGTCCGCCCAGGCACCTTCGGCCGCGGCGCCGCGGGCCCGGGCGTCCCAGGCCGCATAGGCCGGTTCGGGGATGACGAAGGGCTCACAGGTCCAGCCCATGCCTTCACGCACGCGCTGGATCTCATCGGCACCCAGCGGCTCACCATGCGCCTTGGCGGTGCCGCCACGCTGCGGCGATCCCTTGCCGATGGTGGTCTTGCAGATGATCAGCGTCGGCTGCGTCGCCGAGGTCTGGGCCTGGCTGATGGCGGCGTCGACGGCGTCGACGTCCTGGCCGTCGATCGGGCCGATCACGTTCCAGCGGTAGGCCCTGAAGCGGCCGGCCACGTCGTCGACGTACCAGGGCTGCACCTGGCCGTCGATCGAGATGCCGTTGTCGTCATACAGCGCGGTCAGCTTGTTCAGCTTCCAGGCGCCGGCCAGCGCGCAGACCTCATGGCTGACGCCTTCCATCAGGCAGCCGTCGCCCATGAAGGCGTAGGTGCGATGGTCGACCACGTCGTGGCCGGGGCGGTTGAATTCGAGTGCCAGCAGCTTTTCGGCCAGTGCCATGCCGACGGCATTGCCCAGGCCCTGGCCCAGCGGGCCGGTGGTGGTCTCGACGCCGGGTGTGAGGTCGACCTCGGGGTGGCCTGGGGTCTTGCTGTGCAGCTGGCGGAAGTTGCGCAACTCGCTCATCGCCAGGTCATAGCCGCTGAGGTGCAGCACCGCGTACAGCAGCATCGACGCGTGGCCGTTGCTGAGCACGAAGCGGTCGCGGTTGATCCAGTGCGGGTTGGCCGGGTTGTGGCGCAGGTGGCGGCCCCACAGCGCGACCGCCATTTCGGCCATGCCCATCGGCGCGCCCGGGTGGCCCGAGTTGGCCTGCTGCACGGCGTCCATGGCCAGCGCGCGGATGGCGCTGGCCATCAGGTGAATGGGCTGGTCGGGGCGTTGGTCGGCTGGCATGGGTGGGCTCGCTTCGGACGGCAGGACAGGGGGTGGCAGGGTGGTATCGGGGATTCTAGGAGCGGCCGGCGCGCGTGGGTTCGAGCGTGTCTTCGTATCATCCGGCGCCATGCAGGGCCTGCACCTGACCGCCGATCTTGCCGGCTGCCGTACCGACCGCGCGCTGTTCACCGTACCCGACGAACTGCGGGCGCTGTGCCGGCGCGCGGTGCGCAGCGCCGGCTTGCAGGCGGTGGGTGAACTGTTCCACCGCTTCGAGGCCGGTGGCGGCGTCACCGGCGTGCTGCTGCTGGCCGAGTCGCACCTGGCGCTGCACACCTGGCCCGAACTGGGCGCGGTGACGATCGACGTCTACGTCTGCAACTACAGCGGCGACAACGGCGCGCGCGCCGAGCAGCTGATGGCCTTGCTGGAGGCGGCTTTCGAGCCGGCGCGGGTTGAACGTCATCGCCTGCAGCGTGGCAGCCTGGGCCTGCCGCTCCCTTGACCTGCGTCAGGTTCAGGCCGCGTGCGACCTGCGAGGCTTGCACCATCGCCCGCCGGCCGGCATCCAAGCCTCATCCCCATGCGCCACCTTGCCCTCGACGTGATCCGTGACGAACACCAGGCGCTGGCCGCGATGCTGCGCTCGCTGGCCCTGCTGCTGCAGCAGTCGCGCCGCACCGGTGGCCTGCCGCCCTTCGACGTGCTGCGCGCGATGCTGTTCTACATCGACGAGTTTCCAGAGCGGCTGCACCACACCAAGGAAAGCGAACTGCTGTTCCCGAAGCTGCGCGAGCGCGCGCCCGAGCTGGCGCCGGTGCTCGACCGGCTGGACCATGACCACGCGGCCGGCGAGCGCGCCATCCGCGACATCGAACATGCACTGCTGGCTTTCGAGGTGATGGGCGAATCACGGCGGCAGGCCTTCGAGACCGCGATCGAGCGCTACATCGCCGACTACCTGGCGCACATGGGGCGTGAAGAGGCCGATGTGCTGCCGGCGGCGCAACGCCTGTTCAGCGAGGCCGACTGGGCCGAACTGGATGCAGCCTTCGCGGCCAACAAGGACCCGTTGACCGGCCACGAACCCGAGGACGGCTACCGGCCGCTGTTCAGCAAGATCGTCAACGCGGCGCCGGCGCCGATCGGACTGGGTTGAGTCTCAGGCTGACTGCGGCTCGGTGATGGCGGCGATGCGCGCCATCAGCTCTGGGTTCAGCTGGTCGACCACCGCCAGCGCGCCCAGGTTCGACTGCAGCTGATCGACCCGCGAGGCCCCGGTGATCACGCTGCTGACGCGCGGGTTCTTCGCCACCCAGGCGATCGCCAGCTGTGCCAGCGTGCAGCCCAGCTCGGCGGCGATCGGCGCCAGTTGCGCCACCGTGGCGTTCTTCGCCGGGTCGAGCAGGCCTTCGCGCAGGAAGGCGTAGCTTTCCACGGCGGCGCGGCTGCCGTCGGGCACCCCGCCCTGGTACTTGCCGCTCAGCAAGCCGCTGGCCAGCGGGCTCCAGGTGGTCAGGCCCAGGCCGATGTCGTCGTACAGGCGTGCGTACTCCTGTTCGACGCGGCGGCGGTGGAACAGGTGGTACTGCGGCTGCTCGACCACCGGTTTGTGCAGATGATGTCGCTCGGCGATGTCCCAGGCGGCGCGGATGTCGGCAGCGCTCCATTCGCTGGTGCCCCAGTACAGGGCCTTGCCCTGCGTGATGATGTCGCTCATCGCGCGCACCGTCTCCTCGATCGGCGTGTGCGGGTCGGGCCGATGGCAGTAGATCAGGTCGACATGGTCGAGGCCGAAGCGCCGCAGGCTGCCGTCGATGGCCTGCAGCAGGTACTTGCGGTTCAAGGTGTCACGGCGGTTGACGGCCTCGCCCTGGCGGTCCAGGCCCCAGAAGAACTTGGTCGACACCAGATAGTTCAGGCGTGGCCAGCCCAGGGTTTTCAGGGCCTGGCCCATCAGCACCTCGCTCTGGCCGCCGGCGTAGACCTCGGCGTTGTCGAAGAAGTTGATGCCGGCGTCGAAGGCGGCAGCCATCATCTCGACGGCGGCGCGGGCGTCGACCTGGTTGCCGTAGGTGACCCAGGAGCCCAGTGACAGGGTGCTGACGCGCAGGCCGGCGTGGCCCAGGCGGCGGTAGGACATGGTCATGGAAAGCGCTGCTCGGGGTGAAGGAAGGACCGCAAGCCTAGCCGAGACCGCTGCCCGCCTTCAGGCCGAGGGCTTCAGCGAGCGCAGCTGCAGCAAGGTCAGGGCTGCGCCGCCCAGCACCAGCACGAAGCCCAGCCAGTCGCTCGCGCTGGGCCGGTCACCGACCAGGAACATGGCGCCCAGCACGCCGACCACCGGCACCGCCAGCGTGGTCAGCGAAGACACCGTGGCGCTGACATGTTCTGCCAGCACAAACCACAGCCAGTAGGCCACCGCGGTGCCCAGCACGATGTGGAACAGCAACGCGGCGGTCACACGCGCACCGGGCAGGGCCGGCACCGTCGGCTCGCCAGTGAGCAGCGCGCCCAGCAGGCCACAGCCGGCACCGATCAGCAGCTGCCAGGCGGTGAAGTTGACGCGGTCGGCACTGACCGGCCAACGCTTGAGCAGCACCGTGCCCGCGGCCCAGCCGAAGGCCGCCAGCAGCGGCAGCAACAGCCCGCGCAGCGGCGGTGCCGGCCCCTCGCCCAGCAGGCCGCGCAGTACCGGCCAGGCCAGCGCGGCGATACCGGCCGTGCCCAGCGCCAGCGCCAGCGCCTTGCTGCGGTCGAGCCGTTCACCCAGCCACCAGCGTGCCAGCAGCGCCGACATCATCGGCATCGTGAAGGTCAGCACGGCCGCGCGCGACGTGCTGGTGCTCAGCTGCGCGAACGCGGTGCTCATGTTGAACAGCGCCACCGTCAGCAGGCCGCCGATCCAGACGCCGCGCCAGGCTGCACGCGGCGGCAGCAGCGGCTTGCGCTGCCCCAGCGCCAGCCCCAGCAGCAGCAGGCCGCCACAGCCCAGGCTCACGGTGCGCAGCGTGAATGGCGGCCAGGCCGACAGCACGATTTTCACGGCCGGCCAGTTCAGGCCCCAGGCCAGCGCCAGGAAGACCGGGATCAGGCGCAGCGGCATGGTGCGATCGCGGCCTCGCAGCCGGCGGTGAAGGCCTCTTCGAAGACCGAATAGCCGGCCAGGTCGGCATGCGCAAAGCGAACGCGGCCGCTGCCGCCGCGCAAGGCACCGCGTGCGGCGGCCGAGGCCTGCTGGCCCGGGCGCGGAATGGCCATCGCGTGGCCGTAGCGCATCAGGTCGATGCGCTGCACGCGCTGGCGCAAGTCGGGGTGAACGGGCGCCAGCCCGTCGATCACGCGCCCTGCCCAGAACGACCAGGGTTGCTGCAGCAGCGCTTCACGTTCACCGGCCGGCAGCGCACTGTAGGCACTGAGCACGGTGGCTCCGGCGTAGGGGCGCAGGCTCTGGTGCATCGCGTCGACATAACCCAGCGCCTGACTGCCGTAGACCACGTTGTCCCAGGCCGGCGGCACGCCGGGCCGGTCGAGCAGGGGCTTGTCGAGCTGCAGGTTGGCCACCAGCCAGGGCGCGTACGCGGTGGCAGACGCCGCCAGGCGCAGCGCATCGCTCGGGCGGTCGAGCAGGCGGTGCGCCACGAACAGCGGCAGCGCCAGCACCACGGTGCCGGCGGTCCAGGCTTCGAGGCGCTCGCCTTGCCAGGCCAGAACCTCGACCGCGTGGCGTTCCTCGCGCACGCCGGCCACGACGCGGCCGCCATGAATGTGGCCGGCCAGCGGCTGCGCCAGGCGCTGTACCAGCCAGGCGTTGCCTTCGGGCCAGGTCAGCATCGCGTCGCGTTCGTCGACGGCATCTCCTGGCGCCTGAAAGCCATGGCGGCTGCCGAAGTAGTGCAGGCCAGCCCAGGCCGACACCTGGTCCAGCCCGGCGCCGTAGTCGTCGCGGCAGCAATAGTCCAGGAACCAGCGCAGGCGCTGATCGTCCAGGCCCTGCTCGCGCAGCCAGTGGTCGAAGGTCTGCGCGTCGAGTTCGGCATGGGCGGCGGTCCAGGCGGCGCGCTCGCGCGGTATGGCAAACGCGGGGGCCGCCGCCACCTTGGCGGCAAACAGACGGTACTGCGTCATCGTCGCCGACGCCGGGTCAGCCGGCGGCAGCAGGCCCTCGTGCCAGGCGCCTTCGAAGAACAGCCGCTCTTGCGGGCTGTGGCACAGGTGGCGCTCATTGGCCACCGTGCGGCCCAGCACCTGGTGCAGCAGACCGATCTCGTGCAGCCAGTCGCTGACTTCATGCGCCGCCGGGCCGGGCAGCGGCAGGTAGTGCGCGCCGAGCGGACAGGCCATGCCGCCCATGCGGTGGCCACGGCTGTTGCCGCCGGGCTCGTCTTCCAGCTCCAGCAACTGCACGTCGTCGACGCCGGCGCGCTGGAAACCGCGCGCGGCCGCCAGACCGGCGATGCCGGCACCGACCACCAGCACCGCCGCCTTGCGGGCTTGGGCCCCGGCACGGGTGAGCGGCAGTCTCTGGCGCAGGCGGTGGCCACGCTCGTGCGAAGCGCCCACCCAGGCGCCCTGCAGCGTCGGCTGTTCGCTTCGCATGCAGGCCGTCAACGGCCAGGCGGCTGCCGACAGCAGCAAGGCCCGACGATCTATTGCTGCACGCGGCCCCATTCCTGCTCGAAGGTGTGCACCAGGGTCTGGTTGGACAAGCGGTTGGGTTCGGCCGCCACGCGCGCCATGTCGGGTGGGAAATCCAACAGCGCCGCGAGGCCCTGGGGCGTCAGAAAGCGCAGCCCCGGCGGAAATGCCGTGGGCGCGCGAAACGGTCGCCGCCCGGCGATCAGGAAGCCCCATTCACCAAAGCTGGGCACATGGGCGTGGTAGGGCGTGACGGTCAAGCCCACCGCCTCGAACGTAGCGGCCACGGTCCAGAAGCTGCGCCGTGCAATCAGCGGTGAGGTGGTCTGCACCACCGCAAAGCCGCTGGCGGCCAGGTGGCGGTCGACCAGCGCGTAGAAACTGGTCGAGTACAGCTTGCCGAGCGAGAAGTTGGTGGGGTCTGGAAAGTCGATGACGATGACGTCGAACATCTGCTCGTTGCGCTCCAGCCAGCCGAAGGCGTCGGCATTCACGATCTGCAGCTTGGGGCTGGTCAGCGCGCCGCCGTTCAGCGCCGTCAGCAGCGGCTGGCTGGCGAACAGGCGCGTCATGTGCGGGTCGAGCTCGACCAGGGTCACGTGCTCGACGCTGGGGTATTTGAGGATCTCGCGCACGGCCATGCCGTCGCCGCCGCCCAGCACCAGCACCTGCCGCGGCGCACCCTGTGCGGCCATGGCGGGGTGCACCAGGGCCTCGTGGTAGCGGTACTCGTCGCGCGAATGGAACTGCAGGTTGCCGTTCAGGAACAGGCGCACGCCGGCCGGCCCGCGGGTGACCACGATGCGCTGGTAGTCGCTGCTTTCGCGCAGCACCACGTTGTCGCCGAAGAAGCGGTCTTCGGCCCAGGTGGTGATGTGGTCGGCAGCCGCCATGGTGGCCGCCAGCACCACCACCACGGCGGCACAGGCCGCGGCGTGCAAGGCCCAGCGCCGCAGGTGCTGGCGAAACAGCAGCAGTGCCCACACCGCGACCGCCGCGTTCAGAAGCCCGAAGAAAACCCCCGTGCGGATCAGCCCCAGGTGCGGCACGAACAGCAGCGGGAAGGCCAGTGCGACCACCAGCGCACCCAGGTAGTCGAAGGTCAGCACCTGCGACACCAGGTCCTTCAGCGCATAACGTTCGCGGAACTGGCGCTTGAGGATGCGCATCACCAGCGGGATCTCCAGCCCCACCAGCACGCCCACCAGCAGCACCAGGCCATACAGCAGCACACGAAACGGCAGCACGCTGGCCACCGGCAGGCTGCTGTGAGCGACGAACAGTGCCGCCGGCAGCAGCCCGCCCACCAGGCCCACCAGCAGTTCGATGACCAGGAAGTGCGACACCAGCTGGTGCTCGATGTGGCGGCTGGCCCAGGAGCCGATGCCCATCGCGAACAGGTAGGTGCCGATCACGGTGCTGAACTGCAGCACCGAGTCGCCCAGCAGGTAGCTGGCCAGTGCGCCGGCGGCGAGCTCGTAGACCAGCCCGCAGGCCGCGACGACGAAGACCGAGACCAGCAGTGCCAGCTCGGCCGGGGCGACACGACCCTGGGCCGTGCCGTCCGCCGTGGCAGCGGTCATCGCGCGGGGCTCAGCCGTGCACTGCGGCGGAGATGATCAGGCCGACCGAGATGCACATCGAGCCGACCACGATGGCCAGCGCCAGGTTCTTGTGCTCGACGATCTCGGCCCACAGGTTATAGGGCGTGAGCTTGTCGATGATGATGAAGACCAGGCACAGGATGAACACGCCCATCAGCGCAAAGATCATCGAGCCGAAGAACACGGCCGGCTTGAGCCATTCGATTCCCATCATGGTGCAGTCCTTTCGTGTGTCATTGCGGGCATGGGTCGCCTGTCGCTGCCCGTTTCACTTGTGCCCGCCGCCGCTGGAGTATCCGCCCCAGGATCCGCCGCCGGTGCGCGAGCCGCCCGAGCCCACCGTGCGCAGGCATTGCTGGTATTCGGCGCTCGATTCGCCGAAGGCCTTGCGCTGGTCATCGCAGTCGTCGCTGCTGCAGGTCACCAGGATCATCATCAGCAGCACGAACATCACCAGCACGACCACGCCCCTGGCCGTCGAGGCTGTAGCCTTGGCGGTGTCGAACGACAGCGGCGAGGCATCGCGCTTGAGAGCACCCAGGCCCGCCGAGTCGATTCCGAAGGCCTTGGCCACCAGGCTGGCGTCCAGCGCCTCGCCGGCCGACCACACCGACTCGGCCGGGGTCTGCTCGAGCGACAGGCGCTTCTTGGCGGCCGAGCCGGTGCCGTCGTAATCGGTCACGCGCGCGATCTCGTCGCGCTGCACCCGCCAGTAGAACTCGCCCTGCACCCAGCTGACCTTGGCCTTGTAGGTGTAGCGCTTCTTGTAGGTCTGGCCGCGCCAGGTGACCTGATCACCCTGTGCCTTGCCGGGCGTGCCGGTGACCGGCCGCACCCAGCTCCAGCCGTCCTCGGCGTCGACCAGGAAGGCGAAGCCGTTGAGCTGGTTGTAGAGCAGGTACTCACGCCAGTAGGTCTGCTCCTCGTCGTCGCCGGGCTCCGGCAGGTCGCAGCGTTCCTGGTAGCCCACGACCTGCCAGTCCTCGGGCTTGGGCGTGCCCAGCTGCAACTGGCCGCTGCGGCCCAAGGGAATCAAGGGTTCCAGCCCGCCGGCGCCGCTGTTGTTCTGTCGATAGTGCGCCAGCTCACCGCCCACGCCCTGGGACACGTCGACCACGGCGTTGCACTGCGGGCAGCTCAGCGCCTGCGTGGTGGCCAGCTTGACTTCGAGCGCGGCGCCGCAGCTCGGGCAGTCGAAGGCGCGGCCGCCCAGCGTCTTCTCGCTGCTGTCCTTCAGTCCGCTCAAGCCCAGATCGGCGAGCAGCACGGCGCGCCCGCTGGACCAGGTCGGCTGGCGGGCATTGCTGTAGTCCAGCGTGCCCACCTCGTCCTGCGCATTGCGCAGGTCGACGACGATGAAGTCACCCTGCAGCTGCGGTGGCGTGGGCAGTTCGCCCTGCGCCGCGATGAGGTGGGTCTTGACGATCGACGCCACCGTCCAGCCGCGGCCGTCGACGGTGCAGACGCTGCCGCTGCCCAGGCCTACGGCGGCGTCGGCGTCAGGCGGGGCGTCGGCCGGCCAGGCGGTGTCGAAGGCAAAGACGTAGGCGCCGTTGTCCTCGCTCAGCCAGCCACTGCGGCCGCTGTCGAACAGCGCATGCCATTCGTTCCAGGTGCCGCCGTCGTAGCCGTACTGCAGTCGGCCCACCAGTGAGAAGGCCAGGCCCTTGTAGTGGCCGCCGACACCCAGCTGCAAGGGGCTGTGGTCGTCGAACAGCTCGGCACTGACGCCGATGCGTTGCAGCGCGTCACCGTCGCGCACCAATGTGCTGCGGCAGAAGCTGCAGACGGCACTGGCCGAAGCGGCCGAGCCGAACTCGACCGGCGCGCCGCAATGAGGGCAGGCCGCGCGGTAGACGCGCTGCGGTGAGGTCGCCACGAGGTCGAGGCTACACCAGCTTCTTCAGCAGCTCGGCCTTCTTGGTGCTGAACTCATCCTCGGTCAGGATGCCCTTCTGCTTGAGCTCGGCCAGTTTTTCCAGCGTCGCCATCACCTCATCGGGCTTCAGGGCGACTGGTGCTGCGGCGGCCGCCGCGGCTGCAGCAGCGGCCGGGTTCGACCCGGCCAGGCCACCAGCCAGCTGCTGCGCCATCACCTGGCCCAGCGCCACGCCGGCACCCAGGCCCATGGCGTCGCCGGCAATGCCGCTGCCACCACCGCCGGCACCGCCTTCGGCGAACTTGGGGATCGCCTGCGCGGTCTGGTACTGCATGAACTTGCCCATGTCGCCGCCGACCATGCCCATGCCGATCTTCTGGTCGAGGATCTTCTGCAGCTCTTCGGGCAGGCTGAC
>Ga0073899_10000168_pt1 | contig 59701 bp, 21 predicted proteins | sample KloWWTmetaKNB5Ph_FD_88975 | JGI IMG/M metagenome (GOLD analysis project Ga0073899, IMG submission 88975) | Active sludge microbial communities from Klosterneuburg, Austria, studying microevolution and ecology of nitrifiers - Klosterneuburg... | ecosystem: Engineered > WWTP > Aerobic digester >... | reverse complement strand
GATTCGATGAATTCGATCAGGCCGGCCGAATCGGCTTCGACCATCTGTTTCTTCGCGGCGACCCAGTCGGACTGGGTCAGCGGCTTGCCTTCGTGTTCGCGCAGTTTGACCAGGGCGTTGAGCGCGGTGACGGTGACGCCGGCCAGCAGCGGTGCAGCATCGGCGGCATTGCTCTCGGCAAAAGCCTTGCGGTGGTCGAGCTTGAGCTGGGCCAGCGCCTGCTCGATCACGGCGACATCGGGCAGCGGCACGCGCACCCGCGCGACACGCGGATGGGTCGCGATCAGCGGATGCAGGTCATTGAGATTGTCGGCGATCAGGAAACTCGCGAACGGCAGATCGGTGAACGGCGGCTCGGCGGCCCAGTCGCGCACCAGGCTGGCCAGGCTGGCGGTCTCGAACTCGCCCTGACGGTTGGCCGGCAGGATCTGGTCGGCGCCGCGCACGATGCAGGCGATGTGTTCGGGCTTGTCGCGGCCCATCGCACTCAAGTTCGCGCGAAAACGCAGATAACGCGAAATCAGCTCGACCGCAGCGCGGGGTTCGCGCGTGGCGGCGCCGAGCAATTGTGCGCCCGGCCACTTCTGGAAGGCCTCGCTCGCTCGCGGCACGCTCAGGCCATTGCCGGGGTCGTACAGGAACACCAGCTCGAAGCCGGACAGAAGTTGCGCGTCGAGAAAAGCGGTCAGGCTGACGAAACGACCGCGCAAGGGAAAGCGGTCGGCGACATTGCCGTACAGCACGAATTGACCCTGCGCGCCGCTTTCATACGCCAGCGCGAGTTCACGAGCCCACTGCGGCGCGTCGCCTTCGAGCGGCATCGATCAACCCTGCTGCGATTCTGACGGTTTCTCCGCCGCCGCTGCGCCCATGTTGCGCGCGGCCTGCGTCGCCGCAGCCTGGTCGCCGATGGTCAAGCCCTCGGCGGCAGCAAAGTCGGCGAGCGCTTGGTCGGCGAGCGCGGTCATCTCGGCTTCCTTGAGGTTCACGTCGCTCATGTCGAGTGCGTCCTTGGCGACGCGCGCACGGCCGGCGGCCTTGGTGCGTTCCTCTTCGACCATCTCGTGCAGCCGGTTCAAGGTGTCACCGGAACCGCCGATCGAGCCGATCATGCCGGCGGCCATTTCGTTCATCTCGGCCATCGCCTTCTTCATCTTCATGTCGTTGATGGCGCCCTTGAGGCCTTCGATCTTGGCGCGCGCGGCATTGACCGCGACATCGCGCGCCCTGATCAGGTCCTTGTAGGTGCCTTCGGCGGCTTCAAGCTGCTTGCGGTTTTCTTCCAGTTCGCGCGCCACCGTTTGCAGGCGCAACGCATACTGGCCCGCGGCTTGCTTGTTGCCGGCGCGCAGGTGCGCGGTGGTCTTGGCGCGCAGTTCGGATTCCTCGCTCTCGAGCTTGCGCACCTGGCTCATCAGCCGCTCGGCGAGCCCGGCATGGCCGGCCAGGCCCTGGTTGTAGCTCGCGATCTGCTTGCGCAGGTTTTCCTGTTCGAGTTCGAGCAGCGCTTCCGGGCTGCGTTTCTCCATGTCCTTGACGAACAGGGCAAAGAAGCCTTTGAACACATTGATCAGGCGCTGGAACATGACCACTCCTCAAGCAAGCGCAATGCCTCGCGGCGACGGCCGCAAACTTAGCGGGTTTGCGCGCTGGTGCAAGGGGTTCGGAGCAACCGATGAGGCTCACGCGGATGCCGCACTCGCCGAACGGACGAGGGTTCGCGCGATTGCGAGGATCTCGGGAGTCGGACCGAGAGGATCGTGAGATGGCATCGACGGTGGCGACGGCGATGGCTGCGGAGACAGATTCGCGCGACATGTTATGTTGCATTCTTCACGAGATGGCGGGGTGGCAGATGCAATCACCGGAAAGCGCACGCGGCAGTTGGAGCGGGTTCTCGTGGCTGTTTCTGTTCGCGCCCGCGTTGACGCAGGCGGCGGTGATCCGCACCGTCGATCGCACCGACGACGCGCTGGTCAGCACTTGCAGCGCAGCCGCTTCCGATTGCACGTTGCGTGGTGCGCTGACCGTAGCCGGTACCGGTGACACCATCGTCTTCGATGGCGGCGTGTTCAATCCGGGTGTAATCAACCTCGGCTCGGCCTTGCCCAACCTCGCGGTCAACACCCTGACGGTCGAGGGACCGGTGGCGGCACAGCCGCAGGTGATCCTCGACGGGACTTCGGCCGGTGCCGGCACCCACGGCCTGCGCGTGACCGCCAATTCAGTGGTGGTGCGTGGCTTGTGGCTACGCAACTTCGGCGGCGACGGCGTGTTCATCAGCGGCGCCGGCAACAGCTTCGGTCAGGTGAACTGCAGCTTCGGTGTCGTCATCAGCACCGGCAACGGTGGCTACGGGTTCCATATCAGTGGCGAGGCGGCAGATGGCAATCTGCTGAATCATTTCCGCAGCGGCACCGACGGCAGCAATGCGCTCGGCAATGCGCTGGGCGGCGTGCTGGTCGACGGTGGTGCCGACGCCAATCAGATCGGTGCGTATGGGTGCTACGGCGGCATGGTGCGCGCGAACCAGGGCCCCGGAGTCAAGCTGCAGGGCAGCGCCACCACCGGCAACTTGCTCCGCAGTGTCGAGGCGGGCAGCGTGGCGCAACCCAATACCGGCCACGGGATCTGGATCGATGGTGCCGCGGACACCGCGATGTCCTACGTCGTCAGCGTGATCGGCAATGGCGGCGACGGCATCCGCATCGAGGCCGGTTCCGGCAACTGGTTTGACGGCAATTTCAACGGTGTCATCCACAGCAATGGCGGGCTCGGCATCAACCTGGTAACGCCCGGTGATCCGCCGAACGGGGTGACGCCGAATGATCCGGGCGATGTGGACACTGGCCCGAATGGACTGCTGAACTTCCCGGTGATCACGACCATCGTCGGCGCCGGCAGCGGCAATGTCGCGTTGACCGGCAGCGCCTGCGCCGCGTGCACCGTCTCCCTCTATCGCGTCGCCGCCGACCCGTCTGGGCACGGCGAGGGACTGGACTACATCACCACGGCCACTGCCGACGGCGGCGGCAATTGGAATGCGACCTTGCCGCTCGCGATCGGGCAGTCGCTGACCGCATTCGCGAAGGACCCGGCGAACAACATCTCCGAGTTCGGCGCCAACGTGCTCAATCCGGTCGATCAGTTCACCGTCGACCGCACCGATGATGCACTGGTCAGCACCTGCACGGCAGCGGCTTCCGACTGCACCCTGCGCGGCGCGTTGACCGTGGCCGGCGCCGGCGACAGCATCGTGTTCGATGCGGCCGTGTTCAACCCCGGGGTGATCAGCCCGCTGACGAGTCTGCCCGCGATCACGCAGGGGTCGCTGACCATCGAGGGCCCGAGCAGCGCGACGCCAAAGGTCATTCTCGATGGCTCGTCCTTCGACACCAATGGTGAAGGTCTGCTCCTGGCCAGCAACGGCAATGTCCTGAGCGGGTTGTGGGTCCGCGGCTTCGCCACCGACGGCGTGGTCGTGACCGGTTCCGGCAATCACCTCGGGCACAGCAGCTGCACGCCGCTGCGCGGTCTGGTCGTCACCGGCAACAGCGGCTGGGGCATTCGCATCAGCGGCGAAGCGGCCGACGCCAACCAGTTGTTCAGCCACCGGATTGGCACCGACGGCAGCAGCGCGCTCGGCAATGGCCTCGGCGGATTGCTGGTCGAGGGTGGCGCCGACGGCACCGGCATCGGCGGATACGGCTGCGCCGGCGGCATCTACCGCGCCAACCTGGGGCCGGGCATCAAGCTGCATGGTGTCGGCACCAATGCCAACCTCATCCGCAACGTCGAAGTGGGCAGCGTGGCGCAGCCGAATACTGGCCATGGCATCTGGATCGACGGTGCTTCGGACACCGCGATGTCGTACGTGGTCAGCGTCATTGGCAATGGCGGCGATGGCATCCGCATCGAAGCCGGCACCGGCAACTGGTTCCACGGCAATTCCTACGGGATCATCCACAGCAATGGCGGGCTTGGCATCAACCTGGTGGCACCGGGCGATCCGCCGAACGGGGTGACGCCGAACGATCCCGGCGACCTCGATAGCGGTCCGAATGGCCTGCTGAATTTCCCGGTGATCACCACAATCAACAGCGTCGGTGCCGGAAACCTCGCGGTCTCCGGCAGCGCCTGCCTCGGGTGCAACGTCTATCTGTATCGCGTCGCCGCCGACCCCTCCGGCCACGGCGAGGGGATCGAATACCTGATCTCCTCGGCGGTGGACGGCAGCGGAAACTGGAGCGCTGTGGTGCCGCTCGCGATCGGGGAGTCGATCACCGCGTTCGCCAGGGACGCCGCGAACAACATCTCGGAGTTCAGTGCCAACGTGCCCAATCCCGTGGATCAGTTCGTGGTGGACCGCACCGACGATACGCTGGTCAGCGTCTGCACTGCGGCCACCAACGACTGCACCCTGCGCGGTGCCCTGACCGTGGCCGGGGTCGGCGACACCATCAGCTTCGATGCAGCGGTGTTCAATCCGGGCGTGATCAACGTCGGTTCGGCGCTGCCGGATCTCGCGCAAGGTTTCGTCAGCGTGCTGGGTTCGATCACCGACCTCCAGCCGAAGGTGATCCTCGACGGCAGCGCCGCCGGGCCGGGTGTCACCGGTCTGCGGGTGACCTCGAACGGGAATGCCCTGCGCGGTCTCTGGATCCGGGATTTCTCCGGAGATGGCCTGGCCATCATCGGTGCTGCCAACAACCAGTTCGGGCGCACCGAGTGCACGCCGGTCGGCGGCATCTACAGCACCGGCAATGGCGGCTTCGGCATCCGCATCAGTGGCGAAGCTGCGGACGGCAATCTCCTCAGCAGTCACCATGTCGGTAGCGATGGCGTGACCGCAATGGGCAATGCCCTCGGTGGTCTGTTGATCGACGGCGGCGCCGATGGCAACGTGATTGGTGGCTACGGCTGCTACGGCGGTCACTACCTCTCCAACCTCGGCCCCGGGATCAAGCTGCACGGTGCCGCGACCACCGGCAACCTGATCCGGGTGGCCGAAGTCGGCAGCGTGGCACTGCCGAACAGCGGCCACGGCGTTCTCATCGATGGCGCCTCGGGCACCGTGATGTCCTACGTCGTCAGCGTCATTGGCAATAGTGGCGACGGGATCCGCATCGAGGCCGGCGACGACAACGTCTTCGATGGCAACGGCTACGGCGTCATCCACGGCAATGGCGGGCTCGGCATCAATCTGGTGGCACCGGGTGATCCGCCGAACGGAGTGACGCCGAACGATCCCGGTGATGCCGACAGCGGTCCCAACGGACTGCTCAATCATCCGGTGATCCTGGCGCTGACCAGTCTCGGTGGCGGCAACTATCTGGTGCGCGGGCGCGCCTGCGGCGGTTGCCTGGTGACGGTGTTCCGCGACGGCGCCGATCCCAGCGGCTATGGCGAGGGCCAGGTGCATATCGGCGAGAGCACCGCCGATGGCTTCGGCATCTTCTCGATCGGCGTGGTGCTCGGCGTGCCCGGTCCGGGCATGACCATGGCGGCCATCGCCGAGCATTCCGTGCACGGCATCTCCGAGTTTTCGCCGAGCATCAACGTGCTGGTCATGCTCGCAGCCACGCAGGTCTGCGGCAACACGCTGACCGAGGCGCCGGAACAGTGCGACGACGGCAACAGCGTCTCGAACGACGGCTGCAGCGCCTTGTGCACGCTCGAAGGCTGCGGCGACGGCTGGGTGCATACCGGCCTCGGCGAACAATGCGACGACGGCAACAGCATCAACAGCGACGGCTGCACCAACACCTGCCAGGCGATCAACCCGGCGGTGCTGTTCAGCGCCACCTCGGGTCTGCAGACGTCCGAACTGGGTGCGACCGACACCTTCACTGCGCACCTGAGCGTGCAGCCGCAGGCGGCGGTGACGCTGAATCTGGCGAGTTCTGATCCAAGCGAAGGCACGGTGACCACGCCGCTGACGTTTACTACCGGCAACTGGCAGACGCCACAGATCGCCACCCTGACCGGCGTCAACGATCTGCTCGGCGACGGCGATGTCGCTTACAGCATCGTGACCACGCTGGCATCGACCGATGCGAATTACGCGGCGATCAATCCGGCCAATGTCGGCGTGGTCAACATCGACAATGATGCCGACGCCTCGATCACGATGAGCGACGGCGGCATCGCCGTGGCCGGGCAGCCGATCGCGCTGACGATCACGGTGAGCAACGCCGGACCCAAGCCGGTCAGCGGCGCCGTGGTCACCTCCTCGATTCCGGCCAGCGTGCTCGGCAAGACCTGGGCCTGCACGCCGGGCCCGGGTTCGACCTGCACCGCTTCCGGCAGCGGCAATGTCGCCGACGCCAGTGTCACCCTGGCGGTGGGCGGCAGCGTCGTCTACGTCGTCTCCGGCACCGTCGATCCGCTGGCCAGCGTCGCCATCGTCTCGGCGGCAGCGGTGTCGTTGCTGAGCGGCATGGACGATCCAGTACCGGCCAACAACAGCACCGTGCTCACCACGCTGATCGAAGGCCTGTTCAAGGACGGCTTCGAGAATTGAGGGCAACCGTGCGCACGCTGTGCGGAGCAGTGCGCCGGTTGACACGCCGTGACAGGCGCGGGGCCGCAGTGGCGGCATAATCGCGGCCTGTCCATGGAGCCGCGGCCCGCAGCAGCGCGCCGCGAAACGGAGTGTCGATGAAATCTACAATGAACTTGGTCGGGGTGGCGACGTTGCTCGTCGCGGCGAGCCTGCTGGCCGGCTGCGGTGGCAAGCCTGGGTCGCCGCAGGGTGGTGCAGGGGCCCCGATCACGGTCACGACCACCGTGTTGGCGGCGAGCGAATGGCAGGACCGCGTGCAGGCGCTTGGTACGGCCAAGGCCAAGGAGTCGGTGACAATTACCGCCAAGGTGAGCGAGACGGTGCAGAAGGTCGCGTTCGATTCCGGCGATTTCGTCGAGGCCGGGCAAGTGCTGGTGGACCTGACCGGTCAGGTGCAACTGGCCGGGTTGGAGGAAGCACGCGCGGCGTACAAGGAAGCCGAGCAACAGCTCAAGCGTGGCGAGGAGCTGGCGGCGAAGAACTTGATCCCGGGCAGCCAGCTCGATACCCAGCGTGCCACCCGCGACGCCGCGCGTGCGCGCATGGACCAGGTGCGCGCGCAGCTGTCGGACCGCGTCATCACCGCGCCCTTCGATGGCGTGCTCGGCCTGCGCCAGATCAGCGCCGGCTCGCTGGTCACGCCAGGCCTCAGCATTGCCACGCTCGATGATGTCTCGGTGATCAAGCTCGATTTCTCGGTGCCAGAAACGCTGATCCCGGCGCTGGCGCCTGGGCAGCAGGTGCAGGCGATCAGCGCGGCCTGGCCGCAGCAGCCGTTCACCGGTGTGCTGCGGCACATCGATTCACGCGTCGACCCGGTCACGCGTTCGGTACTGGTGCGTGCCGAACTGCCGAATCCGGAACGCCGGTTGCGCCCGGGCATGCTGCTCACCGTCGAAGTGCAGCGCGCGCCACGGCCGGCGCTGGCGCTGCCGGAACTGGCACTGCTGCAGATCGGGCGCAACAGCTTCGCCTGGCGCGTTGCGGCCGATGGCAGCGTCGCCCAGGTGCCGGTGCGCATCGGCGCACGCGAACGCGGCCGTGTCGAGGTGCTGGAAGGCCTCGCCGCGGGCGACCGGGTGGTGGTCGAAGGCATCGTGAAGCTGCGCCCGGGAGCGAAGGTGGTCGAGGCGGCGGCTGCCGCTGCGGCCAAGGGCTGAGGACGCACCGATGCTGCTTTCCGATCTTTCGGTACGCCGCCCTGTATTCGCCACCGTCGCCAGCCTGATGCTGATCGTGCTCGGCCTGATCGCTTTCGTGCGCCTGCCGCTGCGCGAACTGCCGAACATCGACCCGCCGATCGTGTCGGTCGATGTCAGCTACCCCGGTGCCTCCGCGGGCGTCGTCGAGACCCGCGTCACCCAGGTGATGGAAGACGCGCTCTCGGGCATCGAGGGGGTCGAGACGATCCAGTCGCAAAGCCGCAATGGACGCTCGACCATCACCCTGGATTTTTCGCTCGGGCGCGACATCGAGGGCGCCGCCAACGACGTACGCGACGCCGTCAGCCGCGTTGCCGACCGCCTGCCGCAGGAAGCGGACGCGCCGCAGGTGGCCAAGGTCGAGGGCGACGCCGAGGTCATCCTGTGGCTGAACCTGAGTTCGCCGCAACTCGACTCCTTGGCGCTCACCGACTATGCCGAGCGCTACATCGTCGATCGCCTGTCCAGCCTCGAAGGCGTGGCGCAATTGCGCATTGGCGGCAGCCAGCGCTATGCGATGCGCATCTGGATCGACCGCGATGCGCTGGCCGCGCGCGGCCTGACCATCGCCGAGGTCGAGGCGGCGCTGCGCTCGGAAAACATCGAACTGCCGGCCGGGCGGCTGGAATCGGATACCCGCGACTTCACCCTGCGCATCGACCGCGGTTACGCCGAGGCGCGCGACTTCGAAGCGCTGCCGCTCGCGCGCGGCGACGACGGCCACGTTGTGCGGCTGGCCGAAGTGGCGACGGTGGCGATCGAGTCGAGCGACCGCCGCGCGCTGTTTCGCGGCAATGGCACGCCGCAGATCGGGCTCGGCGTGATCAAGACCTCGACCGCGAACAGCCTGGATGTCGCCAATCGGGTCAAGGCCGAGATCGTGCGCATCAATGCCGGGCTGCCCGAGGGCATGAAGATCGGCGTCACCTTCGACAGCACCATCTTCATCGATGCCGCGGTCTGGCAGGTGTACAAGACGCTGGCCGAAGCGGTGTTCCTGGTGGTGCTGGTGATCTGGCTGTTCCTCGGTTCGGCACGCGCGGCGTTGATCCCGGCGGTGACCGTGCCGGTGTGCCTGGTGGCCGCATTCATCGCGCTGTGGGCATTCGGCTTCTCGATCAACCTGCTGACGCTGCTGGCGCTGGTGCTGGCGATCGGGCTGGTGGTCGACGATGCCATCGTCGTGCTCGAGAACGCGCAGCGCCGCGCCGACCTCGGCGAGCCGGTGGCGGTGGCGGCCTTGCGCGGCACGCGCCAGGTCGCGTTCGCGGTGATCGCGACGACGACGGTGCTGATCGCGGTGTTCGTGCCGGCGTCGTTCATCGAAGGCAACAACGGTCGGCTGTTTCGTGAACTGGCAGTGGCGCTGGCGGCGGCGGTGGCGATCTCGGCCTTCGTGGCGCTGACGTTGACGCCGATGATGTGCTCGCTGCTGTTGCGACCCCACACTGCCACCAGCGGCTTGGCGCTGCGCGTGGACGCGGTGCTGGGCGAACTGTCCAGCGGCTATCGCCGCCTGCTGGAACGCACCATCGGGCGGCCCTCGCGCTGGGCGCTGCTGATGCTCGGCGCGCTCGCGGCCAGCTACGGGCTGGCGCAGTGGGTGCCGCGGGAATTGGCGCCGCCGGAGGATCGCGGCGCGTTCTTCCTGTCGGTGGTCGGGCCGGAAGGCGCCGGCTTCGACTACACCGCGACCCAGGTCCTCGCGGTCGAGCAGTTGCTGCTGCGCTACACCGGCGAGGGCCAGCCGATCGAGCGCGTCAATATCCGCGTGCCCGGTGGCTTCGGCGCCAGCGAGGAGATGCATACCGGGCAGGGCATCGTCGTGTTGAAGCCGTGGGATGAGCGCACGCTCTCGACTGCCGCGGTGGTCGACCGGGTGCGCGCCGATCTCGCCGCCGTTCCCGGCGTGCGCGGCCTGGCGCAGATCCGCCAGGGGCTGGTGCGCAGCCAGGGTCAGCCGTTCCAGCTGGTGATCGGCGGACCCGACTATGCCGAGCTGGTGGATTGGCGCGACCGTCTGCTGGCGCGCATGGAGAAGAACCCGCGCTTGTTCGCGATCGACTCCGATTTCAAGGAAACACGCCCGCAGATCCGCGTCGCGGTCGACCGCGAACGTGCCGCCGCGCTCGGCGTCTCGCTGGCCGACATCGGTCGCACGCTCGAAAGCATGATGGGCTCGCGCCGCGTCACCACTTTCGTCGAGGACGGCGAGGAATACGACGTGGTGCTGCAGGCCAAGCGCGACGACCGGGCACAACCAGCCGATCTGCAGAATCTGTACGTGCGCGCCCGCTCCGGACAGTTGGTGCCACTGGCCAGCGTGGTCACGCTGTCCGAGCTCGCCGAGCCCGGCAGCCTCAATCGCTTCAACCGCCTGCGCGCGATCACGGTCTCGGCGGCGCTCGCGCCCGGCTACACGCTGGGCGAAGCGCTGGACTGGATCGGCCAGGTCGCGCGCGAGGAACTGCCGCAGACCGCCCAGCTCGACTACAAGGGCGAGTCGCGCGAATACCTGCAGTCCGGCTCGGCGCTGCTGTTCACCTTCGCGATGGCGCTGCTGATCGTGTTCCTGGTGCTGGCGGCGCAGTTTGAGAGTTTCCTGCATCCGCTGGTCATCATGCTGACGGTGCCGCTGGCGATGCTCGGTGCCTTCGCGGGCCTCGCCATCAGCGGCAGCTCGCTGAATCTGTTCAGCCAGATCGGCATCATCATGCTGGTCGGGTTGGCGGCGAAGAACGGCATCCTGATCGTCGAGTTCGCCAACCAGCGGCGCGATGCCGGCCTGTCGGTGCGCGATGCCGTGCTGGAGTCTGCGGCAACGCGCCTGCGCCCAATTCTCATGACCTCGATCGCGACCATCGCCGGCGCGTTGCCGCTGATCTTCGCCGGCGGCCCGGGCTCGGCCAGCCGCGCCACCATCGGCATCGTGGTCGTGTTCGGCGTCAGCCTCTCGACCCTGCTGTCGCTGTTCGTGGTGCCGGCGTTCTACCTGTGGCTGGCGCCCTTCACCCGTTCCCCCGAAGAACGCGCCAAACGCCTCGAACGCCTCGAGCACGAAGCGCCGGAAGTGGAGTCGTAGGGTGTAGTCGGTCTTCGTGCAGCACGCGAGTCACGCTGCCAGTTCGATGGGTTCTGGGGCCTGGCCGTCGGCGTTGTAGGTGGCATAGCGACGCGGGCCGTGGAATACCACGAGCTGACCATTCGCGCGGCGATGTAGGGTTGGCGTCGCTGGTTGGACATGCTGTCGCCAAACACGCGTGACGCGACGACATTGGCGTAGTGGCCCCCTCCCACTCGCCGATTCGCGCCTACTTCCCCAGCTCGACCATGAACTGCGCGAACGACAACGCCGCGCCGTCGAAGCCATCGATTTTCGGGTTGGTCGATTCAATCACGTAGTACTCGTTCGGTGCGTGTGCGCCGGTGCCGTAGCCCAAGCCGAAATGGCCGGCGGGCAGGCTGAGCGGCGGGTCGGTGAACACGAAGCCGGGATAGGAGCCGGCATTGCGCGGCCACAGCAGCGGCTCGATGCCGCGGCTTTTCAGCGCGGCCAGCGCTGCCTGGATCAGCGCGCTGTCGGCGCGGGTTTCGGTCGGGTTGTAGCCGCCGGACACCTTCACTTCGATGTCGCCGTAACCGCGCTCGGCCAAGTGCGACTTCAACGCCGCGACGGCGTCGTCGAACTGCATGCCCGGCACCAGGCGCAGATCGATCTTGGCTATTCCTTTGTGCGGCAACACGGTCTTGCCGCCGGGGCCGGTGTAGCCGCCGACCAGGCCTTCGATGTTCACCGTCGGCTGCGACACCAGCCGCTCCTGCGCCTGCTGCCAAGGCAGGTCGTCGATCCAGTGCGCCACGCCGAGCTGCTTCTTGAGCAGCGCCTCGTCGCGACGCGCGGACGCCGCGACGATCATCGCCTTGTGCTCGGCACTCAGCGGCGGTGCCTGCGGATAACCCTCGATGGTGATGCTGTTGCCATCCTCGGAGACCAGGGTGTCCAGCGCCTTCACCAGGCGCCAGGCCGGGCTGTCGACCATCGCCTTGAGCGAGGAGTGCACGTCCTTGCTCGGGCCGCGGCCCCAGCGCTCGCCGCTCGCGATCAGTTCCAGTTCGACGATGCCCTTGGCACCGAGGCTGACGCTGACGACGCCATCGAGGCCCTGCATCGCGGTCGGCATGAACACACCGACGGTCTTCGCCAGCGCCGCTTGCACCTTCGGCGTATGCACGAGCTGGCGGATATGCACCGAGCCGATCTCTTCCTCACCCTCGGCCACGAGCACGAGGTTCACCGGCAAATTCTGGCCTGCAGTCTTGTACGCATGCAGCGCCGCCAGCAACGCCGACTGCGGCCCCTTCTGGTTGACCGCACCGCGGCCCATCATCACTTTGCCGACATCGGGCACGTCGACGATGCGCCCTTCGAGCGGCGGCGAACTCCACTCGGACGCGTCGTACTGCTTCACGTCGTACATGAAGTACACACCCACCGTCTTCGCCGCCCCCGCATCCAGCGTCGCGAACACCCCCGGCTTGCCGTCGGTCGGAATGATCTCGACCTGCTGGAAACCCGCCTCCCGCAACAACCGCGCCTGATACTCCGCACCCTGCGGATAGTTCAGATCCTCCGCCGCAATCGACGGCAACGCGATCCAGTCCTTCAGCCGCTGCACGTTTGCGTCGTGTTGGGCGGTGAGCTGGGTCTTGATGGGTTCGAGGTCATCCTCCCCAGCCAGCACGGGCCCAGCCAACGTCGACATCGCCAGCAATGTGGCGACCGCAATACGAATGTGCGTACGCGCTGTAACGGGACGACCAGTCGTTGATGTCATCGGGTGGGCCTCTGGGGTGGGGTGGGCGAGCGGAGAAGACTCGGTAGTTCTAGCAGAGGCCGAATGCCATCGTCAGCGTCCGGGCCACTGCCACGGCAAAGATGTGGTGGATCGTTGCCGGCCGGCGATGGCCCACTGGCTCCCGCCGAAACGATGCCACTTGTTCGCCGTCATGCGATCTTGTTCGACGCTTCTGCACGCGTCTCGCGCAAGGCCCGTGCAGAGATGCGGACCAGTCGGCCGTTCTTCACGACGACGAGGTCAGTGTCGGTGCGGATGGCGGTCTCGCGAGCCAACTCGGCCGCGCGATGCATCGCAGCCACGGACGCGCGCAGATCGGGATCTTTCGCTTCGTTGATGTCCTTCGTTCTCACGGGTTCTCTCCCCACTCCAGCAAGACCGGGCTTTCGCCCTCGTTATCGTACTTTGCCCAAGCGTCGACGGCAGGCTTGTAGGCGCTTTCGAAGTTGCGCAAGCCAGCGGCAAATCGGCGGCGAATCACGTCCTCGGGAATATCATGTCCGCCTTGTCGCACGCGCTCGGCGACGCGGGCAATGGCAACCTCGGCGTCCGGCAGCGAAAGGAAGAACAGACTGACGTGGTAGCCGGCGGCGCGCCACGCTGCGATGTGGGCGAGGTATCCAATCCCGGCCAGAGTGGTTTCGAACGCGAAGCTCTCGCCCCGTCGGGTGCGATCTGGGCTAATGCCCTACCCGATCTCTTCCGCCATGAAGGTCGGAGGGGTGGGGTTGCGGGGCGCAGAAACAACAACGCCGGCACATGGCCGGCGTGGTGTTTGTGTCTGGTGCCCAGGAGAGGACTCGAACCTCCAAGAGTTGCCCCGCTAGTACCTGAAACTAGTGCGTCTACCAATTCCGCCACCTGGGCAGGTGCCCTGCGCACGGTTGGGCCGTGCAGGGGCGCGCACTCTAGGTGCGGGGCGGGGTTTTGTCAACGAGCTGTTGGGATCGTTTGGGGATGAGCGCGAGATGCGACACTACGTCGTGCCGGTCGTGCGTGCTGCACCTCAGCCGGCACAGAATCAGCGAGGGTTGATCGTGAAAGTCTCACTTCGTGTTCGCCACCTGATGCAATGGCTGATGATCTGTATCGGGCTCGGCGGCAGCCCGGCAGTGGCGCGCGAGAAGGCGCAGCAGCGACTGATGGAGCAGGCGGGCGCGCTGGTCTGGGACATGATCGAGGTCGAGAATGACTTTGACCACCGTCGCAGCAATCGCGGCATGACGTCGGAAAAGGTGCAGCGATACGCCCGCAAGGTGGCCGGTCAATTGACCCGGTGGCGCGACCGGCTGGCGCGCCTGCATCAAGAGCTTCCCGCGGGAGATGGCTTCACCGAAGAGCTGGCGGCGTTCCTGCAGCGGTGGCCTGACGAGTCGGCGTTTTACGATTCGCTGTTCGCGACCGATGCCCTGCATGCCGACAACCTCGCAGCGCAACTGTACGGGCTGGGTTCGCAGGCGCATGACACACGGGGCAAATGGAAGACACCCTTCCCGATCTTTCGGCCATAGTCCCTTCGCGACGAGCCATGGTGATGCACTCGCTGCTGCGCAAAGTCTCGTTCTGGATCGGCATGGCCAGCGCCGTGGCGATGTTGCTGGTGCCGATCGTTCACTCGTGGATCTTCCCATCGGCGACGCCCGAACTCGGTCCCGGGAACAGCGGACTACTGTCGTTCCTGTTCGGTATGGCGGGCTCGATCGGTGACGGCATCATGGTCATGGTCTGGATGTCGGGCCTGGCCGGGGTTGCCGCGCTGGCTTCCCTCATCGCGTTCTCCGCTGCCTGGTTTGCGCGCGAGTCAGGCCGCACGAAGTTGCTGAGCCTGCTGCCGGTAGCAATGGTCGCCGTGCTGTACGGTCTGCTGCTTGTGACCAGCACCTGAACCATGCGCCTGGCGCGTGCGCGTCTGTGCTGCGGAGAACTTCTGCGCACTCACCAAGGGCTTGGCCGCGGGCCCGGAATGAAGCATCGCCCGCACCCGGCGCGGCCATTCCGCTTACCATGCGCGCATGATCGGGAGCGACCAGTGACGAAACGTGGCAGTGGCAAGGGCGCGGGTGGGGCCGGGGCGGGTGATCGGCGCGCGCGCGGGCCGGGCAAGCGGGTGGGTGCTGGAGTAGGTGCGCCGGTGGGCGCGCGCGGGGGCAAGCCGGGGGCGAAGCCGAAGAAGGCGGCGCCGTGGTTGCCGGATGTGCTGGTGACGGGGCCGGTGCGGGGTGAGCGGGCGACGGTGGCCGGAAAGAGCATCGCGCCCAGTGGCGCACCGCCCAAGCGGCGTGGCAGTCGGTATGCCGATCCGCAGGGCGAGCGCGAGTTGCTGCGCTATGAGAATCCGATCCTGTCGCGCGAGGGCATCATCCAGTTCCTGAGCGAATCGGCCGAGTTGATGACGGTCGAACGCATCGCGATCAAGCTCGGTTACCGCGACGAGGAAAGGCTGGACGCACTCACGCGCCGCCTGACCGCGATGGTGCGCGACGGCCAGTTGCTGGTGAACCGTCGCGGCGGCTATGGCGTGGCCAGCAAGCTCGATCTGATCGCCGGTTCGGTGATCGCCAATCCCGACGGTTTCGGTTTCCTGAAACCGGACGACGGCAGCGACGACCTGTTCATCCCGCCGAATGAAATGCGCGCGGTGATGCATGGCGACCGCGTGCTGGTGAACGTCACCAATATCGACCGTCGTGGTCGCCGCGAAGCTGCGATCGCGGAAGTGCTGGAGCGACGTCGCCCGCGCCTCGTCGGTCGTTTCGACGAGCGCCGTGGCCTCGGCATCGTCATTCCCGACGATCGTCGCCTCAACCAGGATCTGCTGATTCCGCCCGACCAGCGTGGCGGTGCGGTCGCCGGCCAGATCGTTGTCGCCGAAATCGTCGAGCCGCCGACCAAGGAACGCCCGCCGCTCGGGCGCGTCGTCGCCGTACTCGGCGAGAAGCTGACCGCGTCGCTGATCGTGCGCGTCGCGATCGAATCGCATGGCCTGCCGCATGAGTGGCCGATCGAGGTGACGCGCGAAGCCGAACGCGTCGAACCGGAAGTGAGCAAGCAGGACCGCGAGATGCGCGTCGACCTGCGCGACACCCCGCTCGTCACCATCGACGGCGAGGATGCGCGCGACTTCGACGACGCCGTGTTCTGCGAACCACGCAAGGGTGGCGGCTGGAGACTGCTGGTCGCGATCGCGGATGTCTCGCATTACGTGCCGGTCGGCAGCGAACTCGATCGCGAGGCGTTCGATCGCGCAACCTCGGTGTATTTCCCCGGCTTCGTCGTGCCGATGCTGCCCGAGACCCTGTCGAACGGCATCTGCTCGCTGAACCCGAACGTCGAACGCCTGTGCATGGTCTGCGAGATGACCGTCAGCGCCGACGGCGAGGTTTCGCGTTCGCGCTTCTATCCGGCGGTCATGCGCTCGCATGCACGCCTGACCTATACCCGCGTCTGGCGTGCGCTCGGCGAGCGCGATGCCGACGAACGCGCGGCCATGGCCGACCTGCTGCCGCACCTCGAACACCTGCACGACCTGTACAAGGCGTTCGTGAAGCGGCGCAGCGAGCGTGGCGCGATCGAGTTCGAATCGCAGGAAGTGAAGTTTTCGCTCGGTGCCGCCGGCGAAGTGCTGGCGATGCAGCCGCAGGCGCGCAACGATGCCCACAAGCTGATCGAGGAATGCATGATCGCGGCCAATGTCGAGGCCGCGAAATTCCTGAACAAGGCCAAGGTGCCGGCGCCGTACCGCGTGCATCCGTCGCCGCCGGAAGAGAAGTTCGAGGAGCTGCAGGCCTTCCTTGCCGAGTTCTCGCTGAGCCTGCCGCCGCATGCTTCGGTGAAGCCGGGCGACTATGCCGCGCTGCTGCGCAAGATCCGCAAGCGCCCGGATGCGCTGCTGCTCGAGCAGGTGCTGCTGCGTTCGCAGAGCCTCGCCGTCTACCACCCGGACTGCAACGGCCACTTCGGCCTCGCGCTCGAGGCCTATGCGCATTTCACTTCGCCGATCCGCCGCTATCCGGACCTGCTCGTGCACCGCGCCATTCGCCACGTGCTGAACGGCGGCAAGGCCGCGAACTACGAAGCCGGCCCGAGCGAGATGCTGGCGCGCGCGCAGCACTGCTCGCAGCGCGAACGTCGTGCCGATGAAGCCTCGCGCGAAGTGAACGAACGCTACCAGTGCGCGTGGATGAGCAAACACGTCGGCTCCGAGTTCGACGGCATCATCAGCGGCGTCACCTCGTTCGGCCTGTTCGTCGGCATCGCCGACACCGGCGTCACCGGCCTGATCCACGTGACCCAGTTGCCGAACGACTACTACCACTTCGACGCTGGCCGTCGCGAGATGGTCGGCGAGCGCCAGGGCCAACGCTTCCGCCTCGGCGACAGCATCCGCGTGCAGGTGCTGCGCGCGAGCATGGAAGAGCGCAAGGTCGATCTGCGCCTGGTGCCACCGCCGCAGGTGCAGGGCCAGCGCCCGGCTGCGGTGCATGCGCCGCGCGCGGAACAGGGGCGCGATGCGCGCCAGGGACAAGGGAAGAAGAAACGATGAGCAAGGACATCCTCGCCGGCATCCACGCCGTCGAAGCGGCGATGAAACATGACGCCGGCAATGTGGTCGAGATCATGGTCGCCGATGCCGCCAAGAACCCGCGCCTGAAGCGCCTGGTCGACGAGGCGCGCGAGCTCGACATCAAGGTGCATGCGCGCGACATGGCCCAGCTCGACAAGCTGTGCGGCGGCGAGCGCCACCAGGGCGTGGTCGCGTTCTACAACGCGCCGGCGGCGAAGTCGGAGAAGGACCTGCCGGCCCTGATCGAGGAGGCGGGCAGCGAAGCGCTGTTCCTGATCCTCGACGAGATCACCGACCCGCACAATTTCGGCGCCTGCCTGCGCAGTGCGCTCGCGGCCAAGGTCACCGCGGTGATGGTGCCCAAGGACCGCGCCGCGCCGCTGAACGCGACCGTGCGTCGCTCCTCGGCCGGTGCCGCCGACCGCATCCCGATCGTGCGCGCGACCAACCTGGCGCGGGCGATGGACTTGCTCAAGGAAGCTGGCGTCTGGATCAGCGGCCTCGAAGGCGAGGCCAAGCAGTCGATCCACCAGACCGACTTCCGCGGCCCCTGCGCGCTGGTGATGGGCGCCGAAGGCGAGGGCATGCGCCGCCTCACCCGCGAACGCTGCGATTTCCTCGTCACCATCCCGATGCCGGGCCCGATGGAATCCCTCAACGTCTCCGTCGCCACCGGCGTCGCGCTGTTCGAAGTCGTGCGGCAGCGCGCGGGCTGAGCGTCGCTCGCCGCTCACGACCTGGGCGCAGCGTCGTCGCCCGGATCACGTTGCCTCTGTCGCCGCGCCCACTGTCGCTTGCGCCAGCGGCGTTCGCTGCACACCAGCAGGCGGCGCATTGGCCGGCGCAGCAGGGGCAGGTCATGCGCGAGCAGGAGCAGGCCAAGCGGCAGCATCCAGAAGCCGAGCACCGGCAGGAAACCGACGAAACCGGCGGCCACCAGCAGGGCGGCGAGCGGCGCGCGCACCCAGAGCGAACCCGGCTGGCGCAACCAGCGCAGGAAGTGGGCGAAGCGTCCGGGAAAGCGGTGCTCGACGCGCCGGAACGTGCGATGGATGCCACGCTCGTCCTTGTCCTGCCTCATGCCGATCCACCCCGATGCGCCGCTGTGCGCGGGGCGATCCTCGGCCAATTGCTGCTGCCGCACAACCGCGGGAAAAGCGGGCCGGCAGCGCGCTCCCTCGTTGCGCGCGAACGCTGCATTCGTTTTCATCGCCGCTAGAGCCAAGGCTCTAGCGCCGGCCCCGTATAGCTGGAAGCACACTGGTTCCGGCAGCGACGCACTTCCGCGTCGTGCATGCGTGCGTGGCGGGGCAACATGGGCGAAGACTTCCGGCAAGGCTTGTATCACCCACAGTTCGAGCGCGACAGTTGCGGCTTCGGGCTGATCGCGAATCTCGACAACGCGCCCTCACGCGCGCTGGTCGATGCCGCGCTGACCGCGCTCGAGCGCATGGCGCATCGTGGTGCGGTCGGTGCCGACGGCAAGTCCGGCGATGGCTGCGGTGTGTTGTTGCAGCGCCCCGAAAAGTTCCTGCGCCACGTGGCCGCCGAAGCCGACATCCGGCTTGGGCCGAGTTTCGCTGCCGGCAATGTCTTCCTCAGTCAGTCCGCGCCGCAGGCCGCGAGCGCACGCGCCGTGCTGGAAGCGGAATGCCAGCGCGTCGAACTGCGCGTCGCCGGCTGGCGTGAGCTGCCGACCGATACCGAACCCTGCGGTGCCCAGGCGCTTGCCAGCATGCCGCGCATGGAGCAGGTGTTCGTGATGCCGACGGTGGCGATGGATCAGGCCAGCTTCCAGCGCGCGCTGTTCCTGGCGCGTCGGCGCAGCGAGATGCGTCTCGCCGACGACCCGGACTTCTACGTGGTCACGCTCTCGGCGCACAGCCTCGGCTACAAGGCGATGGTCTTGCCCGCCGGTTTGCGTGTGTTCTACCCGGATCTCGCGCACCCCTTGCTGGCGGCTGCCTTCGCCACCTTCCACCAGCGCTTCTCGACCAACACCGCGCCGCAGTGGCGGCTGGCGCAGCCGTTCCGCCTGCTGGCGCACAACGGCGAGATCAACACCATCGAGGGCAATCGCCACTGGGCGGAAGCACGCAGCGCCAAGTGGCGCACGCCGGCGATCGACCTGCGCGAGCTGAAGCCGCTGGTGTCGCTGAGCGGTTCGGACTCGATGAGCCTCGACAACATGCTCGAAGTGCTGCTCGCCGGCGGCATGGACCTGCTGCAGGCGATGCGCGTGCTGATTCCACCGGCCACCGCTTCGCTGGAAGCGCGCGACCCCGACCTGGCCGCGTTCTACGACTACCACGCGCTGTCGATCGACCCTTGGGATGGCCCCGCCGGCATCGTGTTGTGCGATGGCCGCTACGCCGGTTGCACGGTCGACCGTAACGGCCTGCGTCCGGCACGCTGGCTGATGACGCGCGACCGCCATCTGGTGATCGGTTCGGAAACCGGCATCTATGACATCGACGCCGCCGACATCACCGCCAAGGGCAAGATCGGTCCCGGTGAAATGATCGCGGTCGATCTGTATTCCGGCGAGTTTCTCGATTCGCCGGCGATCGACTCGATCAATCGCGCGCGCGCCCCGTTCAAGCGCTGGCTGAAGCAGGGCAACCGCTACCTGATCTCGGACCTGATCGACCCTGCACTCGCGACTGAACCCTTCGACGCGCCGACCCTGCATCGCCACCAGAAGCTGTTCCAGCTGACGCGCAAGGAGCGCGAGGACCAGCTGCGCGTGCTCGCCGAAACCGAGCAGGAACCGATCGGTTCGATGGGCGACGACACCCCGCTCGCGGTGCTGTCGCGGCAGACGCGTTCGCTTTACGACTATTTCCGCCAGGCCTTCGCCCAGGTCACCAACCCGCCGATCGACCCGCTGCGCGAGCAGTGCGTGATGAGCCTCGTGACCCAGATCGGGCGCGAGGGCAATGTCTTCGAAATGGCGCCGGAAAATGCGCGTCAGACGGTGCTGAACTCGCCGGTGCTGTCGCAACGCAAGCTGCGGCAGATGCTGGCGCATGAGGAGTTCGCCAACGCGCACCAGCGCTTCCCGCTGCACTACGCAGAGTCGGTCGGGCTGGAGGCGGCGATCCGCGACTTGTGCGCGGAAGTCGAAGCCTCGGTGCGGGCGGGAACGGTGATCGTGATTCTGAGCGACATGCATCCGCAGTCGGATCTGCTGACCCTGCACGCGTTGCTCGCAACCGGCGCCGTGCACGACCATCTGGTTCATGTTGGCCTACGCTGCGAGTGCAACCTGATCATCGAGACCGGCACCGCGCGCGATCCGCACCACTTCGCCTGCCTGATCGGTTATGGCGCGACTGCGGTCTATCCCTACCTCGCCTACCAGACGCTGATCGAACTCGCGCGCGGCAAGGTGATCAAGCCCAAGCGCGGCGGTGAGCTGATCGAACTCGGGCGCAGTTATCGCCGCGGCATCAAGAAGGGCCTGCTCAAGATCATTTCGAAGATGGGCATCAGCACCATTGGCTCGTATCGGGGTGCGCGCCTGTTCGAGATCATCGGCCTGCAGCGCGAGGTGGTGGCGCTGTGCTTCGCGCACACGCCGAGCCGCATCGGCGGAGCCGGTTTCGCCGAGCTCGAAGCCGACGCCCGCGCGCTGCACACGCTCGCCTTCGACGCAGCCGGCGACATCGAAGCGGGCAGTCTTCTCAAGTACCGACACGGCGGCGAATACCACATGTTCAACCCGGACGTGGTGCAGAGCCTGCAGCGCGCCGTGTTGACCGGCGACTACGCCGACTACCGCGTCTACGCCGAGCACGTGAACACGCGACCGGCTTCGGCCCTGCGCGATCTGCTCGCTCTGCGGTTGCGCAGCGAACCGCTGCCGATCGACCAGGTCGAAGCGCTGGAGTCGCTGCTGCCGCGCTTCGATTCCGCGGGCATGTCGCTCGGCGCCTTGTCGCCGGAAGCGCACGAGGCGCTGGCGATCGCGATGAACCGGCTCGGCGGGCGCTCGAACTCGGGTGAGGGTGGTGAAGACCCGGCGCGCCACGGCACCGAGAAGATGTCGAAGATCAAGCAGGTCGCATCCGGCCGCTTCGGCGTGACCCCCGAATACCTGATCCACGCCGAGGTGCTGCAGATCAAGATCGCGCAGGGCGCCAAGCCGGGCGAGGGCGGCCAGCTGCCGGGGCACAAGGTCAACGAGCTGATCGCGCGATTGCGCTACGCGCGTCCGGGCATCGGGCTGATTTCGCCGCCGCCGCACCACGACATCTATTCGATCGAGGATCTGGCCGAGCTGATCTTCGATCTGAAGGAAGTGAATTCCGCGGCGCTGGTCTCGGTGAAGCTGGTCGCGCATGCCGGTATCGGCACCATTGCCGCCGGCGTGGCCAAGGCCTACGCCGACATGATCACCATCTCCGGTTACGACGGCGGCACCGGCGCCAGCCCGATCTCCTCGATCAAGCACGTCGGCGCGCCGTGGGAAATGGGCATCTGCGAAGCGCGCCAGACACTGCGCCGCAACGGCCTGCGCGGCAAGGTGCGGCTGCAAGTCGATGGTGGTTTGAAGACCGGTCTGGACGTGATCAAGGCTGCGATCCTCGGCGCCGACAGCTTCGGTTTCGGCACCGGTCCGATGATTGCGCTCGGCTGCAAGTACCTGCGCATCTGCCACCTCAACAACTGCGCCACCGGCATCGCGACCCAGGACGAACGTCTGCGCGAGGGTCATTTCACCGGCCTGCCCGAGCGCGTGATGAACTACTTCCGCTTCGTCGCGATGGAAACGCGCGAGTGGCTGGCGCGGCTTGGCGTGGCGCGGCTGGATGACCTGATCGGGCGCACCGACCTGCTGCAACTGCTCGATGGCGAAACCGAGAAGCAGCGCGGTCTCGATCTGCAACCGCTGCTGGCCGAGGATGCAGCGCTCGACGACGTGCGCAGCTGTGCCGCCGGAACGCGCAACCCGCCGCGCGATCCGGCCTTGCTGGCAACGCGCATGGCCGCAGACATGGCGGGCGCGATCGCGGCGCGGCAAGGCGGTGAATTCGAATACACGATCCGCAATGCCGACCGCGCCATCGGCGCCCGCATCTCCGGCATGATCGCGCGCCAGCACGGCAACCACGGCATGCGCGACAAGCCGATCCATGCGCGCTTCAAGGGACACTGCGGGCAGAGCTTCGGTGCCTGGAATGCCGGTGGACTGCACCTGCATCTGGAAGGCGATGCCAACGACTACGTTGGCAAGGGCATGTGCGACGGCAAGATCGTGATCCGTCCGCCGCACGACGCGCGCTTCGTCGCGCGCGAGACGCCGATCATGGGCAACACCTGCCTGTATGGCGCTACCGGCGGCGAGTTGTACGCGGCCGGGCGTGCTGGCGAGCGCTTCGCGGTGCGCAACTCGGGGGCGACCGCGGTCGTCGAGGGCGCCGGCGATCACTGCTGCGAATACATGACTGGCGGCGTCGTCGCCGTGCTCGGTCGCGTCGGGCAGAACTTCGGCGCCGGCTTCACCGGTGGCTTCGCTTATGTGCTCGATCTCGATCGCGATTTCGTCGACCGCTACAACCACGAACTGATCGACATTCTCAGGCTTTCGCCGGAGGGCATGGAACACCACCTGCAGCACCTGCAACGGCTGGTGCGTCGCCACGTGTTCGAGACCGAAAGCGCCTGGGGTCGCACCTTGCTCACCGAGTACCGCGATTTCCTCGGCAAGTTCTGGCTGGTCAAGCCGAAGGCGGCGAGTCTCGAGTCGCTGATCGACACCCTCGGGAGGGCAGCATGAGCAAGCAAGGCGGCAAGCCCGGCGTGTTCCAGTTTCTCGAAGTGCCGCGGCGCACGCCGCGCGAACTCGCGGTGCCGGTACGCGTGCTCGGCTGGAACGAGATCTACGGCGGCTTCGACGCGCCGGGCGCACTCGAGCAGAGCGCGCGCTGCCTCGACTGCGGCAATCCGTACTGTTCGTGGAAGTGCCCGGTGCACAACGACATTCCGAACTGGCTCGGTCTGGTGAAGGAGGGGCGGCTGTTCGAGGCGGCCGAGCTCGCGCACAGCACCAACCCCTTGCCCGAGATCTGCGGTCGCGTCTGTCCGCAGGACCGGCTCTGCGAAGGCGCGTGCACGATCAACGTCGGCTTCGAGGCGGTCACCATCGGCGCAGTCGAGAAATACATCGTCGACGAAGCCTTCAAGCAAGGTTGGCGCCCGGACCTGTCGCGAGTGGTCGCAAGCGGAAAGCGCGTTGCGATCATCGGTGCCGGTCCGGCTGGCCTGAGCTGCGCCGATCGACTCGCACGCCTCGGCATCGAAGCGCATGTGTTCGATCGCTACGAGGAAATCGGCGGGTTGCTGACCTTCGGCATCCCGCCGTTCAAGCTCGAGAAGCAGGTGATCGCGATGCGACGCGCGGTGCTTGAAGCCATGGGCGTACGTTTCCATCTCGGCGTCGAGATCGGCCGCGAGCGCACGCTCGAGCAGCTGCTCGGCGAGTTCGACGCGGTGTTCGCCGGCACCGGCGCCTATCGCTATGTCGATGCGCAGTTGCCGGGTCAGGCCTTGGCCGGGGTGGTGCCGGCGCTGCCGTTCCTGGTCGCGAACGGGCGCCGAGTGCTGCATGGTGATGCACCGGATCGTGGCCAGCAGGTCGCTCCCGCGTTGGGGCCGATCGCGGGTTGGTCGCAGTCGGCGCCGGAGATCGATGTGCGCGGCCAGCGCGTGGTCGTGCTCGGCGGCGGCGACACCGGCATGGACTGCGTGCGCACCGCCGTGCGCCTCGGCGCGAGCGAAGTGACCTGCATCTATCGCCGCGACGAGGCCTCGATGCCGGGCTCGAAGCGAGAAGTGAAAAACGCCCGCGATGAAGGCGTGCAGTTCCTGTTCAACCGCCAGCCGCTCGCGATCGAAGGCGAAGCCCGCGCGATTGGCGTGCGCGTGGTCGAGACGCGCGCCGCGGCGAGCAGTTCGCGCAGCGTCGGCCCCGAGATCGTCGCTGGCAGCGAGACGGTGATCGCCGCCGACATCGTGCTGCTCGCCTTCGGCTTCCGTCCCGACCCGGCCAATTGGTTGTCGCAGCACGCACCCGAGCAGACGCCCGACCAACGCCTGCTCGTCGGCCAAGGCGGCCGCCTGCCATTCCAGACCGCGAATCCGAAACTGTTCGCCGGCGGCGACGTCGTCCGCGGCGCCGACCTCGTCGTCACCGCCGTGCACGACGGCCGCGAGGCGGCGGCGAGTATCGGGAGATGGCTGCTGGAACGGAGGCGTTGAGCCGCCGTACCTGTTGTGATCGTGGTCAGCGAAGCATCGCGTCGTAGTCGGCGTGGCTGCCGATCCAGAACCACTGCACGCCATCAGGCACGGGGATCCCGAGCGCGCGATAACCGAGGCTTACCCGAACGCTCCGTCGCCTTGCCGGCGTTGTAGTCGGCAAGCGCTTCTGCGGCGAGGGCATCGAGTTTTCCGGCAGCGGCATCGTTCTCCAGTTGCGCGTCCCAGGCGGCCTCGTCAAATTGCGCGAACCAGCGACGGAACTCCGCGAGTTCGCTGGCTTGGAGCTGTCGAATCGCTTGCTCGATGGCGGAAACGGTCGTCATGGGCACCCCCGAATGGCGGCTCGGTTGTAGTCCTGCAAAGGCGACTCCGGCCACGGCCGGACAAAGGCGTCCGCGCCGGGGCCGAGCTCAGGAACTACTCGTCCGATCCCTCGTTGATGCCCTCGAACAGGAAGGTGCTGAGGTAGCGTTCGCCGGTGTCGGGGAGCATGGCTAGGATCACGCTGCCGGGGTCGGAGGCGCGTGCGACCTTGAGTGCGGCGGCGAAGGTGGCGCCGGAGGACAGGCCGCAGAAGATGCCTTCGAGGCGAGCGAGGTCGCGGGCGCAGTCGCGGGCTTCAAGGTCGCCTATGGTGGCGATGTGGTCGAACACTTCGCGGTTCAGCACCGGTGGAATGAAGTCCGGGGTCCAGCCCTGGATCTTGTGCGGGGCCCATTCGCGGCCGCTGAGCAGGGCCGCGCCCTCGGGTTCGGCGACGCAGATGCGCAGGTCCGGTCGCGCCAGCTTGAGCATCTCGCCGGCGCCGGTCAGGGTGCCACCGGTGCCGTAGCCGGTGACGAACCAGTCGAGGCGCTTGCCGGCGAAGTCGCTCAGGATTTCCGGGCCGGTGCTGTTGCGGTGATAGGCCGGATTGGCGCGGTTCTCGAACTGGTCCGCAAGGAACGCACCGTGCTCGCTGGCGTATTCGCGTGCGCGCCGCACCATGCCGCTGCCGCGCTCGGCCGCCGCGGTCAGGATCACCTTGGCGCCGAAGGCGCGCATCAGCTTGCGGCGCTCGACCGAGAACGTCTCCGACATGAAGCTCACGAACGGGTAGCCGCGCGCGGCGCAGACCATCGCCAGCGCAATGCCGGTGTTGCCCGAGGTTGCCTCGACCACCGTCTGCCCGGGCTTGAGCACGCCGCGCGCTTCGGCGTCCAGGATGATGCCGAGGGCCAGTCGGTCCTTGACCGAGGACATTGGATTGAACGCTTCGATCTTCACGAAGATCGACACGCCTGCCGGCGCGAGGCGGTTGATGCGCACGATCGGCGTGCGCCCGATGGTGTCGAGGATGCTGTCGTGAAGCATGGCGACCTCCGTGGTGGGGTCGCTAGCCTAGCTCAACAAACGTGCCGCTAGGAGCGCCGCGTGCGGCGCGAAAACGCGTGCACCGCGAATGCGCTAAACCGTCTTCACCACCAGCTTGAAATCGATCGCCGCGAGGTAGTCCCGTTCCTGTTCGAGATCGGTCTGGGTAAGCGGGTGCGACTGCAGCCAGCGGTCCGGCAGCGACAGCCGCAGCGTGCGTTCGCCGCCTTCGATCGCGAGCTTGGGCACCCGCTCGTCGACGCGCGAGCGGTGCAGCAGCGCGGCCAGGCGCAGCAGGATCACCAGGCGCTCGGCGAACGGCGCGGCGCGCGCCGGCAACGCTTTCAGTGCATTCACCGGAACGCCGCGGCGGTGCCCGCGCACGACGGTGGCGAGCACCTGCTGTTCGAGGCGGGTGAAGCCGGCGAGATCGGAATTGGCCAGCACGTATTCTGCGTGCTGATGGTGCTGACTGTGTGCGATCGCGAGCCCGACTTCGTGCACGCGCGCCGCGAAGTGCAGCCAGTTGCGGTGGCTCTCGTCCAGGCCCCAAGCCGCGGCGACGGCATCGAACATGGTCAGCGCGCTGCGTTCGACGCGCTCGGCATGGGTCTCGTCAACGCTGTAGCGCTGGCATAGCGCCTGGATCGTGGCCTCGCGTGGATCGCTGTGTTCGGCACGCCCGACCATGTCCCAGAGCAGGCCTTCGCGCATCGCGGTTTCGCAGGCCTGCATCGACTTGACGCCGAGCGTCTCGATCACCGAGTGCAGGATCACCGCGCCGCCGGCAATCACACTGCGGCGCTCGTCGCTGAGCGTCGGCAGCTTGATCGCATCGACCTGCCCGGCCTTGACCATGGCGTCGCGAATTTCGTCCATCACTGCGCGCGTGATGCTGCCGTCCTTCTCGCCCAGCTTGTGCGCGATGTCGCCGATCGCCTTGATCGTTCCCGACGAACCCCAGCACTCCTTCCAGCCGCGCGCCTTGTATTCGGCCGCGAACTGCTGCAGTTCGAGCGCGATCGCGGTGCGCGCGTCGTCGTAACGGCGGCGGGTGACGGCGCCGTCGGGGAAGTACTTCAGGGTCGTGGCGATGCAGCCCATCTGCAGGCTCTCGCGCTCGATCGGGCTGAAGCGCTCGCCGATGATGAACTCGGTCGAGCCGCCACCGATGTCGACCACCAGCCGGCGCTTGCCGCTCTCCGGAATGCCGTGCGCGACGCCAAGATAGATCAAACGCGCTTCCTCGCGTCCGGAGACGATTTCGATCGGATGCCCGAGCGCGCTCTCGGCGGCGATCAGGAACGTGCGCGGCGACTTCAGCTTGCGCACGGTGTTGGTGCCGACCGCCCAGACGCGGTCGTCGGGCAGGTGCGCGATGCGTTGCCCGAACTGGGCCAGGCAGGCCAGCGCCTGGCGGCGCTTGTCGGCGCTGAGCGAACCGTCGTCGCCGAGACCGGCGGCCAGTCGTACCGCTTCGCGCAGGCGGTCGATGACCTGCAGTTGCCCGCGTTCGTAGCGCGCCACAACCAGATGAAAACTGTTCGAGCCGATATCAACCGCGGCCAGTTCCTCGCCTTCGGGCAGCACGTTGTGCACGGTCAGCCGCCGCAGAGCCTGGCCAGCAGCGACTGCTGCGCCGAATGCGGCATCGCCTCGCCCGGCTGGATGCGCAGGTAGCGACCCTCGGCGTCGAGAGACGAGGCCTGCTGGTTGTCGGCCAGGTAGTTCTCGATTTCCTCGTCGTAGGCGCGGCGCGCGAGCTCGGCGTCGAGGATCGGGAAGCAGGTCTCGACGCGACGCAGCAGGTTGCGTTCCAGCCAGTCGGCGCTGGAACAGAAGATCTCGGGTTCGTCGCCGTTCTGAAACCAGTAGACGCGGCTGTGTTCGAGGAAGCGTCCGACCAGTGAGCGCACCTGAATGCGGTCGGACACGCCGGCGATGCCCGGGCGCAGCGCGCAGGTGCCGCGCACGATCAGGTCGATCTTCACTCCGGCGCGCGATGCCTCGTACAACAGGCGGATGACGCCGGCTTCGTTGAGATGGTTGATCTTGGCGCGGATCGCCGCCGGCCGACCCTGGCGCGCGTGCTCGATCTCGCGCTCGATCTTCGCCAGCAGCGCCTTGTGCAGCGTGAACGGTGATTGCAGCACGCGCTTGAGCTTGATCACCGGGCCGAGCCCGGAGAGTTGCTGGAACAGCTTGTGCACGTCCTCGCCGATCTCGCTGTCGCAGGTCAGCAGGCCGAGGTCGGTGTAGGTGCGCGCGGTGCTGGCGTGGTAGTTGCCGGTGGACAGGTGTACATAGCGGCGCAGGCCGTTGGCTTCGCGGCGCACCACCAGCATCATCTTGGCGTGCGTCTTGAATCCGACCACTCCGTAGACGACTTGCACTCCGGCTTCCTGCAAGCGATCGGCGAGGCTGAGGTTGGCCTCTTCGTCGAAGCGCGCGCGCAATTCGATGACCACGGTCACGTCCTTGCCGGCGCGCGCCGCCTCGATCAGGTAGGTGACCAGCGGCGAGTCCTTGCCGGCGCGGTACAGCGTCTGCTTGATCGCGAGCACGCCGGGGTCGGTGGCGGCCTGGCGCACGAACTCAAGCACCGTGGCGAACGAATCGAACGGATGGTGCAGCAGCACGTCGCCGCCGCGGATGGCATCGAACACGGTCGGGACGTTGTTGATGCGCGCCTCGACCCGCGGCGTGAATTTCGGGAACTTCAGGTCGGGGCGGTCGATCATGTCGTAGATCGCGACCACGCGATTGAGGTTCACCGGTCCCTGGCAGCGGTAGACGTCGTCTTCGCCGACGGCGAAGTTGGCCATCAGGATCTTCAGTGTCGTCTTCGGCAGCGCGTCGGCCACCTCGAGGCGCACGGCACGCGCGAAGCCACGTTCCTGCAGTTCCTCCTTCATCGCGTGTGCCAGGTTCTCGGTCTCGTCCTCGTCCAGCGACAGCTCGCTGTTGCGGGTCACGCGGAACTGGTACGAACCTTTCACCTGCATGCCCGGGAACAATTCTTCGACGAACTCCTGCAGCACGCCCGAAAGCAGCACGAAATCCTGCGAGCCATCAGACAGTTCTGCCGGCAGCCGGATGACGCGCGGCAGCGAGCGCGGTGCGCGCACCAGCGCCATGTTGCCTTCGCGCCCGAAGGCGTCCTTGCCCTTGAGCAGCACCGCCAGGCTCAGGCTCTTGTTGAGGATGCGCGGGAACGGGTGCGCCGGATCGAGCCCAAGCGGCGACAGCACCGGCAGGATCTCGTTCTGGAAATAGCCCTGCAGCCAGCGCCGCTGCTTGGCGTTCCACTCGTCGCGCAGCAGCACCTGGATGCCCTCTGCGGCCAGCGCCGGACGCAGCGTACGGTTCCACAGGCGGTACTGCTCTTCGAGCAGTTCGAGCGCGCGCGCCCGCACCCGCTGCAAGGTTTCCAGGGTGCTCAGTGCGTCCGGGCCGACGGTGGTGCCGCCGAGCTTGAGCGCGGCGATGCGGATCTCGAAGAACTCGTCGATGTTCGACGAGCAGATGCACAGAAAACGCACGCGCTCCAGCAGCGGCGTCGCCGGGTCCTGCGCCTGCGCCAGCACGCGGAAATTGAACTCGATCTGCGAAAGCTCGCGGTTGATGTAGAGCGCGGGGTCGCGCAGGTCGCGGGTATTGCTCATGGTCGGGGCTCGTAACGGCAGGTCGCAAGCATAGCGAGGCGCAGCCGCTACCGGCTTACGCCGCGTCGTGGTCGATGGCGGCGATCACGCGATGCGCCGGGAAGTGTGCCGAGAAGGTGCTGCCGACGCCGACCTCGCTGCGGATGTCGAGCCGCGCCTGGTGCAGACCGAGCACGTGCTTGACGATCGACAGCCCAAGCCCGGTGCCGCCCTTCTCGCGCGAGCGGCTGGTCGAAACCCGGTAGAAGCGTTCGCTGATACGCGGCAGGTGCTCGGCGGGAATGCCCTGGCCGCTGTCTTGCACGGCGAAGCAGCTGCCGCCGTCCTCGTCGAACCAGCGCAGCACGATGCGGCCGCCCGCAGGCGTGTAGCGCACCGCGTTGGCGACCAGGTTGCCGAAGGCGCTGTGCAGGTCCTTCTCCGAGCCGCGCAGGTCGCGTGCCGAGCTGGCCTCGACGCGGATCTCGTGCTGCTGCTGCGACAGCGCCTCGGCGTCGCGCCGCAGCCCGGCCAGCATCGCCGCCATCGACACGGTTTCGTCCTCGGACTCGGCCTGCTGGTCAAGCCGCGACAGCGTCAGCAGATCCTCGACGATGCGGGTCATGCGCAGCGACTGCTTGCGCATCTCGCGCACCATGTTGTCGAGTTCTGGGTCGGTATCACTTTCGATCAGGTCGAGATAGCCGTGCAGGACAGTGAGCGGCGTGCGCAGTTCGTGCGAGACGTTGGCGACGAAGTCGCGCCGCACCTGCTCCAGCTTGAGCAGCATCGACACATCGCGCACCACCAGCAGCCACTGGTCCTGTGCGTACGGGATCAGGCGCATGCTCATGCGCAGGTCGGGCAGTGCCGGCGACGGTACGTCGATCAGCGGCTCGTTCGCACGGGCGCTGCGCAGCCACGCCAGGATCTGCGCATTGCGCAGCAGGCGGTCGAGGATGACGCCGCGGTGGCGTTGCGCATCGAGTCCGAGCAGGCGCGCCGCGGAAGCGTTGAACCACACCAGTTGTCGCATCGGGCTCAGTACCACGACGCCATCGGGCAGCACCGCCGCAGCCTCGCGATAGGCGCGCAGCAGTCGCACCAGGCGGCGCTGTCGGTGGCGACTGGCCTGGTGGCGGCGGAACACGAAGTCGGCGACGTCGCTCCACACGCCCATGCCCGAAGGTGGCGGCAGCCGCGTACGCGCCAGCAACCAGCGCTGCATGCGCAGCAGGTGGTACAGCGACCACAGTGCATACAGCGCGAGCGCGACGATCAGCGCCAGTTGGATGTTGCCGCCGAGATAGCCAACCACGACCGCAGCGGCGACCAGCAGCAGCAGGCGACCGATCGACACCTGCCAGGCATGCGAACGCAGAACGCTGAGATTGGGCCCGGGCATGCGCCTACGCTAGCGGTTCAGGCGATCGCCGAGAAGCGATAGCCGGCGCCGCGCACGGTCTGCACCAGGTTTTCCTTGGCGAACGGTTCCAGCGTCTTGCGCAGGCGGCGGATGTGCACGTCCACCGTGCGCTCCTCGACATAGACGTTGCCGCCCCAGACATGGTCGAGCAACTGGCCGCGCGCATAGACGCGGTCGGCGTGGGTCATGAAGAAATACAGCAGGCGATATTCGGTCGGCCCGATCGCCACCGGCTGGTCGTTGGCGAACACGCGATGCGCCGGACCGTCGATGCGCAGCCCGCCGATCTCGACGCTGCCATCCTCGCCGTCGCCCTGCGCGCGTCGCAGCACGGCCTTGATGCGGGCGATCAGCTCGCGCGCCGAAAACGGCTTGACCACATAGTCGTCGACACCGGCATCGAGGCCACCGACCTTGTCGTTTTCCTCGCCGCGCGCGGTCAGCATGATCACCGGCACCGAGCGCGTCAGGTCGTCGCGGCGCAGCCGCCGTGCGTAGTCGATGCCACTCACCCCGGGCAGCATCCAGTCGAGCAGGATCAGGTCCGGCACCTTGTTCGCGATCGCTTCCTGCGCCGCACGCACATCGGCCGCATGCACCGGCGTCATTCCCGCCCGCGACACCGCCAGCGCGATCATCTCCCGGATCGCGGCTTCGTCTTCGACTATCAGGATCTGCTTCAGCATGAGCTTCCGTACCGGGTTGCGACCGGCGCATTACACGACAGTATTGTGACCCTGTCGTGACGTGGGGGAGGGCGCGCTGACTCACATCGGCGCCATTGTGCGGCCCTCCGAACCAGGAATGGGCCTACGCGTGCGCCGAGCGCGGCCGCGGCGGATCTTTTCTGCATTGACATTGATTGACGAAGTGTTGCCGCGCATGGCGCATTCGCGCGCCGCTGGTGTTTTCGGGGCCCAGCGGGCGGGCGCCGGAATGGACTGTTCCGGTATCCAACGAATCATGCGTTTTGCCGTGCCGGGCCGCGATGCCGTCGGCGCGATCTGTTTTGGGCGCGATTTCGGCCCTTCACCTTGACCACCAGGGCCTGCGTCATGAGCACTGCGAACACGTTCGCTTGGAGATGTCGTAGCCGCTCGGCGTTGGCTTGGCTGCTCGTTTGCGCAGCTGCTGCCTCGGGTAGCGAGCACACCCGGTCGCTGCCGGACCAGACCAGACAGAGCGAAATCGAGATCGTAGCCGCCGACAGCGCGTTCCAGCGCGTTGCCCTCCGCTTCGAGGGAGACCGGCGGCTTCGGGCGCTCGCAGTTGGCGACGCTGCGGTCCGGGGGCTGCGACTGATTTCCGTTCGCGGGGATCTGGCACTGCTCGAGTACGTCGAGCCCGAGTCGAAGGCGTCCGTGCTGCTGCAGGTTCGGCAAGGCGCAGTTGCGCGATTGCGCGCGGTTCCGAAGTTGGCAACCGAGGCCACGATGGTCACGAGGATCCCCGACGAGCAGCACAGCGGGCGTGCCAAGTCCGGGGCGAAGCCGTCATCGGATTCTCGCGCCAGCCGGCAATCCTCCAATGCGCAGTAAGGAGCGGTTGATGATGGATCGATCGAACTTGGCCGCCTGCGGCTGCGTCCCGACGCGTCGACCGCGAACGGCACGCTCCTGGTTACTCGCGTCAGCGCTCTTTGGCGCGCAGAGTCTCGCCCTGGCGGCGGACGTGCAGCTGGCCGACAAGCTGGACACGACCCGCGCCGCGGCAGCCGCGAAGCGCGCAACGGTCGTCACGCAGGTCGAAGGCCTCACGGTCTTGTCCTTCGACGGCGTTTACGACCGCGGCAACATGGAGTCGCGGGCCGGGTTGTCCAGCACCTACTTCGCAGGGAATCAGGACGACGTCGATTTTCTGATCACGTTCACCGACTTCGACTTCGATACCGGTGATGCCAGTGCGTTCGCGAACATCGTCAAGAACGACACGCGCGGCATCGGCATGCCGCTGATCGATCAGGCGACGGCCTTCGGTAGCAGCAGCGGTCGGCTACAGACCTACATCGACATGGCGATGCTGGATCGCTGGGAATGGCGTTCTGCGGATGCCGGGTACACGCGACTGCTCGACGTGGCGATCCACGAACTGATGCACCGCTGGACGGCTCGACCCCTGGTGATGCGCGAGGGCATCGCCACGAACGTGCTGCTCGGAAGGGATCAGGCGCACTGGAACTTTTTCCTGGATACGAACGCGTCGGTGATGTACGGCGCCCGCTGGGACGCGGTGGCGAACGGCCGTTTCGAGGCCACCGAAATCCGGCGCCGATTGTCGAATCTGGATCTGTATCTCGGCGGATTCATGGCTGCCAGCGAAGTGGGGCCGATCCAGCTGATCGAGAACGGAGAGGGTGCAGATCCCACCGACCTGCCCGAACTCGGCTTCCAGAGCCCCGGACAACTGCGGACCTTCTCGATCGACGACGTCGTCGCCGCGAACGGGATTCGCGAGCCCAGCGTGGCGGCTTCGCCGAAGCAACTGACCGCTGGGCTGATGCTGGTGCTGCGGCCTGGTCAAGGGTTGCGCGCCGGCGCGCCGGCGCGGCTGTGGCGATTCGCGCGCGATCTCGAACAGCGATTTGCAGCCATGACCCGCGGTCGTGCGTCACTGGCGATCCGCAACCTGCCCCGGCACCCGGCTTCTTCGGTGGTGCCCGAGCCGCTGATCGGCAGTGCCCCCTGCTCGAACTGCCCATTTTCGGCGACGCGCTCCGCAGCTTGGCTGCGCGATAAGCAACAAGTTGACGACGGTTGGACCGACAAGGCGACGACGCGGATTCAAGCCACGGCATCGGCAATTCGTGCGCTGGGATATTTTGATGGCGGCGGCTACGGGCGCCTGCACCAAGCCAGGATCTTCCTCAGGGATGCGCCTTCACGCCAGTTCGAGGATCTGCGCTGGAAATCCGACGTAGTCCTCGAAGCGCCAAGCGCCGGGGACGCAGCCTTGTCGCAACTGCTCGGCGAACGCGATCGGTTCGGCGAAGTCGGCTTGTCGGATTGGTTCGAGCGCAGCCCCTGGGATGTGGCGACCGCGATGGGCGCAGGCCAAGCTTCCGCGACCAGTGAACAGATTGCCAGTCTGCTGACCATGCAGAATCCAGACGGCAGTTTTGGCGTGGCGGCCGGCGGACGCGGGCATGTTGCAACCACCGCCTATGTCGCATCGCGCCTTCACTGGATGCAGGGTGAGGCCATTGCGGCGATTCGTTCGTCGGCCATCGCCTGGCTGCGCGCGCAGCTGCAGCCGAATGGCGCGCTCCCTGGAGATGTCGATGGCATCGCCAGCGCCTGGTTGCTCCCGGGACTGGTGGGGATGCCAGAGGCGGCTGCCACGCACCAATACCTGGAGGGACTGCAGCGGCAGGATGGGGATTTTTCGGGGAGCGTGCTGACGACTGCGGAAGTGATGCAGGCACTGCAGGTCGGCAGCGCTCCCAATTTGCGTTTCGACTGGGGCGAAATGGGCGCGATTCCGGCTCAGCCCTACGCCGGTGACGACGTGCGCCTGATCGTGCAAGTCATCAACGATGGCAACGCATCTGCTCTCGGTACTTCGTTGCAGTGGAAGGATGGCGACACCGCGCTGGGTGCCCCGTTTGCGTTGCCTTCGTTGGATCCGGGGGATTCGATTCGCGTAGAACGCACCTGGTCGACGCTGGGCTTGTCGGGTGCGCACCAGATCACCGCGGAGATCGATCCGGAGAACCAGGAACCCGAGTTGAACGAGACGGACAACCGTCTCTCCAAATCAATCACAGTTGCGCCGATGGATGGAGTGCTCGATGCCGGATTTGCCGTCGGATCCTTCACCTTCGAGCCGACCACGATCAACAGCTATCCGCAGCAGGTCGTGGTCAGCGGTCGCGTGCGCAATCTCGGTGGCCTTGCGCTCACCCAGTTGCCGGTAGCGCTCTACGCGCTGCGATCGGGGCAGCGCGTCGAACGTGCGCGCCAGACGCTGGACCTGGCGGCGCAGTCCGAGGTCGAGGTCAGCCTGGCCTACGAGATGCAAGCCGAGGATGCGGCCTACATCGTGCTGGTGGTTGACCCGGAGAACGCGATCGCCGAGTTCCGGGAAGACAACAACGAGCTGAACCTGCCGATTCCGCACGACCAGAACGTCGACATCGAATTGCTGGCGGCCGATCTGGTGCTGCGCAATCCTCCTGCGCAGCTCGGGCAACCGGCGGAAGTGAGCATCACGGTGCGCAATCGTGGCGCCCTGGCGAGCGGGAACTTCGAGTTGCGTCCGACGCTGACCTACGCGGACCTCACCCAGACGCTGGATCCGATCGTGGTGCAGCTCGCGAGTGGCGCAGAAACCACGCGCACGGTGCGCTTCACCGCCCAGCGGCTCGGTGCGACGACGCTGACGGTCGAGGCGGTAGGCGGCAACGTGCCGCCCGAGGCGAACCTGGACAACCAGCGCGCCAGCCTGACCTTCGACGTGCTCGATCCGACGTCGCCCAACCTCAGCGTGGACGCTGCGTCTCTGGTCACCGAGCCGGCGCCATTGGATCAGGGGAGTGTCGGCGCCCTGAGCGGAATCGTGCGCAATACCGGCAGCGCGTTTGCCACGCCGGTGCGCGTCGAGGCGCTGGTGGGGTCGACGCTGACCACGAGCCGGTCGCTCGGGTCCATTGTGCTCGCGGAAGGCATGGCGGCGGGCAGTCAGCGCGCCATCACGATACCGCTGGCGGAGCTGCAGGAGTTCGGTGCGCAGAATCTGTTCCTGAGCGTCGACGCGGATGCCGTCATTGTCGAGTCGAACGAATCGGACAACGTCGCGTTCAAGGCAGTCGTCATTCGCAGCTTGCCCGATCTGGTCCTGACCACGGCCAGCATCCGTCTCACTCCAAGTGTTCCGGTCGACGGTCAAACGGTTCGCGCCGCATTGCAGGTGCGCAATCTCGGCGCCCAGGCTTCGCTCGGCGTGGAGCTGCGTCTGTACGCCGGCGAGGCGGGGACCGGGCAGCTGCTCGGGACACCAGTGCTGTTCGATCGCATTGAGGGCTTCGCGACCGCGTCGGCCGAGGTTTCCTGGACGCATGCAGCGCTTCCGGTGATCCGCCAGGTGACGCTGGTGGCCGATCCGCTCGGCAGCGTTCGCGAGGGCCGCGAGGACAACAATGTCGCGATCCGCTTGTTGCAGGAAACCGCTGCGAATTTCGCCACCGAGCCGTACTTCTCGCCGAACGGCGATGGCGTACGCGATACCACTGATCTCGTGTTCAGTGCGCTGTCCGCTGCAGTCGCCGAGGTACTGGTCAGCGATGCCGCAGATCACGTGGTCCGACGCTTCGGCCCCGAGGCGATCACGGCGGGTTCCAGCAGTGGCGTGACCTGGGATGGTCTGACCGACGAAGGCCAGCGCGCGCGCGACGGCGAGTACCGGGTACAGGCCATGGCCGCAACTGGCGAGCCACTCGCCAGCGTGCGCGTGGTGCTGGATACCGACCGCAGCAGTTTCGTCGAGGCGGTGGGTACGCCGTTCGAGTTGCGATCACTCGTGCCTCACAGCGGATGGCCCGTCCCGTCGAGTACGCCTTCATCCTTGCGTGCGCCGATCGTGCTGTCGAGGCCGTTTGCACCTTGGAGCACCAGTGAACCACCGCTGCAGCTCGATGGCTGGTACCGGTACGACCCGTTGCTGGATGGTCTTGACAGAGTAGTCGACGAAGGGTGGGTCGAGTCTCATGGCAATCGCCTGTTCTCCCCAGCCCTCATTGCCGACGGCAGGTGGCTGGTATTCGGCACGGAAGAGAGTGGGGGACAGAGGCGTTTGTGGCATGTCTCGCTGACCGCGCCTGGTCCTTTGCCCGTCTCGCTCGGTGAAATCGATGACTCCTTCGGAAACATCCATGACCTACGCATCCTCGACCTGGCGGGCGGTCGCTTCCTGCTTTGGCAGGGAGGCGAGGTGGTTCGCGCAGCAGTCGTGGACGCCCAGAGTGGGGCGCGCACGATGTTGCGTACCGAGGGCATCCGGGGTGATTTGCTTCGAACCGACGCACATCGATTGCTTGTTGGTCGAAACGAAGGGGCGGAATTGCATGTCGTTGCCTTGGACCCAGGCGTTGCCACACGGACAGTGCTCGCGCCCACCACGGAGGCCGAAGTTCGGAGCATCTCCGAGACAGGTGCGCTGGTGCATCGTTGGGATGGTGGACGCGAGCGATACGAGTGGCGTCCACTGGCGGGTGGTGCCGTGGTTCCGATCGTCGAGCGCCCAGCCCCAACATCTTGCAGCATGGCCTCGAAGGCAGATGGATTGCTACGGCAGGCCGTAGTGGTGGACTACACCGGGAGACTGCTGCTCGTCGTGGACTTGTCCACCGGTGCAAAGCGGCAGTTCCCGCGGCCGACCCTGTTCGAGCATCAGGGCTACGCGTCGGAGTTCCTCGCGACGACGGACGACGAGTCGCGTGCTCAGGAACTGCTGCACTTCGACCATGTTGTCGACGGCCGAGAATGGCCGTGTGAATACAGCCTGCCAGACGACGACCTCTGGGTCAGTCCGGATCAGGTGGTGGTTGGCTTCACCCAGACGATCGCGAGTCGCGAGGGCATGAACTTGCCCGGTGTTCGCGAATTCGTGGCGATCGACGTCCGAACCGGTGACCTGACCACCCTCGGTGGTGATTTGGGTCGAGCGGGCGGTTCTGGGAACACTTGGCCTCTGGCGGTGGCAGAAGACATCGAACGGTATCGTGTGCTCGTAGTTGAATCAGTGCTCGACTCGCTCGACTGGCGCCTCCGCGGCAAGGAGTTTTTTTCCGACGGCAGCGGCATCGGTGCATCCAATGAGCTTTGGGCCGATGCGCGCATCCGAGTCGGGACGGATGACAGCCCGGTGTCGCTGTCGGCACCGAACTGGGGGAGGCAACAGGCATTCTTGGTGACGCGGGCCGGACGAAACGTTGCGCGCATTTCCGGTGCGAACGATCTGGCCGCGCTTCGCGTCCGCTCACGTCAGGGCGCGCTGGAACTCACCGGTGTCGCGATGGATCGCAACCTCGAGTCCTGGGAGGTGGAATGGACACGCGCCGACCAAAATGGCGCCTGGCATCCGATCGGTGGTGCGGTCAGCGAGCCTGGACAAGGCGAGCTGATGTACTGGGCGGCACCGGAGCCAGGCGACTATCGCCTGCGGCTGACCGTGCGCGATCGCGCCGGAAACAACGCCTGGAGCGAGGCGCGAGCGATGGTGATGCAAGGTGCCGACATCACCGACGTGGTGATGACGCCGAGCTACGTGTCGCCGAATGGCGATGGCGTCAAGGACACCGTCGACATCGCCTACACCGTGCTGCGCCCGACCACGGTGGCACTCGAAGTGCGCGATGTCGGCGGCCAGGTTGTGTTCCGGGAGCCCGTCGAACACGCCGACGCCGGCCGTGTCGAACGCCACTGGGATGGCCGCGGCAACAACGGTCAACGCGTCCCCGAAGGCGAATACCGCGTCGCCCTCGGCCCCTGGTTTGCCCGAAAAGTCATCCTGGATGTCACTCCACCGCAAGCGGTTGGTCCGTCGCGGTTCGTTTCGTACTTGACGCAGCCAGATCCATTTTCGCTCCATGCCGGCATACACTTCCAGCAAGCATGCTGGACGTGGTTTGAGGTCAACTGGGGTGAAGACGCCGCCGGGTTGGATGCCGCAACCACACTGAACACCTTCCTAGATGGCCGGGGCCACAGGTGCGCCAACTTCTCTTTTCATGAGCCACGTACGCTGCGGCTGTGGGCGAGAGATCTGGCGGGCAACGGCGTGGCAACGTCGCTGGGCGCTCCTACGCCCGATCTGATAGGCATCAAGAACTGGAGCAGCGCGGAGGTGGTCTCGTTCGAGGACGAACCGATCGTCGGATGCACAGTTTTTTCGCCGGCCAACCCCAGAAAGTGGGACTGCTTCCCAGCGACAGGAAATGTCGCCAGGGCTGAACTCGGACACTATGCGATCGTCGATATCGCTGTGCAGGAATACGCCCGAGCGCATTCGCCGGCGGCGATCCTTCAATTTGAGGGCGACCAGCCCAGGCCAGCACGCGTGGTCTCAGTGCAGCAGCATGCGCATGGGTGGCGCTTGACCGTAGACCCTGAGTTCACCGATCGAGCGAAGGCATTCAAGTTGTGGATCACGGCCGAGTCTGATTTCGGGACGCTGGCGTCTGGGGAAATGATCTACAAAGAGAGCGGTGATAGCCCAATCCTCGTTCTCCACGTTTACCCGTTCTCGAGCACGGAAAACGACTGCACGCGAACGGCGCTGGATGATGCGAATGGCCTGATCGATGCTGATGAGACCCTGGTGGTTGCGTGTGAGAGCCCTGGGGAGTTCATCCGTCCCCCGGGTTTGTCCGGGACCCGGCTTGATGGACAGCCGATCGCACGTGCCGATATTCGACTGCTGCACGTGCGCGAAGGGCGCTCGATGTGGGCGGTTCGCGGTCAATGCGACACTCTGCATTCCAGCGCCGTGGACCTCTACGGGTATGACCACGACGCGGACGAATCGTGCGTTCAACTCGCGATCCTGGATGTGGAGCCGATCATCCAGGAATGCGGCGCTGCGAGCGCTGAACGCCTGAAGGTGAACGCCGGCGTGTCCGTGCCCCGCGGGCATCGGATTGAGCGGTTCCAGGTAGAGCGCGTGGCGTTGGATGGCTCGGTGCTGTCCATTTACGACGAGACCGCCGCATTCTCCAACGATGTGGATTGCACCGCAGCCGGATACTGCGTCCGGGATGGGTTGTTCCGCGGCGAGGTTTCCGTGCACGACCTTCCCGATGGTCGCGACGCCCTTCGCAGCACAACTCGCTTCGTTGGCGGGCGCATCGAAACACTGGATGTGCCGTTGAGCGTCGCTCGTGGCGCGCCTGCTTTGGAGGTTTCGATTCCCCGAGAGGGTCGGCGCGAGTGCGTCGACTACTACAACCGGTCCGTAGGGGGGCCATCCTGGCGGGTCGAGCAGCCGAGTGGATTCGCGGTGAGCGCACGACTGCGGCCCGCGGATGCGATGGCGCAGGGGCCACGATGGGCCGGATGGCGGTCGCTGGACTTGGCGGGGGATTACTGGGCCATCGACTACCCGAGCGACGGTTCGTCTTCACCCGTCCCTGAGACACCCGATTCCTGGGGCAGATTGACCTCACCAAGCGATGGGATATTCGAGCAGGTGACTCTGGAGTCCGAGGATCTTCCGGGCGACGAGCCGACGATCGACAAGCTGAATGGGCCGCTGGCGCTGGATCTGCGCGCCGTGGGTTGGTCGGGCGAGCAGGTGTGCCGCACGGTGTCCTTCGTGGGTGACGCGAAGGTGGATGCGGTCTTCGTCTCCAGCCACTCGACGGTGCCCGGTCTGATCAACCCGATTGGCCTGCCCGAATACCAGTTTGTCGACGTCGAGCTGGAATTCCGTGAGCCGGTCAGCCTGCGGATCGAATACTTGCCATCCACGAGTGGACCTGCCCGGCGCTTGGCAGAGGTTTCGGTGGGGCAGGAGAACGGCGTCACGCCGTTCACCTATCGCTGGAACGGTCGGCTGGAAGATGGGTCCGTGGCGCCGGATGGCCACAGCCGGTTGCGCTTCGTGGCGACGGATGCGTGCGGCCATGAATGGGAGTACTCGGTCAGTCTCACCGTGGACACCACGGCGCCCACCATTGATATCCATGCGCCGCAGCCGGACTCGTCCAGCGCTGCGCTGCTGATCCCGATTGCATTCCGCGTGGACGATCTCTCCTCGGGCGAGGTCGCCGTGCGCGTGATTGACCAGTCGGCACAGCCCACGCTGGTTACGAGCGTTCCCTTCCCCGGCTGGGCGAATCCGGGCTTCCCCTACCTCTGGAACCGCGGCGAGATGTCCGGGCCGGTGGTGATGCAGTTCCATGCGGTGGACGCGGTGGGCAACCAGACCACATTGGACATGCCGGTGAATCTGGCGCCGAGGCCGGTGAGTCTGATTGCGGATGCTTCGGCCACACCCAGGGTGTTCTCGCCGAATGGCGACGGGCGCTTTGATGGCACGCGCTTCGAGTATGCGTTGGCGCAGGCGGCGGCCGTGGATATTCGGGTCAAGTCCCCGGGCGGGACAGTGCTGGCTACGCTGGTCAGCAATGAGCCGAAGCCGCAGGGCGCGTTCCAACTCGACTGGGACGGCACCGGCCTGCCGCTGCCGTTGCACAGCGACGTGGTTCACCTGGAGCTGACCGCACACAGCGCGCTCGATCCACTGGTGAGCGAGACCGTGGCGGTTCCGGTCGAAATCGATCTGACCGCGCCGGTGGGGCGCTTGTTGTCGCCGCCCGCGGCGTATTCGCAAGGAACCGGGCCGCTCGAGCTGGAACTGATCGAGCGCAACTTCGGCAGCGCGCAGTGGCAGCTTGGCGACCGCTCGGGCGCACTCGGCCAAGCCGGTCGTGCGACCTTGCTCGCCCAGGAAGACTTGCCGGAGGGCCAGCACACCTTGAACTTGGTTTCCGACGATGTCGTCGCCAATCATGCCGAAGCGAGCTTTGCCTTCACCATCGATCGCACCCCACCGGTGGCGGCGATCGATGCGCCCACCGCCGGCGCCGTGATCGGCGGCGTGCTCACCGAGTTCGCGATTGTGGGCAGCGCCACCGACCTGAACTTCGAACGCGCCGAGCTCGAACTGCACCAGAGCGGCGGCACCGGCGCCTGGGAACGTCTTGCGCTGCTCGAACAGACGGTCGATGCGGCCAACCTCGCCAACCTGTCGCTGCTGCGACCCGAGGCTGCGCATCAGTTGCGACTGCGCGTTCGTGATCGTGCCGGACACGAAGCCGAAGTTCTGCGCAACTTCGAGATCGACCGTACCCCGCCGGTGGTGGTGCTGACTGCACCCGTGGACGGTGCCGTCGTATCGAACCGACTGCTGGTGACGGGCAGCGTCGGCGACGCCCACCTGACCGACTACCACCTGCGCATCGCGACCCAGGCCATGGCCGACTTGGGTCACTTCACCGACATCGCCGCGAATACGCAGGCGGTCGAGGACGGCGTGCTGTTCGATGTGCCGTTCGCGGTGGAGGATGACGACTACTTCATCGAAGTCGTGGCCCGCGACGCGGTCGGGCTGGAAACCGTCGTGCGCCGTCGCATCAGTCGCGACACCACGCCGCCGCAGACGCCGCTGCAGCTGGTGGCCACGCGCCAGGGCAGCACCGACGTGCTGCTGAACTGGACCGCCTCGGATAGCCCGGACCTCGCCGGCTATGTGCTCTACCGCGACGGCGTCCGGCTCAACACCAACTTGATCGTCGGCACGCAGCACACCGATCTCGATGTGCCGGATGGCCGCATCGGCTATCGCGTCACCGCCGTCGACCATGCCGGCAACGAATCGGCGCCATCGAATCGGGCCGAGGTCGTGATCGATCGCCAGCCGCCGCTGGCGGTGATCCAGTCGCCTGGCGAAGCGGCGATCGTCGCCGGTCTGGTCGATGTGATCGGCACCGCCCATTCCGAGGACGACTTCGACCGCTACCGGCTGTATCTCGAAGGCCCGTTGCCGGGCACGAGTCGCAGCCTGCTGCTGGAGTCGACCAATCCGGTGCAAGGCGCCGCGCTGGCGAGTTGGGACAGCCGTGCTGCCGCCGAGGGCGATCACTACCGTTTCGTGCTCGAAGCGGAGGATACGCGCGGCAACCAGGCCACCGCGGCGGTCACCATCGAGGTCGACAATCTGCCGCCGGCACCGCCGACCGGATTGGTCGCGACGCCGATTGGCGGCAATGATGCGACGGTCTCGTGGAACCCGAACAGCGAGCCGGACCTGCTCGGCTACGTGCTGCTCCGCGATGGCAATCCGGTGAATGCCTCGTCGCTGCCGCAAGATCTGCGCGACATCGCGATTCCGGCCACGACCTATCCGCAACCGGGGCTGCCGGACGGTCGGCACGAGTGGCTGGTGTTCGCGATCGATCGCGCCGGCAATCTCAGTGGTCCGTCCGAGCCGGCCGACCTGGTCTTCTCGGGCCGGCCGCCGGAAGTGCGCATCGTCTCGCCGCAAAGCGGAACGGAGTTCACCACGGTGATTGCGATCAGCGCCGAGAGCGACGACGAGGACGTGGTTGAGGTGCGCTTCTCGCAGCGACGCCAGGGCGAGTCCGACTGGATTCCGATCGGCAGTCCGGTCGAGACCCGGCCTTACCGCGTCGAGTGGGACGCCAGCGCATTGCCGTTCGCCGTCTATGAAGTGCGCGCTGAAGCCCGCGACTCCGAGGGCCTCGAAGACCCGACCCCGCCGCAAGTCGACGTGCGCCGCGTGGATCGCACGCCGCCCGGCACGGTGCCTACGCTCTCGGCCACGGCACTTGGCGGCGACGTGAACCTGCAGTGGTCGGCGCTGGCCGATGCGGACCTTGCGCACTATCGCGTGCAGCGCCGCTGGTGTGCTGATTGCACGGAGTGGCAGGACATCGCCGAGGTGCCCGCCGGCACCGAGGCGCACGTCGATCAGGGCCGACCGGACGGACGCTACGAATACCGCGTGCTCGCCGTTGATGCCCACGAGAATGTTGGCGAACCCTCGGCTTCCGATGATGCCGTGGTGTTCACCATCGTCGTCCCGACGCCGTATTCCCCGGTCCGGACCGAGACCGTCGAGTTGCGCGTGTCCACGTCGCGCGCCGGTGCGTTGGGTGGCGAGCAGCAGGATGCGGGGGGAACGCGCGCGTTCGGCCCGGTCGAGTTCGCGCAAGGGGACGACCAGCCGCTTGCCGGTGTCGCCGTGGCCATGGGGCGCACACGCTTCGACCTGAGTCTCGAGGATGCCCAGGGCAATCGCAGCCGGGCGGCGACGGTGAGGGTGTTGCGCGGCGTGCCGCCGTCGACACCGACCGGGCTCGCGCTCGCGGCTGCCGGGCACGAGGTGACGGCAAGTTGGAACGCCAATCCGGAGCCCGACGTGGTCGGGTATCGCCTGTGGTATCGAGATCAGGCACTGCTTGGCGAAACGGCCATTGCCGACGTGGAATCGGTCGACAGCGACGGTGACTTCCAGGGTCCGTTCGCGACTGACGGCGATCCGCAGACAGGCTGGATGCACTACACCAGCTATTGGTCGCAGGCCCATGTCGAGCGCCACGCGCTGATCCTGTCGCTGCCCTCTGCACGCTGGGTCTCCGGCATGTCGCTGGACTGGATGGAAGGCCGGGTGCCGCAGCGCTATCGCATCGAGGCCTACACCGACATCGGTTTTGTGCCGCTGCAGCGCGTCGAGCGACCGCAGGACGCGCAACACCTGCTGCAGTTCGCCACGCCCTACTACACCACCCAGTTGCGTCTGGTCGTGGAGCAGGTCGTGGCCCTGGGGCCGTCGGTTTCACTGGCCGAGGTCCGCCTGCGCGAACACCCACTGATTCCGGCGACGAACTACACGAACTCGGTGCTCGACGGGCATCACCCGTATCGCGTCAGCGCCGTGAACGCGCTCGGTTTCGAGAGCGAACGCTCGCCTGAGGCCAGCATCGACATCGGCGACACCGTTGCGCCGGACGCGGTGGTGTTGAGTGGCGAGACCTCGGGTCAGGAAGCGCGCCTGAGCTGGACCGCCAGTACGGCGCCGGATGTCGCCGTGTATCGACTGATGCGCGATGGCGAACACCGGACCACGGTGCCTTCCAGCGTGCTCGATTTCGTGGACACGCCGCGGCCAAACGGCAGCGATACCTATGTCGTCTATGCCGAAGATGCGTTCGGCAACCGCAGCGCCGCTTCCAACGAAGTGACCCTGACCTTCGGCGGAGCCGGGCCAGGCGTGCCTCGCGATCCGGCGGTGACGGCACTGCCCGAGGGCGAGGCGTTGCGTGTCACCTGGCGCGCTGGTGACGGCACGCCGCCGGTCCGCTATCGCGTGCGCCGCGCGCTCGCCGAAACCGGGCCATGGGCGCAGATCGCCGAGCTGCCGCAGACCGAACTCGTGGATCGCGGTCTGACCAACGACACCCGCTACTGGTACACGATCCAGGCGATCGATGCCGCCGGCAACGAAAGCGGCGAAACCAACCCGGTTAGCGGCGTGCCGACCGGTATCGCGGCGCCGCAACTGCGGTCCCCGGTGCGCGGGGGCGAGTCGGCGGGTATCCGGCGCGAACGCGTGTTGATCGCCGGCGTGGCGCGCCCGGGCGTGACCGTGCGCGTCCGTCGCAATAACCAGATGATCGGCAGTGCCAGCGTACTGGCCGACGCGGTGATGCGCGGCTTCGACGATTCCTATCTGCATGGACGAATCCAGAGCGCTCCGAGCGGCGCCTGGGCCTTTGGTGGTGAGTCGGCTTGGGCGGTCTTCGGATTGCCCGAACCGTCCGCAGCACCGGATGCACAGCGGACGGCCATTGATGCGAGCGCGCTCGGCGCGCCCGTGGGCTGGACGGACGATGACCTGCTCGTGACGCACATGGGCAGCGAACCGCAACTGCGGCTCCACCAATTGCCTGAACTCACACCGCGGGGATCGATCGAACTGCCCTTGAGCTGGGTCGGGCGAGTGGCGGTCGATTCGGCCTTGCAGCACGCGCTGGTGGAGGGCGACGCCGACATCAATGGCACGCCGACTTCCGGATGGTGGATCGTCGACATTGCGGGCGGCGCCTTGCATCCGATCGTCGGTGATGCGCTCGACAGTCTGATGATCGAGACGGTCGATTTCGCCGAAGCGCTCGGCGTGCTGGCGGTGCGCAGTCCCGATGGCGGCGTCTGGCGCATTGACACCGGCAGCGGTGCCGCAACTCGCATCAGCGACCAGTCCGCGAACTTCGATCTTGACCTGGACGAGACCAGCGGGCGCCTGCTGTGGGCACTTGAGGACGGCGCGGCCACGAGCATTCGCTACACGCGCCTCGATGGCACCACCGTGGTCGTCGGCATCGGCAACGCTGCTGCCTGGGTCGAGGACGGCGCCCGTATTGCCGTGGCCGGCCTCGATGCACGCATCAGCGTGCGTGACGCCGACAGCCTGGTTGAGCAGCGTGGCTTCCAGGCGCCGATCGAGCATGTGACCCGGCTGGACGCTGCGCGCGCAGGTCGGCTGTTGCTCGCTGACGATTCCGGACGGCTCGGTCTTCGCGACGAGGCCGGCTCCTGGCGTGCGACGGAAATGCTCATGCTCGACGGCGTCAATGGGCTGACCGCAGTCGCGGTCGATGCCCAGGGCCGGAGTTCGCAGCCATCGACACGCGGTGACCTGGTGCGGGCCGTGAGCGCGAAACCGGACCTGTCCATCAGTACCGCGGAAATCCACGCCATGCCCGAGGTCGGGGCACTGGGCACGCAGTTCACCGCCTTCGCCACCGTACGCAACCTCGGCGCCGTGCGCGCGAACGCCAGCACCCTGTCCTGGGAGCTGATGCAGCCGGACGGTGAGCCCCGACGCATGGATCCACCGACGGCGCTGCCGGCGCTGGAACCGGGCGCATCGGTGCTGCTGAGCCGTGGCCTGGGCGTTCCGCAGCAGGTCGGCGCCTATCGCGTGACCGCGCACGCCGACGCCGCGGAGGCGGTGGCGGAATCGAACGAGCTCAACAATACCGCAGCCACTTCGTTGCTGGTCTCGGCTAATGCCGCACCGGTGCTGGACCTGGCGCTGGACGCGAGCAGCTTCGCGCCAGGTGCCGACGTCACCGGCGTCGCGCGCGTAACCAATGCCGGCGCCACCTTCTCCGGTGTGCTGGCGCTTGCGGCGGTGGATTCCAGCGGGAGGCTGCTGACTTCGCTCGGCAGCACCACCATTCACGATCTCGGTCCTGGGCAGCAGCTGGTGGTGCCGGTGTTGTGGGATTCGCCGGCGGTCGCGGCAGGAAGCTACGCGATCCGCGCCGACCTGGTGGACCATGCAAGCCAGCCCGTCGCCGAACGCGTCGCCGCATTCGAGATCCGTGCGGTGCGCGAACTGCAGCTCGACATCCAGCCGGCGCAGCCCGTCGTCGCCGTCGGGGTGCCGACAACTTCACGCACGGCCTTGCACTTCCGCAGTGGCAACGCGCCCATCGTTGCAGCGACCCTGGTCACGCGGTTGCTGTCCCCGGACGGCAGCGTCGTGCAAACCCGAAACCGCGCCCTGAGCACGCTGCTGCCGGGCTATCGCATCCAGCTGCCCGAGTCCTGGGAGCCGGTGAGCGTGGCGGGCGTGTACGGACTTCGCGTCGAGCTGATCGAGGCTGGAGTGCCGCTTGCCCGGGCCAGTTCCAGCCTGCAGATCGTGGACGCCACCGGCGGTGTGAGCCTGGTGGGCTCGATCGCGCCCAATCCCGCCGTCCCGGTTGCTGGAAGGGCAGCGAGCGTTGGCTACTCCGCATCCTTGGGCAGCGGCGCGCCCATGCTGTTGAGTTCGTTGCGCCTGCGTCTGTTCGATGCGGATGCCGTCGAGCAGCTCGGCAGTGACGAGGTTGCTGGCGCGGTTGCAGTCGATGCGCCGTTGTCGGGAACGCTGGACCTGACACCGCTGAACCTGCCGATCGGCAGTTACCTGGCGGTGTTGGATGCACGCCGCGACGGCGCGAGTGCGTGGGAGCTGCTGGTCACGCGCAGCATCAACGTGGTCGACGGCCTGCCGCCGCAGGTCGAGTGGCGACTGCCGCTCGCGAACGCGTGGGTGCGGCGTCCATCGGACCTGGCCGCGCTGGCGCTGGACGCGCATTCCGGCGTCGAGCGTGTCGAGATCGCGCTGGATGGTGCGGGACCAGTGGAAGTGGCTTTGCGTGAGGATGGTCTGTACGGAGGAGCGTTCGGCAGTCTCGCGGACGGGGCGCATCGTGCCAGCGTCCGTGCGCTCGACCGCGCCGGCAACGAGTCCCCCACGATCGACCGCGAGTTCCGGGTCGATGGCACGCCGCCGCGCATCCAGATCGATGGCGTCAGCGAGGGACAGGTCTCGAACCTGCCGCTGACCCCGCTGGTCACCATCGTCGAGGAGAATCCCGCGAGCGAGAGCATCCTGCTGGATGGTTCGCCCTACGTGAGCGGCACCGAAGTGGGCGTCGACGGGCAGCACTTGTTGTCGGTGGTCGCGATCGATCAGGCGGGCAACGAAGCGCGCGCGACACGGAGCTTCGTGCTCGACCGCACGCCTCCGGAGGTGCAGTTCGTTTCGCCGCAGGATGGCGATACGGTCACGCCGGCGCAGATCGACGTGTTGTTGCGCACCGAAGCGCTGGCGCAGGTCGAGCTGGTGGTTGGCGCCTACGCGGCGAGTGGCGCGGCCGATGCCACCGGCGTCGCGCGGTTCCCCTCGGTGCCGCTGGTCATCGGCGCGAACCCGATGGCTGCCACGGCGACCGATGCCGTAGGCAATCGCGGTGCGACTGCGCAGATCACGGTGCAGCGCATCGACACCAGCGGGTCGATCTTCAGTGGCAGCCTGGTGCCGACCGAACCGACTTTCGATGTGGGCGAGGAGGTGCTGATCGATTGGCAGGTGCTGCACCAGGGTGGCAGCGCGCGTACCGGCGTGCCGTTCGTGGTGCGCGTCGTCCACCTCGCCAGCCAGACCGCGCTGGGCGAGGCGTCCTTCACCCTCGACCTGCCGGTGCAGGGAGAGCAATCGGGGCGCAGCCAGTTCAACGGCAGTGGCGCAGCGCTCGGCGCCTACGTGGCCACGTTGTCGGTGAGCGACAACGGCCAGGTGCTGCAACTGGCCGAGGCCGCATTCCAGATCGTGGATGCGAACCCGCCGCTGATCTCGATCCTGCACCCGTCCCCGGGTGCGTTGCTCGGTGCCGGAATCGTGGTCCGGGCCGGCATCGTCGACGCCGAGACCGCCGTTGCCGCGGCCAGTGTTCGCATCGATGGTGGAGTGGCCATGCCCATGTCCGCGATGCCCGGCACCAGCCACGAATACGGTAGCGTGCCGCTCGATCTGGAAGATGGCGCGCATGTCGCCGATGTGGCTGCCAGCGATACCGCGGGCAACGCGGCGACGCCGCAGCAGGTCGCCTTCGAGGTGGACCGCACGCCACCGGAAATCCGGATCGGTGGCGTGACTGATGGCGAGCGCCGCAACGCGCCGGTGGTGCCAACGATCGAAGTCATCGACGCTCACCTGCGTGACACGCAGATCCTGCTCGATGGTCAGCCGTTCGTCTCCGCAACCGAGGTGGGCGACGATGGCCTGCACCACCTGCAGGTGACGGCGACCGACCAGCTCGACCAGCAGTCGCAGCGAGAGCTGCACTTCGAGATCGATCGCACGCCGCCGGTGATCGCGTTCACTTTCCCGGCCGAGGATGCGGTGCTCGCGGTGGCAGAGACCGATGTGTCCGGACTGAGCGAAGCGAATGCGGTGGTTGACTTCGAGTTGGGCGCCTATTCCGCGACCGTGGTGGCCGATGCGCTGGGTGGATTTGTCGTGCCGCGCGTGGCGTTGGCCGCGGGGACCAACACCTTCCGCGCCCGCGCCCGCGATGATCTCGGCAACCAGAGCAACTGGATCGAGCGATCGGTCCGCTACGTGCCCAATGTCGGCGCGGCACTGCGCGGCGACATCGCGGTGCCCGCAAGCGTGGCAATGGGCGAGACCCTCGCCGGAAGCTACGAAGTCCACAACGACGGCAGTGTGGCCGTGGCCGCGCTGCCGGCACGCGTGCAGCTGCTGCGCGTGGTCGATGGCGACGTCGTGCAGGCGCAGTCCTTCGTGGTGGACCTCGCCCCCGGCGCGGCGCTCACGGATGCACTGGCGTTTGATACCGACGGCACGCTGCCCGGCGCGCACCTGGTCGTTCTCGAGGCGCTGATTCCCGACGCCGGCGGTACCAGCAACTGGAATCTGCTCGCCAGCGCGGCAGTCGAAGTGCTCGATGTCCTGCCGCCACAGGTCGAGATCCTGGAGCCGGCGGCGGGGGCGGTGGTGGACACCGGATTCCGCCTGCGCGCCAGCGCCTCCGACACCCACGGCAACATTGCCTCGGTGCAGGCCCAGGCCGCGGGCGGCGCTTGGCAGGCAATGACCCCGGAGGTCGAGGTTGGCCACTACACGACCACGATCCAGGCGGCGGTGGAGGGACCGTTGCAGCTTCTCGCACGCGCCGAAGATGACGCCGGCAACCAAGCACTGTCGGCGCCGCGGGAGGTCCTGGTCGACCTGTACCCGCCGCGCATCACCATCGGCGGTGTCGAGGAATCAGCGTTGTATGCGCATCCGGTGCAGGCCGAAGTCAGCATCGAGGACATCGCGCTGGTCAGCAGCAGCATTCGCCTGGACGGTGTCGCCTACGTCAGCGGCGCGCCCATCAGCGTGGATGGCATCCATGTGCTTGAGGTGACGGCGACCGATGCCATCGGCCGCACGTCGCAGTCCAGCCGCAGTTTCGAGATCGATACCCGGCCGCCGGTGATCCAGATCCAGACACCCATGGATGGCGCGACGATCGCGGCGGCAGCGACGCTGGTGGCCGGTGTCGTGGACGAATCCTTCGTCACCGTGACCCTCACCGCCGGTGACCAGGTGTTGACCCAGGCCATCGGCAGCGAACGTACCTTCCAGTTCGCGAACGTGCCGCTGCTCACCGGTCCGAACACGTTGACGGCGGTGGCCACCGACCGCGCCGGGAACATCGGTGCACCCGATGCCGTCAGCGTGCGTCGATTGGGCGTTTCCCCGAAGGATGTGGTCGGTCGCATCGAGCTGACCGAAACCGTCTGGGCGAATGGCGATGAATTGCCGGTGCCGCTGCGGATCACCAATACCGGCAGCGACGCGCTGCTCGGCCTGCCGGTGGTGTTCGAGGTCATCGATCTCGCGCACGGTCAGACGCTGGCGGAGGTGCCGCTGCAGTTCGATGTCCAGAGTGGGGCCTCCAGCGTGCAGACCGCTCGCCTGGACACCCACGAGTGGGGCCTCGGGTCGCGGCATCTGGCGCTGTCGGTGACACTGCCGGGCGACAACATCTCGCGAGAGCTCGACACCCACGAACTCGATCTGGTCGATCGCGAGCCGCCGTTGCTGGACGTGCTGCAGCCCGTGGCCGATGGACGCGTGTCCCCCGGAGCGGTGGTGTCGCTGCAGGCGAGCGACCGACTCAGCGCGATCGCCCTGGTCGAGTTGCGATTCGATGACGGAACATGGCTGGCCGCGACGCCGGATGCCGGCGTTTCGTCACAGTATCTTGCGGCGATCCCGCTGCTGAGCTTGGGCCGACATCGACTCCAGGCCAGGGCCTTCGATGCCGCCGGCAACGTCTCGCCGTTGCGCGAGCGCAGCTTCATCGTGGTCGGTGAGTTGCCGCTCACGGTGGTGGTGCCGGTCGACGGCGCAACGATCGAGACCGGGCCCACCGCATTCAGCGGCAGCACTCTCGCGGGCGCGCAGGTGCGCATTCGCCTGGGCGAGCTGAGCTGGCAGGGAATTGCCGACGCCAGTGGTCGATTCCAGATCGAGGGCGTGCCGATCGTTCAGGGCGAAAACCGCTTCTCGGTCCGGGCCGAAGACGCCTTCGGCAACCAGAGCCGTATCGTTCCGGTACTCGTGATCGGCCAGGTCGTCGCCGGCGCGACGCCGCCCATCCCCGTGCCCTTCCATCCCATTGCCTGGGTGCTGCTCGGCCTGCTCCTGGTCACGAGCACCCGCAGTGCATTGAAACTCCGTCAAGGAACACCGCCATGAGTTCAAGTCCACGCCATCCACGATCGACGTCGCGCTGGCTGGCTGGGCTGGCCGTGCTGGCCGGTCTGGGCGCCTCCGCCGGCAACGGGAATGAGCCGCGGTCGGAATCGAACTCGCCGATCGAGCAGTCGATCCGGCTGGCCCTGCAGCAGGGCACCAGCACGGCGGGATTGATTGCGGAGTTGCGTGCGCAGCAGCCGGCGCGCGCGGCCAAGTCGGTCGCAACGCCTGCAATTGGTCTGAGCACGGATCTGCTTGGACTCGATCCCGCGACCGCGGATGCCGATCGCTGGGGACGCGCGCTGGGCGAACTGCGCGGTCGCATTGCGCTGCAGCGGGCCCGTCTGGAAAGCGAGCGGCGAGAGATCGAGATCCGCGTCGCGAGCCCGGTCATGCTCGACCGCCAGAAGAAGGCGCACGCGGCGCTGGAGCGCGAGTTCGCGGCACTCGAAGGCGCCGCCGATGCCGCAGAGCAGGGCACCGATGCCAGCCGGGTTCTGGCCTTGCGCAAGGATCTGCAGCAGCGATTGCGGCAGGCGAACGCCGGGCAACCACCGCGCATGCTCGGCATTCGTGCGCTGCCCAATCGCCGACTGGCGCTGGCGCCGCGACCGCTGCCGCAGACGATTGCGCAGTCGCCGAGCTTTGCCGATGCCAACGCGGACGCGGCCCTGGCGGAAGATCGTTCGGCAGAGCCGGAACTGCGGGATGCGAGCATCGTGGCCAAGGCCGCGGAACTCGAACACGACTACATCGCCATCCACGACTTCGTGCGCGGCCAGATCCGGACCGAATTCCACGTCGGTGCGCGGCGCACGCCGGCGCAGACGCTGGCAGCGCGCGCCGGCAACGATGCCGAGCAGGCCGCACTGCTGATCGCGTTGCTGCGCGCCAGCGGCGCCGGCGCGCGTTACGTCCAGGGCGTGCTCGAGCTGCCGGTGTCGCGCTGGGCGGCGATCACCGGACTGACCTCCGCGGCCGAGATCGGCCGGCTGTTCGCGGCCGCGGGCATCGCCCACGAGCCGGTGCTGGAGCAGGGCGTGGTTGCGGCGTTTCGAGTCGAGCATGTGTTCGTCAGCGCCTACGTGCCCTACGCGAACTTCCGCGGCGCCACCCACGACTTGAGCGGCGAAGCCTGGATTCCGCTCGCGCCGGCGTTGAAGTCGCACGCGACCACCGGCGCTGGCGACCTGCTGGGGCCGTCCGGGATTGAGGCCGAGACCTTCATTCGTGACGCCGTGCAGGTGATCGCCGACCGCTTGCCGATCGAGTTGCTCGAGCAGCGCATCAACGCGCATTTCGGCGGCCAGGCGGGTGGCAGTGCGGAGTCTCTGGCGCGTCGGCGCGAGGTGTCGGCCGACCCGCTCGGCCTGCTGCCGGCCAGTCTGCCGGGGCGTCTGCTGGGCATGGTCGCCGAGCGCGCGACGCCGACCGATGCGATGTTGCAATACCTGCACGTCCGCTTGCACCAGGGCGCTGCGAGCGATGCCGCGGTCGATCGCGAGATCACCCTGGGCCTGCGCGATCTCGCGAACGCGCGCCTGACCCTCGCCTTCCAGCCTGCGACCGAAGCCGACCAGGATGTCATTGAGCGCTTCGGTGGCCTGGGGCAGGTGCCCGCCTACCTGGTGCGCCTGCGTCCACGCCTGCTGCGCGACGGTGAGCCGGTGCTGGTGGGCACACACGACCTGCTGCCAGGCGACGCGCTCCGCGTCTCGCTGGAGTTCAGTTCAGCGGCGGGCCAGGTGCAGGCGGAGCAGCAGTTCATCGCCGGCAGTTATGCGGCGATCGACCTGGGTCTTGGATCCGGCACCGTGCCGGCCGCCGGTGCGACCGCGGTGGCACTGTCGGATGGCGAGTTCCTGGCGGCGGCCTTGCTGGCGAACCTCGGGCGGCGCTATCAGCAACTGCGTGACCAGGACGAGCGACGCATCGCCGCATGGTCGGGTCTGGAACTGGTGCACCCGTTCCCCTCGGCGAGTTTCGTCAGCACCGAAAGCCGGGTGGAGCGCGTGTTCGGTGTGCCGCAGCGGCTGACCTTCCGCGGCGTGAGCCTGGACGCGGTGCTGCATCCGTTCGATGTCGTGGCTGCCGGCACCGGGGCTGCGGAGGATCGCTTTGTTCAGATCGCTGCTGCCCATGCCAGCGCGCTCGAGCACTCGGTGTTCGAGCAGGAGTGGTCGGTGTCGACGCTGTCCACCCTGCGCGGCTTGGCCTGGGCGCAGGACGCGGGGATTGCGCTGTTCGAGCAGACGGGTGGTCAGCTGCCGGGCTCATTGGCGCTGCCGACGGTGGTGCGCGACGAAATCAACGGCCAGCTCGCGCTTGGGCGCCGCGTGCAAGGGTCGAGCGCCGAGCTCACCCGCGGCATCTGGCAGGGTGCGGTCTGGCGTGTCGTCGATCCAGCGACGGGCGACAGTGGCTACTTCATCGCAGGCGGTTATGCCGGCGGCACCACGGTCGAGGCGCCCGAAGCCTGGTTGCTGCAGTTCCTCGCCGAAACCCTGGGCTCGCCGTACTCGCCACCGCCGAACCCGAACCCGGAAGCGGCCCATTTCATCGACGTCATCGGCAGCACCGATGGACAGATCGGCGTCGTCGACCACGTGCTGGACGACCCGCTCGCAGTACGCGTGACCGATCGCGACTTCCGCCCGGTGCAGGGCGCGCGGGTTCAGTTCGTGCTGACTTATGGCAACGGCACGCTGCGCGGGATGGACGAGGGTGCGCCGGATGCGACGACCGTGGAGACGACGACCGACCGCTTCGGCGTCGCCCGCGTGCGGGCGCGGCTCGCGCCGCGGATCCTGGTCGCGCAGCAGACCTTTCTCGAATCCGACGACCTGTTCCCGGCGTGGCTGTCGTTCAATCTGGTTCACGCGCAACTGCTCTCGGGCCAAGGCTTGGCGGGACGGATTGCCGGGCCGATCCGCTTCCTCGGCAAGCCCGATGTGCCGGTGGCCCTGGCCCAGCGTCGACGGCCCCTTGAGCGCAATGCCTACGGATATGCGCCTGGGCTGGAGGCGGGGCTGTGGTGGGTGGTGCCCGTCGATTCGCACGGCAACGACATCGCCAATGTGCCGATCAGCTATTCGTCGAACGTGGTCGAGTCCGACGGTTCGCCGCTCGCACCCCATTTCGCTGCGCCAGGTACCTGCGCTGATGTATTGCCCAATCTCGACAATTGCGGGCAGGAATCGCTGTCCAGGCCGAGTTCCGGGCGCACGCCGGACGCGGTGCAGGTGATCGCCGGCAGCGTCTCCGGCGACGATGCCACACGCATCATTCATCGCCTGCATGCGCAGGCGGCCGGAATACCAGAGGCGACGATTGACCTGCTGGTGACCCGCATGGATTGGATGTACTACGTGGAAGCTCGCTACGAAACCGATCGATTCGGCGGCCGGATTGACGCTGCAACGCCGATGCAGCAGATCGGGTATCGACGTCCATTCGCGTTCTACGAGGAGCGGTCCGGAACGGCAATGGTCGAGCCGTGGGATCCGGGCGCGAATGGTCCAGTGCTCCTTCGTGTGCAGGCTGGCAGCATCGAGCCGGCTTTGCAGGAGACAGGGGTCGGCCGCTACAGCACCCGTTACTCGGGCGCGAACCAGACCGACTACACGACGATGTGGGTCGGCATCAAGGGAGACCGTGATGAGGATCTCTCAATAGATCTCCCAGGATTTCACTCCATCGAATTCGGGATCGATGCCGTCGAGCCGGCGCAAATCGACCTCGACCCACGGGGCTATCCGCTGCAACCGATCACGGTCCGCTATTACTGGCAGCGCGCACCCGCACCGAGCCCGCAGTATCCGATCCTGCCGACGCTGGTGATCGAGCGCGACGGCGAACGCGTGAGCACTTGGCTCGCCGGGGAAAATTACCCCGGGGCCGCCGATACCGGTACCGCCGAGATCACGCTGCCCGGGATCTGGGCCTACGATCCCGCGCACCGCTACACCGTTCAGGTGGTCCTGCACGACGGCTCGCCGGCCGCGATTGCTTCCGCCAAGCTGCCTCTCAATTTCGGTCAGCAGATCATTGCCGGTTATGACCTGGTCGAGCCCGGCACGCTCAGTCAGCGTGGTGCGGAAGGTCGGTTCCCGGCGAACCTGGAATTGCGCTCGGTCGCCGATGTCGCCCAGGCCCAGATCTGCGCGCTTCCGCAGGTGCTCGCGTTCACGCTGTTTGCCGACGCCGAAGTCGTCGTGCGACTGCGTCCGCTGTTGCCCGACGGTTCGCCGTCCCTGTTCGAGCGCTTGTTGTGGCCCCTGGGGCCGGCGACGCGTGGTACCCACGAGATTCCGCTGGCGTGGGATGACATGCCGATGGGCTCCTACGCCCTGGAGATCGACGCATCGGTGGCAGCGACCGGGCAGCAGGAGCACCTGGTTGCGCGCTTCCACAACTACCAGGAGCGCCATGACGGAGCGCCGCTCGCGCACGCGATGCTGAAGGGCGTCGATCTGCAGAATGGCAACCTCGGCATCCAGCGCGTCGACGTCGAACTGGGCGGGCGTGGGCCCGCACTCGCCCTGTCGCGCAACTATTCGAGCGGCAATCGAGCGTTCTCGGCGTTTGGTCGCGGCTGGAGCAGCAATCTCGATGCGCGCGTGCTCGAAGAAGTCTGCGGCCAGGCCTGGGTGATCGGCGCCGATGGCGGCGCGCAACGATTCGTGCGCACCGGCACCGACCCGGATGGCACCACGCGCTACGAGCCCGTTGCCGGCTATCACGGCACGCTGTCGAAGCGGAACGATCAGTTCGACTTCCACGCGCTGGATGGCACCCACTATGCGTTTCCGCGCAGCCACTACGGCTATCGGCTGACGCGCGTGACCGACCCCAGCGGCAACTGGCTCGCCTACAGTTACGGGGCGGCGCCCGACCTCGATGCCGGCAAGGTGCGCGAGATCGCCGCGAAGTCCGGCCGCAGCCTGCGCCTGACCTGGCGTGCCGTGCGCAACGACGGTGTCGATCCGCGTCGCGTCGTGGCTTCGGTGGAGGGGCCAGACGGCTTGCGCGTCGACTATGGCTACGACGACGAGGGCTACTTGCTCACCGCGCGCCGGGCCGGCACCGGCGCCTGCGCCCCAGGGCGCTGCGAGCGCTACGCCTACGCCGACAACGGCAGCGTGTTCGTGGCCGATGGCATTCCCGATGCCGAGCGCACCCAGTACCAGCTAGGCGTGGCACTTGCATCGATCACCAACGAGCCCGACGGCAGCGTGCGCAGTTTTGTCTACGAACCGCTCAGTGTGTTCGTGCGTCCGCAAGGTGGCGTCGGCCAAGCCACCGAGTTGCCGGGTGTGGCGGTGAGCACGCTCACCGAGGCCGATAACGCCAACTGGTACTTCGACTACGAGTCCGCGCTGCTCGGCCAAACCAGTTCCACGACCACGGTTCGCGACGCCCGCAATCACGTCACGACCTACGAGCTCAATGCCTACGGCGCGGCCGAGTCGGTCACCGATGCTGCCGGTAGCGTGCACACGACCTGGGACTTGCAGCACTACAAGCCGGCGACGCGCACCGATGCGCTCGGCACGCTGACGGCCTGGACCTACGATGCGCACGGCAACGTGCTGTCGGAGCGGGTGACGCACCGCGCCGGCACGCAGGAGCAGACCTGGACCTACCAGCCGCCCTCGCGCTTTGCAGTGCCGATCAAGAACCGCGTGGCCACGCATGTCGATGCGCGCGGCACCCTGGAGTGGTTCGATTACGATGCCGCCGGCCGCATGATCTCGCACGAGCGCAGCGGTCGCACGCGCAGCTGGAGCCATGTCAGCAACGGCGATCTGGCCAGCGACACCGATTTCAAGGGCGGCACCACCACCCACACCCACGACGCGCACGGCTATCGCACGTCCTCGACCGATCCGACGCTGGCGCGCACGGCGGCCAGTTGGGATGTGCGCGGGCGTCGCCGTTCCGCCGAGGACGCGCTCGGCCAGGTCACGAGCTACGACTACGACGCGGCCGATCGCCTGATCGCGACGCACCATCCCGCGACCGCGGCTGGTGTCGCGGTCGATGAGGTGAGCTACGACGACGCTACACGCACGCGCACCGACACCGACCCCCTCCACCACGCCACCACCACCACGCTGGACCCGCTCGGGCGCACGGTGGGAGTGCGCAATGCGCTCGGCAAGACGCGGACGCTGAGCTACGACGGCAACGGCAATCTCAAGACCGAGACCGACTTCCGCGGCAACGTGACCACTTACGACTACGACGCCGCCAATCGCCTGCAGATCAAGCGCGAGCCGCTCGGGCGGACCACGACGTACACCCACGACGCCGTCGGCAACGTGTTGACCGAGACCGTTTCCGGTGCGGGCAGCGTGAGCCGCGTCAGCACCTACGCCTACGAGCATCCACGCTACGCCCGCACGCTGGTGGAGCAGGGCAGTGGCAGCGCAGAGGCCGCGCGCGAGACCTACACGCTCGATGCCCACGGCAATGCCACGACCACCGTCGATGCCAATGGCCACACCACGACGCGCACGTTTGACGCGTTCGATCGCATGCTCACCGAGAGCCGCGGTGGTGTCCTCACCACGCACACCTACGACGCCAACGGCAATCGCTTGAGCACCCAGCAGGGCGAGGTGACGCGCTCGTGGAGCTACGACGGCGCCAACCGCGTGGTCACGTCGACCGACGGCAACGGCATGGTCGCGAAGCTTCGTTACTACCCGACCGGCGCGGTGAAGGAGCGCGAGGACGCGCGTGGCCACATCGTCGCCGAAGTCATCGACGCCCGCGGTCAAGTGACCCTGCGCAGTGGTCCGCGGTCGGATCAGGTGCAGCGGTTTGGTTATGACTTGGCGGGCAATGTCACGCGTGAGGCATGGGCCAACGGTCGCGTGCTCACGCACAGTTACGACGAACTCGATCGGCGCACGGCCAGCGTCGATGATCTCGGTGCAGTGGGTGCGTGGGGTTACGATGACGACGGTCACCTGCTGAGCGAGACCGATGGCGGTGGTCACCAGACGACGTTCGCGGTGAACGCGCTCGGGCATCGCACCGAAGCGCGCGCCCCGCTCGGGCGGACGCGGACGTTTGTGGTCGGCATCCACGGCGAGTTGCTGAGCGAGACCTCGCCGCTCGGCAAGGTGACAACGCATCGCTACGACAGTCGCGGCCAGCGCATCGGCACGACGCTGCCGAGTGACGCGAACGCGCAGGCGCTGGTCTGGACCTATGACGGTCTCGGCAACGTGCTGACGGCGAGCGATGGCAATGGTGAGGTCACCACGCACACCTACGACCCCCGCGGTCGCAAGGAGCGCAGCACTGCGCCTGCGGCCGGTGATGGCGGTGTCGCGGAGACGTTCGCCTACGACGACCAAGACGATCTGGTCACGCACAGCGACCGGCGCGGCATCGTGCACGCATACCGCTACGACCACGAGCATCGCGCGACCCGCTACCAGCGCGCCGGCGTCACGCAGTGGACGCGCGAACACGATGCGGTCGGCAATGTGCTCGCCGACACCGACGCCAACAACCACACGACGACCTCGACCTACGACCCCGCGAACCAGCGCATCAGCGCCACGCGCGATGGGCAGACGCAGCGCTGGACGTACACGCCGACGAACCAGGTGAAGACGCACACCGATGCCGCCGACGCGGTCACGCACTACGACTACAACCTGCGCGATCAGCTGCTGACGCAGAGCAACGGTGCCAACGAGACGACGACGTTCACCGTCGATGGCGATGGCCTGCAACGCACGCGCATGCTGGACGGCGAGACCTGGACCAACACCTTCGACGCCGCGCATCGCCTCACCGGCGTCGCGAGTCCGGAAGCGCACGCAACCAGCTACGGCTACAACGCCGACGACGCGCTCACCGCGATCACCGATGGCAACCTGCACGTCACCACGCTCGACGTCGACAGCCAGGGCCGCATCACCCGCCGCACGTATCCCGGCGCTGCGGTGTTCAGCACCACCTACGACGGCAACGGCAACGCCGTCAGCGACACCACGCCCGAGCACGGCACCACGCGCAGCTTCGATGCACTGAACCGCCTGCGCTCTGAAACCAGCGGCAGCATCACCCGCACGCAGAGCTTCGACGGCAACGGCAATCGCCTGACTGCGAGCCTCGGCGGCGACACCGTCCGCACGCAAACCTATGACCCGCACAACCGGCCGCTCAGCGACCAATT
>Ga0073899_10000164_pt1 | contig 60030 bp, 55 predicted proteins | sample KloWWTmetaKNB5Ph_FD_88975 | JGI IMG/M metagenome (GOLD analysis project Ga0073899, IMG submission 88975) | Active sludge microbial communities from Klosterneuburg, Austria, studying microevolution and ecology of nitrifiers - Klosterneuburg... | ecosystem: Engineered > WWTP > Aerobic digester >... | reverse complement strand
AATCGCACCGCCGTATTTCTGGATGCTGCTGTTTTTCGCGGTGCCGTTCGCGATCGCTTTGAAGATCAGCTTCGCGAACATCCAGATCGCCATGCCGCCCTATACCAGCCTGACCGAATGGGTTGGCGACACCTTGACCGTCAAGGTCAATGTCGCGAATTATCTGTTCCTGCTGCGTGACTCGCTGTACTTCAATGCTTACTTGAGTTCGTTGAAGATCGCCGTCATCGCGACGTTCTTCTGTCTGCTGGTCGGTTATCCGATTGCCTATGCGATTTCACGGCTACCGACGGCCTCGCGCAATACCGCGTTGATGTTGGTGGTACTGCCGTCTTGGACCTCGTTCCTGATTCGCATCTATGCCTGGATCGGCATTCTCAAGAACAACGGTCTGCTCAACAATTTCTTGATCTGGCTCGGTGTGATCGATGAGCCACTGCAGATTCTGCACACGCCGATCGCGGTCTATATCGGTATTGTTTACGCATATTTGCCATTCATGATCCTGCCGCTCTACACGAACTTGGTGAAGCATGACAATCGCCTGCTTGAAGCCGCTTACGACCTCGGCTGCCGGCCGTGGCAGGCGTTCCTGAAGGTCACGTTGCCGTTGTCCAAGGCCGGCATCATCGCCGGTTCGATGCTGGTGATGATCCCGGTGGTCGGCGAGTTCGTGATCCCGGAGTTGATGGGCGGGGCCGACACACTGATGATCGGCCGTGTGCTCTGGCAAGAGTTCTTCAACAACCGCGACTGGCCGGTGGCTTCTGCGGTCGCGATCGTGATGCTGATCCTGTTGATCGTGCCGATCATGATCTTCCATCACTACCAGTCGAAAGAACTGGAAGGACGGCTGACATGAGTGCGGCCAAGACTTCCTGGTTCACGCGCTCGACCCTGGCGTTTGGGTTCGCGTTCCTGTACTTGCCGATGCTAATTCTGGTCATCTACTCATTCAACGAGAATCGATTGGTGACGGTGTGGTCGGGCTTTTCGCTGAAGTGGTACGGCGAATTGTTTCGCGACAAGCAGATGATCGCTGCCGCCAAGATCAGTCTCGAAATTGCGTTCCTGACTGCTTGTGCCTTGGTCGTGCTCGGCACGATGGCGGCGATGGTGATGACGCGTTTTCGTCAGTTCCCCGGCAAGTCGCTGTTCTCGGCCTTGATGACGGCACCACTGGTGATGCCCGAAGTGATCACCGGTCTGTCGATCCTGCTGCTGTTCGTGGCCATGGGCGATACCTTCGGCCTGTTCCAGGAACGCGGCGTGATGACCATCTGGATCGCTCACGTCACCTTCTGCGTCGCTTTCGTGACGGTGGTGATTTCCTCGCGCCTTGGCGAACTCGATAAGTCATTGGAAGAAGCGGCGATGGATTTGGGTGCAAACCGCGTCAAAGTATTTTTTCTGATTACCTTGCCGATCATCGCGCCGGCATTGGCCTCCGGCTGGTTGCTCGCATTCACGCTATCGCTGGACGATCTGGTGATCTCGAGTTTCGTCTCCGGCCCGTCGTCGACGACGTTGCCGATGAAGGTGTTCTCGTCAGTGCGCATGGGTGTGAGTCCAAAGATCAATGCGCTGGCAACCTTGCTGATCGCGATTGTCAGCGTCGCCGCCTTCATCGGCTGGTGGTTGATGGCGCGCGAAGAAAAGCAACGCCAACGCGATATGCAACTGGCGCTTCAGCAAGGCGGTTAAGGCGATGACCATCGAGATCGTGAATCCGTGGACCGGACAGGTCGACTATCGCTACACGATGATGGATGGTGCGGCGATTGAAGCGCGGTTGGCGGCAGCTGAGCGCGCATTTCCGGCGTGGTCGGCGCTCACGCTCACTGAGCGTGCGGCGGTGCTGCACACGGTTGCGCGTGCCTTGCGGGCAGCCAAAGAGGCCATTGCAAGTGTCGTCAGTTCGGACATGGGCAAGCTGCGGCGCGAAGCGTTGGCCGAGATCGAAAAGTCGGCCGGCTGCTGCGAGTACTACGCGGAGAACGCCGGTTCGTACATCGCCGACGACATCGTCGCCACTGATGCGCAGCGCAGCTTCGTGAGCTACGAGCCAATCGGCTGCGTGTTGGCAGTGATGCCGTGGAATTTTCCGATCTGGCAGGTCTTTCGATTTCTCGCGCCGGCATTGATGGCGGGGAATGTCGCGGTGTTGAAGCATGCAACCAATGTGCCGCGTTGTGCAGATGTGATCGAACGCGTGTTGCGTGAAGCAGGCGTGCCGGAGGGCGTGTTCGCGACCCTGCACATCGACAATGTGCAGACTGCTGCGGTCATCGCCGATGCGCGGATCAAGGCAGTGACCTTGACCGGCAGCGAACGTGCTGGCCGTTCCGTTGCGGCAACCGCTGGCGCGCATTTGAAGAAATGCGTGATGGAACTCGGTGGCAGTGACCCCTTTGTCGTGCTGGCTGACGCCGACCTCGATGCAGCATTGCCGATCGCGCTGTCATCGCGCTTCGGCAACGCCGGACAGACCTGCATTGCCGCCAAGCGTTTCATCGTCGTCGACGCCGTCGCCGATGCCTTCACCGAGCGTTTCGTCAATCTTGCTCGCCAGATTGTCGTCGGCGACCCGGGCAGCGAGGCAGCCACCTTGGCACCGATGGCGCGCGCCGATCTGCGCGAGGCCATACATCGTCAAGTGCAAGCGAGTATCGCGGCCGGCGCCCATCTGCGTTGCGGCGGTGAGCCGCTGGCATTGGCAACCGCCTACCCCGCGACCATTCTTGATCACGTCGCGTCGGGGATGCCGGCGTATCACGAAGAACTATTTGGTCCAGCAGCAGCGATTCTGCGGGTCAAAGATGAAGCCGAAGCGGTGCGTGTCGCGAATGACACCAGCTTCGGTTTGGGCGCAAGTATCTGGACGCGTGATCGCGAACGCGGTGAACGCGTTGCACGCGGCATTGCCGCCGGTGCCGTGTTCGTGAATGCATTGGTGCGCAGCGATGTGCGCCTGCCGTTCGGCGGCACCAAGTCTTCCGGCTTTGGCCGTGAACTCGCCGGTCACGGCATCCACGAATTCATGAATATCAAGACGATCTTCGTCGCTTGATCGCGATGAGGTCCACTGATGGACTCGAAGCAGCGCCGAGTTCTGCGCATCGGTAGTGCGTTCAGCGCTTCTCGTAATGCCCGCCGAAACTGACGTTCATGCCACCACAGTTCATCGCTGGTTCGGTGACATCGAGCACTTCATCGGTGAAGCGCAGGGTGAGCGTGCAGGACCATTCTTCGTTGCCGTCACGGTAATCAACGACGCCGGCATGCAATTCGTGGTCGCCTTCGATGGTGCCAGTGTGGACGTTGCCGTTGTCGGCGTTGCCGATCCACAGGGCTTCACCGTCGATGCGAACACGCCCGTCTGGTAATGCCTTGACCGTGATCGAAGCGGGCACGCGGTCGTTGTCAAACTTGGGATCGCTGCGCTCGTATTCGCCGGCCACGGTGTCGGCACTCAACGATTGCCCGAGCGCGTCTTCGAGGTCGATGATGCGTTCGCGATATGCGATACCGATGCAGGTGCTATCGGCGCAGGCATTGCGACGTTTGATCCACGCACGTTGCGACGCCTTCGGTTCGGCTTCGTCGAGTTCGGCGATGGCCAACGCCTGCCGATAGACCAGCGACAGGCGCAGGTCGAGATCGGACAACGTGGCATCTGCGCAGATCCGTCGCTCCACTTTGGTCGCGGCTTTGACGCAGTCGAAGCTTGCAGCGCTGCCGGCCACGGCCGGCAGCGCGAGCAGCGCGATCAGGCCGATCCTCATCCGAACGATTCCTCGTCCATCGCCATCAAGGTCGCAGCGCCGGCACGGATCGCGAGTGCATGAGCGCTGGCGCGCGGCAGAATGCGTGTGAAGTAAAAGCGTGCGGTGTCGAGTTTATTCTTCAGGAAGGCATCGCCGTGCGGGCGCGCATGTGCGACCAACGATGCTGAGAAGTAGGCCATCGCGACGTAGCCGGAATAGAACAGGTAGTCGACGGAAGCCGCGCCGAGTTCTTCCGGATTGGCCATGCTCGCCTTGCCGACGTGCAAGGTGAGTTCTTGCCACTGTTGTGCGAGCTGAGTGAGTACCGGAATGAACTCGGCGGTATCCGTATTTCCGGCATTCGCGGCGCAGAAGTCAGCAATCTCCGTCAGGAACAGCTTGAGTCCGGCACCTTGCGACTGCAGCGTCTTGCGGCCGAGCAGATCGAGCGCCTGAATGCCGGTGGTGCCTTCGTAGATCGTGGTGATGCGGGCATCGCGCGCCAGTTGTTCCATGCCCCATTCGGCGATGTAGCCGTGGCCGCCGTAGATCTGTAACGCGTGATAGGTGCATTCCACCGCGAGCTCGGTCATCACTGCCTTGACGATCGGCGTCAGGAAACCGAGCAGGTCATCGGCATTCTTTTTCGCTTCGGCATCAGTGCCACGCTCGAACGCGTCGACCAGCATGATGGCGCGATAGGTCAGCGCGCGGCCGGCCTCTAAGAAGGCCTTCTGAGTGAGCAGCATGCGCCGAATATCGGGATGCACGATCAGTGGATCAGCCGGTTTATCCGGGCGTTTTGGACCGCTCAACGACCGCATTTGCAAGCGATCGCGCGCATAGAACAGCGCGTTTTGATACGCCCGTTCAATCAGGCCAAGGCCCTGCAAGCCAACTGCGAGGCGTGCGGTATTCATCATCGTGAACATCGCGATCAGGCCGCGATTTGCTTGTCCGATCAGATAACCCTCGGCGCCGTCGAAGTTCATCACGCAAGTAGCGGAGGCCTTGATGCCCATCTTGTGTTCGATCGAACCGCAGGACAGCGTATTGCGTTCACCGACGCTGCCATCACGAGCGGTCTTGAACTTCGGCACGATGAATAGCGAGATGCCCTTGGTGCCAGGTGGTGCGTCGGGCAAGCGCGCGAGCACCAGGTGCACGATGTTCTCGGTCAGATCATGCTCGCCGGCGGTGATGAAGATCTTGGTGCCGCTGATGCGGTAGCGGCCGTCTGCGGCGGGTTCTGCTTTGGTTTTGAGCAGACCGAGATCGGACCCGCAATGCGGTTCGGTCAGGCACATGGTGCCGGTCCAGCGACCCTCGACGATCGGTTTCAGGAACACTTCACGCTGCCATTCCTCGCCGTGGTGTTTCAGCGCTTCGGTGGCGCCATGCGAGAGCAGCGGGTAGGTACCCCAACTGAGATTCGCGGAGTCGATCATTTCCTTGACGATGGCACCGATGATTTCTGGCAGGTGTTGGCCGCCATAGGCTTCCGGGGCCGTCAGTCCGCTCCAGCCGCCATCGACGAACTGTGTGTAGGCCGCCTTGAAGCCCTTCGGTGTGGTGACTTCACCGGCATGCCAGTGGCAGCCTTCTTGGTCACCGCTTCCGTTCAGCGGTGCCAGTACCAGTTCGTTGAACTTGGCGGCCTCGTCGAGCACGGCATCGACCAATTCGCGGTTCACGTGTTCGGCACCGGGCAATGCCCTGAAATGAGATTCACCTTGCAATACATCGAACAGCACATAACGCATTTCACGAAGCGGGGCGGCATAGCGGCTCATCGGAATCTCCTGCAGATTTGAATAGCGTTAACGGCGTGAGCGCTCAGCGAAATTCGCCGGGTTTGCCGGGTACTGGGCTGAGTCGGCTTTCGAAGACGATGTCGTAACTGCGCTTGGGTTCGCTGATATCGACCGTGCCACGCAGCATGTAATGCACCGCCGTGTTGTTCTTGTCGGCCAGCACCTGCTCGATCTCGCCGCGCCGAGTGGCGTCGATCGGCACCTTGACCCAATCGCCATTCTGATTCTCGTACTCGAACTCACCTTCAAGGACGCGGTCCGGTGCGTCGTCGGCAAGTTCAATCGCACTCAGCGGTTCCGCCACAGACTTATCGGCTGACAGGCGCAGATGAACGATCTCGGCATTGTGCGGCGACACGTCGATGTCGGGCTGCGTGCGTAAACGACCAGCATCGATGCCGGCGACACGCAGTTGCAGATTAATGCCGGCGAAATGCATCGGCACATCACTGTGATTTTGCAGACGCAGTTCGATGGCGTATGCACCACTGGCCTGCATGACTAGGCGCTGGATCGATACGGCAGGCGGGTTGATGCGTTTCGGCGGCGCCGAAGCGCAGGCCGCAACGATCAGGGCGAGACTCAGGGTGAACAGTCGGGCTGTGCGCATGGCAATCCATTCAAACGATAGTTCGAATGCCGAGTGTAGCGGTCGCTTGCCTTCGAGCGCTATGCTGCGCGCCCGTTTTTGCTTGTGGAGCCGGCCATGCAGGTCGCCAAAGACAAGGTTGTTGTTTTTCATTACACGCTCACTGACGCAGCCGGCGAGCAAATTGACTCGTCGCGCGAGGGCGGCGAGCCGCTGGCGATTCTGGCCGGCCATGGTTCGTTGATCGCTGGCGTCGAGAAAGCGCTGGAAGGCAAGTCAGCGGGCGACAAATTCGTTATCACCGTGGCGCCCGAGGAAGGCTACGGATTGCGCGACGAAGATCGTACCCAGCGTGTGCCAAAAAAATACTTTCAGGACGGCGACAAGCTGAAGGTGGGCATGGTCACCGTGCTGAAGTCACAGCAGGGCATGCACCAAGTCACCGTGGTCAAGGTTGGCGCGACCGTGGTCGACATCGATGCCAATCACCCGCTTGCGGGCAAGACACTGAATTTCGATGTCGAGATCACCGAAGTGCGCGACGCCAGCGAAGAAGAAATCGCCCACGGACACGTACATGGCGCCGGCGGTCATCACCACTGATAGCATTGCCGGCTAGCGGTGCTTGAGGGCCGGCTGGCGCAGTCGATTTTTCGTCAACATTTGCAGATGGGGGAAGTCATGACTCTAAATAGAATTTGCTTTGGCGCTGCGTTCGGCTTGGCGTTGTCAGTCGTTGCTGTGCCGGTTTCGGCCCAAGATGCCGTGGAGTCTCTTTTCCATGCGTTGAATGCGCCGACATCACTGATTGTGCGTGGCAGCAGCAGTTGCCCGGCCAGTGCCAGCGTGATTTACGACACCACACATGCATCGTTGCAAGGCGCAGAAATTACCGCCGCCGCGAACGGTGCTGCGACCTGCATGGGCGATAATGTTGTCACCATCGACCATACGCTGCCGGTCTGCGAGATTGTCGTCGACGTTTTCACGCTCGCGGCAATCACGCCGTTTGATCTGACACTCGAGATTTTCACCGACTGCACCACGAGCGGCACAGCCGGATCTGCCTGCGGAACTGGTTCGGGTACTTTGATCGCGAGCTCGACCACGACAGTTACCGGCATCACGCCACCTCCCTTGGGTACGATTTTCTCTGTCGTTTTTCCGGTAAACAATGCCAGCCTCGCAACCGAGGTGGACAACACGATCTCAGTCAAGATCAATGCCAGTCGTAGCGACGTGTATTGGCGACTTGATGAGACCCCGGCGGTCGGTAGCATTCCCGCCGGCGAACCAGCCACGAGCGTTGTCCAGCGCTGCGGCAGCGCGGGAGCGAACAATGGTTGTGCGCGTAGTTTCGGCGTCAACAACAATTTCGCAATGACCATCCGCGGTGCGCCACTGTCGGCCGATCTTTCGATCACCAAGGACGATGGCGTGACCGCAGCGACTGCCGGTGGTACGACGACCTACTCGATTACTGCTAGCAATGCCGGTCCATCTGCGGTGAATGGCGCGACGGTGGCTGACACGTTCCCGGCCGCATGCACGAGCGTGAACTGGACCTGCACCGGTGCCGGCGCTGCAACTTGTACAGCCAACGGCAGCGGGAATATCAACGACACGGTGAACCTCCCGAGTGGCGGCAGCGTCACCTATTCGGCGACTTGTGCAATTTCGCCCGGCGCCAGCGGTTCGCTATCCAACACTGCAACGGTGACGGGTATCGGTAGCGTGACGGAGGTCGACGGCACCAATAACACCGCGACCGACACCGACACGATTGCGGTGCCGCTAACCTCGACGCCGGTGACGGGCAGTACGGTGACAACGCCGACACAGACACTTGGCAGTCCCGCAACAACAGCGACCATTTTGTTCCAAAACCCTGGACTGGCCGATGCGACGGTGACTTGCGTGGCGCCAGCGGCACCGTTTTCCGCCAGCCCGCTCAACTTCCCGGTGGTTGCGGGCGGATCGGCTTCGACCGTCGTGTCGTTCAATAGCGCGGTCGCCGGTTCCTTCGTCGGCACGCTGAATTGCAGCGCGGGTACGCAGTTGTTCGTATTCAATTTGGCGGGCAGCGCAGGCTCGCAAGGTGTGCCGGTACCGACGTTGGGCACCGACACCCGCATGCTGCTGGTATTGGCCGCCTTGATCATGGGCATGGTCACACTTGGCCTGCGCGCACGCCGTAGCTAATTCCAGTTCGAGCACAAACCTGACGAAAAAGGGTGCCTCTCACGAGGCGCCCTTTTTTAATGGCTCATTCGCTGCCGTAGCTCGCTTCGAGTTTCGCGGCCATGGCTTCGAGTTCGGCCTCGGACATCGATTCCATCTCCTGCATCGAATTGCCGGTGACCTGCTTCAGTGCCGCTGCACCGGCGCCACTGCTCAGCACTGCTCGCGCTTGGGCCATCGCCGCATTCGCTTCCGCCGCCTTCTGCGCGATATGCGCGTCGTAGCGGCGCGCCACCTCGGCATCCGATTTTCCCTGCGCTGCGGTACCTAGTGTCTTGCGCTTCTCGGCGGTGATCTGCGCGTCCATCTTTGCGCGCGCGGCAGCCATCATCGCGTCGGCTTCTGCCTTGCGAACTTGTTCCTCGCGGATGCTGGCTTCGCGCTTGGCCTGCTCTTCGGCTTCGAGCTTGGCATCCCAGTCCGCGCGGCAGGGTGTCGTGACGACCAGCGACAGACTCATCGACAGCAGCAGAACACGAATCATGGACATCGCAGCACTCCTCGTTGGCTGAGTGCAATCCAGATACGTGATGTTGTGCCGATTCCTGTCACCTGTGCTTGACCGCCGCCTCGACTGCGGCGTGCTGCGCCTGCGCGAGGTCAGGGCTTCGGAATACGGATGCGGCTGATCATCAGTGATCCGGACACACCGAACAGCAACGTGAGTGGATGCAGGACATGCCCGGCAAGGTGCAGTTGTCCGAGCCACAGTCGTGTGCCAAGCGCTTCTTGTCCTGCAGCGATGGCGAGCATCAGCACCAACAGGAATGAGGTCGGGATCGGCGTGCCCTCGAAATGGGTCACTTTGCCGGTGTCATGCGCGAAGGACTCTGCAGTGACGTTGTATCGCGCTAGTCGCGACACACCGCAGGCGACGAAATAGCCGAGCAGAATTCGGTCATACAAGCCGCGCATACCGCAGGCATAGGCGAGCATGGCCGGCGCGACCCCGAAAGAAATCACATCCGCCAGTGAATCCAGTTCGCGGCCAAGTGGCGATGACTGTTGGCGCCAGCGTGCGATGCGGCCATCAAGCACGTCGAAGAACAGTGCGGCGAATACCAATGCAGCGGCGAGATAAACATGCAGCACTGCTCCAGTCGCGACATAGGACATCGCCGAGAACATTGCGCCGATGCCACACACGGCGTTGCCAAGTGTGAACCAGTCTGCGACGTGGAACTCGCGGATCAGCGCAAACGGCTTCTTCCGCGCAGCGCTGTCGATGCTTTTCGCCTTGGTACTCCCGGCGCGGACTCTCGACTTCTTCATCTCAGGGCACGACGTCTGCAATCTCCAGCGTCACTGGCGCGGTGATCGCGGACTGTTCGATCGGCGAACCGATGACTTCGAGGTCGCCAGATTGTGGAATCGCGTTACCCGATTTTGAGATGCGCGCGCCGAGCACGATGCGTGGCGTCTGTGACAGTTTAAGCGTCGGCATCATGCTCGAGCTGTCGTCGAGCATGACTTCCTTCGGCAGTTCCGACGCAGCGAAACGCTGGATCGCAAGTGGCATTTTTGGGCCTTCAGCGGCGCGCGCGAATACATAGACGGTATCGGTTGCGGCGACACGTTGTTGTAAGGCTGCGGCGATGCTGACCTGAATACGAATGACCGGGGCGATTGCAGCGGCGCTCGTATCGGCTTGCGTCACGGCAGCCGCGACCTCGCCACCGATGCCGCGGATTTGGTCGGCGACGGCGTTGTAGACCGTTGATTCGGGCGGCAGCAGCGGCAACAGATGCTGCCAATGCGACAGGGCTGCGGCCTTGTCATCGCGCTGCACCGCAGCGATGCCGGACAGCCACAACGCACGCTGATGGTTCGGGTCTTTGCTCAAGGCGTCCGTGAGCAGAGATTCGGCTTCTCCGTCGATGCGCCGTGTGTCGCTTGCCAGTGCGATCGCTTCGGCGTACTCGACTTGTACATCGAGGTCGTCTGACCGCAGCGCACGCACCTTTGCCAGCGTGTCGCGCGCATCGCCGAATTGCTGCAGTTGTTGGTAGCCGCGAGCGAGCAGGCGCAGTCCTTCAACGTCGTCGGGTTGTCCGGCCAGACGACGTTCGAGACCGGCAACGGCAGTGGCCAGATCCGGTGCCGCCGCCATTTCCGACTCAACCGATATCAGCGCCTTCGGGTCGAGCGCACGCGGCTCGCCGATCTCGCGGTACTGCAACATCGCGGCGAGCGGAACCAACACCACGAGGGCCAGCGCCAGCAGGCGTGATGGTCGCTCCGACGCAGTCGCGTCGTCCGCACCTGGTCGCAGCAACGGCCACAGGATCGGTGCCATGGCCGCAATGCAGATCAGCGCGACCCAGAACAGAAATGCGGTGCTCATCGGTCCACCTTGTCGTCGATCGGGCCGGGCAGGTCAGGATGCGGACCGCTGCGCAGCATCATGTTGCGCGCGATCGCGAAGCCAATGACCAGAATCACGATCGGACCGATCCAGAGCACCAAGGTGGTCGACTTGAACGGTGGGCGGTAAAGCACGAAGTCGCCGTAGCGGTCGGTGAGAAATCGCTTGATTTCGTCATCCGATTGCCCAGCACGCATCATTTCAAACACTTCCTTGCGCAGGTCTTTCGCAAGACCGGCATCGGAATCGGCGATGTTCTGGTTCTGGCACACGAGGCAGCGCAGTTCGCTTGCCAGATGTTGGAACCGCTGTTCCTCGGCGTCGTTCGCGAACGGCAGTGGATCGATGGCTTGCGCAAACGGCACGAACAGCAAAAAGATCAAGACAAACAGCGGGCGTAACATCATTTCACTCCCATCGCGGCGAGGCGCGGTTCAATCTCATTGGCGATGACCTCAGCGGTGAGTGGGCCGATCTGCTTGAAGCGGATCACGCCGGCGCCATCAATCAGAAACGTTTCCGGCGCACCGTAGACGCCGTAGTTGATGGCAACGCGGCCGTCCGCATCGACCGGCACGGCATCGTAGGGATCACCAAGTGCTGCGAGCCAGCGCAGCGCGGTGTCGTTGTCATCTTTCCAGTTCAGACCGACCAGCGGGATGTTCTTCGACCGCGCATAGTTGAGCAGCACCGGATGTTCTTCTTGGCAAGCCACGCACCAACTTCCCCAGACGTTGAGCAGGTAGGGTTGGCCAGCGAACTGTTTCGAGTCGATCATGCGCGTGGCGTCGCGCAGTTCCGGGAGTGCGAACGCGGCCGCGGCCTTGTCGATCAACGGCGATGGCACGCGCCGCGTATCTTTGCCGAGTCCGGCAAACAGCAGCGCGCCGAGCGCGATGAACAGCAACAACGGCAGGAGGAAACGCATCAGGCCGTTGCCTCCGCCGCGTGTCCGCGACGCGCGGTGTCACGCGCCGCGCGCAGTTTTGGATCGAGCGCGGCGATGAAGCCGCCGAACATCATGAATAGCGCGCCGAGCCAGATCCAGCGAATGAATGGCTTGTGGTAAATGCGGATTGCCCACGCATTGTTGTCGCCGACCGGTTCACCCATCGCCACATATAAGTCGCGGCTCAGACCGGGGTCGAGATCGGCTTCGGTCATCACCTGGCCACCGCGGTACTGGCGTTTTTCCGGATACAAAGTTTCGACGCGACGATCGCCCTTGAACACGCCGATGACGCCACGGTCAGCGGCAAAGTTCGGCCCTTCGCGATGTTCAAGTTGTTCGAAGACAAAGCGATAGCCGCGCACCTCGATCGATTCTCCGGGCACCAGGCGCACGTCTTTTTCGATACTGGTCGCTTCGGTCACGAAGACGCCAATCACGAACACGCCGATGCCGGCATGCGCGAGCAGCATGCCGATCGTGGCGCGGTTGAAGCCACGAGCGCGGCGTTGCGGATCGGCGCGATGTACGCGCACATAATGGAGCATCGCCGCGATTACCCAGACACCGGCGAATACGCCAAGCGTGGCCTTCCACGGCGCACTGGTCAATGCGAACGCGAGCGCGGCGACGACGAGGGCGACGAGTAGCACGGGTTTCAATTGCCCGACAAAACGGCTTAGCGTATCGCCGCGCCAGCGGACGTAGGGCGCGAACGCAACCAGAAATACGACCGGTGCCATCAACATCGGGAACAAGGTGCCGAAGTAGGGTGGGCCGACCGAGATCTTGCCCCAATCGAAGGCATCGGCCAACAGCGGGAATAGCGTGCCGAGTAGAACCATTGCGGCCGCCGACGTGAGCAATACGTTGTTGAGCAGGATCGCCGATTCGCGCGAGACCGGCGCGAAGCCCGGATCGACGGCGAAGCCTTGCGCACGCCATGCATAAAGGAGCAAGGCGCCACCGGTGACGAAGCCGAGGAAGCTGAGGATGAATACACCTCGGGTCGGATCGGCGGCAAAGGCGTGCACCGATGTCAGTACGCCCGAGCGCACCAGGAAGGTGCCGAGCAGTGACAGCGAGAACGCCATAATCGCCAGCAATAGCGTCCAGCGCAGCAATTGTTGGCGTTGGTCGCTGACGATCATGCTGTGAATCAGTGCGGTGCCGACCAGCCACGGCATGAACGACGCATTTTCGACCGGGTCCCAGAACCACCATCCGCCCCAGCCGAGTTCGTAGTAAGCCCACCACGAGCCGAGTGCGATGCCGAGCGTGAGGAACGCCCATGCCACCAATGTCCATGGCCGCGCCCAGCGCACCCAGCGGCTATCACCGCGGCCTTCCAGCATCGCCGCCACGGCGAATGCAAACGCCACCGCAAAACCGACGTAACCGGTGTAAAGCATCGGCGGGTGGATGATCAGACCCGGGTCTTGCAGCAGCGGATTCAGGTCATTGCCGTCGGCCAAGCCAGGCACATGACGCAGGAACGGATTTGAGGTCAGGATCGTGAAAAGCAGGAAGCCGACGGCGACGAAGCCAAGGACCGACAGCACGCGCGCGACGAAGGCGTCTGGCAAAGCGCGGGTACGCAGCGCAACGACCGCCGTCCAGATCGACAGGATCAGCGCCCACAGCAGCAAAGAACCCTCATGTGCGCCCCATACCGCCGAATAGCGATACAGCATCGGCAGGTCGGAATTTGAATTCTGCGCGACATAGGCGACCGAGAAATCCTGCACCACGAAGGCATGCGTGAGTAGTGCAAAGGATAGTCCGACGAGCGCGCATTGGATCAAGGCTGCCGGGCGTGCCACCGCGATCCAGCGTTGGCGCCCGGTCTGCGCCCCGAGCAAGGGCAGAATGGCCTGCAGTGCGGCGACTAGCAGCGCCAGAATCAGCGCGAATTGTCCGAGTTCAGGGATCATTGCGCTGCATCCTTCTTCATCTTCGCCTTGGCGATGGCATCAGCGACTTCGGCTGGCATGTAGTTTTCGTCATGCTTGGCCAGCACTTCTTCGGCGAGGAAGCGGGTGTGACCTTCGAGCGTGCCGGTCGCGACGACGCTTTGGCCTTCGCGGAACAAGTCGGGCAGGATGCCGGTGTAGCGCACCGGAATCTCTTTGAAGCGATCGGTGACGATGAAATCGACATCAAGCGAGGTGCCAGATCGCTTGACGCTGCCCTCCAGCACCACGCCGCCCAAACGAAATCGATGCCCTTGTGGCGCATGACCGAGCGCGATATCGGATGGGCTGATGAAGCGCTGCATGTTCTCGCGCAACGCATAGACCACGAAGCCGGCGGCGATGCCGAGACCCAACAAGCCGATACTGATTGCGACCAGGCGGCGGCGGCGGGTCGGGTTCATCGATTCTTCCTCCGTTCCACGCGTGCGGCGCGGGCGCCGAGTTCATGTTTCAGGCGACGTAATGCCAGTCGCGGCGAGACGAAGTCCCAGACCAGAAAAACGGCAAACACCGCATAGGAGACAACGATGAAGGGCGCATGGTTCATGACTGTGTACTCCGTGGTCCGAACAGGGCGACTTGCGCCCACTCCTTGCCAGATTCGAATTCGAGCAACGCCGCGCGCGTGCGCGCCAGCAGGCTGGCACCGAACCAGAACTTGGTGGCCATCGCCATCAGAATAAGTGGCCATAGCATTGACGGATGGATGCTCGACTTGCCAGCGAACAAGTTGATGGAATTGCCTTGGTGCAGCGTGTTCCACCAATTCACCGAGAAATGGATGATCGGCAGGTTCACCAGACCGATCAGTGCCAGCAGGCTAGCGGCGCGTGCGCCTTTGCGCTGATCCTCGATCGCGTTGTAAAGCCCGATCACACCAAAATACAAGAACAACAGCACCAGTTCGGAGGTGAGTCGTGCATCCCACACCCAATAGGTGCCCCAGGTTGGACGACCCCACAAGCTGCCGGTGATCAGCGTCACCGCAGTGAACCCGGCACCGACCGGCGCGGCGGCCATCGCCATCAATTCCGCCACCTTGAAACGCCAAACCAGTGCGCAGAAGCCGGCGAAGGCCATGAACACGTAGATGAACAACGACATCCATGCGGCTGGAATATGGATGTACATGATTCGTACCGACTCGCCCTGCAGGTAGTCCGCCGGGGCTTTCACCAGTCCGAGGTACAGACCGGCAACGCCACTGAGCATGGCCAGCGCCAGCAACCAGGGTTCGAATCGCAGCGCCACGCGATGAAATTTCTCCGGTGAGCCGAAGCTGTTCAACCAGACCAAAAAGGTGTTCATGGCATTAATGGTTACCAAGACGAAGTGCGGCCGCGCAGACCAGCGGGCCAAGGGCGATCGATGCGACCAGCCCGGCCGCAAGGAACAGCAACGGTTGCGTGGTGGCCGCTCCAGTCAGGCTGGCCTCGACCGCACCGGCGCCGAAAATCAGCACCGGCACCACCAGTGGCAGCACGATCAGGGACAGCAGCATGCCGGCGCGGCGTAGACCGGCGGTGAGTGCGGCGGCGCAGGCTCCAATCACGCTGATGATCGGGGTGCCGAGTGCGAGCGAGCCGAGCAACACCGGAAGCGCTTTTGGCGGCAGTCCGAGTGCGGTCGCCGCAATCGGCGTGATCACCACTAGCGGTAGTCCGGTCGCCAGCCAGTGCAGCAGAATCTTTGCCGCAGCGAGCACCGCGAGGGGTTGAGCGCTGGTCAGCATCAGGTCGAGCGAGCCTTCTTCCAGGTCAGCGCGGAACAGCGCGTCAAGCGACAGCAGACTGGCAAGCAGCACGATCACCCAGATGACACCGCCAGCGATGCGTGCCAGTTTTGCCGCTTCCGGTCCGAGCGCGAGCGGAAACAAGGTGATGACGATGGCCGCGAACCAGATCGGATTCAGCGCGTCGGCGCGGCGTCGCCAAAGCGATAGCGCATCGCGGCGCATGACTCCGAAGAAAGCGGATAGCACGCTGCCCTTACGCATCGGCCAACTCCAGGCGCATGCGTCGTACTCGCGAGATCTGCGGTTCGATCAGACCGTGCGAGGTGATCAGCGCCGCGCCGCCACGGGCGATATGTGCTTCGAGCAGGCGGTCGACCAGAATCTGGCCTTCGCGATCGAGGTTCGCGTACGGCTCGTCGAGCAGCCATAGGGTGTTCGCGGTGTGCAGCAATGCGGCCAGCGCACAGCGCTTGCGTTGCCCGGCCGACAGTCGCCGCACCGGCATCTGTTCGAAACCTTCGAGGCCCACCGATTTCAACGCAGCGAGTGCAGAAATGCCCGCGCGGACGCCGTACAGACAGGCGAAAAAATCAAGTTGCTCTAACGGCGATAGATCAGCGCGCAGGCCGAGCGCATGGCTCAGGAACCCGAGTGGCGCAGTCGGTTCGTCGGCAACGATGCCGGCGCGTTCGATGCGTCCCTGGCTAGCAGTCAGCAAACCGGCAAGTACACGCAACAGCGTCGTCTTGCCGCTGCCGTTGCCGCCTTCGATCAGCAACACTTCGCCGGTGTGCAACTCAAGGTCGAGCGGGCCGAAAATCGGTTCGCCTTGGCGCACCATGGCCAAGCCATACGCGGCCAGCAATGGCGCCGAATCGTCTAGGAAATCACGCATCATCGATCAGAACAGTGGATCGCTATGCTAACCATTCGCGATTGCTTCGTCATCGCAGCATCGACCGCTGTGAATGCGGCCGTTTCAGGGCGCGGTGCCGGTGTTGGCGCCGATCCGGGCGGACGCCATCCGATCGACACATGCGGTCAATGGAAAGATTTGCGATGATTGACCACTCACGATCGTAAAGAAAGGTATCCGCCATGATTCATGCCCGTCTCCGCGCAGCCCTCTGTGCTTCTTTGCTCTTGGCCGGCAGCGTTCAAGCAGCGGAGGTGCGCAAAGTCTATTTAGTGGCATTGGCGGAGCCGCCGGCGGCGACATTCGAAGACCTCGCCCAACTAGGCAACGCTAAACGTAGTGCGGGCCTCGAACCCACGGCGATTGCGGTGACCGGTCAGCGCAAGTTCGATGCCAAGGCGGCGCCAGTGCAGCGCTATGTCGGCTTTCTGCATGAGCGCCAAGATCTCGTGCTCAAGGCGGCGGCCATGCAATTCAAGCGCTCGTTGCAACCGAAGTTTCGCTACGACGTCGTCGCGAACGGTTTCGCGATTGAGTTGAGTGAAGCCGAGGCAGCGACGATGGCGCGGCTCGACGGCGTCGTTGGCGTGCGTCCCGATTTCAAACGCAAGTTGCTGACCGATGCCGGACCGCAATGGATCGGCGCCGACGCGATCTGGAATGGCACCGTTCAGGGTTCGAATATCCACAGTAAGGGCCAGGGCGTCGTGGTCGGCATCGTCGATAGCGGCGTCAACACCTCACATCCGGCCTTTCAAGACGTCGCCAGCGATGGCTATGACCACACTAATCCGCGTGGCCAACTTTACGGCGTGTGTGCCTCGGGCACCGATACGCGCTGCAACGACAAGCTGATCGGCTTGTATGACTACGTCAATGAAACCTGCACCTTCGACACCGGCAGTTCGCCCGCCGGCAAGGACTGCGGCGGACATGGCACGCATGTCGCCAGTACGGCAGTCGGCAATCCGTTCACCGTGGCACAGGCGGCACCCACGACGACCTTGAGCCGCTCGCTGTCTGGCGTTGCGCCACGCGCGAACCTGATTTCGTACAAGGTCTGCTTCGAGGCGCAGGACGACGGTTGTTCCGGGGCCGCGATCATTTCAGCGCTGAATCAAGCAGTGATCGATGCCGTCGATGTCATCAACTTCTCGATCGGCGGTGGCGCCTTCGACCCATGGGTATCGCTGCGTCAGGGCACGACCGGTGACGATGCTGCGGCGTTCTTTAACGTGCGTGCGGCCGGCATCGTGCCAGTGGTCGCTGCCGGCAACAGTGGGCCAGGTGTCAGCACGGTGTCGTCGCCGGGCAATGCGCCGTGGGTAATCACCGCGGCCAACGAATCCAGTGGTCGCCGTTTTTCGACCTCGGTGACCGGAATCAGTGGTCATGGCGTGGCGACACCGTTCAATTTGATCGGCGATGGCATCACCGCCGGTGTCGGCAGCGCGCAGGTCGTGCATGCAAAAGACTTCGGTAATGCCTTGTGCGGTGCCGGCGCCGCAACCAACAACACCACGACCTGTACCAGCAGTGCGAGCAATCCATTTGCAGCGGGCGCGCTCGCCGGCAAGATCGTGATCTGCGACCGCGGCGAATACGCACGCATCGAGAAGGGCTGCAACGTCAAACTCGCTGGCGCCGTCGGCATGATTCTCGCCAACATCCCCGGTGGTGATGCCAATGTCGTTGCCGACGGTCACTTCCTGCCGGCGGTGCATTTGAATGCGACGGACGCTACCACGATCAAGAATCTGGTCGAGAGTGCTCGTCTCGCGAGTAGCCAAATCACAGCGGCGATTTCGTCGGTGGCAACGCGCAACGATGGTGCCGGTGACGTGCTCGCCGGTTCCAGCGGCCGCGGTCCGGTTACACCCTACAGCGGCGTGCTCAAGCCGACGATTGCCGCACCCGGAACCAATATCGCGGCGGCCTATCACCGCTCCAATGGATCGATCGTTTTCAGTGGAACGTCGATGGCTTCCCCGCATATCGCTGGCGCAGCGGCGCTGCTGTTGTCCGGCAATCCGAGCTGGAGCGTGGCCCAAGTGGAATCTGCGCTGGTAACGACCGCATCGAACACCTTGCTGATGGAAGATGGCGTCACGCATGCGCCGTATACCGAAGGCGGTGCCGGTCGCACGCGCGTCGACCAAGCTGCGCGTGCCGGTTTGTACTTCGATGTCACTCCGACCCAGTTTCGTGAAGCTGACCCCGCGAGTGGCGGCCAGCCGAAGCAGTTGAATCTGCCATTCGTGCACACCGATGACTGTTTCGAACGTTGCAGCTTCACGCGCGTGGCCACGGCGAATGTTGCTGGCACATGGCAGGTTCAGACGGTTGCACCCAGTGGTGCGTCAATCACGGTCACGCCCAATCAATTTTCAGCGAGCGCCGGTGTTGCGCAATCGCTTGCGATCATGGTCGATGTCGACAATGCCAGCCTCGTCGGGTCTTGGCTCGATGCCCAGATCAAGTTAGTGCCGACCAATGCCGACCTTGCGACCACGGTGTTGCCGGTATCGGTGTTCGTATCGCCGGGTTCGGTGCCGAAAGTGATCGATATTGAAACTGACACCACCAATGGATTCCGTGACATCGATTTTTCCGGGCTGGTCGATTTGCCGGACCTGACCGTTGTTGACACCGAACTGGTGTTGCAACAGAAGGCCGATCGCACGATTTCGGTCGACGCCACAGCGAGCGATCCGTACAACACATTGCAGGGTACGTATACGACCCTGATCGGCCCGACTGCGGGTGGTCTCGGCGTCGATGGTGTGTTGATCGCATCCACTGATGCCGGCGCCAGCGGCGATATCGATCTCTACGTCGGCATCGATCTAGATGGCGACGGCGTGGCGGAAGAGAGCGAAGAACTCTGCAAGTCGGCTTCTTCTGGCACCGTCGAGGAATGTCGTGTCGTTACGAATTTCACCGCGACGACGCAGCGCTATTGGGTGCATACGCAGCGCTACTCCGGCACGGTCGCGACCAACGTGGCGATAAAAACGGCGCATATCGCGACAGCACCCAGTAATGCGGCTGATATCGCCGTCACTGCGCCGCGCGTGCTTTCGCGTCTGTCCGCATTCAAGACGCGCGTGGCGTGGAATGCGCCATGGTTGAATGTCGGCGACACCGCATATGCCATCGCCACCTTGAGCAGCACGCGCACGGCTGGCGGCAACCTCGGCGATGTGCTTGTTCGCATCAAACGTACCGCCGATAGCACGCCCGCACCGATGGTCCTGAATGGTCTAGGCGACAGCGAGGCCATCACACTCGCGGCCGGACAAGCCCATGAGCGCATCGTCATCGATGTGCCAGCGAATGCGACCGGTTTGCATGTCACCACCAGTGGCAGTGGCGAAGTCGATCTGTATGTCGCGAAGGCGACGTCGGCAACAACGCCGCCGACGTTTGCAGCAGCGCCGGCCCGCGGTCTGGCTGCTGGAACCTCGATCCATGCTGGCGCCACCGAAGCGGTTGATCTGCTCGGCGCGGCGCTGACACCGGGGCGTTGGTATGTCACACCGGTGAACACTGGCAGCAGCGCGGCAATGTTCACGCTGACGGCGCAACTCGACTTCGGCGCCGGTGCCGCACGACCACCGATGCAGAGTTACTTCAATCCGGATCGTTCCGGCCATGGCATGTTCTTGTCGCAGGCCGACAGTGCCTGGGCGCTGGTCTGGTACACCTATCTCGAAGACGGCTCGCCGACGTGGTATCTCGCTGCGAATGCCGCACCGAGCGGCAATGACGGCGTCTGGCGGGCACCGCTGTATCGATTGAGCTGGAACGGCACAGTGTCGTATTCGAATGTCGTCGGCGAAGTGCTGCTGACGTTCGACAGCGCCTCACGCTTCACGTTCTCGTGGTTGCTCGACGGCCAGTACGGCAGTGAGCCGTTCCAGATCGGCGGCAGTGCGAGCTGTCCATCGGTCGGCGGTGCACCCGTCAGCTATTCCGGCGCCTGGGCGAACCCCAGTGAATCCGGCTGGGGCTTCAGCGTCACCGCAGTATCGGCAGCGGAAGCCGACGCCGCCTATTTGTTTGACAGCAGCGGTGTCGCACGCTGGTTGCTTGGTGTCACCACCGCGCCCGGCGCAGCCGTATCGATCCCATTGCTGCAACACCGCGGCTTCTGCCCGACCTGCGCACTCAGCAGCGTCACCACGGCATCGGTCGGTACGCTGACGCGCACATACACCAACAAAGCCAGTGGCACCGCGACCATCAATGCCACCTGGCAACAAGGCGTACCCGGCACCTGGTCGCGCAGCAACGCCACCCAGCAGAAAATCACCGTCGACATGCCTTGTCAGTAAGCGAAGCGGATGTGCGTCGCGGTGGCCGCGGCGCACATCACAGCAGTGGCAGCAATTCCGAATGGATGCGGCGCTCGGCTTCGGCGTAGTCGATGCCGGCGAGGTCGGTGGCAGTGCTGAGCAGGTCTTCAAGCATCTGCCATTGCACGCGGCCGCGGCGTTGCGCTTCGGCATAGCCGATGCGGTGGAACATGACCAGCGAATAGCGCGGCACGAAGCGTTCCGGATGTAGCCCTGCGAGGCTGCGTTCGAGTTGCTTGAGCAAGACAAAGCGGTCGTTGGCGACTGAGTCGCGCATTTCAACGTAGTTCTCGGTCGTCATGTCGGCGATGGCGTCGGCATTCGGTTTGCGGCGCACGTGAAATTCGGCGAATGCGCTCTCCACGTCGGAATGTTCGGCGAGCAGACGGTCGAGCTCGATACAGTCTTCGAAGGCACAGTTCATGCCCTGACCATGGAACGGCACGATGGCGTGTGCGGCGTCACCGATCAGCAGCGCACGGCCATCGATATGCCATTGATTGAGACGCAGATTCGCGAGCGCACCGGTTGGATTCCGCATGAAGTCCTGCTGATGTGCGGGCATCAGCGGTACTGCGCTGGGAAACTCGCGGGCGAGGAATTCGCGCACGCCATCGACCGATTTCAATTCGGCGAAACTGGGCTGGCCTTCGTTGGCGAGGAACAGGGTAACGGTGAAGCTGCCGTCGATATTCGGCAGCGCGATCAGCATGTAGCCGCCGCGCGGCCAGATGTGCAGTGCGTTCGGTTCGATCAGGAAACCACCGTTCGGTGCCGCAGGGATCTCCAGTTCCTTGTAGCTGTGGCCGAGCCACTCGATATGCTCGCCGAGATCGGCCACCTTCAACATCGCCGCGCGCAACGCCGAACCGGCACCGTCGGTACCGATCACGCAGTCGAACTGCGCTCGGCAATGCACGCCGTCACTACTGCCGAAACACAGTTCGCGATGTTCGAAGTCCACCGATTCGAGCGCACTATCGAAATGAAATTGTGCGCCAGAATCTGCGGCCGCTTGCAGCACGCTGGTATTGAGTCGTCCGCGGTTGACCGACCAGATCACTTCGGAATCATCCTTGCCGTAGCGCATGAAGCGTTCAGCTTCGCCGAGTTCATGCACCATGCGACCGCGCATCATTATCGCTTGGTCCATTACCGTGCGCTCCAAACCCGCCACGCGCAGCCCGTGCAGACCGCGCTCGGCCAGCGCCAGGTTGATCGAGCGCCCACCCAAGTAGCCGACACTGCGTGGGTCCGGTCGGCGCTCGAATACGCGCACTGAAGCACCACGGCGCACCAGCAACAAAGCCAACAAACTACCGGCAAGGCCCGCACCGATCAGGGTGTATTCGCGCTTCGACATGAATGCTTCCGGATCATCAGGTACGCGATCATAGCGATTGGTTGCAACGGAAAGATTGATTGGCGGGCACAAGCTCACGACAATCGCCGCATGACCTCTCCTTCGTTCTACTGCATCGGCGTGGCCGCTGTGCCGCGATTTCTCGAAGAACAATCGCAGCCGGAGCACGGTCGCTATGCGTTCGCCTACACCATCACAATTCGCAACGAAGGTGTTCTGCCGGCCAAATTGCTGACACGCCATTGGTTCATTACCGACGCGAACGGCAAAGTCGAGGAAGTGCGCGGCGCGGGTGTGGTTGGGGAGCACCCGCATCTGGCCCCAGGCGAGAGCTTCGAGTACACATCCGGTGCGGTGCTGGGAACGCCCGTCGGTACCATGCAAGGCAGCTACCAGATGATCGCCGACGATGGCACCACATTCGATGCGCTGATTCCACGGTTCACGCTCTCCGTGCCACGCACGCTGCACTGATGGCCATCTATGCCATCGGCGACGTGCAGGGTTGTTATGACGCGCTCGCGCGCCTGCTCGAGCATTTGAATTTCGATAGCGCCCGTGACCGCTTGTGGTTCTGCGGCGACCTCGTCAATCGTGGCGGCAACTCTCTGGAAGTGCTGCGGCTGGTGCGTTCGCTGGACACGCAATCCGTCGTGGTCCTCGGCAATCATGACCTCAGTCTGTTGGCGATATCCGAGCGCAAGGATGCCGACCAACGCCGCGCCAATATCGATCTGGCGCGCGTGCTGATGGCGGCGGATCGCGAAGAATTACTGACCTGGCTGCGCCATCGCCCGTTGCTGCATATCGACCGTGAGCTTGGTTTCGCGATGGTGCATGCGGGCTTGGCACCGCGCTGGACCTTGAATATCGCCAAGGCACGCGCCACCGAGGTCGAACGCAAATTGCAAGGCGATGACTACCGCAAGCTGCTTAAGGGCATGTTCGGTGATCGTCCGGCGATCTGGTCGAAAAGTCTCGATGGCATCGATCGTCTGCGCGCCATCATTAACGTGATGACGCGTATGCGCTTTTGTGCGGTTGGCGGACGTATGGATTTCGCCGCCAAAGGCGCGCCAGGTACCCAGCAGCCAGGCTTGTATCCGTGGTTCGAAGTGCCGGGGCACGCGCCGCGCGAGCTGCCGATCATTTGTGGCCATTGGTCCACCTTGGGCTTGTTCCAGGGGATTGGCATCTACGCCATCGACACCGGTGCGGTCTGGGGCGGCAAGCTGACCGCACTCGAACTTGGCCCTGAACCACGCGTTCATGCGGTGCAATGCGAGGCGCGCTTTGCGCCACGCGATCGGTTCGGCGACTGAATTCAGCAGCGAATCGGCGCATGCGTCACGAATGTTGCGGCAATGAAACGCGCGGTCGGCAGTGGCATCGGTCATAATCCGCCCCCGCCACGCACTGTCCCCCATGTCGAATTTTGTTCCCGGACAACGCTGGATCTCGAATGCCGAGCCTGAACTTGGTCTCGGCACCGTTTTGCGGGTTGAAGGCCGCATGGTCCAACTGGTCTATGCCCGAACCGCCACGGTGCGCCAATACGCCATTCATTCCGCGCCGCTGACGCGAACCCAGTTCCGCGTCGGCGACATGATCATGCTGTCCGGCAAGCCGCACCGGGTTGATGCCGTCGATCAGCGCGAAGGCCTGTTTGACTACCTCGTGCATGGCCACGCATTTTGCGAAACCGCGCTCGACGATTTGCAGAACGTGTCCAAGGCCGAGGATCGGCTGAGCCAAGGGCGCGTCGATCGTAACGACCAGTTCGAATTCCGCGTCGATGCGCTGATGCAGCGCGCGCGCGCGCGTCGCAGCCCGGCCTTTGGTCTGCAGAGTGCGCGCGTCGACCTGATTCCGCACCAGCTGAAGGTTGCGCAAATCGTTGCCGACCGGCGTCCGCCGAGAGTGTTGCTGGCGGACGAAGTCGGCCTTGGCAAGACCATCGAGGCCGGCTTGATCATCGCGCGCCAGATTGCCAGTGGCCGTGCCGGGCGCGTACTCGTGCTGGTGCCGGAAACGCTGGTGTACCAGTGGTTCGTAGAACTGCTGCGCCGCTTCAACCTGAGTTTCTCGATCTACGACGCCGAGCGCGTCGAAGCGATCGAGTTGAATTCGGACGGTCGCAATCCGTTCCAGGACGATGAACTGGTCATTACCGACACCGCCTTCATCGTTGCCAACCCGGAGCGCGCCAAACAGTTGGTCACCGCTGGATGGGACCTGATGGTGATCGACGAGGCGCATCATTTGTCGTGGTCGCCGGAGGATGAAAGTTCCGAATATGTGCTCGCCGAGGCCTTGGCCAAGCGCGTCCCGGGTGTGGTGTTGTTAACGGCGACGCCGGAACAACTCGGCCGTACCGGTCATTTCGCGCGCCTGCGTCTGCTCGATCCGGCGCGTTACCACGATCTCGCCGCGTTTCAGGACGAGACCGCCGAGTACGCGAAGCTGTCGGCTTTGGCGGCGGCGCTGATCGATGGCAGCCAATTGGGCATCGAGGAACAACACACACTGACCGCGACGCTCGGCGACACCGCGCAACGGCCTGAAGACGATGAGGCACGTGACGCCATGCTCGCGGCGCTGATTGACCGCCACGGCACCGGTCGTGTGATGTTTCGCAATCGCCGCGCCGTAGTCGGTGGTTTTCCGAAGCGCTTGCCGCAGATCGTCACGCTGCCGGACGAACAACTGGACGACGACTTGCGCGGCCATCTGTTGGCCGAGTTCCAGAGCGATGTCGATGTCCATGCGCATGCGTTGCCGTTGAATTACGCAAAGGACCCGCGCTTGGCGTGGTTGGTCGCGTTGCTGGAAGAATTCCCAGCTGACAAATTCCTGTTGATCTGCCGCAGTCAGGCCAAGGTGCTGGCTCTGGAAGAAGCGCTGCGTGCCGCGACCGGCGTGCAGGTGGCGCGCTTCCACGAAGGCATGAGCATCATTCAGCGCGACCGCAATGCCGCATTCTTCCAGAGCCCGGAAGGCGCGCGCTTGCTGCTGTGTGCCGAGATCGGTTCGGAAGGGCGCAACTTCCAGTTCGCGCATCATCTGGTGTTCTGGGATCTGCCGCCGGACCCCGACCAGTTGGAGCAGCGCATCGGCCGTCTCGACCGCATCGGCCAGCGCCGCGACGTCAACCTGCATTTTGCGAAATTCCGCCAAAGTGCCCAGGAAGCGCTGGTGCGCTGGTTCGACGAAGGTCTGGATGCGTTTCGCAGCAGTCCGCAAGATGGCCGCGAGTTGTTGCGTCGCTTCGGCGCCGAATTGGTGCATGTCGCGCGCGAATACGCCGCCGGTCACTCGGCGGCAGAGGAAGCCCTTGATGCCTTGATCAAGCGCACGCAACTTGCGCATCGCGAACTGGCCTTGGCCATTCAGCAGGGCCGTGATCGTCTGCTCGAGTTGGCGACTCAGCGTGCGGCACCGGATGCGTTACTGCAACGCGCCCTGTGCGAGGACGACGGTGATGTTGCGCGCGATGAATTCCTGCTCAAACTGTTCGAGCAATTCGGTATCAGCGCTGAAGATCTCAGCGATACGATCCATCTGCTCGATCCCGAATACCTCAGCACCGAAGGGTTCCCCGGTTTTGACAATGGTCCGCGCCAGGCAACATTTGATCGTGCCACCGCGTTGATGCGCGAGGATGTGTTGTTCCTTCGCGTCGACCATCCGATGGTGCAGGGCGCGCTTGATTTGTTGCTCAGCGCTGAGACCGGGAATGCCGCCTTCCTCGTTGATCCGGCACTGCCGGCACGCACGGCCTTGCTGGAGGCGATCTTCCTGCTCGAATGTGTGGCACCGGCAAAGTTGCATGTTGATCGCTTCCTGCCACCGCTACCGCTGCGTGCGGTGGTTGATTCGCGATTGACCGAGCGCCCGGACTTTCAGCCGTCGGACGATGCACGCCGCAAGTCCGGCGAGATCAGTGTCGATCTGAGCAAACTGCGCAAAGTGCTGAACCAATTGGTGCCGCCGATGCTGAAAACCGCCCAGGCCAAGGTGGAGCGCCTTTCGCGCCGGGAAGTCGAGACGGCGATGCTTGCTGCAGACCAACGCCTCGACACCGAGATCGAACGCCTGATCGCGCTGGCTCAGGTCAATCCCGGCGTGCGTGCCGAGGAGATCGCCGCCGCGACCGACGAGAAACAGCAGTTGCACGACCTGTTGCCGGAATCGCGCGTTCGTCTTGATGCCGTGCGTCTGATTGTCAGCCCGGATTTTCTGGCGCTGGCCGTTCGTTAGTCGCTGGAATCACTTCACCCAAGTGCAGCGACCGCATCACCGCGTGCGAAGTGCCCGTTGCGCAATGATCTGCTCGGCGACGTCGAGCACCGTGTTCGCAGGCAACATTGCGTCGATGACAGGTACCGTCGGCAACGGTCGTTCGAAGCGTTCCAGCACTGCATCGACCAGAGCTGGTGTGCGGTCGTCGGCTGGGTGGTAACGCCCGGAACGACGGTCGGCACCAATGCGCGCCTTCGCGACCTCGGACGGCAGGTCGAGCCAAATCGGAATCAGGATCAGATCGTACTTTGCAGCGATGCGAGCGACGCGATCAAGGTCGGCACGACGCGAGAACGTGATGCCATCGATCACCGTCGACTCGCCCAGCGCGCCATTCACTTCCACCGACAGCAGCAGGGCGTGGAAGGCGGCACGCTTTTCCGGCAGCGAATAGCTGCAGTGCGGGAACAGGGCGCGCGCGATGATGTCGCGATTGGCGATGCGCAGATCAATGCGTTCCGCCAGCGCGTTGGCCAGCGTCGACTTGCCGGCACCGGGCAGCCCCATCAGGGCGACAACGATCGGGCGTACCCAGTGCGGATGGCGGGCGCGCGGTGCCGGCGGCAGGTAAGTCGCGTTCATGGGCAGAGCATAGCGGCGTGTGCTGGCGCTGGTCAGCGCGCATCTTCGTCGGCACACTTGCAGGCCGCGAGGAAGCCCATGATCCGACGCCTGCTGCAACGCTATTTCGTCACCGGCCTGTTGACGCTGATCCCGATCTGGCTCACCTGGATCGTGTTCAAGTTCGTATTTCAGGGCTTATCGATGGTTTCGGCGCCGTGGATTCAGGCGGTGTTCAACCCGTTGGCACGGGCACACCCGGCGCTGTTCGGTTGGCTCGCGTCTCCGAACACGCAGTTCTTGCTCGGTGTCGTGCTGACGGTGTTTCTGATCCTGTTCACCGGTTGGCTCAGTCGGCGCGTGATCGGCAAGCGTTTGCTGCTGTTGTTCGAGCAGACACTGGATCGTGTGCCACTGGCCAAAACCATCTACGGCGGCACCAAGCAGTTGCTGGAGGCCCTGCAGAACAAGCCGGATGGCACCCAGCGTGTGGTGCTGATCGACTTCCCATCACCCGAGATGAAGACCATCGGTCTGGTCACACGGGTACTGAAGGACGCGCGCACCGGCATTGAAGTCGCTGCGGTCTATGTGCCGACAACGCCGAATCCAACCTCGGGCTATCTCGAAATCGTGCCGGTATCGAAGTTGACGCCGACCGACTGGACCGTTGATCAAGCCATGGCCTTCATCATTTCCGGGGGCACCAAAGCGCCGGAAACGATGAATTTCTATCGCGCGAACGAAGAACCACCGCAATGATTGGTATCTCCCTGCGAAAAGAGAAGTCTTCTATGCGCTATCTGTTGATCGTTCTTGTCGCGTTCTCTGGCATTGGTGAAGCCAAGCGTCTGGAAACCCCGGCCGAATCTGAAAAGTTGCTGCGCACGCCGGATGCGGCAACGACATTTGCATTCATCGATCGACTCGACGCGGCCAGCGACCGCATCGCGCAGCACGCTTTTGGCAGCACTCCGGAAGGTCGGCCGCTCAAGGTCGTGATCGCCGGAGAAGCGTTGCCGGATCGTGAGATTGTGTTCGTGCAGGCGGGCATTCATGGCGGTGAGATCGAAGGCAAGGATGCCGGTTTGATTCTGCTTGCTGAAATCGCGGCCGGCGAGAAACGCGCACTGCGCTGGCTCGACCATGCCACGCTGGTGTTCGTGCCGATCCTCAATCTCGATGGGCATGAGCGCCGCTCGAAGTTCAATCGTATTAATCAGGATGGGCCGGTGGAAATGGGCTGGCGCGCCACCAGCCAGCGCTTGAACCTCAATCGCGACTACATCAAGGCCGATGCGCCGGAAATGCGCGCTCTGCTGCGATTGATCAACCAGTGGAACCCGGACATTTTAATCGATAGCCACACCACCAACGGGGCGGACTATCAATACGACCTGACTTGGTCGATGGATGACGATGTCACCCAGCACCCGCGTCTACGCGCTTGGCAGGCCGAGGCACTGACCGGGCGCGTGCAGAAACAATTGGAACGACAGGGGCATTTGATCGCGCCCTACATCGAACTCAACGATGGTACCGACCCAATGAAGGGCTTCACCAACTTCGGTGCCGGGCCGCGCTATTCCACCGGGTATGCAGTGGCGCGCGGTCGCGTCGGGCTGCTGCTGGAAACGCACATGCTGAAGCCGTATCCGGACCGTGTGCATGCGACCTATGACGTGATCACCGCGATACTTGACGATATTGCTGCGCATCCAGGGGCACTGCGTGCCGCGACGCGTCAAGTCGATGCCGATATGGTTGCCCGAGCCGCCGACCCGAATGCCAGCTATCCGATCCGGCTCGTCAATGCCGGTGTCGCCGAGGACTACGCGTTCAAAGGGTTTGAGTGGACGGTTACCCAGAGCGACGTCAGCGGTGACAACTGGATTCGCTACGACCCACGCAAGCCGAAGACGTTCACCGTGCCGTTCTTTCGCGAGGTCAAGATCGCGCAGGCAGTGGCGCCACCGGCGGCCTATTTGATTCCAGCGCAGTGGACCGGCGTCATCGAGCGTCTGCGACTGCATGGCGTGCGGCTATTGCGGATCGACCACGATGTCCGCGTATCGGCAGACGTTTCGCGTTTGTCGAACCCGCAATACGCAACGGCGTCGTTCGAGGGCCGCGTCGCGATCGCCACATTCGCGCATGCCCGCGAGCGCCGTGAAATGCCGCTGCGTGCCGGCGATTGGCTGGTGCCGATGAACCAGCCGCTCGCGAATATTGCCCTGCATGTCCTGGAGCCGGATGCGCCCGATTCGGCGCTGCGCTGGGGCGACTTCAACAGCATCTTCGAACAGCGCGAATACGCCGACGCCCGTGTCGCCGAGCAACTGGCGCGCGACATGATGGCCAAAGACGCCGCGCTCAAGACGGCGTTCGAAACCAAACTTGCCGCTGAACCCGAGTTCGCCAAAAATCCCTACGCGCGCCTCAACTGGTTCGTGCAGCAGTCCGACTGGCGCGAATGGGATCTGGGGCTGTATCCGGTGCTGCGATTGGACATCGCCGCGGTGAAGGCATTGCAACCTGGCTCATGACCACGTTTGCTAGCGCGGTCTTGGGCCGTACCTACGCATCCAACTCCTGCCAGCGTGCGTACGCCGCATCGAGCAAGGATTGCTTGGCGGCGCGTTCGCCGTTCGCGGCAGTGATCGCGCTGGCGGGTTGCTGGTAGAACGCGGGTTCGAGGATGCGGGCATCGAACTCGGCGAGTTCGGCTTCGAGTTGTTCGATGCGCGCAGGTAGTTCGGCAAGTTCGCGTTGTTCCTTGTAGCCGAGGCGTTTTTTTGGCGCATTCTCGACCACGGCGATTGCGGGTGCGACGGTTGTCGTCGCCGCCAGCCTCACTTCGGCGGCGGCGCGCTGGTGCAACCAGTCGCTGTAACCACCCACGTATTCCTGCACACGGCCTTCGCCTTCGAACACCAAGGTGCTGGTCACGACCGAGTCGAGGAAATCGCGATCATGCGACACCAGCAGCAAGGTGCCTGGCCAGCTTGCGAGTAGTTCTTCGAGCAGTTCCAGCGTCTCGATATCGAGGTCGTTGGTTGGCTCGTCCATCACGATCACGTTCGCCGGGCGCGCAAATAGTTTGGCGAGCAGCAGGCGATTGCGTTCGCCGCCGGAGAGCTTGGTGATCGGCGCGCGTGCGCGTTCCGGCGTGAACAGGAAATCCTGCAGGTAACCGATGATGTGCTTGCGCTGGCCGTTGATCTCGACGCTGTCCGAACCGCCGGCAACGTTGTCGAGTGCGTTCAGCGATTCGTTCAGCGCCATGCGGTGCTGGTCGAAATAGGCGACCTCGAGATTGGTGCCACGCACGATTTCGCCGGACGTGGGCTGCAGTTCACCCAGCAGCAGTCGGATCAAGGTGCTCTTGCCGGCCCCGTTCGGACCGATGATGCCGACGCGGTCGCCGCGTTGGATCATGGTGGTCAGACCATCGACAAGCACGCGGTCGCCAAAGGCGAAGCGCAGTTCGCGGGTCTCGACCACGCGCTGCCTGAGGGCGCAGCTTTGCTGACGGCGAGGCTGACTTTGCCTTGTTGTTCACGGCGTTGCCCGCGCTCGCGGCGCATCGCCTCCAGTTCACGCACGCGGCCTTCGTTGCGGGTGCGGCGCGCCCTGATGCCCTGGCGAATCCAGACTTCTTCTTCGGCGAGCTTGCGGTCGAAATGCGCGTTGGCTTGCACCTCGGCGTGCAGACGCTCTTCGCGGCGGCGCAGGTAGTTGTCGTAGTCGCCTGGCCAACTGGTGAGTTGACCACGATCGATTTCGACGATGCGCGTTGCCAGTCGGCGCAAGAAGCGACGGTCATGGGTGACGAAGATCAGACTGCCCGAGAACGCCAGCAGTGAAGCTTCGAGCGCGTCGATGGCTTCGAGATCGAGATGATTGGTTGGCTCGTCGAGCAGCAGTACGTCCGGCTCGACGACCAGCGCGCGCGCCATCAGTACACGTCGTTTCATGCCGCCCGATAGCGACGAAAATGCGATATCCGCAGGCAGTTCAAGGCGCGCCAGCAGGTTCGATACCCGCTGGTCCAACGACCAGCCGCCGCGCGCATCGATTTGCGCCTGGACATCGGCAAAGCGTGCGCCGCCGGTATCTCCGTGCTCGATCAAGTGGTGGAATTCGGCGACCAGTGCGCCGACATCACCGAGCGCGGCAGCGACGACGTCGAACACGTCGCCATCGAGTCCGCGCGGCACTTCCTGGTCGAGCTTGGCGACGCGCACACCGTCGCTGACGCGAACTTCGCCATCATCGGCGCGAATCTCGCCGGCGATCAGGCGCAGCAGGGTGGTCTTGCCCATGCCGTTGCGGCCGACGATGCAGACGCGTTCGCGGCTATCGATCGTGAAATCGACACCATCCAGCAATTTCGGACCGCCGACCGCAAGGTCGACTTTGAGCAGTTGCAGCAGGGGCATGGCATTCATCGAGGTGGGTCGCACCGCGGCCATGACGGAAGTCACGACAGGCTGGCACAGCCGCGCACGTTATCATGCGCAGCCGATACATCGGCTCGACCGGCGACGCCGCATGCTGGCGCTGGCGGGCCGGAAGAAAACTCTTTCTGACATTGGAAACACCATGAATCGTCATTCGATCCCTGCGGCCATTGGGCTGGCCGTCGTGCTGTTGCTTACCGCCTGCGGCAGCAAGCCGGAGGCAGTGGCCGCAGGCGCATCTGCGGGTAGCGCGGCCTTGGCGGTGGAACTCTCGCAAGTGACACTGGCGCCTTTGGCGCGTGCAGTGACCGTTTCGGGTGCGGTCGCGGCTTGGCAGGACATGCAGCTGGGCGTTGAGCTGGGTGGCCTGCGTATTGACGACGTGAAAGTCGATGTCGGTGCTGCCGTGAAGCGTGGCGATGTGCTGATCACGCTCGATGCGCGCACGCTCGATAGCGAACTGAAGATGGCCGAAGCCGCCGCCAATGAAGCCCGTTCCGGCATCCTGTTGGCGCAGAGTCAACTTGATCGCGGCGATGCCTTGAGGTCGCAGAAATTGATGAGTGTTGCCGACCACGATTTGTTGCGCGCGGCGCTGGTGCAAGCCGAGGCGCGCGTCACAACGACCTCGGCACAACGTGATGCCGCCCGGTTGCGTCGTGATTTCGCGACCTTGCGCGCGCCTGACGATGGCGTCATTGCGACGCGAACCGCCGAGCCGGGGACGGTGGTCATGGCCGGCGCGCAGTTGTTGACGATGATCCGTGGCGGGCGTCTGGAATGGCGTGCCGAATTGAGCGAAACCGACCTGCTCGACGTGCAAGTCGGTGCGGCCGTCGAGGTGCGCCAGCGTGACGGCGCCATGGTGTCGGGGCGAGTGCGTGCGGTTTCGCCGGCACTTGATGCAAAGACGCGGACCGGCACCGTTTACGTTGATCTGCCAGAGCCGGACAGGTTGCGTTCCGGCATGTTTGCGGAAGGACGGATCCATGTTGGCGAAGGCGATGCACTGAGCGTGCCGGTCGCTGCCGTGGTGCGCCGCGATGGCTATGCCTATCTCTTCACGATGAAAGGCAAGGATCACGTCGAGCGGCGGCGCATCGAACTCGGACGAATTGATGGCAATCGAATCGAAGTTCGGGCCGGCGTGGTGGCGGGAGAGCGCGTGGTCAGTCGCGGTGGCGCTTTCCTGGCGGATGGCGACCAAGTGCGCGTGAGCAACGGAGACTGACATGTTCAACGTCTCCGCTTGGGCGATCCGGCGACCGCTGCCGGCGCTGATGATTTTCTTCGTACTCTGCGTCGCCGGAATCTACGGGTTCATCAAGCTGCCGATTTCGCGCTTCCCGGACATCGCGTTCCCGATGGTCGCGACCACGATCAGTCTGCCGGGTGCAGCTCCGAGCCAACTCGAAGCCGAGGTTACGCGCAAGGTCGAGGATGCCGTGGCGACGATCAGCGGTGTCAAGCGCGTGATGTCGAGCGTCAATGAAGGCACCTCGACCACGACCATCGAGTTTCAGCTCGAGGTCGACGTGCAAGTCGCGCTCGACGATGTGCGCGATGCCGTCAGTCGCATCCGCATGGATCTTCCGGTCGATATTCAGGAGCCGGTGATCGCCAAGGTCGAAGTGGTCGGTGGCACCTTGTTGACCTATGCGATTGAATCGCAGCGCATGCAGCCGGATGAGCTCTCGTGGTTCGTCGATCGGATCGTGAGCAAGGCGATGTACGGCATCAAGGGCATCGCGACGGTGAAGCGCATCGGCGGCATCGAGCGTGAGGTCCGGATCGATCTCGACCCGCAGGCATTGAACGCTTTTGGAGTCACCGCTGGTCAGGTGTCGCAGCAGCTTGCGCGAATTCAGGTCGAACGTCCGGGCGGGCAGATGGAATGGGCCGGCGAACGTCAGGTCGTGCGCACGGTGGGCACCGTCGCCGATGCCGATGCCTTGCGCGCCTATTCGATCAGCCTGGCTGATGGTCGTTCGGTCCGCCTCGACAGTATTTCGACGATCCGTGATGCGGCCGCCGAGACCAGCCAGATCGCCTTGTTGAACGGCAAGCCGGTGATCGGCTTCGACTTGTCGCGATCGCGCGGCAGCAGCGAGGTTGATGTCGCCAAGCAGGTACGCGCCGCCCTCGAGCAATTGGTTCGTGAGCACCCCGGCGTCGAGTTCGTGCTCGTGAATTCGTCGGTCGAGGAGGCCGAACGATCCTATTCCTCGTCGATGACGATGCTGTGGGAAGGCGCGCTGCTGGCGTTGGCCGTGGTGTTCCTTTTCTTGCGTGACTGGCGTGCGACTTGGGTCAGCGCGGTGGCCTTGCCGTTATCGATCATTCCGACCTTCGCGGTGATGCACCTGTTCGGCTTCAGTCTGAACTTGATCACGCTGCTGGCCCTGTCGGTGGTGGTCGGAATTCTCGTCGACGACGCCATCGTCGAGGTCGAAAACATCGTGCGACACCTGCGCATGGGCAAGACGCCGATCGACGCGGCGCGCGAAGCCGCCGACGAAATCGGCATCGCCGTAATCGCAACTTCGCTGACGCTGGCAGCGGTCTTCGTGCCAGTCGCATTCATGCCCGGCATCCCCGGCAAGTTCTTCCGCGAATTCGGCTGGACGGCGGCGACGGCGGTGCTGTTTTCGCTGCTGGTCGCGCGCCTGCTGACGCCGATGATGGCGGCCTACCAGATGCGTGCAAAGCCGGTGCATGAGCAGGACGGTCGGGTCATGGTCTGGTACCTCGGTTGGGTCGATGCAGCGCTGCGCCATCGCTGGCGGACCCTCGTCATCGCCGCCGTGCTGTTCGTACTGTCGTTGGCGATCGTGCCGTTCATTCCGGCCACCTTCATCCCGACCTCGGATCTGGGGCGCAGCAATCTCAGCATCGAATTGCCACCGGGCACGCGCATCGAAGAGACCTTTTCCGTGGCCGAGGTAGTGCGCACGAAGCTTGCGCCAATCAAGGAGTTGAAGCAGGTCTATTCATCGATCGGCGCAGTGCTCGACATCGGTGATCCGACCAAGACCGGCATCGGCGAAACACGCAAAGCGACGCTGATTCTCGACTGGGGCGAAGCGCGCCATCGTGGACGCAGTCAGAAGCAGTTGGAGGCCGAGGTGCGCTCGCGCCTCGCCAATGTCGCCGGAGCGCGCATCGGTTTCCTCAGCACCGAGCCGGGCGAGTTGATGCAACTCGTGTTGTCAGGCGATGATGGCAAGACCTTGGGCGAAGCAGCGGCGGCGCTGGAACGCGATCTACGGACCTTGTCGGGACTGGGTAGCGTCACCTCGACCGCCGCGTTGTTGAGACCGGAAATCGTCATCGTGCCGGATACGGCGCGGGCCGCCGACCTTGGCGTTGCCACCGCCGACATCGCCGAAGCCGCGCGCATCGCCACCGCTGGCGACTTCTCGCAGCGTCTGGCGAAGTTGAACTTGCCAGACCGCCAGGTGCCGATCCGTGTCGGTGTAGCGAAGTCTGCGCTCGCAACCGAATCACTGATCGCCGATTTGCGCGTGCCAGGCAAGAATGGCCCGGTGCCGTTATCCGCAGTCGCCGATATCCGGCTCGATAGCGGGCCGGCGCAGATCGATCGTTACCAGCGCAGCCGCAACGTCACCCTGACCGCAGAATTGAACGGACGCCCGCTGGGTGAGGTGATGGCTGAAGTCGAACGTCTGCCCAGTGTGGCCAAACTGCCACCGGGCATTAGTTTTCTAAATACCGGTGATGCCGAAGTGTTCGTCGAATTGTTCTTCGGGTTCCTGCTGGCGATGGCGGCGGGCCTGATTTGCATCTACATGGTGCTGGTGCTGTTGTTCAACAGTGCGCTGCAGCCGCTGACCATCCTGACCGCGGTGCCGTTGTCTGCAGGCGGTGCGTTTGGCATGTTGCTGTTGACCCAGAACGCGTTGTCGCTGCCCGCACTGATCGGACTATTGATGCTCATCGGTGTGGCGAGCAAGAATTCGATCCTGTTGGTCGACTACGCGGTCATGGCCGAACAAGATCATGGCCTGAACCAACATGATGCACTGGTCGATGCCTGTCGCAAGCGTGCGCAGCCGGTGGTGATGACCACCATTGCGATGGCGGCGGGCATGGCGCCGATCGTGTTCGGACTGAGCGCCGACTCGAGCTTTCGCGCACCCATGGCGATCGCGGTGATTGGTGGCCTGATCACCTCGACGTTGCTCAGCCTGATCGTGGTGCCGGCGGCTTATACCGTGGTCGATGACCTGACCGAATGGTTTCGCAAGCGCCTTCGCCGCCGACCGGCGCAGTGAATCAGCGGACTGGATCGGCCACGCGCAAGCTGGCGTCGTCGATCCAGATCGCGCCTTCGTCTTCCAGCGTGACCGCAACCGCCAGTCGCGTGGTGAATTCGGGAATCTCAAGGTGCAGCGCATAGCGGGTCCAATCGTGGTCGCCGCCGATGCGATCCGATTTCACGCTCTGCAGCAACAATGAGCCGGACGACGCACTGAGCCAGATCACGAAGCCTTTTTTCCCGACTTTTTCGCTACGCACCCAAACCTCAAACTCGACCGTCTTGCCCACCATGTCGGCGGTGACGGGCAGTTGTTGTTCGGTCATGCCCCAGACTTGCTGCTTCAGACGGCGCAGATTCAGACTGCGCTTGCCGCCATGTGCTTGATCCTCGACAACGTCGAATCGATAGGCACGAACGCCGGCGTGCTGCGATTTGGTCCAGTTCTCGGCACCGCCACGGTCATTCAGATTTTCGAACTGGCCGTTCTTCAGCAGGTTCGACTCGGTCGCCGGTTTTTCCTTGGCGATCGCGGAAAACGTCGTCATCAATGCTGCGAACACGAAGGCAATTGCGCTCATTTTCATGCGGTCGGTCCTGGATCGGGCGCTGATGGTAGCGAGCGCAGTAGCGATTCGCATCTCGTCCCCTTTTTTGATGCGCGGCGCAGGTACTTGATGGCGCTCAATCGTGGGCGCCGAGTTCAAGCGCGCTGGCATCCTCGCGCAACCCGCGGCTGAGATAGCCGTGCGAACCACAGGCGGTGAATCCAGCTTCCGCGAATGACTTGCGGTAGGCGGCTGCGGGGCGTGCGATAAAGCCCTGACGGTCGCCAACGAAGTCGTCACCGCGACACATGACTTCGAGGAAACCAAAGCCGTCGGGGCACAGGTCGGCGAAGCCTGATAATCCGCGTTGCAACTCTGCGCCGGGCACGTAGTGCATCACGTCGGAACAGATCAGCAAATCGAAACCGCGGTCGAACCGGAGCACTTCGAGGTCGCCGAAACGACACAGTCGAATATCACGCGCGACGCCGTAATGCTCGACCACGTAAGGACTGCTGTCGAGCCCGAGGTAATCGACTCTTGGCCGCAATAACTTCAAGAATCCGCGCCAAGGTGCTTCGCCACAGCCGATGTCGATCACCGAGCGGATTGGGTGGCCGAGGTAGTATTCGGCCATCGCTACTGCCATCGCGACCTTTCGCTCCAGCACCAGCGGCGATTTCACGCGATGTTTCGGGTCGCGATACCAGCGATCGAAGTAGGCTTGGTCGTAATGCTTGCTCACGGTTTGGTCGCGGTAGTCGGCGTAACTCGTACCGGCAGCGGCACGTTGCAGAGTTCGATATGTCCGGCCGCGAGTTTGGTCCACGGATCGCGCCGGTTACGCTTGGCTTCAACGATATCGGTGAAGGTCGCGGTATCCGTGCGCAGCACATCGAGTGTGCTGCGTTCGGCTTCTGGCACGTCCGCAGCGACCCGCATGGCCTGGATCGGTACGCGTTGTTCTTGCTTCTCGTAGAAGCCCATTGGGGGTGCGCCACGCGGCAGGGTCGATAGCAATTCGATACCGGAAAGCACGCGCCCGACCAAGGTGATGTTGCGGTCGAGGTGGCGCGGTGCGTGTCCGCTGACGACGTAGAGTTGCGCGCCGTTGCCGGAATCGGTGTCATTGCCGCGCGCCACACCGACGCTGCCATAACAATGCGTCAGCCAGATTTGCTGCGCCTTCGGATCGCGTCCGACCCAGAATCCGTCGGATACGCCGACGACCGCCGCGTAGCCATCGTCATCAGCGATGCGGGTGAATGCCATGGTGTCGGTCCAGGGCACGGTGAATTCGCCTGCGAGCGTGGCTTTTGCCGTCTTGAACGGTCGCGCCTTGGTCGCATCGTCGGCGTCCGGATCGCCCCATTGCACCACATAGTTGTCCTGCGACCGGAGGATTGCGAGGCCATCGAAATAGTGCTCGCGAACCAGCGCGCGGATGTTCACGGCGTGCTTTGGCGCCAGCCATGGCGCAAGTTCGATCACCACACGGCCGCGGGCGAGTTCCAGATACAGCGTGTTCTCTGGATCGGGTTGTCGCCAGTCGCTGGGTGCCGATGCGGCAACGATCTCGTTGACCGTGCGGTAAGTGGGCGCTTCTTCGGCCTGTGCAGCGAAGACGCCAAGCGCAGCGAGTGCGAACAGAGACGGGGACAGGGCGAGTCGCGACATGGAGCCTCCGGATACGAAGCACAGCCTAGCCGCCCGCCGCATCCGGCGGCAATCGTTGTCGATCAGTCGGGGTCGAGTTGTATCAGCCATTGCATCAGTTGCGGCAACGACAATGCGCCGGAGACGCGGCCAAGTTCACGGCCGCCACCGAATGCCGCCAGTGTCGGAATGCTGCGAATGGCGAATGGTGCCGCCGCCTGCGGATGCGCTTCGGTATCGAGCTTGAGTAGCCGAAACTTCGGTTCGAGACGCCGCGCGGCCTCGACATAGGTCGGCGCGAATTGTCGGCACGGGCCACACCAAGGCGCCCAGAAATCGACCACCACCGGCAACTCGTCACGCTGCAGATGTCGCGTCAGTTGTACGCCATCGACCGCGCGCGGCTCGCCGACAAACAACGCCCGGTGACAGCCGCCGCAAAGCGGCTGAGCCACCAGTCGCGCTTCCGGAACGCGGTTCACCGCATCGCAATGCGGACAGACGATGTGTAGGCTGGATTCGGTCATGGGTCACCTCAAATACGTGATACCGACCACGATTGCATGCGGCCGTCGCGGTAGGGCATGACGCCGTGGAAGGGTCGCGGGTCGGCGTCGAAGACCAGCGGCAGGAAATGGCGGTCGCCGTCCCATAGTGGCAAGTCCAAAATGTGTTCGATCGCGACCCATTCAAGATCACCCTCGGCATTGCTCGTCGGTGGCGTGCCTTGGTGATCGGTGATCAGGAAAATGAAGCCGAACCAGTCTTCGCCGTGCTTGCCGAAGCCTGGCCACGAGATCGTGCCGCGTAATTGCAGCGCGCCGCAGTCGATCTGCGCTTCCTCGCGAATTTCTCGACGCATGCCGGCAACGATGTCTTCGTCGGCTTCGAGTTTGCCGCCGAGACCGTTGTACTTGCCGAGGTGGGCATCGTGCGCACGCGCATTGCGATGGACCAGCAGTACCTTCTTGCCGTCTGCCGAAAGCACATAGCCGAGCGTGGCCAGGATTGGGGTATACGGCATGATGGTCGCGGTCGTCGGTCGAGACAGAGACCGACACTATAATGCGCACTGTTTCCGATTCGGTGGGCCGCGATGACCGAGTTTCAGCAATGGATTGCGAGTCGCGGCGGTGCCTGTTGGCCCAGCGGTGGCGATCAGTTTCTCTGGGTGGCGAGCGATCGCCGGCGCAGCGTCTTGCTCAGTCGCGCCGAGGCGGTGGTCTGGCAAATGGCGATGCCTTTCCAGTCGCGTGCGGCCTTGATCGCTGCCGCGCAGGAACGGCAGGCGATGCCGCCCGACGTTGCAACGGCGGCGTTGGCGCGGCTTGAGGCGCTCGGTCTGGTGGTAACACCGACGACGATGATCGGTGATGCGGTATTGCAACCAGCCGCGCCGGCACCGGTGATTGCAGTGCGGACCTATCGTCGCCCGCAGGCGTTGGCGCGACTGCTCGACTCGGCGCTTGATCGTCAGCGACGAAGCGAGATTCCACGTTCGTGGCTGATCATCGACGATGCACGTACTGACGCCGATGCCGCCGACAATGCCGATGTCATCGCGCGCGCCACCAGCGCCGGTCTCGATCTGATGTATCTGGGCCCAACGCAACGTCGCGATGCGATGGCGGCACTGTACGCGGCCGATGATCCGCGGATCGCCTGCTTGCTCGATCCGACGGTGCTTGCCACCGCCAGCGGCGCTCGCTCATGGAACTGGGCGATGTTGCTCACTGCTGGCGGCACGGTATCGATGATTGATGACGACTGTTTTCTGCCAGTGTGCCGGCCGCCTTCATGGCAACGCCATTGGTCAATGCAGAATGCGGCGGCCAATGAAGGCCGTTTTTTTGACGGCGCGATGCCGAGCCTTGCCGAGATGCAGGAAGATCCTTGGCAGGAAGCGCTGGCGGTACTTGGCCAATCGCCGGGCGCACTGGCGCAGCGCGACGGATTGTTGATCCGACAAGTCGCTGGGCAAACCATCGAGCAGTTGTCGTCATGGAATGCTGGCCGACGTGTCGCCGCGGTGATTGCCGGCATTCACGGCGGCCACGTATTCAATAGCGCGCTGTATTTGAACATCACCGACAGCCACAGCTTGCGCGACCTGCTGCGTGAGCCGTTCGAACTGGCGCGATTGCAGGGCGACCGGCTTTGGCAGGGCGTCACCGTGCCGCGCCTGACCAGCAATGCGGCTTACACGCCGTTCCTGATCGACAATCGCGAACTCGTTCCGTTTGCGCCGACGGCTGGGCGTGCCGATGACACTGCGTTTCTTGGCGTACTCAGCGCGATCGCACCGGACAGCAGTTTCGCGATGCTGCCGATGTTGATCGGACATGCACCGGTAGACCATCGCGATCGCCTCGACGCGATGTTTCGAGAACTGCTGATCGACGGCAACACCTTTCTGTCCGGTTTCGCGCATCAAGTATCGCCGCAACTGCGCGGGCGTGATCGCGGCGCGCGTCTGCGCGCGATCGCCGCACTCGCCGCAAACGCCCTGGCATGCAACGAAGCTGACTGGCAGGCCGATGTCACCGCGTGGCGCAATCGCGTCGTCGCTAGCGCGCTGGAAGCGCTGGCGCAGTCGCTCAAGTTGGCCGGAACCAGCGCACCGGCGGAATGGTGCCAAGCGATCAACCGCGCCGATGCCGTCAATCGTGCGGCGTTGTCGACAGCTGCACCAGCAGCGCTAGTGGCCGGGTCGCGGTGTGCGTTTGAACAGTTGAGCAATGCTGCTGAGGCTTGGACGGGTTGGTGGGCCGAGGCGGCATCGGGTGGATCAGCGCTGTGGCGCGACCGCCTGCAGGTGCGCGTTTGACGATCACCACAACGGTCGGTTGAAATCGAAGTCCGGTTGCGTCAGCGCGGGTCCGAAGGCATTGCCAACGCCGTAATCGATGCCGAGGCGCATGAAAATATGCGCATGCTCCAAGGTGTTCATGCCGGGTGCGACCACCATCGCGCCCAACTGGTGCGCCTTCCGCACCAGTGCGATCAGGGTCGGGCTGGTGCTATTCGCCGACGCCGTGGCATCCAGTAATTCGGGATCGAGACGCAACACGTCGACCGGTAATTGCGTGAGCACGTGCACCGCGGCGAAGTCGCGACCGTAGTCGCTGAGGCCGAAGCGCACGCCGGCATCACGCAGGCGCGCGATCGGTGCGTTCAATACGTCGCGATGATCGAGCAGTTCCGCACCGGTCAATTCAAAGGTAAAGCCGCCGCCCGCAAGTTGACGCTTGGACATGGCCTCGAACAGCCAGTCCATCTCGGCAGTGTCGAGCAGCCAACTGCTGGTGACCGGCATCAGGAACCGTAACGCATGACGCTCGTCGCGCGCCTCCTCGCGCGCCGCGAACGCGATCTCGAAGCGTGAACGTTCCAGCGCGCTGGACTGGCCCAGTTCGCTGGCGACGCGTGCCGATAACGCGTAGCTACCTCGGCTACCACCGTTGGCTGCGCTGCCGAGGAAAAACTCGAAGTCGAACTGGTCGTGCAGGCTGCCCTTGAGCGGGACCAACGGGCGATATTCGACGCGCAGATTGCGCGGGTCGAGCGGGCGGCTGAGCACGGCGCGTACTGCGAGCACCGGATCAGTTTGGGTGGCATCTTCAAGTTCCGACCACAGTGCAATGTTGCCACCGCGTGCCTGCGCGTCGTTGCAGGCGCGTTCTGCCGCCAACACCGCGCTATTGGCATCGGTTGCAACATCGTCGAGCGCGACCAGCCCGATACTGGCGCTGATTGATACTGGGGTGTTTCCAATCGCTAGCGGACGCTCGACGATCGCGAAACGCAGTCGTTCGGCGAGTTGAGTGAGCAGTTCGCGGCGGTCGCGGGTGAGCAGCACCAGCCACGCAAAATCGCGCAAGCCGCAGGCCATATCGTGGTTCGCCAACAGTTCGCGCAGGCGCGAACCGACTTCGACATCGACCGTGCCCATCGCGCTCAATCCGACCTGGCCACGCAGCGCAGCAACGTCGTCGAACTGAATCATCATCAGCGACGATCCCTGCGTGCCAATGCGCCCGGCAATGCGGTCAATCACCAGCGACCGTGGGTAAAAACCGGATTTCGGATCGCGCGCTGCACCCGCTTCGGCCTGAGCGCGCAGCCATTGCGCACGTTGCACGCGTGAACGGATCACGCCGACGACATGGCGCGCCTTGAGCGGCTTCACCAGCACTTCGTCGGCGCCGGCTGCGATCGCGTCGAATCTCTCGGCAGCGTCGCCGGCGGTCGCCGCCAGGATGATCGGCAAGGTCGCGTATTCCGCTTGCTGGCGCATCACCTGAACCAAGTCGATGCCGCGTGCATCGGGCAGGCTGTCGTCAATCAAGACGGCATCGGGTTGGAACTCGGCGAGTGCCGCGATCGCTGCCGATCCATGCGGCGCAATGCGCGCGGTCATGCCTTCAGCGGCGATCCATTGCCCGCATTGCACCGCGAGATTGCGGTCGTCCTCGACGATCAGGACGCGATACGGTGGTGCGTCCTGACGACCCAGCAGTTCGTCGATGCGTGCAGCGATGCGGTAGCTGTCGAGCGGCGCGGCGAAGAACGCGGCGGCACCGGCGCGCAGCGCGAGCAGGCGATGAGTAAGGTCGCGATCCGGCGATAACACGATCACGGCTGGCGGTGATGCCGCGTCGCGCCAACGCGCGATCAAAGCTGGGAGTGCGCGCAACTGCATCGCCGTCATGATCACCGCGCCGGGCACGGTGACGTTCAGGAACTCGCGCAGTCCGATGGCATCGCCGAAGTGCTGCAGGTCATAGCCGCGTTCGCCGAGCGCGGACTGCAAGCCAGGCGCCAGCTTGTCGCCGACACCGAGCAGACATAGCGTGTTGCGTGAAGTCCGCTGCCGGCTTGCGGCCGCAATGGCGCCCTGGATCGAGGTGATGTTGTCCGGCGTCTTGGCCGCCGCTCGCGGTTGCGCCGCCGCAGCGCTATCTGCTGGCGGCTCAGCTTCGCTCGCGGCAGCGCCCAATTTTCCGACCAATTCCGCGAGTCGAATGCGCTGTGCGGTATTCGGTTCACGTCCAGACTCGACGAAACTGGCGAGATAGGCAGCGACATCGCCAAGGCGCGTCACCATTGCACCGTCAGCGGCATCGAGCCAAGCATCGACATGCTCGGCGAATTGCTCGGCTTGGTCTTGCGACCACTGATCCGACAACTGCGCCCACAACGCATCGACGGCAGCCGCGTGTTGTTGCGCAGGCGAGGCGTCGGTAGTCAGAAGTGCGGGCGACATCATGCGGCGATGCTAGCAGTGCGTTGGGGTTGGTTCGAAGTAGCGATTCTGCCTTCGATGTCGCAGGAATCGTGCCGGAATCCGGACTATGCTGGCAAACCCGTATTGGAGACGATTTCGGTGAAGTTGCGCATGTTCCAGTGGATGCTGCTGCCGACCTTGCTGGTCACCGCGAATGCCCTGTATGGATGGGGCGCGCTGACCCAATTGACGGATCTCGGGCCGACCGCTGAACTTTCGGCGAAACGCGAAGGCGCGTTGACGTGGACGTACATGCAAGGCGGGCGCTGGCTGATTGAACGCAGCGGCATACAAGCGGCTGCTGTCGCTCATGCCGAGTTGATGTTCGCGCCGGCACGGAACACGTTGCTGGCCAATCCGGCGCTGGCGATGGACGTGTTGCATCGTGCGCACTATGGCTTCCAGCACCGACTGCTGCTGTGGTCGCATTGGGGTGCACCACTGCTCTGGTTGCTGACAGCAATCGCCTATGTTCGGCGCCAGAAAGCCATCGTTTCGACGCGCAAGTTGCGCTGAGACACGTTCCGGCGGCGGCCATGGTCGGTTACGCTGCGTGCTTTCCAGTGTCCGTGGAGCGCGCCATGCCTTCGTTCGATGTCATTTCCGAAGTGGACAAGCATGAGTTGACCAATGCCGTCGATCAGGCCAACCGTGAGCTGTCGAACCGCTTTGACTTCAAAGGCACGGATGCAAGCTTCGAGCTCGACAAACTGGTGGTCAAGGCCTCGGCTCCGACCGACTTTCAGCTTAAGCAGATGCAGGACATCCTGCGCACCCGCTTGGTTGCGCGCCAGATTGATGCGCGTTGCCTTGACATCGGTGAGCCCGAGACCAATCTCGCCGGCGCGCGCCAGCAGATCACCGTGAAGCAGGGCATCGAGCAGGCGGTGGCGAAGAAGATCATCGCGGCGTTGAAAGAAGCCAAGCTCAAGGTCGAGGCGCAGATCAATGGGGACAAGTTGCGCGTCAGCAGCAAGAAGCGTGATGACCTGCAAGTTGCGATGGCGCTACTGCGCAAGGCGGAATTCGATGTGCCGCTGCAGTACGACAATTTCCGCGACTGAGCGCGCCCCCAGCCTTGGCGTCGTTACAGCGCATCGCCATCGAGTTCACCAGTGCGAATGCGGATCACGCGGTCGAGGTCGTAGACGAAAATCTTGCCGTCGCCGATCTTGCCGGTGTTGGCCGCGTTCTGGATCGCTTCGACGACGCGCTCGGCCTGGTCGGAAGTGACCGCGACTTCGAGCTTGATCTTGGGCAGGAAGTCGACCACGTATTCGGCGCCGCGATAGAGTTCGGTGTGGCCTTTCTGGCGACCGAAGCCTTTCACTTCCGACACCGTGATGCCGGTGACGTTGACGTCGCTCAGTGCCTCGCGTACGTCGTCGAGCTTGAAGGGTTTGATGATGGCTGTGACCATTTTCATAAGATGGCGCTCCGGGTCAGAGGTTGTAGCCGCGTTCGTTGTGCAGTGCGAGATCGAGGCCTTGTGCTTCGTCGTCGGCATCTGCGCGTAGTCCGATCACGAGGCCGACGAACTTCAGGATGAGCCAAGTCATGGTCGCGGTGTAGATCAGCGTGACGGCGACGCCTTTGCACTGGATCCAGAGCTGGGCGCCGATGTCGGTGACCGTGCCGAAGCCGCCGAATGCCGGGGCGGCGAACGCACCGGTGAGAATCGCGCCGATGATGCCGCCGACCGCATGCACGCCGAATACGTCCAGCGAATCGTCATAGCCGAACTTGCGTTTTACCGTGGTCGCGGTGAAGAAGCAGAGCACCCCGGCGATCAGGCCGATCACGAGTGCGCCGATCGGCCCTGCGGTGCCCGATGCGGGCGTGATCGCGACCAGGCCGGCGACTGCGCCGGAGGCGATGCCGAGGACGCTTGGCTTGCGATGCAACAGCCATTCCACCGACATCCAGCCGAGTGCGGCGGCGGCAGTCGCGATCTGCGTGACCAGCATGGCCATGCCGGCCGTCCCATTCGCCGCGACCGCACTGCCGGCGTTGAAGCCGAACCAACCGACCCAGAGCAGGCTGGCGCCGATCAGGGTGTAGCCGAGGTTGTGAGGTGGCATTGCGGTGGTGGGATAGCCGTTGCGTTTGCCGAGCACCAGCGCCGCGACCAGTCCGGCCACGCCGGCATTGATGTGTACGACCGTGCCGCCAGCGAAATCGAGTACGCCCCAGTCCCACATCAGGCCGCCGTCGCCACCCCAGACCATATGCGCAATCGGTGCATACGAGAACGTGAACCACAATGCGATGAACACGAGCAGCGCCGAGAACTTCATTCGCTCGGCGAAGGCGCCGACGATCAGCGCCGGAGCAATGATCGCGAAGGTCATTTGAAAGGTGACGAACACCGACTCCGGGATCGAATAACTCAGACTGTCGGCAGTGACGCCGGCGAGCATGGCCTTGCCGAAGCCGCCGATGAAGCTGTGGAAGTTGACGACTCCCTTCTCCATGCCGGTGGTATCGAACACCAGGCTGTAGCCGTAAATCACCCAGAGCACGGTGACGAGGCCGGTGATCGCGAAGCACTGCATCATCACGCTGAGCACGTTCTTGGAACGCACCATTCCGGCATAGAACAGCGCCAGGCCAGGAATGGTCATCAACAACACCAGCGCGGTCGCGACGATCATCCAGGCGGTATCGCCGGTGTTGAGCGTGGACGGCGCGGCTGCCGCGAGTGCGGGCAGGCCAAGCAAGGCAAAAAGTGGTGGAACCGACTTCATGCGAGTCATCGGGGCGTCTCCGTGGGGGCGTCCCGACAATGCTGCAGTGCAGATGGAGTCGTTACTCGAAGATTCGCTGTTTTATTCGATGACGCCTAGGGCCTGATGCGACCTCGTCAAGCCGATTCGAAACGATTTGCGTCGCGATTCTTGCGCACTTTCTGCGGGTCCCAAATGCGGCCGTTCATGGTGATGTAGACGCCGTTGTCGAGCGTCTGCACGGCGCCGACCGCGCAGCCGATGTTGAACACGGCGTCCGAGCCTTGAAAGCGTGCCGGATTGAGCGCGCCGGTCAAGACGATCACCTTGTCGGTGATGCGCGTGAGCACGCGCGCCGTCTCGACCATGGTGTCAGTGCCATGCGTCACCAATACCTGTCGGCCCGGTTGCGCCTCAATGGTGCGCGCGACCAATTCGCGATCATCATCGGTGACGTGCAGGCTGTCCTTGCGCAGTAACGGAATGACCAGGAAACGGAAGCCGACACCGAGCGCGGTCAGGATGTCGCCGATCTGCGGGGCGCCAATCTGGAAGTCGGATTTGTCATCGAAATAGATCTTATCGATCGTCCCGCCGGTGGTGATGATGGTCAGGCAATCCATGATGCGCGTTCCTCAGGCGTAGATGTCACTGGACAGCGTGCGTGCCTCGATCGCCACTGTCTCTACTAGTCGCACGCAGCCGAGGCGTGCGAAGCGCCGCGCCGCGTGCAGCGTGCGCGGGTCGTGCTCACTGCGGAAACTCCATTCGGCGTGCTGAGCGAGCAAGGCGAGCGCGAGCGTTCGCCCCATGCTCATCGCCAAGCCGCGTGCGCCGGCCGGTAACTCGTCCTTGCTGCGCGAGCGCTTTTGAATCCACTCCGCCACCGCCGTTGCTGATTCGCGCACTTGTTTCACCACGCCTTCAAGTTCCGGCAACGTGACCTGCGAAGTCAGGCTGCGAATTGCTGTCAGCCAATGCTGCAGGCCACCGATCTGTTTCAGTGCCTTCACCACATCGAGCGCGAGCACATTGGTCGTGCCTTCCCAAATCGGCAGCACCTGAGTATCACGCAGCAGTCCGGGTAGGCCGGTGTCTTCGCAATAACCGGCGCCGCCGAACGCTTCGATCACTTCACTCAAGCTGTTGACTGCAGCTTTCGCGGTCACCAGTTTCACAATGGGCGTGATCAGGCGCAGCAGGTGCACGCTGGCATCGTCATGCTGGCCATTCTCGATACGGCCGGTCAATTCGACGGCATAGAACGTCAGATGAAACATGCCTTCGAACTCGGCCTGCAGATCGGCCAAGGTTTCCTGGTGCAAGGGCTGGTCGATCAGCGGCTGCGCGAACACCACGCGCCGGGTCGCGTAGTCGCGCGCCAGCGTCAATCCGCGACGCATCGCCGAGACGGCACAGACCGCGTTCCACAGGCGCGTTACGTTGAGCAACGGTGCGATTGCACGCACGCCGTGTTTGCTTTCGCCGACCAGTTCTGCCGGTGTGTTGTCGAGCTGGATTTCTGCAGTCGGTAGTTTGCGGGTACCGAGTTTGTCCTTCAGTCGATCGATGGTGATGTTGCGCAGCCGACCGTCGGACTTGCGCGGCTCGACGTAGAACAATGCGAGGCCGTCGGTACCGGCAGCGTTTTTTTCCGGGCGCGCCAGTACGAGCGCGATGTCGCACGTGATGGCCGAGGCAAACCACTTGCGTCCGGATAGGCGCCAGCGGCCTCGATCGTCCTGGCGCGCAATGGTTTCACTGCCGCCGACATCGGAACCGCCACTGGTCTCGGTCATCCATTGGCCACTGATCCAGAACTGCTTCGGATCACGGCTGATGAGGTGCGGCACGGCGCGGTCGATGAGCGCCTTGTTGTCGCTGTCCATCAATACTTTCAAGGCACCATCGGTCATCGCCAGTGGACATGAATACAGTTCGCTGGAGGGATGGAACAAATAATTGAATGCGAACTGCAATGGACGCCCGTGCTGGGCTAGCCAATCGTCCTGACCGAGTGCGATCAGACCCCAGGTGGCGGCGATCGCCGGCGCATCGCGCCAGAACGGACTGACTTCGACGTGGTCGACGCGCTGTCCAAAGGCATCGAAGGGGAGGTGCCGCGGTTCGAGATGGCGTTGCGCCAGTTGCTGCGTGTACCAGTCGTTCGCGGCCAGTTCACCGAATTCGGCGAGCTTGCCTTCGTAGTCGGCAAGCACCGTCGGCGGCAATACCCGCCGCAACCACGAGCGCAGCACGCGATCGTCGAGATAGGTGTTCGCCAGCATCGGTGCAGTCTGAATGAAACCCATGGTTCTCTCCGACGCTCGTGCGCCGCTGCGTCCCGTGCAGCGACGGCAACTTAGCCGGAGCGCGCGAGGACGACAAGCGACACGACGAGCGGATCAGTTCGACTTTGGCATTTTGCGCAGGCCGAAGATCGCCGCCAGCGCAAATAGAACTTCCAGCGCCGCATAACTGCGAGCGAGTGGATTCGACCACAGTTCCATCACGCCATGGCTCAAATACAGCAAAGAAACGATGCCACCGATCATTAGCATGCGGCGGTAGCTGTGCAGAGCTGCGGGAATCAATGCTGTCAGCGGCAGAACGGCGACCACCACGACCAGCCAAGGCGATAACGATCGGGGTGGCTGCAGTAGTCCATGCCACACGAGTTGCAGCAGGGCTTGGGCGATCAGCGCGAGCGATGGAATCCGGTCGCGCAGGTTCATCGGGCGAGCCGAACGGCGATGTCGGCGACACGCCGACCGAGCGCGCGGGCGAGTGCGCGTTCATCGGCATCGATTTCGCGTTCGCCACGTGCTCCGGCGAGGTGCGATGCACCGTAGGGTGTGCCGCCACTGCGCGTCGTTGCGAGCGCGGGTTCGGTGAAGGGCAGGCCGACGATCAACATGCCGTGATGCAGCAGCGGCAGCAGCATCGATAGCAGAGTGGATTCCTGGCCGCCGTGCAGAGTCGAGGTCGACGTGAACGCCGCCGCGGGCTTGCCGGCCAAGGTGCCCGAAAGCCATTCGCTGGAAGTGCCGTCGAGGAAGTATTTCAGCGGTGCAGCCATTTGGCCGAAGCGCGTCGGACTGCCGAGAATCATGGCCGCGCACGACGTCAAGTCGTCACGGCTACAAAACGGTGGGCCGTCGTCAGGAACCGATGTCTGGTTTGCATCCTCGTGGGATGGGTGCACCGGCGGCACGGTGCGGACACGTGCAATAGCCCCTGTGCATTCGCCGACGCCACGAGCGATTTGGCGTGCGAGTTCCGCGGTCGCGCCGTGGCGCGAATAATAGAGAATCAGAATGTCAGTCATGGCCTGTTGCGTGAAAACAACGCGACTTGCGAGGGCGGAACATTCGGTTCATTCCGCTGTCAGTAAATTGCGCTGCATCGTAGCGGTTTACGCAGGGAGTGCCCATGAAGTTCGTGTTGCTGTTGCTGGCGTTCTTGTTCACTACACGTATCGAAGCGGCTGATATCGCCACCGCTCCGAAGTCGCCGATGTTGGTCGTGAAGACGCTTGATCACGGCGAATTCGATCTCGCCAAGCAGCGTGGCCATTGGGTGCTGGTAAATTTCTGGGCGACTTGGTGCTCGCCCTGCCTCAAGGAAATTCCGGATTTTTCGGCGTTCGATCAAGCACGCGATGATGTCGTCGTCATTGGCCTGGCGTTTGAGGAAATCGAACAGTCTGAGTTGCGTGCGTTCCTGAAAGAACATCCGGCCAGTTATCCGATCGCCTTGGTCGATGTCTATGCGCCGCCCAAGGATTTCGACGTACCGCGCGGTCTGCCGACCAGTTGGCTGATCGCGCCGGATGGCACGATCGCGGAGAAATATCTGGGCCCGATCACCAGTGCCGATCTCGCGCGGCGCATCGATCAGAAGCAGCCGTGATGGCAGCAGCGCGCTTCATCGTTCGCGGCAAAGTGCAGGGCGTGTTCTATCGCGCATCGACCCGCGATCACGCGATCGCGCTCGGATTGGTGGGCGCAGCGAATAATCTGGAAGATGGTTCGGTCGAAGTGATGGCGTCCGGTACCGGTAATGCGCTGGTCGAACTCGAACGCTGGCTCTGGCACGGCCCACCGGCTGCGCACGTTGTCGAAGTGCGCCGCGAGGAATGGCCGACGACAGAGACCTTCCGCGACTTTGTGACCGGTTGAGGCGTGCACCGCGTCCTGACATCGCTGTTGCTGCTGGCCGCATGTGCAGCACGGGCGACGCCAGCAACTTGGTTCTTCCCGGAGCAGCCCGGTGCGGCGCCGGCGGTGGTGCAACTCGCCGCCGATGACCGTGTTGCGGTGCGCCTTTCCGGCGTGTTGCGCGGACAGGGTTTCGCCTATGCGAACTGGCGCGATCCGAGCTATTCCGCAGCGGGTCTTGGTGCATTGTTGGATGCGGGCCATGGCATCGATCGGTCGCGCATCGCGTTGGTCGCGTCTGGCGATGCCGCTCGCTCCGCGATCGCGATACTCGCGTCGGCGGGTGCTGCGACGATGCCACCGGTGCGGGGTATCGCCTTGCACGTCGATGCGGCGACTGACTGGCCTGAGTTGCCGACCGTACGACCGTGGCCGGCGATGCTGCTGACCTACACCATCGACCAGCCTGCAGCGCGCGACGCGGCGTTTGATCTGGCCGAACGTGCGCGTGTTGCCGGCGCGCAAGTGTGGCTGCAACCGGTCGCTACGGCCGATGCCGATTTCCAAAATGCTGGTCTCGGGTCATGGTTGTCGTCGCTGAAAGTGACGCGCGCGCGCCGATTCGAGGATGCTTTGGTCGCGCCGTACACCGGCGCCCGACAGGAAACGCTGTTGGCAGCTTTGGAAGCGGTTTCGCCGCGCGCTGCAGATGATATGGCGATCGCGCACATCATCGACGCCGACTCGGGTCGCCAGTCCGATCTGGTGCTCGATCCGCAAGGTCGCATCCTGCGCGTATCGGCGACCGCTACGGTGGCTGAATTTGACGCGCGCAATGCACTGCGTGCCGTTTACGGCGAGGGCAAGGCTGCTGTTCGAATGGGTTCAGCGGTGGCGCTGAGCCTGGTCCATCCAGAAACCGGTACGACAGTATTAGCCATGGCGATGACGTTGGCGATGCCCGACGGTACTCGCAGCGTATTGATGTTGCGGCATGCGGACGGCAGCTATGCCTATCTCGATTTGAACGATGATCGCGGTATTCGCGCGATGCTGCCATCGAATGATGCCCAAGATCATGGGCGTGTCTGGTGGGTCTTGACCGAACGCGCCGATGCCGATGGCGGCCGCTTGTTACGCATTGCGCTGCAGGCGGGCGAACCACATCGTGGTTTGTGGTGGGACCCGAGCCATCCCGGTGAAGCGATCGACCTGCAGCCGGTGCAAGGCGGCCACAGTGTCGTTTTCGCGACCTACGACGACGTCGGTCAGTCGCGCTGGTATTTAACGAGTGGAAAAATCATTCAAGATCGTTTCGACGCAAGCCGCGACGGCCTGCAACTGATGCGCCGCAATCCTGCGCTGTCGTTGCCGAAGCGCGATCCGCAGCGGAGTGGCAGCATCGCGATTGATTTCGCCATCGATGCGCGCCATCCAATCTGTATGCAACGCAAGGCGGTCGCGGCGCAACTAGCACTATTGACGGTAAACGAAGGCGGCCGCTCGCGCGTGTGGTGCATCGAACCGGTAACGTTACCTGCGGGCGTTCCCGAGGCCGATGTCAATGGCACGTGGTACGGCGGTGCCAATGATTCCGGGTGGGGCCTGACCGTCGTCGCCTCCGGGAGCGGCGACGCGCAGTTGCTTTCGGCGGTGCTGTATTTCCACGATGCCGACGGTTGGCCGCGCTGGGCGATGGGTGCTGCACGCGCCGGTGCGGCGGGCGCTGTGTTGGTGATGCATGACTACGCACAGGGGTGCATCGGTTGCACCGACACGCGTCTGCAGCCGCGTGTAATTGGTGAATTGCGCCTGCGCACCGACGGCTGGTGCGGCCGCCCAGAGTTGCGTGCAGCGTTCGACTTGGCGGCCGGAAATGCCGACGTGTTGTTTCAGCGCGGTGAGTCGCCGTTGCAGCGCGTCACCCAAGCGCGCTGCGATTGATCAATAGCGTTCGCGCACCAACACCGCCTTGGCACCGAGTTTGTCTTTGCCGAGGGTTTTTCGCTGCAACGGCAACAACTCCAGCGGTTCCGGTGCAATTTTCAGATCGGGTAGTTGCTCAAGCAGGTGCGCAATCATGTTCAAGCGCGCACGCTTCTGGTCGTTCGCATCGACCACGAACCACGGCGTATGCTTACGGTGCGTGGCCTTGAAAAATTCGTCGCGAGCGATGGTGTAGTCGTTGTATTTCGTGCGCGCGGCAATGTCGATCGGCGAAATTTTCCAGCGCTTAAGCGGGTCGTCGATGCGTTCGGCGAAGCGTTCTTCTTGCTGCGCTTGATCTACCGAAAACCAATACTTGAACAGAAGAATGCCGTCGTCGATCAGCATCTGTTCGAATTGCGGTGTCTGCACCAGCCAACGCTTGTATTCGCTATCGTTGCAGAACCCCATTACGTGTTCGACGCCACCGCGGTTGTACCAACTGCGATCGAACAGCACGATTTCCCCATTTGCCGGCAGGTGTTCGACGTAGCGCTGGAAATACCACTGCGTGCGCTCGCGTTCGGTTGGTTTCGGCAGCGCCACCACGCGGCAACCACGTGGATTAAGCACTTGCGAGATGGCATTGATTGCACCGCCCTTGCCGGCGGTATCGCGCCCCTCGAACACGGCCACAACGCGTTGGCCGGTGGCTTGCACCCATCGCTGCATTTCGCATAACTGCACCTGTAATGGATGCAGAAGTTCGACGTACTCTTTCTTCTTCAGCGTCGACATGGCGGTTCCTTAGTGTTCGTGCAAGCGAGGTTTCAGCCCGACCAAATTGCATGGCCGGGTGCGAGCATCGAATTGTGCCTGAAGGATATTCTCCCAAGCGGTACGACAGGCCGAGGTTGATCCCGGCAGTGCGAACAGGAAGGTGGCATTTGCGAGACCGGCAAAGGCGCGTGATTGCAAGCCGGCGGTGCCGATTTCGGTGACTGAAATGGCGCGGAACAATTCGCCGAAGCCGGGCATTTCCTTGTCGAGTAGTGGCAGGATCGCCTCGGGTGTCGAATCGCGCCCGGTGAATCCGGTTCCGCCGGTAATCAGCACACCATCGATGGCGGTATCGGCGATCCACTGCGAGACGATCGCCCGCATTCGATAGACATCGTCGTTCACGATTTCGCGTGCGGCGATGTGATGGCCTGCAGCGTGCAGCGCCTGTTCGAGGTAATCGCCAGAGCTGTCGTTGTCGCGGCTGCGCGTGTCCGAGACCGTCAATACGGCGATATGCAGTGAAACGAAGTGGGTGAGTGCAGTCATGCGGCCTCAGTGATCAGTTTGAGTTCGTCGGCTTGGTGTTCGCGCGACAGTGCATCGATCACCGGATCGAGTTCACCTTCAACGATGGCGTCGAGCGAATACAAGGTCAGGCCGATACGGTGGTCGGTGAGGCGGCCCTGCGGGAAGTTGTAAGTGCGAATGCGCTGCGAGCGATCACCCGATCCGACCTGCACGCGCCGCAATTCGGCCTGCGCCGCGTGTTGCTTCTGCTGCTGTTCGTCGAGCAGTCGCGCCTTGAGCAGACTCAGCGCGCGCGCTCGGTTCTTGTGCTGTGAACGCTCGTCCTGACACTCGACGACGATCCCGCTCGGCAGATGCGTCACGCGGATTGCCGAATCGGTCTTGTTCACATGCTGGCCGCCGGCACCAGAGGCACGGAAGGTATCGATTCGCAGGTCGGCCGGATTCAGTTCGATCTCTTCGATGTCGTCCACTTCCGGCAGTACCGCGACGGTTGCGGCCGAGGTGTGGATACGGCCCTGCGCTTCGGTCTCCGGAACACGTTGGACGCGATGCGTGCCGGACTCGAATTTCAGTCGCGCAAATGCGCCTTCGCCTTCAACGCGGGCGATCACTTCCTTGAATCCACCATGTTCACCGGCATTGGCGGAAATCAGCTCGACATGCCAGCGTTTCGATTCGGCATAGCGCATGTACATGCGATAGAGGTCGCCGGCAAAGATGGCGGCTTCGTCGCCGCCGGTGCCGGCACGGATTTCCAAGAACACCGGGGCATCGTCGCGTGGGTCACGTGGCACCAGCAGTAGGCCGAGCGATTCATCCAGATGCTGGCGCTCCGCTTCGAGCGACTGCAGTTCCTCAGTGGCCATCGCGCGTAGTTCGGCATCGTCTTCGGACTGCATCTGTTTTGCCGAATTAATTGCCTTGGCGTTCATGTCCATCGCGCCGAGACGGTCGGCGATTGGTTCCAGTTGTGCGTATTCGCGCGACAGTTCGCGGAAACGCTTCTGGTTGGCGAGCACCTCGGATTCGGCGAGTAATCGTTCGACTTCGACCTTGCGCTCGGCTAGGGCTTCGAGCTTGCGTCGGATCGACGGAGTCATCGCTTGCGATCGTCCGCCACGAACAGTTGCTCGGCGCTTCGCAACAGGTCGGCGTCGCCGCGCAGTGCTGCAGCGCGCAAGTTGCTCGACGGTGCGTGCAGTAGCTTGTTGGTCAGGGTATGGGCGAGAAAGCTCAGCGCCTCGGCTGGATCGCGACCGCCTTGCAGTAGCGAATGCGCTTTCTCCAGCACCTCGTCGCGATGACGCTCGGCCTCGGCGCGGATTTTTTGAATCGGACCCTGGCCATCAATGGCGCGCAGCCAGCCCATAAAGTGTTCGGCTGCGAGCGCAACAATTTCTTCGGCCTCATGAGCGGCCTCGCGGCGCGAGCGCATTGCCTCGTCGATCGAGCGGCCGATGTCGTCGACAGTGTACAGGTAGATGTCTTCCAGTTCGGCGACGTCGGCCGCGATGTCGCGGGGCACCGCGAGGTCGAGCATGAATTGTGGACGATGCCGGCGCGCTTTCAGGGCATTCGCGGCGATGGTCTTGGTAATCACCGGATCGCGCGCTGCCGTTGAGGAGATCACGATATCGGCCTGGACGAGTGCATCCGGGAGATCGCACAGCGCGATGGCCTGGCCATGAAAGCGATCAGCGAGCCCGCGTGCATTCGCCAGCGTCCGGTTCGCGACCACCAGTCGCTTCACCCCAGCTTCGGCAAGATGACGAGCGCAGAGTTCGATGGTGTCGCCGGCACCGATCAGCAGCACCCCGGCGGTCGCGAAGTCGGCGAAGATTTGTTGCGCCAGTCGCACCGCAGCGAACGCGACCGAGACCGGGCTTGCGCCAATGCGGGTTTCGCTGCGCGCACGCTTGGCGACACTGAAACTTTGTTGGAACAACCGATCCATAGCCGAGTTGAGCGCTCCGGCATCGCGTGCGAGGTGATACGCAGTCTTGACCTGTCCAAGAATTTGCGGCTCACCGAGCACCATCGAATCCAGTCCGGTCGCGACCCGGAACAAGTGGCGCACGGCGGCTTCGTTTTCGTGTTGATAGAGGAAACTGTCGAGCCGGCCGGGCGTCAGTTGGAAATACCGGTGCAGCCAATCGGTCGGCACGGTTTCGGCGCCAGGCGCGACTCGGCAATACAACTCCGTGCGGTTGCAGGTCGACACTAATGCCGCTTCATGGACGCCCGCGAGTGCATGCAATTCGCGCAGCGCGGCGCTGGTGTGCTCAGGTGCCAACGCCACCTGCTCGCGCAGGGCGAGTGGTGCGGTCTGGTGATTGAGTCCGAGGGCGAGAAGCGTCATGGCATGCGAAGATTGGCGGATGCGAATTGTCGGTGTCAGGCCCAAGATGGGCAAGAACGGAATGCGGCAAGCCTATCGTGCAGCCCTGCGTGCTGGCTTGATCGGTGTCATTTGTGCGCTGCTCGTGGCTTGTGCGGCGGCGCCGAAGCCTGGGCCTGAGCCTGAATTACCGGCGGCGCCGGATTTGATGGCCGACGATCTTGCGTTATTCGAGCGTTTTCAGGCCGAATACGCGCTGCAAGCTGGCGATCGCGAGGCTGCTGCCGAGCGTCTGGCCAAGGCCGCCATGCTCAGCGACGATCCGAAGCAGAGTTTGAGCGCATTACGCGCTGCCTTGTTTGCCGGGCGGCGGGCGGCGGCGCAGGCCTTGCTGGCGCGTTGGCGTGCGTTGGCACCAGGCGAACCAGCGAGTGATGCCTATGGCGCTGCCGTGGCTCTGGCCAGCGGCGATAGCACCACGGCAGAGACCGCGGCCGCCGCGCTGGGCGACGCCGTTGACGCCCGTCGCCGACTTGCCGAAGCGCTGCGTTGGGTTACGCCGACCGAACGTGTCCTGCCATTCGTCGAGTTGCGCTTGGCCCGTAGCGATGATGCCGAAGACTGGATGCACTGGACCGCATTCGCGCGCGACCGACGCGCGCCGGAAGTGGCGATGCGCCTTGCCGATCTGGCGACACAACGGTTTCCGCGCGATGCCCGAGTGTTCGTTCTGCGCGCCGCTTTGGTGCGTGAGCGCGATCCGGCGGCGGCGGTGCCCGATCTCGAACAGGCGCTGGCGCTCGACGGCAAGTCCGCGCTGGTCCGGATGTCGCTGGCACACGCCTACAACGCCGCGGGTGATGCCGCAAAAGCAGCAGATGTGGTCGCCGGTATCGATCCCGCCACGGACGAGTCGATCACCGCCGAGATTGCGTATGCGTCGCGCGCCACTGACCAGCGCTCGATGCGTGCGGCTTATCGGCATCTGGCGTCCTTGTTGGCCCCGCACCCACCGCATCGCTTGATGCTGTTGGGCAATGTTGCGGAACTGCTCGATCTCGATGGCGAAGCCGAGCGCTGGTATCGCGAGGTACCGAGCGGCGCGCCGCGCGTCGCCGCGCAGTTGCGTATTGCCGCCTTGCGCTTCGCCGCCGGTGATGCCGCCGCCGCACTCGCGACCATCGCCGAATTGCGTGCCAGCGGAACGCTGGGTCGCGACGACCTGGTGCGCAGCTATGTGCTTGAAGCGGAGGTCCGCCGGAGAGTGGAGGATGCGGCGGCGGCGGTTGCAGTCTTTGACGACGGTTTGCGCATGCTGCCGGATGACGGTGAGCTGATGTACGCGCGTGCGCTGATGCTGGCCGAAGCCGGTCGTGACGACGAGATGGAGCGCGACCTGCGGCGCATGATCGAGCTCGATCCAAACGATGCCGATGCGCTTAACGCACTCGGCTATTCGCTGGTCGATGCCAATCGTCAGTTGGACGAGGCCGCGGCCCTGTTGGCGCGGGCCGAACAGATCACCCCGGACAGTGCGGCCCTGCTCGACAGTATCGGCTGGCTTGCGTATCGACGTGGCGATCTAGATGGCGCTTTGGAGAAACTGCGTGCCGCTCATGCACAACTCAATGACCCGGAAGTAGCCGCGCATCTCGGCGAAGTGCTGTGGCAACGCGGCGATCACGATGCGGCACGCAAGGTTTGGACGGAAGCTGCGGCGCGCGAACCGGCACATCAGACGTTGCGCGAAACCATGCGGCGGCTCCTGCCATGAGGCGTGGTGGGTGGCACTGTGTTTTGATCTTGGCCAGCCTGATGCTGGCCGCTTGCGGCGCGCGCCGCGGTGCCATCGAAACGCTCGGCGATGCAGCGCATTGGCGACTTGAAGGCCGATTGGCGGTGTCCGACGGGCACGACAGCGGCAGCGGCACAGTGACCTGGGAACAGGAAGGTGCTTACTTCATGATTCAGTTGCGTGCCCCGATCAGTGGCCAGAACTGGCGGTTGTCCGGCGACGGCGCGCTGTGCACGCTCGAAGGTCTGCGCGCAGATCCGTTGACTGCGGACTCGCCGGAAGCGTTGCTGGAACGCGAATTGGGCTGGCATCTGCCGGTCGCGGCATTGCGTGACTGGCTGCAGGGACGCCCAATGAACGACGATATCCGCGTGATACGCGATAAATCCGGCCAGATCAGCGGATTTAGCGAAAGTGGCTGGGCCGTGAGCTATCGCGACTTCCGTGCCGGTCGGCCCACCCGCATCAGCGCGAACAAGCCGCCGTACCAAGTTCGGTTGGCGATCAAATCCTGGGTCGTTTTGCCGTGATCGACGCTGCGGCAAGCGTCTGGCCGGCACCGGCCAAGCTGAATTTGTTTCTGCACGTCGTCGGTCGTCGAGACGACGGTTATCACCGACTGCAAACGGTGTTCCAGTTCATCAATTTGGTCGACACAATCACGTTGGCGGCGCGCAAAGATCGCGAGATTCACCGGATTGCGCCGTTGCCGAATGTAGCCGCTGAAGATGATCTCTGCGTGCGCGCGGCGCGTGCGTTGCAGCGAACAACCGATTGCCATTTCGGCGCCCGGATCACGCTCGATAAGCGCATCCCGATCGGCGGCGGGCTTGGCGGTGGCAGTTCAGACGCCGCGACGGTGTTGGTTGGGCTCAATGAACTTTGGCAAACAGCACTGAACGTCGACGAATTGGCTGCGATTGGCCTGCAATTAGGCGCCGATGTGCCAGTTTTCGTGCGTATGCGCAATGCTTGGGCGGAAGGAATCGGTGAACAGCTTCAATCGATTGATCTGCCTCAACAATATTTTGTTGTTGTGGATCCGCGCGTTCATGTTGCGACGCCACAAGTTTTTGCTGCGCCGGAATTGACACGGGACACGCCGCCAACCACAATCTCGCGCTTCGTTTCGGGCGATCCGACACGCAATGACCTAGAACCGGTCGTGCGTGCGCGCCACCGTGAGGTGGATTCGGCACTGCGCTGGCTCTCGGGTCATGCGCCGGCACGGATGAGCGGCAGCGGTTCTTGTGTATTCGCAGCGATGGTCAGCGAGGCGCAGGCGAACGCAGTCGTTGCGGATTGTCCGCTGGAGTGGCGCGCCTATACGGTGCGCGGGTTGGCGCAGTCACCGCTCGCCGACGCCGTTTTGGCGTATCGGGCGGGGCATGCTCGCTAAGAGTTCGGTTTCACGTTGGGACGTCGCCAAGTCGGTAAGGCACGGGATTTTGATTCCCGCATTCGAAGGTTCGAGTCCTTCCGTCCCAGCCATTTCGTCCTGTAGCGGGGGCACGATGGCGCTGGCCGAGGATGTTGCTTCCTGATCATGACGCGCGGTCCGCCGCGACGGGTGAACGATGAAGACTGATGGAATCCTCGTATTTTCCGGCAATGCCCACCGCGCGCTGGCGCTGTCGGTCTGCAAGCAGCTCGGCGTGCCGCTCGGCAAGGCCTTGGTCGGCAAGTTTTCGGATGGCGAAGTCCAGGTCGAGATCGAAGAAAACGTGCGTCGGCAGGAGGTGTTCGTCATCCAACCGACGTGCGCCCCGACAGCCGAGAATTTCATGGAATTGCTGGTGTTGATCGATGCACTGAAGCGCGCATCGGTGGCCTCGGTGACCGCGGTTGTGCCGTATTTCGGCTACGCCCGCCAGGATCGTCGCCCGCGTTCGGCGCGTGTCCCGATCACTGCCAAGGTGGCCGCGAAGATGATCCAGGCTGCGGGCTGCGATCGCGTGCTGACGGTCGATGTGCATGCCGACCAGATTCAGGGCTTCTTCGATATCCCGCTGGACAACGTCTATTCGTCGCCGGTGCTGCTGGCCGATGTTTGGCGCCACCACGGTACGAAGAACATTGTTGTGGTGTCGCCAGATGTTGGCGGTGTGGTGCGCGCACGCGCGATCGCGAAACGCTTGGATGACGCCGACCTTGCCATCATCGACAAACGCCGCCCGCGTCCGAACGAGGCGACGGTGATGAACATCATCGGTGAAGTCGAGGGCAAAACCTGTGTGCTGGTGGACGACATCGTCGATACCGCTGGCACGCTCTGCGCTGCCGCCGCTGCACTGAAGCAGCGCGGCGCGTCCAAGGTGGTCGCCTACTGCACGCACCCGGTGCTATCGGGTCCGGCGATCGCGAACATCCAGAATTCCGCCATGGACGAACTGGTCGTGACTGACACGATCCCGCTCTCCGAGGCTGCACAAGGCTGCGGGCGTATTCGCCAGCTGTCGGTCGCCGAATTACTTGCTGAAACGATGCGACGCATCAGTTTCGGCGAGTCAGTCAGTTCGCTCTACATCGATTGATGGTCGCGAGCTGACGTTTCTGCTCCGCTGGTCGCGGCGGAGCACTTTCCACCGCGAGGTGGGTTTTT
>Ga0073899_10000163_pt1 | contig 60495 bp, 53 predicted proteins | sample KloWWTmetaKNB5Ph_FD_88975 | JGI IMG/M metagenome (GOLD analysis project Ga0073899, IMG submission 88975) | Active sludge microbial communities from Klosterneuburg, Austria, studying microevolution and ecology of nitrifiers - Klosterneuburg... | ecosystem: Engineered > WWTP > Aerobic digester >... | reverse complement strand
GGTTGCCCCTGCACGTCACCCCGGCATCTATTTGCTACCGAACCTGTTCACGACAGCGGGCATGATGTGCGGTTTCTTCGCGATCATCTCGGCCTTCAACGGGCGCTTCACCGAGGCGGCGATCGCGGTCTTCGTCGCCGGATTGCTGGATGGCGTCGATGGCCGTGTCGCGCGCATGACCAATACCCAGAGCGATTTCGGCGTTCAGTACGACTCCTTGGCCGACCTCGTCAGCTTCGGCGTGGCGCCGGCGATGGTGATGTACGCCTGGTCCCTCGTGACCTTGAAGGGCTATGGCCCGGTGATGGGCAAAGTCGGTTGGGCGGCTGCATTCGTCTACACCGCGTGTGCGGCAATGCGCTTGGCACGCTTCAACACTCAGGTCGGCGTGATCGACAAGCGTTATTTTCAGGGATTGGCCAGCCCCGCCTCGGCGGCGTTGATGATGTCCTTCGTCTGGACCATGAACGATCATGCCATCGCCGGATCCAGCGTCGCCTTCCTCGCACTCGTCGTGACCTTGGTCGCAGCGGTGTTGATGGTGTCGCGTCTGCGCTACTGGAGTTTCAAGGCCAAGCCCGAATCAGAGCGCGTACCCTTCATCTGGATTCCGCTGGCGCTCGGCATCATCGTACTGCTGGTGGTTGACCCGCCGCGCGTGCTGCTTGGCATCGCGGTGGTGTATGTCGCGCATGGCCCCCTGCTAACGCTATGGGGTATGCGCAAACGCCGTGAGCGACCGGCGGCGCCTTGATGCATGAACGCGCTGCCGTTCATTGAACGCAGCTTGGATCGGCGCAGTGGCAACATGGCGCTGGCGCTGGTCGCTGATTTGGCCCAAGCACTGGCATCGTCGCTTGACCTCGATGCCGCACTGAATCTCGCCTTGTCGCATATCGTCGGTGTGCTGGATGCGCAGGGTGGCGCGGTGTTCCTGATTGATACTGCCAGCAACGAACTGGTCTGCCGTGCCTGCGCCGGCCCGGTCGATATCCATGCCCTGCGTATTCCCGCCGATCGCGGCATTGTTGGTCGTGCGTTCACTACCGGGCAATGCCAGATCGTGCGCGACGCAGCATCCGATCCAGACTTCACCGGCGCGATCGATCGCATCACCGGGGTGCGCACGCAGTCGATGATCGGCGCGCCGCTGATGACCGCACAGGGACCGATCGGCGTGTTGCAGGTGATCAACAAGCGTGACGGTGAGCCGTTCGACGAGTCTGATCGCGACCTGTTGCGTGCGCTCGCGGCACCGGCGGCGCTTGCTGCCAGCAATGCCGCGCTGACCCGCAGCCTGATCGAGCACGACCGTATTCGCCGCGAACTTCAGTTGGCGCGACGCATGCAGCGCTCGTTGTTGCCGAAGCGTCGCCGCGGCGGCTTCCCGGTGCTGGCGATCAATCGTCCTGCGCGCGAGATTTCCGGCGACTTCTACGACTTCTTTGACCTGCCCGATGGCCGGATCGGATTTGCCGTCGGCGATGTCGCTGGCAAAGGTCTGGACGCTGCATTCCTGATGGTGCGTTGCGCAAGCTTGTTGCGCTTCGCCGGCAAGGAAGGCTTGTCGCCATCGGTCTGGCTGGCGCGCGCGAACGATGATTTGTGCGAGACCGTCGCCGGCGGCACCTTTGTCTGCGCCGCGGTCGGCTACTACGACCCGCGGACGCATATGGCGATTTGGGCGAATGCCGGCTTCCCGCCGGTGCTCGTGCACGGTCGCGGCAACAGCGAGTTGTTTCGCGCCGAAGGCCCACCGCTCGGCATCGTGCCGGGCATGGATTTCCCGTTGCAGCAGGCGCAGCTCGACGGCCGCAGTCTCTATCTATTTTCGGATGGCGTGACCGATGCGCGCGATGCGCAGCGTCAGTTTCTTGGCGTCGATGGTGTCGTTGATCTGGTGTCGCGGCATGCGCAATGGCGACCGGAAACGCGGTTGCGGCGCATCGTCGGAGAACTGCGTCGGCGTCAGCTCGGCGATGACACGACGCTGCTGATGATCGAGGGCGCAGCATGAGCGCGCCGCCGCTGTTGCGTATGGAATTTGCAGCGCGCGCGGAATCACTGGCTGAGGTTCGTGCCGCAGTCCATCGCGCCTTGCTGACGCTGACGTTGGATGCACGCGATGTCGCACGTATCGTGCTCGCGATCGACGAAGCCTGCGCGAATGTCATTCGCCACGCCTATCGCGACTGCAACGATGGCCGGATCGAGTTACGCATTGAACGGCGTCGCGAGCGGCTGCGCTTCCGTCTGCGCGACCACGCACCGGCCGTCGATCCCGGATGCCTCAAACCGCGCGATTTGAGCGAATGCCGTCCCGGCGGGCTCGGCATCAATATCATCGATGAAACCATGGATCATTGGCGGCAACGGCCGCTGAAGCGTCATTGCGGCAATGTGCTGACAATGCTGCGTAGACTGCAGGTGAGGAACAAATGATGGGAAAGGGCAGTGAATTGAGCCGCGACGGCGATTGGTCAGTGCTGCGTGTTTGGGGCGAAGTGGATTTGTCGTGGTCGCAAGACGTGCGCAAACAGGTGCTTGACGCCTACACCAAGGCGAAGTCGCTGGCGGTGCAGCTCGATGGTGTCAGTTACATCGATTCCTCCGGTATCGCAGCGCTGGTCGAAGGCTTCCAACATGCGCGGGCGAAGGGCGGCCGCTTTGCCTTGCTGGCACCGAGTGAGTCGGTGCGTGCGGTGCTGGAACTGGCACGCCTCGACCGCGTGTTCCCGATCTTCAGCGACCTCGCGGCTGCTCGCGCTGCATGATGGACACCGCGCTGCGTCTGCTGAATCGACTCGGGCGTCGCACCATGATGGCGGTTGATGCCGTCGGCTATGCCGCCGGTCTGCTCGGCGAATCATTCCGGTTTGTCGTTGCCGGTCGACGTCACGGGCAACCGGTGCGGATGACTGCGATCGTCGAACAGATGCGCCAGGTCGGGGCCGATGCCATCCCGATTGTTCTGCTGCTGTCGTTTACGGTCGGTCTGATGCTGGCGATTCAGTTCATCGCAACGCTGAGCGAATTCGGTGCGCAGTCGCAGGTTGTACTGGCTGTCGCGAAGTCGGTGACGCGTGAGTTCGGCGTGCTGATTACCGGAATCCTTGTCGCTGGACGCTCTGGTTCGGCATTCGCCGCACGCATCGGTTCGATGTCGGTATCGCAGGAAGTGGATGCGCTTGGCGTGATGGGCATCGATCCAGTGCGCTATCTGGTGGCACCGGCATTGATCGCGATGCTGTTGATGTTGCCGATATTGACCATCCTCAGCGACTTCGCGGCGATACTCGGTGCCGCCTTGTACTCGTCGCCGATGCTCGACATGAGCGTGCAGACCTATCTCACGCAAACGTTGTCGCAACTCACACCGCGCGACGTGTATGAAGGGTTGTCGAAAAGTATCGTATTCGCGTTGCTGATCACCGTGATTGGTGTCGCCACCGGCTTTTCAGTGACCGGCGGCGCTGAAGGCGTCGGTCGTGCGACCACGCGCGCCGTGGTCCTGTCGATCACTGCCATCGTCCTCGCCGACATGGTGTTCAGTTTCTTCCTGAATCGATGAACGATACCGCCGCGCCACTGATCGATGTCGTCGGGCTGGAAGCCTATTACGGGCGCCGGCGTATTCTGCACGGCGTCGACTTCAGCGTGCGGCGCGGCGAGATCCGCGTGATCATGGGCGGTTCGGGGTCCGGCAAGTCGACGCTGTTGCGGCACATCATCGGCCTGCAGCGGCCGGTTTCGGGCATGGTGAAAATACTCGGCGTCGATGTCGGTCGTGCCAGCGCGCAAGAACTGCTTACGGTGCGGCGCCGGCTCGGCGTCTCCTTTCAGGGCGGTGCGCTGATCACGTCGATGTCGGTCGGCGATAACGTCGCGCTGCCATTGCGCGAACACACCCAACTCGATGAGACCACGGTCCGCATCATGTCGCGTCTGAAACTCGAGTTCGTCAACCTTGGCGGCTTCCACGACCTGATGCCGTCGCAACTGTCGGGCGGCATGATCAAGCGCGCCGCGTTGGCGCGCGCGATCGTGATGGACCCGGAACTGTTGTTCTTCGATGAACCAAGCGCCGGGCTTGATCCAGTAGTTTCGGCCGAACTCGACGAGTTGATCCTGCGCCTGCGTGATGCCTTGCGCATGACCATCGTCGTGGTCACACACGAACTCGAATCGGCGTTCCGCATCGCTGACCGCATCACCGTGCTCGATCAGGGTGACGTGCTCACCACCGGTACGGTCGCGGAAGTGCATGCCAGCGAGAACGAGCGCATCCAGGATCTGCTGAACCGAAGGCCACGCACGGTCGAGGTCGATGTCGACGCCTATCTGCGACGACTCACTGAAGAGGACGCATGAGCCCGAACCCGCAGGTAGTTGCCATCGGCCGCGATGCCGCTTTCGAATCGGCTGCATCGCTCGCGACCGATGATGTGCCGCTGTGTTATCCCGACGAGACCATCGCCGAACTGCGGCGACGGCTGGCTTTGTGCCGCTACACCTGTGTTTCCGACATTCCCGTAGTGGCGCGCGATGGTCGGCGGCTGGTCGGGCTGTTGCAGATCGAGGACGTGGTCAGTGCCGAGGGCGGAGTTCGTATCGATACGCTGATGGACACTGATCCACCGACAGTTGCGCCTGGGATAGACCGTGAACGTGCGACCTGGAAAGCAGTTCAGCATCGCGAGTCCGCACTCATCGTGGTTGATCCCCGGGGCGACTATCTTGGTCTGATTCCACCTCATCGGCTGCTGGAAACCATGCTCGCCGAGCATGATGAAGATTTGTCCCGGCTGGGTGGGTTTCTGAAAAGCGCAGAACAAGCGCGCCATGCAACCGTCGAGGCGCTGCCGTGGCGGCTTTGGCATCGCTTGCCGTGGCTGCTCATCGGATTGCTTGGTGCGCTGCTGGCGGCCGGAATCGTCGGTCGGTTCGAGCACACGTTGGGACAAATGGTGCTGCTTGCTGCGTTCGTGCCCGGCATTGTCTATTTCGCAGACGCCGTCGGCACACAAACCGAGACCGTGGTTGTGCGCGGATTGTCGCTCGGGATCGGCGTGCGCCAGATGCTTGCGCGCGAGACCGTCACCGGAGTCGTCATTGGTGCAGCAACGGCGGTGGTGGCCTACGTCATTGTTCGCATCATCTGGCAGGAAGATTTGCTGGCGCTGATTGTCGCGCTGTCTTTGTTCGCCGCCTGCTCGGTGGCAACCGTGGTCGCGCTTGCACTGCCGGTGGCACTGAATCGATTGCGCGTCGACCCGGCCTTCGCCGCGGGTCCGCTGGCGACAGTGATCCAGGATCTGCTGTCGCTACTGATTTACTTCAGCATCGCGACGGCATTGCTGCCGCCGCGATCATAGGCGCCGTTACTTCACGTCGACCTTCAACGTCTTCGCGAGGAAGGCGTAAATGTCGGCATATTCCTCGATGGTCTTCGAGGTCGGTTTGCCAGCACCATGGCCGGCGCGCGTTTCGATGCGGATCAACACCGGGTTGCCGTCCGGATTCGCCGCCTGCATTGCCGCCGCGAATTTGAAACTATGCGCTGGGAACACACGATCATCGCGCTCGGCGGTGGTCACCAGCGTCGGCGGATAAGCGGTGCCAACTTTGATGTTGTGCAGCGGTGAATAAGCGTGGATGGCGGCAAATTCATCCGCATTCTGGACCGAGCCGTAGTCCGATTCCCAAGCCCAGCCGATGGTGAATTCGCGGAATCTCAGCATGTCGAGCACGCCAACGGCAGGCAAGGCGGCGCCGAACAGTTCCGGACGTTGCAGAAGGGTGGCAGCGACCAGCAGGCCGCCATTGCTGCGCCCGGAGATCGCGAGCTTGGCCGGCTGCGTCACCTTCTCGGCGATCAGGTATTCGGCACCGGCGGCGAAGTCGTCGAACACGTTCTGCTTGTGCAACTTCATGCCGCCTTCGTGCCAACTACGGCCATATTCCGCGCCACCGCGCAGATTCGCCACCGCATAGACCCCGCCTAATTCCATCCATTCAATGATGGCCGGGCTGAATTTCGGCGTGACCGCGATATTGAAACCACCGTAGCCATAAAGAATGGTCGGGTTGTTGCCATCACGCACGTAGCCTTTCTTCGCGGTGATGAACATCGGCACCTTGGTGCCGTCCTTGCTCGGATAGAACACCTGCGTGGTCTCATAGGTATCGACGTCGAATTTCACCGTGGGTGCCTTGAACACGCTGGTCGTGCCAGTCGTCAGGTCGAGGCGATAGATCGTGTCTGGCATCGCCCAGCTACCGAAGGCAAAGAAGGTTTCCTTGTCTTCGACCGCGCCATCAAACCCAGTCGCCGTGCCGAGGCCAGGCAGCGCGATGTCGGACCTTGGTTGACCGGCCGCGTCGAATAGTTTTACCTCTGAACGCGCATCGCGCAGATAATTCGCGACGAACTGGCCATTCACCAGCGACACCTGCTGCAGCAGGGCATCACGCTCGGCGATCAGGGTGCGCCACTGGTCCTTCTTCGGATACGCGGTATCGATCGCGATCAAACGGTTGCGTTCGGCATCGTCATCGGTCAGGAAATAAAGCACGTTGCCATCATTGCCGACGAACTCGAATGAGCCGACCAGTTCCTCGATCAGACCGACGACCTTGCCATCTTTCTTCGACAAGTCCTTGTAGAAGACGCGGTTGCGCACATCGGTGCCTTGCGAACCGTTGATGATCAGGAATTCGCCGTCATCGCTGACTACGGCGCCGAAGCCCCAGTCGGGCTGATCCGGACGTTCGTAGACGAGCACGTCCTCGGCTTGCGCTGTGCCGATCGTGTGTAGATACAGTTTCTGGTTTTTGTTGACCGCCTTGAGCGGGTCTTCACCCTCGGGTGCGTCGAACCGGCTGTAATAGATGCCGCTTGAGTCCTTGGTCCAGGCGATGTTGGTGAACTTGGCCCAGCGGATTTCGTCGCTCCGGTCAGTGCTGGATTCGACATTGCGCAGCTTGATCGTGCGCCAATCCGAACCACCATCCGACAACGAATACGCATACAGCTTGCCGTCCGGGCTGACCGCGGTTTCGCTCAGCGCGATGGTGCCATCCGCCGATAGCGTGTTTGGGTCGATCAGCAGGCGCGGTTCGCCGTCCAGCGTGTCCTGCACATAAATCGGTGACTGATTCTGAAGACCGTCATTGCGCGAATAAAAATACTTGCCGCCATGCACTTCTGGCACACCGAATCGCGCGTAGTCCCACAACTCGGTCATCCGAGCCTTGATCTTGTCGCGGTTCGGCACATCAGCGATGAAGTCGCTGACCAACTTGTTTTCGGCAGCAATCCAAGGCTGCAACTCGGCATCGTCGAGGTTTTCCATCCAGCGGTATGGATCGGCGACCTTGGTGCCATGGTAATCGTCGCTCTGTTCGACAGTGCGTGCTACCGGATAGCTCAGCTTGGCTGGTGTGGCTGGGGCCGTCGTCGTCTCCGCATCCTTCGTACCTCCGCAGGCGGTGAGTGTTGCGGCCAACGCCATGGCGAGGACGAACGGGATATAGGAAGGTTTGAACATCGCGAATCTCCGGAAACTAGCCGCGCACACTACGCATTTCCCCAGCCGATGCCAGTGATGCTGGGACAGGGCGATGGGTTTCGTAGTTGGAGCGGGCGGTTGGCCCAAATCAAGCGGGATCGATATTCCTGCGGTGCTTGTGCCGGAATGACCTGCCGTAGCATTAGAATTTGCGCCCGAAATCATGGGTTGACGCCAATGGGCAAGCAGTGGAAAACGAAGGGCAAGGAAGAGAATGCCAACGCCAAGGGCATGATGTTTACCAAGTTGGCGCGCGAGATTTCGGTTGCGGCCAGGGGTGGCGCTGATCCGGCGACGAATTCGCGATTGCGCCTTGCGATCGAGCAGGCACGCAAGATGTCGATGCCGCGCGACACCGTCGAGCGTTCGATCAAGAAAGGTGCGGGTCTGCTCGATGGTGGCGCGCAATACGAAAAGCTGACCTATGAAGGTCTTGCGCCGCATCGCGTGCCGGTGATCGTTGAATGCCTGACCGACAATGCCAACCGTGCCGCCTCGGCGATCCGTGTGTTGTTTCGCAAGGGACAGCTCGGTGGTTCGGGCTCGGTAAGCTGGGACTTCGATCACCTCGGCATGATCGAGGCCGAAGCCCACGACGCGAAGGCGGACGCCGAAACTGCGGCGATCGAAGCCGGCGCGCAGGATGTCTTGGTCGATGACGACGTGACTTTTTTTACCGAGCCAACTGACCTCGATGCCGTGCAGCGTGCGCTGCCGAACTTCGGCTACACCGTATTGAAGGCCTACATTGGTTATCGCGCCAAGAGTCCGGTCAATCTAGACGGCGCCGAACGCGAGGAAGTCGAAGCGTTCCTGCAAGCGCTGGACGATAACGACGAAGTGCAGACGGTTTATGCCGGGCTGGCTTGAATTCAGTCGATGACGCGACCGCAGTGTCTGAATGATCGGGGGAGTCAATCTCCCGAAATCGAATCCGGCCCTGGCCCAGCAGTTTTTTCGTACTTGCCTTGCTCGACTTTGCGGTACTGCGTGAACCCGTGTTTTGAGAAGTGGCCTTCACGCAGATGGTGGGTACCGCCAACGATGACGGCGCTGGCTGAAATGATGCGGCGGATCGGCTGCTTGCAGGTGTCGCAGTGCGTCAGTTCGGGTTCCGAGATTTTCTGCACAACCTCAAAACTCGGTGCACAGTCAGAGCAGCCGAGGGTGACGGGCGCATATTCGTAGATCGGCATGGCGGATCTCCTCAGCGCGGATATGGGCGCGCGGTCAGTTCGATTCAAGGCTCTTCGAGCGTGGCGGCAGCGATCTCGGCTTCGGCGTCGATTGTGCCGGCAGTCATCGCTGCGGCGTCTGGCGCGCTGTCGGCGAACTGCTTCCAGCGGTTCACGATCAAACAGAACAGATCGGCGGTCTTCTCGGCATCGTAGACCGCCGAGTGGGCTTCATCGGCATTCCAGCGCAGTCCGGCGCATTGCACAGCGCGACTGAGCACGGTTTGGCCGAGTGCCAGGCCGGCTAACGACACCGTGTCAAAGCACGAAAATGGATGGAACGGGCTACGCTTGTGCCCAGTACGTTTGATCGCCGCATTGACAAAACCGAGGTCGAAATGAGCGTTGTGGCCGACCAGCACGGCGCGCGTGCAATCGGTCGCCTTCATGACTTTGCGCAGTGGCGCGAACACGTGTTCGAGGGCGAGTTTTTCGTCCAGTGCGGCACGGAACGGATGGGTCGGGTCGATGCCGGTGATTTCGAGTGCACGCGGGTCGATGTTCGCGCCGGGAAACGGTACGACATGAGTCGATACTGTTTCACCGCGCACGACCTCGCCAGATGCATTCATCACGATCGGAATCGCGGCGATTTCCAGCAGTGCATCGCGCTCCGAGTTGAAGCCGCCGGTTTCGACGTCGACGACGACCGGTAGAAAGCCGCGGAAGCGCTCGGCCAGACGCGCATTGAATCGGATCAGTTGCATGGCGTCAGCATATCAGTGCGATGTCGGAGCGGCCGACGGGCCACTCCGATAAAAACTTCAAGTTCAGGCGCGCGATGTCCAACCCGAACGACTGCCACCACCGGCATTACCACGGCTCGCGTCTTGATTGCGACGCTGGCCCGGCTTGGCACCGGTGCTGGCCGGTTTGGCATGATGCGGACGATGCGCGCCCGGCTTGCCGGCGCTGCTGCGCTGACCGCCGCCACCGCCACCGCCACCACCACGCTGACCGCCGCGACCACCCATGATCGGACGCGGCGCGCCGGCATCGATGCGCAGCGGGCCCGAGGGAACGTAGCCTTCAAAGTGCTGAATCACGATTTCCTGCTTGATCTTGCGCTGGATGTCGTGCAGCAGGCCGGATTCGTCATGCGAGACCAGCGAAATCGCCTGGCCAGTTTCGCCAGCGCGGCCGGTGCGGCCGATGCGGTGCACATAGTCCTCGGCGACCATTGGCAGGTCGAAGTTGATCACCACCGGCAACTGCGGGATGTCGAGTCCTCGCGCCGCGATATCCGTTGCAACCAGCACGGTGATGCGGCCCGACTTGAAGTCGGCCAGCGCCTTGGTGCGCGCGCCCTGACTCTTGTTGCCATGAATTGCGGCAGACTTGAAGCCAGCGGCATCGAGCGACTCGGCGAGTTTGTTGGCACCGTGTTTGGTACGCGCGAACACCAGTGTTTGGCGACGCGAGTCTTGCGCCATCACGTCGATCAACAGGCTGCGTTTGCGGCTGGCGTCGACCGGATGCACGATGTGTTGAATGGTGTCGGCGATGGTGTTGCGCGGCGTCACCGATACTTCGCGCGGGTCGCGGAGAAACTGTGCCGCGAGCTGCTTGATCTCGTCCGAAAATGTCGCTGAGAACATCAGCGTCTGACGCTTGTGCGGCAGCGCCTGCAACACGCGCTTGAGCGCCGGCAGGAAACCCATGTCGAGCATGCGGTCAGCTTCGTCGAGGATCAGCACTTCGATGTCGCGCAGATCGATGGTGCGCTGGCCCATGTGGTCGATCAGGCGGCCAGGCGTTGCAATAACGATATCCAGGCCACGGCGCAGGGCATCGACTTGCGGCTGCATGCCGACGCCGCCGAAGATCGTGGTCGAACGCAGTGGCACATGCGCGCCGTACTGTTTGAAGCTGTCGTGGACCTGTGCCGCGAGTTCGCGGGTCGGTGTCAGCACCAGAACGCGCGGTGTGCGGCCAGCATGGCGCGGTGCGCCTTCGGGGAAAAGATTGGTCAGCACCGGCAGCGCGAAGCCGCCAGTTTTGCCGGTACCGGTTTGCGCAGCGGCAAGCAGGTCATGGCCTGCGAGTACCAGCGGAATCGCCTGTAGTTGGACCGGCGTCGGGGTGTCGTGGCCCAAAGTGACGAGCGCACGCAATACCGCGGGCGTCAGCCCGAGCGAAGAAAAAGACATGAATTTGCTCCAGAAGAAAAACCCGGAGCGTTCCCAAAACCGCGCTACGAGACAGGGCGCTTGCGCGCCATTGGTCCGGTGATGGATGGCTCTCGAACGTCGATCGCAGGGCGAAGGAGTGATACGAGCACTGGGAATTCGACCACCGGAAGAATTCGAGGCACAGTCTGACCAGTGTCGCAGGCGCTGTAAACCGTTATCGATGACGAGTCTGAATCGCCGTTCATTCAGGTGCATGACATGCTTGGGCATCAACCGACGAGAATGCGTGATGGATAAATCCGTGCCGCCGTTGCTGCTCCTGGGCGCAGGTGTGGTCAGCGCAACTGCGCCGCCGCGACTGGACGGATTCCTCGCGCAGCATGGCGATCGCATTGCGCTGGTCCCGGTCGAAAACGGCGAGTGGATCCATGCACCGGCCGATGTGCTGCCGTTTCATGCCAATGCGCTGAACGCGGACGCGCTACCGGCCCTGCTTGATCGACTGCGTCGGCGTGGCGGCGCCGGAATTCCCTGGCTGCAAAAACCCAAGACGTTCTACGAGGGCGAGCCCAAAGTACCGGAGCATGTGCTCGATCTTGCCGGTGTCGAGGGCGAGTAAGGGCAATGGACTCGCTCTCGCAAATCGTGCTGGGTGCTACCTGCGTTGCCGTGCTTGCACCGGCACTGAATCGGCGCAAGGCGCTGGTCATCGGAGCGGTGCTTGGCACCTTGCCGGATCTCGACGTTTTGCCGCTGCTCGCGGTCAGCGATCCAATCAAGTTCATGACTTGGCATCGCACCGCATCGCATTCGCTGCTCGTGTTGCCCTTGCTCGGATTGCTGCTGTGGGGCGTGGCACAGCGGCGTTGGCGATGGCAGGGCACAGACCGCTGGCGCTGGCTGTGCGGATTCCAACTCGCGTTGATCACGCATCCGTTGCTCGATGCGCATACCGTCTACGGCACGCAGTTGCTCTGGCCGATGGCGACACCGCCGGTGATGTGGTCGACCGTGTTCATCATCGATCCACTGTACACAATGCCCTTGCTGATCGGCTGTATATGCGCATGGCGCTGGCGCGAGCGGGCAAGCGCACAGCGCGCGGTGCTACTCGGGTTAGTGCTGTCGAGTAGTTACCTAGGTTGGGGTTGGATCGCGAAGCATCGCGTCGAAGCAGCATTGCAGCCGATGCTGGTGCGTCTGGGGATGGAGACGGCACCGTTGCTGAGCGTGCCGACGCCGTTCAATTCTCTTGGCTGGCGCGTCGTGGTGATGCAGCGTGATGGCTATTTCGAGGGTTTCGCCAGCGCCTTGTATCCGGATCGGCCGATCACCTTGCGGTTCCATCCACAGGACCCCGAGTTCGCCAAGCGCTTCCTGCGCTTACCGAGCGTGCAGCGCATGAGTTGGTTCACTCAGAACTTCGTCACGATCGAACAGCGCGCGACCAGTGCCGTGCTGACCGATTTGCGCATGGGTATGGCGCCAGATTATTTCTTTTCGTTCGTGATCGCGCGCAATGTTGCCGGCCGCTGGACGACGGTGCATCCGGCCGAGCAGTTGCCCCGGCCGCGCGTCGATGATGTGTCTTTGGCTCGCATCAAGCAGTCGTTCTTGCAGGCGTTCGAATCGCGAAATGTGATTGCGGATGACTCTGCAGCGAACCGAGATGATCAAGCAGTCGGTCGAAGTAGTCGATAGTCAACTGGCGTTGTTCCATCACCGTCTCGGCGCGCACCACGATCTGCCGGAAGGCTTCATTTTCGGGACGGTTCTTCGCATACCAGCCGAGATGTTTGCGCGCGATGCGTATGCCCTGCGGCTCACCGTAGAACGCGTACAGGGTGTCGAGATGGCCGAGCAGGATGTCGCGAACAGCCAGCGGCGAAGGTTCTGGTAGATGCTCTCCGGTGGCGAGGTAGTGTGCGATCTCGCGGAAGATCCAAGGGCGACCTTGAGCCGCGCGACCGATCAACACGGCGTCGCAGCCGGTCTGTTCGAGCACTTGTTTTGCTTTTTCAGGCGAGTCGATGTCGCCATTGGCCGAGACCGGGATCGCGACCGCCTGCTTGATCGCACGGATGGTTTCGTATTCAGCCTCGCCTTGATACAAATCTTCGCGCGTGCGGCCATGCACGGCCAGCGCCGCGATGCCTGCGTCTTCCGCGATCTGCGCGATCGCCACGCCGTTACGGTTAGCGCGATTCCACCCGGTGCGTATTTTCAACGTCACTGGCACCTTCACCGCGTGCGCTACCGCGGTGCAGATGCGGGCCACCAGCGCCTCGTCCTGCAGCAATGCCGAGCCCGACCAAACATTGCAGACCTTCTTCGCCGGACAGCCCATGTTGATATCGATGATCTCGGCGCCATGATCGACGTTGTAGCGTGCCGCATCGGCCAACATCTGCGGATCGTAGCCCGCGATCTGCACCGCGATCGGCGCCGGTTCGTCACTGTGGTCCATGCGCAGCCGCGACTTGCGCGTGTGCCACAGCTTCGGGTCGGCGATCGTCATCTCGGACACTGCCAGCCCGGCGCCCAACTGTTTGCATAACAGCCGAAATGGCTTGTCGGTCACGCCGGCCATGGGCGCGAGAATCAGATTTGGGGTGATTGTGTGCCGGCCGATGCGCATGTTCGCATCATAAGCGTTGCGAATGCCGGGGCCATCACGCTGGCCTGGATTGCGCCGTATTCAGGTGCCGCGACCGAAAATTCAGGTCGTGCTGCGCGCGGCGACCTCAGCGCGCGTCGGCATCGACAGCGCAGCACCGCGGCGTTCGGTCGATGCACCGGCATAGGCGCTGGCGTAACGGATTGCCGCCGCCAGCGATTGCGTTGGATCACGTGCGAGTTCAGCGGCGAGTGCGCCATTGAAGGCATCGCCAGCGCCGGTGGTGTCGATCGCATTCGCCTTGATCGCCGCGATGCGGTAGCTCGCTGTGGCTTCATTGAATGCCGACGGCTCAGTATGCGATACGAAACAGCCCGCCGAGCCCAGCGTGATCACCACGCTACCCTTGTGCAGCTTCCGGCACAGCGCATGCAGTTCGCTACTCGGGCTCGATGCCACATCTTCGGCGTGCACCTTCTCGCCAAGGATATGCAGGCACAGCGAGGCAAATTCGGTCTCGTTCGGCGTGATCAGGTCGGCGACGTCAAGCAGGTCTTCGTCCACTTCAGCGTCCACCGGCGCAGGATTCAGGATCGTGCGCTGGCCGGCACCGCGTGCGATCGACAAGGCGCGAAAAATTGCGCCGCGATCGACTTCGAGCTGGGCCAACGTGACCACAGCGGCGCGAATACGCGCGGCTTCACGATCGATGAACCGGGTCGACAATGCTGCATTCGCGCCAGGCGCGACGACAATGACATTGCGCCCGCGCGCATCGACGAAAATGCCAGCAGAACCGGTGGCGACGTCACCATGCACTTCGTCGATCAGATCGATGCCAAATCCAGTCGCGAGCGCCCGTGCATGCTGGGCGGCGGCATCGTCGCCGAGTGCAACCAGAAACGCGGTGGCGGTTGCGCTGCGTGCGCTGGCCACGGCCTGATTGAAGCCCTTGCCGCCGGGACCGCTGAGGTAGCGCCCACTGCGGGTTGCGCCGGGTGCCGGCAATTCATCACTGACCCAGACGTGATCCTGGTTGTACGAGCCGACCACGATCACTTGATTCATTTCGGCACCCTCAAGTGAACTGCGACAGCACGCCAGCGATGGTCGCGGTCATGAAGGTCGCGATCGATCCGCCGAGCACAGCGCGCAGGCCGAGGCGGGCGAGATCGCTACGCCGTTCCGGAGCGAGACCGCCGATACCGCCGATCTGAATCGCGATCGACGAGAAATTGGCGAAGCCGCACAAGGCGTAGGTGGCGACCAGCGCGCCATGCTCGGACAAGGTCACACCGGCAACTTTGCCATTCACGATATCGGCCAGTTGCAGGTAGGCAACGAACTCGTTGATCACCACCTTCTGTCCGATCAGCGAACCGACTGTGTTGGCATCCTGCCAAGGCACGCCGATCAGCCATGCAATCGGCGACAACACATAGCCGAACAGGTTGGCCAAGTCGGTCGACTTGCCGAGCATCGCCGCGATACCGGTGGCTTCACCAAGCCAGGTCAGCGGTGCATTGATCATTGCAATCAGGGCGATGAAGGCGAGCAGCATCGCGCCGATATTCAAAGCCAATTTGAGGCCGTCGCCGGCGCCAGAGGCGGCGGCATCAATAATGTTGCTGGTGGTCTTTTCGACTTCGATGCGAACGGTACCGCGGGTCAGCGGCTCGCCGACTTCCGGAACGAGAATCTTGGCGATGACCAGCGTCGCCGGCGCGGCCATGATTGATGCCGCCAGCAGGTGCTTGGCATAGAAACCCTGAGTCACCGGATCAGGTCCACCGAGCATCAGCACATACGCGGCAAGCACGCCGCCAGCGATGTGGGCCATGCCGCCGATCATCATCGTCAGCAATTCTGACTCGGTCATCTTCGCGATATATGGACGCACCGTCAGCGGCGCTTCGGTCTGGCCGATGAAGACACTGGCGCAGACTGAAGTGGTTTCGGCGCCGGACACCTTCATGACCTTGGTGATCGCCCAGGTCATCGCGCGCACCACCACCTGCATCACGCCGAGGTGGTAAAGCACGCTCATCAACGCGGCGAAGAAGATGATCGTCGGCAGCACCTGAAAGGCAAAGATGAAGCCGTACTTGGGAATGTCCATCAGCCCGCCGAACACGAAGTTCGATCCGGCCGCGACGAAGCCGAGCACTTGCACGAAGAGGTTGCTCAGCCACTGGAATACGTCCTTGCCGCCGGGTACCAGCAGCACCAAGGTCGCGAATGCGATCTGCAGGGCAACACCGGTGGCGACAAGCGTCCAGTTGACGCGACTCTTGTTGTTCGAGAACAGCCAAGCAATACCGATCAGGCAGGCCAGCCCGAACAGGCCGAACAGAATACTGAAAATCACGATTCACTCCCCAAGCGCAAAGACTGCCGCAGGCTAGCGGGTTGCTGCCAGCAGCCGCAACCTGCAACGCCGCATCAGCGGGAACCGGCGAATTGATCCTGGTCGCAGGCGCGACGGTCGGCGTCGACTTGTTCCCAAGGCGGCAGATGCGCACCAGTTGTTGCCTCGGTGCGTGGCCATTCGCTGCGCAACACCGCCAGCCGCTCGCTCGAATGTGCCTGCTGCTTGGCATCCAGCGCCGCCGGTTCCGCTGCCGGTAGCTCACGTCCACGTCCACGTTGCGCTTCGATTTCTGGCGTGGGCACGTTGCGTTCACCCATTAATGCAGACACTGCCGCTGCCTCGACCGGGTCCGGCGCGATGGCTTGCTGCAGCAGCGTGCCGCGTGGACCACGGGCGTCGGCATACGACTGCTGCAACTGCTGCAGCGCTTCGGCCGAACCTGCCGCTGCAGCCGCACGCATCAAGCGCTCGGCTTCGTCCTTGTAGACCGACAAGCGATCAAGATTATCGAGCGTGGCGCGCAGACGGAATCCATCTCCCTTGGCGTAGTGCACCATCGATGGCACATGTCCGCTGAGTGCCGCTGTGCGCCACCAGTCGACATGTTCTGCTGTCTGCGTTTCGCTCAGTCCCTTGCAGCGATCATCGAGTGCGATCGCGTAGTCGACTTGGCGCTGTGCGTAGTCAAGCATGCGCGACTCCCACTGTTGGCGCTGTGCGTCGGCGCGCGCCTCGGTCGGGCGATTCGCCATCATGCGGGTGGCGCGATCGGCGCCCTGCAACATGAAGTCGCGCTCCGAGCATTGCTGCAACTCGATCGCGAGTCGGCATGCGGCTTTGCCATCTCCTCGGCGGGCGCGATCTTTCAGTGTGTCGTAAATGTCGGCGATCTTGGCATCCAGTGGCGGCAGCGGTAGCGGCGCCGATTCGGGCGCAGCCGATGCCGTCCTGTCACCGCGCGGCGGCGAGGCCTCACGACTCGCAACGCTGTTCGCAGCGGCTACCGCTGTGCGCTCTGTGCCGCCGGTCGCAGCGGTGTCACCGATGCTTGTTCCGATCGCGTCGGGCGGGGTCGGCAGCGCCGTGGCCTGCTGCCGATCGCGGGTCCAGAAACCGATGCCGGCGCCGAACGCCAGCATAACGACGGGGATCAACAGGTCCTTCTTCTTCATCGGGTGTTCCTTCGGCTGTGCTTGAATGCACACTTTCCACGAGGAGATACGATCATGCAATACCGGCGCCTCGGTACGTCCGGCCTGCAGTTGTCAGTGCTGTCGTATGGCGCGTGGGTCACCTTCGGCGACCAGCTCGGGCGCGGTGAGGCACGTGAGTTGATCGCGCAATGTATCGATGCCGGGGTCAATTTTTTCGATAACGCGGAAACCTATGCGAACGGCGAAGCCGAACGCATCATGGGTGATGTGCTGGTCGACCTGCGTGTGCCGCGCGACGCATTTTGCGTGTCGAGTAAAGTGTATTTCGGTGCCGTGAATGATCCGAAGCCGACGCAGCGCGGACTGTCACGCAAACATATCCGCGACGCCTGCGATCAGGCACTGATGCGATTGCGCGTCGACTATCTCGATCTCTATTTCTGCCATCGCGCCGATCCAGAGGTGCCCATTGGCGAAGTCGTGCTGACCATGGACTTGCTGATTCGCCAGGGCAAGGTGCTGTACTGGGGTACCAGCGAATGGCCCGTCGAACAGATCCGCGAGGCGATCGCATTTGCGCATGCGCATGGGCTGGTTGCGCCACAGATGGAGCAACCGCAATACAACCTGTTGCATCGTACGCATTTCGAACATGAACTGATGCCGTTGGCTCGCGAGCACGGTCTCGGCACCACCATCTGGTCGCCGCTCGCCTCCGGTCTGCTGAGCGGCAAGTATGCCGACGGCGTGCCAACGGGTTCGCGTCTGAGCACTCCTGGATATGAATGGCTGCGTAAGCGCTTGTTGTCGCGGCGCGATGAATTGAGTGCCGGTCTCGCGCGTTTCGCCGCACTGGCGCGCGAAGTTGGCACGACGCAATCTGCGTTGGCTCTGGCTTGGTGCCTCGCCAATCCGCAGGTTTCGACCGTGATGTTGGGCGCGACTCAGCGCACCCAACTCGACGAGAACTTCGCCGCTCTGGAGATCGCCAACCGACTCGATACGGCGCTGTTGGCGCGCATCGAATCATGTTTTCCAGTGCTGTGATCGAGGCTGCGCTGGTGGCGCTGGTGGCGCAGGCGGACTCGTTGCGGAATGTGGCGCCGGTGGCGCTGGGGGTGGCGGGATGCGGAAGAACAGTTCATCGCGTTTCGGTGCTTCTACTGCGAGCACGAGCTTCTTATGTTCGCGCAGCACTTCGACATTCAGGATTTGCCCAGGCTCCTTTGAAGTGAGCAGACGCATGCAGCCGGGCACGCTGTCGGCGGGTTGACCGTCGATCATCTGGATGACGTCGCCAGCCTTGATTTGCGCCAGTTTGGCGCCCTCATTTTCCAATACCAGTACACCGCTGCTTGCACCAAAGTACTTGCCGAGTTCGGCATTGATCGTGGTCAGGTTCACGTCAAGTCCACCGCTGGCGATAATGCGCAGACGTTCGCCCATCGGACCGCGCTCGAGCGTCCTCATTGCATGCCTGCCAGGACCGTCTTCGTCGTTCAGAATGATCTGAACATCGCGTTCGACGCGCTCCAACTCATCAATCTTCGCGATCGGCGCTAGATTCGGCAGATCAAGCATGCCGACCCAGTCGCCGGCATCGCGCTGTTCGGCGACCATTTTCGCCTTCGTTGTACGGCCGCCGCGCCGGTAGCTCACGATCACTTCAGTACCGGCATCGAGTCGGCCGATGCTGTCGCGAACAGCTTCTACCGCTGCCTTGTTCTGGCCCATCGACTTGCCGTTCACGGCGACGATCAGGTCGTCCGTCTGCAGTCCCGCCTTCGCGGCTGGCCCACCTGGGGTCACTGCGACAATTCGCGCGCCCTTGTCGTCGGCTGCGAGTACTACCCCGATCAGCGCGCGATGCGGTGCGCCGGCAAACTCGAAGGCGAACGCGCGCGGGCCATGATCGCCGATGCGCATGGACAGGTCGGCGATGCGTTTGGTGAGTTCGCGCAATTCGCCACGCGCTGCATCGAGTTCCTTACGCGCCGTGGCCTGTTCAGTGTCGCTGAGGTCGGTTGCAAAAGCATTGCCGAGCGCGAGCATCAATGCAGCGGCGACTAGGGTTGGTTTCAGTGTCATCGGATTCTCCTTGCGGGTAGGGTCAATCGACTCGGTAGTTCGCGCCCTGCAGGTGCGCGCCACCGTTGTCGGAAAGGCTGTCATAGCGATTGCCAGCACGGGTCGAAGCGAGACGGCTCATCAGGTCGACACGGCGCGACCACAGTGCTTGCGCCTCGTCGTCGCGGTCGACGGCATTAAGTTGCAGATCGGTGAGACCGATCAGGTCTTCAATTTCGGCACAGGCCATCGCTGCGCCAGCGTCGATTGGCACGCTGCGCGCGTCCAGTGTCGCCAGTAGTCCATCCAGTTGCTGTGATTGCGCGATCAGCGCCAGCGTGTTGGTTGATGGCGCGGCGGTGACTACATCGGTGTGCGGGAGGCTGCGCGGATGCAATAGACGCGCGCCGAGGATGGCTGCGACCAAGGTTGCCGCGACTGCGATCCAAGCGCCACCGACGCGCCGAGGTGTCGCCGCCGCCGGCGCCGAAGGCATCGTGAGTTCGCGTTCGAGTTCCGCAAAATGGCTGCGATTCGGTGCACACAAGGGCAGCGACCGCAAAGCTGCAGCCAATTCGTGCGCATCGTCATCCGCATTCATCAGCATGTATTCGTCACGCATATGCCACCTGTACGAGCGGTGCCGCGTAGAGTGCACGCAGTTTCTGTGTGCCACGCGCCAGCTGTGATTTTGAGAAACTCACCGACTTGCCGAAACTCACGGCAATCTCCTCGTGCGAATAACCTTCGACGTGATAGAGCCAAACGACACTGCGTGTGACCGGCGGCAACCGACTTAGGGCGCGTTCGAGATCGCGCTGATGTTCCGGTGATGGCGTGCTGCAATCCACCGATTCGGGCATTTCATCGACGGTTTCGACAATGCCACGGCGACGCAGGCGCATCAGTGCTTCGTTGATCGCGATCTGACGCAGCCAACCCCAGAACGGTGCATCACCGCGAAATTGTCCGAGTTTGCGAAATAGTTGCAGCATGGCGTCGTGCAGGATTTCCTGCGCCTCGTCGGCGTCACCGAGCATGCGCAGTGCCAGCGTGTACACCGGGCGCTCGAACAAGCGGTAGATGTGTTCGAAGGCGCGCATCTCGCCATGTGCAGCGCGTTCGATCAGGCTGCTGGGAACATCGATGGCGAAATGACTGGTCACGAAACCTAGGATGCGCGTCGGCCCGATTTGGTCGCAAGTGACATGAGTGCTCGCCAAAAATGAAAACGCCGCGGAGGTCCGCGGCGTTTTCTGATGGTGCGTTCTGCGGTTTACAGATCGGTCGCGAGCGTGACCGAGAAGTAAAGACGCGGATCAGCAAGTTCGCCGTAGAAGTTGGTCGCGGTGTTGTCGGTGTCAGCCCAAGTCAGGCTGGTGCTCACCGGCCCGAACTCCTTGGACACGCCGATCGAGTAGTGCATGTAGTTCAGATCTTCGACGCCGATGACGTTGTCATTGCTATCGAACACTTCGTAGCCGCCGCTGCCGATCGAGTTATGACCAACTTCGCCGTTCAGGCTGAGGTCCCACCATGGCAGGCCGTAGCTACCGGAGAGACCAACATAGAGACCGTCGTCGCCGAAATTGTAGATGTCGTTCGAGTAGCCGATCGTCGCGGTGATCATCTCGTCGTAGCTGACGGAGCCGATCAGCTCGTTGTAATCGTAGTTCACCCCGGCATTGGCGCCTGGGTAAAAGTAATGCAAAAACTGAACATCGCCGACCCATTTGTCGGCCAGTTCCGTTGAATAGCCGACGTAAGCGTCGAGTTCGAGATTGGCGCCGTCCTCGTCGAGATAGGAAGCGTCATCCGCAACGAAGTCGACGCTCGATCCCCAAAGGCCGCCGTAAAACCCGGACTCGTGCTCGAACGAAAGCTCGCCCTGCAATGCCCAGTCTTCCTGCGACTGCGAGACACCGCGGAATACGTAGTCGCTGGTCAGCGTGGCGGAAGCGGAGAAAGTGAATGGTCCGGTGGATTCGCTTTCCTCGTCTTGCGCCGAAGCGGCAAACGGCAGGGCAGCGAGCAGCGCCAGGACGAACAGTGATTTCTTGTACATGTCGAACCTCCAGTAATTGGGGCAATGGCTGGACACCGCATGACGAATCCCGCAGGGTCTCTGGTCAAGTGTAATCCGGAATCGGCTTGATATTTCACTCGGAATGCCCCGGCTTGGCGCACAGGAGCGCGATGTTATGATCTTGCCCATCCCGTCCTGTCACCCCGATGAGCTCAACGCCTGCCTTCAACATTCCCGGTTACGAGCTGATCCGCGAACTCGGGGTGGGCGGCATGGCGACGGTGCACCTGGCCATCCAGAGTTCGCTCGACCGCAAGGTCGCGATCAAGGTGATGCGCCGGAACATCGATGATGCCGACAAGTTCGAGCGCCGTTTCCTCGTCGAGGGGCGCACGCTGGCGAAACTGCCACACCGAAACATTGTTGCGGTCTACGACATCGTCAAGAGTGATGCCGCAACCTACATTTCGATGGAATATCTCGAAGGCGGCACGCTGCACGAGAAAATGCGTGACGGTTTATCGCTGGCAGAAGCGGTCGCGATTGTTGTGCAGATCGCCGGGGCGCTGCAGTTCGCGCACGACCACAGCATCGTCCATCGTGATCTGAAGCCCGCGAACATCATGTTCCGCGATGAGTTGACGCCGGTACTCACCGACTTCGGCATTGCGCGCCAGCAAGACGCGTCGCAGACACGGTTGACCCAGACCGGCATGCTGGTCGGAACACCGACTTACATGAGCCCGGAGCAGATCAACGCGCTGGAAGTGGATGGTCGTTCCGACCTGTACAGCTTGGGCGTGATGTTCTACGAGTTGCTGACCGGTCACCCGCCGTTTCAAGGTGAGACGCCGATCGCAGTGCTGATGGCGCATCTGACCAATCCACCACCGCCGTTGCCGCAGCAATTTGCCGAGTTCCAGCCGATTCTCGATCGCATGCTGGCCAAGGGTCGTGACGATCGTTACGGCAACCTCAAGGAATTCACCAAGGCGCTGAAGGCGATCGTCGTCAATAACGATCGCCTCTGGGAGCGCTTGCAGGCTGATCCGAACCAGAGTTCGTCCGAACAGTTACGGGCGTTGGGTTTCTCGGTCAGTTCCTCGACTGCGCTTGAACCGGTGCAACATGGTGCACCATCGAAGCGCCAGTTGCCTTACCCGCAGCATTCGGTTGCGGCGACGCAGGTGGCGCGGCCAAATGTCGATTCTGCTGCGGCCACACAGATTTCCAGTCCTGTTTTGCCGTCGGCGCGGGTCAGTGGGTCGCACAGTGGTCGCGGCCTGTGGATCGGCATCGTTTCGGTGGTGATGCTGATCGTGGCTTTGGCAGGATGGTGGGCACTGCGGCCGCATGAAGACATCGATCCGCGCATTCGTGGCGAAATTGATGCGCGCTTGGTCGTGATCGACCGCTATATCGGCGACCAAAAACTTACACCACCGCCGATCGGCGACAACGCGCTTGATCTGCTTCAGGCAGTGCAACAACGGGCGCCGAATTACTCCGGAACCACGCAGCGCACGTTGGCCTTGGTGACGGCACTGAAGACTGAAGCGCAGCGCCGCAAGGATCGTGGCGAATACATCGATGCTGAGGCTGCTCTGGGGTTCGCGAGTTCGCTGGCACCCGACGATGCCGCGATCACGACGCTGCGCGCGGGTATTGCCGATGCGCGCACGCGTAGCGAGCAGGCGGCCAAAGTGAAGGAATTGCTGGCGAAGGCGGATGAAGCGAGTGCCGCAGGTCGTGATCTTGGCGCCGACAGTGCCTACGCGTTGTTGCGTCAGGCGGCGCAACTTGCCCCGGCTGATCCGGTGCTGGGCGCCGCCCAACAAAAATTGCTGACGCGCCTGCTGGCGTCCAGCCGTGCAGCGCTGCTGGCCGGCGATATCAGTACAGCGCAATCGCGACTCGATGCGTTGGCCGCGGCGCTCGGCAACGATCCGGAATGGCGCAAATTGCGTGACGAGATTGCCGCTGCGCGTAATCTGGCCGATCGCGCGGCGCGCGTTGCCGCGATTCAGGCGCAGTTCGACACCCAGTTGCGCGCCCGTCGTTATGCGGAACCCGCTGGTGACAATGCGCTGGAATCACTGAGTGCCCTGCGTCTGCTCGATACGTCCGCCGCCAACGCGCTTGGCGCAACGCTGGCAAATGCGTTGCTGGCGGATGCGCGTGCGTTGCTTGGTCGCGGCGATGCACCGGCGGCCTTGACCACCGTCGAACTCGCCTTGCGCGTGCAACCCGATGCTGCTGCGGTGGCGTTCAAAACGGAAGTTGAGGGCAAACTTAGCGCCGACCAGCGTCGTGTTGCCGGAATGCTCGGACAGGTTCAGCAGGCACTCGCGGAGCATCGCTACTTCGCGCCAGCGGGTCAGAATGCGACGGAACTGTTGGATCAATTGCTGCGACTCGATCCGAGCCATGGCGAAGCACTGCGTCTACGCGATGGATTGATGACTGGCGCGCTCGACGCGGCACGGGCGCTGGCGCAAGCAGATCGCATCGACGACGCGTTGGCATTGGCGAATCAGGTGCGTCAGCGCTATCCGACCGATCGCAACGCCCCAGCCCTGGTCGAACAGTTGTTGCGTCAGCAGTCGGCCGCTACTGCGGCGACACAGCGCGCGACCGTGCTGGACCGTGTGCTCGCTGCGGCAGCACAGCGCCCGCTGGATGCAAAGTCGTTCAAGACGAGCTTGATCGACGTCGCCGCATTACTCAAGAACAACCCTGCTGATATCGATGCCGCGACCGCGCGCCAGCGCCTGCTTGATGCATTGCGCGAGTCTGCCGATAGCGCGACCGCGTTGTCTGACCTCGGCGGAGTTGATGCGATGTTGGACGACTATCGCCGCAGCTTTGGTGAGGATTTGCCGGTGGCGGCGACCGTCGCAGCAGCGCGCACGCGGCTGGAACAAGAAGAGCGTGTGCGGCTGGCGGCCACTGCCGGTGATTTAGTCTTGCTGGCACTGCCGTGGGGTGAAGTCGAGTCGGTGACAGACCTGCAGCGCAAATCGACGGTGCCGTTGCCGGTTGATCGTGTCACACCCTTGCGATTGCATCTTCCGGCGGGCGTCTATCGGGTCAGTTTCAAGCATCCAAGTGGTGCCCGCAGCAGTACGCAGGCGACCGTCAAGGCAAAGACCGAAACGGTTAGTTCCGCGGCTTTTGCGGCTCTCGATGCCAAGGAGTACCTGCGCCGTGCCGGTCTCTGAACGACTTCTAGCGTTTCTGATTGGCGTCGTACTTTGGCTGCCATCGGTGGCCTATGCTGACTACCGCGCCTATGCGCGTGGACAGGAGGCAGCGGCGGACGGCAAATGGTCGGAAGTCGAGACGGCGATGCAGGAGTCGCTGTCTGGCAATCCGTCGCCCAAGGTCCGCGTCAAGCTCTACGGGCAACGATTCGCGCCGTACGTGCCGCAGTATTACCTTGGGCTTGCGGCGTATCGACAGAACGATTGTGCGGGTGCCTTGCGCTGGTTTGGTGACGGGGCCGCTGCATCGGTTATCGCACAAGTACCCGAGTTCAAAGGTATTGCTGATTCGGCGCGCGTTGATTGCACGGCAAAGCTCGCCGCGAACAAGCCGGCCGTTGAAAAACCGCCGGTGACACAGAATACGCCGCCGCCGACAAAGCCATCCGTTCCAGTGCTGGCGAGTAACAAACCGACAACAACCCCGGTCGCTCCGGGTCAAACGACGCCGGCGGCCGCCAGCGTTCCAGCGGCACTGAAGAGTGCATTGCAGAACTGGCTGGCCGGGCGGTATCGCGCAGTGTTTGCTGGGCCGACTGCCGGATTGCAGGGCAAGGCCTTGGCGCACCTGCATCTACTGCGGGCAGCCGCCTATTTTGCGCAGTCGGAAATCGAATCAGCGAATGCCGCGTCGCTGCGCACGAGCGCCGAACAGGAGGTACGGAATGCACGCCGGGCGCTGCCGACGATCGCGCCGGATACTGGGTTCCATTCGCCGCGGTTTCGCAGCTTCTTCGCCAGCGTGCGTTGAAACAGCAACGCCGCGCAGAGCGCGGCGTTGCTGTTCAGTCGCGAAAACGTCGGATCAGAAACGGACGACGCCAGACATCGAGATGGTTTGGTTACGGTCCGATGCATCAAATGCGGCATCGATCTGAACCTTCTCGAACGCCCAGCCAAAACCGATCGAGGTATGCAGCTCATTGCCATTGCCGGTCGAGAACAGCACGGCATTGGCGACGGCGTCACCTGAATCCAGCGATGGCGTGCCCTGGAAGCGGACGGTGTGTTCGGGATCCTGCCACAGGCCGGCACGCAACGAGAACGGCACCTTGGCTTCGGTAAAGGTGTATTCCATGCCGAGACGGACTTCGACACCGTCGTCGATCTGAAGTGGATCAAGTGCGCTGCGCGACAACGCATCGGAGTCGTCGATACGGAAGTTCGATTGCATGTTGTTGGTCAGATCCGAATACATCACGTGCGATACATCGAGTGCCACCGTCCAAGCTTCGGTCGGACGGTAGACGACGCCGATGCCGAACAGGTCCGGAGTGTCGAAGTAGGCCGACTTGTCGATACGAGTGAAATTCTGGCTGCCGGGAATGATGCTGGCCGTGTATTTGAACTCCGGCGCATGGCGATAGACCAGTCCCGTCTGCCATTGGTCGTTGATGCGGTACTGGCCACCGAGGCTGAAACCAAACGCGCCGTCATTTCCGTACTGCTGCGTTGAAAACCGCGTAACAGTGTCGCCGAGCATGGTGAAGCGACGCGTATTGGAGTCGAGGTCCAGGTTGAAATTGTTCAGGCTGATACCGAGTGAAAGTTTGTCAGTCGCTTTGAATGCGCCGGACAGACCAAAATTCGAGATGCGCACATCGATGGCGGCCGTGAACGGGAAAATATCGCCGGCACCGTTTGCCAGTCCCGAATCGACGCCGGTCGACGTGAACCCGGTCTCATAATTGAGGAACTCGTGGCGATAAACAGCAACCGCCCAGTTTTCATGTGGCCAGACGAACGAGATGAACGATGGCGCATGCGTCTGGCTGCGCGCTTCGTCATAACTCAGGCCATTGATATTGAACGGGTCCGGCGTGTAGCTGCCGGTGCGCACGTATTCCGTACTGAAGTCATTGATACGTTGTTCGAACGACACTTCCTTGGAAGCGAGTTGGGTCAGTCCGGCTGGATTTGAAAATGCGGCGGTCGCATCGTCAGCCAGTCCGATGAAGGCACCGCCCATCGCCAGCGAGCGTGCGCCAGGTGCGGAGAAGTTGAACTGGAGGGAGGCATTGCCTTCCTCGTCGGTAATTGCGAATGCGCTGGACGCGGCGGCGAGCAGCGCGGCGCCAATGGCCAGCGGAAGCAGCTTTTTCATTATGAGTTCTCCTCTCAGCGTTGAATGGATCGTCGTTCGGGGCGAGCGGCGCGATCATAACGCTTTCCCAACACTGCGCGGGCGTCGGCGCTTGCCTATACTTGGCCTCTGTCACCCGGAGAATGTCATGGAACCGATCGTGCTGTTTCTGCTCGCCTTCATCATCTTCACCCTGTGGAAAGGCGTGATCATGGTGCCGCAAGGCTTTGAATACACGGTCGAGCGCTTCCGCAAGTACACGCATACGCAAACGCCCGGCATTGGCATCATCTTCCCGTATGTGTTCAATGTCGGTCGCAAGATCAACATGATGGAACAGGTACTCGACGTCCCGTCGCAGGAAGTCATCACCAAGGACAACGCGGTGGTTAAGGTCGACGGCGTCGTCTTCTATCAGGTGCTTGATGCCGCAAAAGCCGCATATGAAGTATCCAATCTGGAGCAGGCCATCATCGCGTTGGTGATGACCAATATCCGAACGGCAATCGGTTCGATGGATCTGGACGAATCGCTATCCAAGCGTGACGAAATCAACAACAAGTTGCTGCACGTCGTCGACGAAGCGACGCACCCGTGGGGACTGAAGGTCAACCGCATCGAGCTCAAAGACATCCAGCCGCCGCGTGACTTGGTCGATTCGATGGCCCGCCAGATGAAGGCCGAGCGCGAGAAGCGTGCGCAAATTCTGGAAGCCGAAGGTTCGCGTCAGTCGGCAATTCTGCGCGCTGAGGGTGAAAAGCAGTCGGCGGTTCTGGAAGCCGAGGGTCGTCGTGAAGCAGCGTTCAAGGACGCCGAAGCACGCGAGCGTCTGGCCGAAGCGGAAGCGAAGGCGACGATGATGGTCTCGCAGGCAATCGAGCGCGGCGACGTACAAGCAATCAACTACTTTATCGCGCAGAAATACGTCGAGGCTTTGAAGGCGCTGGCAACATCGCCCAACCAGAAGGTGTTGATGATGCCGTTGGATACCACCGGACTGCTTGGCTCGATTGCCGGTATCGCCGAATTGTCGAAGACTGCATTGGAAAAGAGCGCTGGCGTCGTCAAGCCGCCAAAGATGCCGGGAGCCTGAAATGGGACAGCTCGTTTATACGTGGTGGGCGATCGCACTGGCTTTGCTGGCGATCGAAACCATCATTCCGGGAGCCAGTATTCTCTGGTTCGGCATTTCCGCGTTTGTCGTTGGAATCGTCGTGTACTTCGTGCCGAACCTGCCGCTGCTCGGGCAGGTCGCGGTGTTCGGGGTCTTTTCGATTGCTTCCGTCGCGGTGTACTGGAAGTGGTTTCGCACGCATGAGGTGCCGAGCGACCAGCCGCTGCTGAATCGCAAGGCCGACCAGATCATCGGGCGCGAGTTCGTGCTTGATGCGCCGATCACGCTAGGGCGCGGCAAGCTCAAGATCGGCGATGCGCTGTGGGCCATCGAAGGTCCGGATCTTGCCGCCGGAACACGCATACGCGTGTGTCGAACCGATGGCCTGAATCTTCAGGTCGAGAAAATCGAAGCCTGAGTCGTTATGCTCCGCGCCCTCGACTGCGGGCGCGGAGTGCTTATGCTGAACCAGACCATCCTCAATGCCACGCATCGCGCCCACGGCGCGCGCATGGTCGATTTCGGCGGCTGGGACATGCCGCTGAACTACGGATCGCAGATCGACGAACACCACATCGTGCGTCGCGATGCCGGCATGTTCGATGTCTCGCACATGACCATCGTCGATGTGCATGGACCGCATGTTCGCGAGTTCCTGCGTCATCTGCTCGCGAACAATATTGACAAGCTCAAGACGTCGGGCAAGGCGCTGTATAGCTGCATGCTCAACGAGCAGGGCGGTGTGATCGACGATCTGATCGTCTATTTCATCGACGAGTCCTTCTTCCGCGTCGTCGTCAATGCGTCGACGCGCGACAAAGATCTCGACTGGATGGCGCGCCATGGCAGCGGCTTCGGCGTCACGCTGACGGAACGCCGTGATTACGCGATGATCGCAGTGCAGGGTCCGACCGCACGGACGCGCGTGCATGGCTTGCTGTCCGCCGACGGCGTTGCACGCGCGGAAAAGCTCAGCAAATTCGTCGCCGCTGAAATTGACGACATGTTCGTTGCTCGTACCGGTTATACCGGCGAGGACGGTTACGAAATCATGGTGCCGGAAGCCGCAGTCGTGGCGTTCTGGAACAAACTGGTTGCGGCGGGGGTCAAGCCCGCAGGCCTCGGTGCACGAGACACCTTGCGCCTCGAGGCCGGCATGAATCTATACGGCCAGGACATGGACGAGAGCGTGTCACCGTGGGAAGCCGCATTGGCGTGGACGATCGCGCTCGAACCGTCGGAGCGTGACTTCATCGGCCGCGCCGCGCTGGTTGCGCAGAAGGCGAACGGCGTCGCGCGCGAAATGATTGGCCTCGTGCTCGATGACAAGGGTGTGTTGCGCCACGGCTAGCGCGTGATTACCGATCATGGCGATGGCGAGATCCTGAGCGGCTCGTTCTCACCGACGCTCGGCAAATCGATCGCACTGGCGCGTGTACCGGTCGGTGCGACTGCGGCTTCGCTCGCCGTCGATATTCGCGGCAAGGCGTTGCCAGTGCGTGTGGTCAAGTTTCCATTTGTGCGGGATGGCCAGGCTTGCGCCGGCATCTGAATTCGATCGTTGTCGTCACCCGGTACAATCCGCCATCACCGACCAAGAGGACTGAGCCATGAACGAAATTCCAGGCGACCTGAAATTCCTGAAGAGTCACGAATGGGCTCGCATCGAAGACAACGGGCACATCACTGTTGGCATTTCCAATCACGCGCAGGCTGCGCTCGGTGATCTCGTCTATGTTGAGTTGCCGGGTGTCGGCGATGATCTGCAAGCAGGAAATGGCGCTGCCGTTGTCGAGTCGGTGAAGGCCGCTTCGGACATCTACAGCCCGGTGTCGGGGCAGGTTGTCGCCGTCAACGAGAAACTGGTTGATGCGCCGGAAACCATCAATGGCGACGCCTACGGTGACGGATGGTTGTTCGTGGTGAAGCCGTCGGACAGCAGTGAACTTGACGCGCTGCTGAGTCCCGACGACTACGCGGAAATGATCGAGAACGAAGAACACTGAAATTCTTCGCATCATCAAGTTCGAACTGAACCGGTTGCGAGAGCAGCCGGTTTTTTCTTGTCTGCAGTTTGGGTAAACGCGCATCGGACGACTGCAATGAGATCGCGAATGCTCGCATGTGTTCGATCACGACATCGGTCCGATGCGTGTCGATGATGCAGATGAAAATTTCTGCGCTCACAAAACGTGTTGACAGTCAACGCGTGTGCGATTAGTTTTGCCGCAGCGTGACAAGCATGCTTCGGAAATGAGTGGCAACAGAGACATCGAAACATCGACTGATTCAACTTCCTCGCAGATGTCGCGATCGGTTCTCCACCTCTCAAGCATGCACTCCAATTTCCGCGACCACGACGCAAAATATCTGATGCTCCCGACGACGCGTCGAGTCGTTCTCTCCAGCCGTGTGCGTGCGTTAGCAGTCCACGCACGCGGCGTTTGATCAGTTTCACCGGGCGATCACTGCAAAAACCAAGAGGAGCACTACAATGAAAGCAGCAACTACCAAGAAGAAAGCTGGCACGGTGAAAGCCGCGGCCAAACCTGCAGCGAAGAAAGCGCCGGCCAAGAAAGCCGCTGCTAAGAAGGCTCCGGCCAAGAAGGCTGCAGCCAAGAAGGCTCCGGCCAAGAAGGTTGCAGCGAAGAAGGCTCCGGCTAAGAAAGCGCCAGCCAAGAAAGCTGCAGCAAAGAAGGCGCCGGCCAAGAAAGCCGCTGCCAAAAAAACCGCTAAGAAATAAGTAATAAAGCAACAAGCTTTTCAGGGTCAGACCATCGCACGGCCGCCCGGCGTGCGATGGTCACTTTGGAATCAAGCGAGTCCGGAGACGCAATGTTTCCGATGATGCGTTCCAGTCCGCAGCGTCCAGACACCATCCTTTGCATTGGAAATCCATCTACCGATGCCGCTTCAAATATGCCTTTCGTGGAAACTGCAGCGTCCACCACGTAAGGAATTTGCCGATTTACCTTGCAGTTGCGTGAACGTCCGCCAGAATTGCGGTACAAATCACGGTGTGACGATCGTCATGGCTGTTGTTGCCGACCCCGCGCCTGGCCCGACCACGAATCAAAGAGGATGCGAAATGTCGTTTGAGATCCACTCCGCCCCAGTTCGAAGCCACTTCCGCGTGGCGACGTTGTCGATCGCTTGCATCCTTGCAGTTGCAGCTTGTGGCAAGAAGGAAGAGACCGCTGCACCGGTAGCAGGTACCCAGCCCGCAGCGGGTGCATCGCCGCAGGTGGTTGCGCCGGCAGCTCCGGAAGTGACGGTTGCCGATCTGATCGCTGCAGCGAAGCGCGCAGAGAGCGAAGAGCGACTGGTGTCGCCCGCCGCTGACAACGCCATCGAGTACTACTTGCAGGTGCTGACCAAGGAAGCCAACAACGTCAGCGCGACCCAGGCGCTGGTCGATCTGTTTCCACTGGCAGTAGGTAATGCTGAGCGCGAGATCTCGAACCGCAATCTTGACGAGGCGACGCGCATCGTGGCTTTGTTGGACCAAGCCAGCCCGGGTTCGTATACGGTGTCGACGCTGAAGTCGAAGCTCAGTGCCGCACGTACTCAGGTGCAGCGCGAAGACGAACGTCGTGTTGCACAGGAAACAGCTGCCCAGCAGCGCGAGCAAGCCGCCGCACAGGCTGCTGCCACGCCAGCGCCGGTGGCACCGGTGCAGCCGGCGCGCACAGTTCAGGCTGAACCGCGTCCAGTTGAGACGACGCCGGTGCAGACCGAGCCAGTCACGCCGCCACCGCCAGCGCAACCGGCACGAGAGACGCGTGAGCCGGTACTGGTCCGGCAAGTTCGTCCGACCTATCCCGCTGCTGCGGCACGCCGCAAGCAGGAAGGGTGGGTGGAAGTGTCGTTTACCGTCGGTACGAACGGATCGGTATCCAACGTCGACGTTGTGCGTGCACAACCGCGTGGTGTATTCGACCGTGATGCGACGCGTGCCGTAGCGCAGTGGCAGTTTGAACCGGCGATGGACAACGGTAAGGCGGTGTCGCGTGAGCTCACGCGCCGCATCGAATTTGCGCTCAAGGCGCAGTAGCCATACGACCAGTTGGTTGTGCGAAGACGGCGCCATTAGGCGCCGTCTTCATTTCAGCGTTGTGCGAACAGATCCGGAAGTTGGCGCATGAGCGGATCATCGCTACGAATCGCTTCATCGATCCGCATCAGCAGTTGCCGCGCGTTGCCACTGCTGACGGTATCCGCCAGCCAACCACAGCGATCGATGGCGAGCGATAGCGCGATGGTTCCTGAGTGTGCAGTCGTCGCCGTCGTATCCAGCAATTGGGCCGACTCAATCCATGCTTGGCGCGAGCGCAAGCGATAGCGGCGCATGAACGGGAACGGGATTTGTAGTTCAAGAATGGCGCGTTCGGCCAGCGTCTTGTGCATCCGCTGGCGCCAGCGCGGAGATGCCGCGCGTAACTGCCGCAGCGTCAGCGTCAATGTCGTCGAATGCAGCCGCGATAGCAGCGTGGCCGCTTCAGTCAGCAGCGGATGAGCGAGTGGCATCGTGTCGCGCTGCTCGACGTGCCCGACGGTGATCGCGAAGCGGCCGCTGCGAATGAGATCGACGAGCATCAGCCCGGCAATAGCGACATGCAGGACGTCACGATCCGGCACCACACGTTCGCGTCCGTCATGCGGATCGAAACTGAACAGGCATAGACGTTCGGCGAGGATCATGGCGGCGTCAGCGGTTGCGACGGACTTTTGCGGCGGCTCGCGGCACTACTCGATCGAGTTGCAGCCAGTCGCGTTCGGGCAGTTCCAGTTCGCGGTCGATGATCGTCGGCAGCAGGCCTGCGGGAATCGCCGATTCGCTATTCCAGAGCAGTGCCACACCGAAATCCTGGTCCGGCAACATCGCCAACGCAGCGCGATAACCCTGCACCGCACCGGCATGAAAAATCATTCGGTGTCCGTCGTAGTCGAACAGGCGCCAGCCGAGCGCATAGGATGCAGTGCGGACGCGTTCGCGTCGCCACGGCGAACCCAGCACTTCTCCGGGCGTCGGAATCTGCGGCGCATGCAGGATGTTCAGAAGCTCCGCGTCGAACACGTCCGGTGCGTGGCCGAGGTGGGCCAGCATCCATTGACCGAGGTCGCGCGCACTCGCATTGACGCCAGCGGCGGGTGGAATACGGTAGTAGGTGAGCTTCGGATAGACCGACTGCCAGCGACCAGAGCGCTTGACGTGCGGATGCGCCCAGTCGCCGCTGGACTCGAGTGCATCACGGCCGTAGGTGGCAGTTTCCATCATCAGTGGATGGAAGATGCGCTTCTCGACCTGATGGGTGAAGAAATCGCCAGTAACTGCAAAGGTGACATCTCCAATCAAGCTGAAGGCGACGTTTTGATAGCTGTAACAACTTCCGACGGAACAGACTGGCGTCACTTGATCAAGTTGTTCGAGCAACAACGGATACGGTGAGTCGGCTTCAAGCGCACGGTCGAGCGCATTGTGCGGCAGGCCGATGCGATGACTGAGCAAATCGTCGATACGCAGCTTGCCTGCGCCTTCGATGTCTTTAAGCACCAGCGCCGGTACCAAGTCCTGTACGCGATCGCCCCACTGCATTGCGCGCTCGTTGACCAACAGGCCGGCCAGCGATGCCGCGAACGACTTTGACAGCGACGCCACACGGAACACGGTGTCGGGTCCGATCGCGACGCGCTTGCCGTTCTCGGCAACGCCAATACCGCGCACGCTGACGATCGCGCCGTCCTTGACCACGACCGCCGCAAGCGCTGGCGTCTGGCCAGTGCGCAGCACAGCATCGGTGAGTTTTTCGAATTCGGCGACGATATTCGCTGTGCGAGTCTGTTCCAGAACGCTGTCGGCCGCGGCGCAGACATTCGCCATTAATGCGAGCACGCTGCCAACCGCAACCGCAATATTTCCTGCAAAGTTTCGTAAAACGGCCATGTTATGCTCGTTGGGACGCCGCGATTCTATCAAGCAGAAATGCTGAACGCGGCCCATTTCACTTATGCGGAGGGCAGTGCGATGACGGGTTTGGTGATTCTGTTGGTGGTCGTCGCAGTCTTCGGGTTCTGGTTGGTCGGAATTTACAACGGCCTGATTCGCTCACGCCGCAGCTACGAGAATGCGTTCGCGCAGATCGACGTACAACTGACTCGGCGTTACGACCTGATCCCGAATTTGGTCGAGACCGCCAAGGCCTACATGAAGCACGAGAGTCAAACGCTCGAAGCTGTGGTCGCCGCACGCAACGCCGCGATGAATGGACTGAAGGCCGCACAAGCGCGCCCAGGCGATGCTGCAGCGATGCAGACGCTGGCTGCATCGGAAGGTCAACTGACAGGTGCGCTCGGTCGACTGATGGCGGTCGCCGAGGCTTACCCAGACCTCAAGGCGAATCAGAACATGATGCAGGTCAGCGAAGAACTGACCTCGACAGAAAACAAGGTCGCGTTCGCCCGCCAAGCGTTCAATGATTCGGTGATGGGTTACAACGTCGCGCGCGATGTGTTCCCGAACAACATTATCGCCGGCATGTTCAACTTCAAGGAAGCCGCGTTGCTGCAGATTGAGGATGCGGTGAAGCGCGAAGCGGTGAAGGTGAAGTTCGACTGAGTGCCGTCGCGCCGCGAGTCGTGGCGCGCGTCCTGGTCTGCCGATGAACTTCTTCGAGGCTCAACAACAGGCGCGTCAGCAGTCGAAGCGGCTGGTATTGCTGTTCGTGCTCGCAGTGATCGCCATAATCATGGCGATCGACTTGGTCGTCGTCGCGGCGTTGCTGGCGAATTCGGATGACGCTGCAGCCGGCTTGACGGTCGGCCAGACCCTTGCCCAGCACACTGGCACGGTGTTGCTCGTCAGCCTGATTGTTGGCAGCGTGATTGCGCTGGCTTCGCTGTTCAAAATCGGCACGCTGCGTTCCGGCGGTGCAGCGGTGGCCCAATCAATGGGCGGCACTCTGATTTCCGCGGAAACAACCAATCCTCATCATCGTCGACTGCGCAACGTCGTTGAGGAAATCGCGATTGCATCCGGTGTCCCGGTGCCCGAGATCTACGTGCTTGAACGAGAGTCCGGCATCAATGCATTTGCTGCGGGTTTCACACCGGCCGATGCCGCCATCGCGGTCACTCGCGGCGCGCTTGAGAAGCTAAAGCGCGACGAACTTCAGGGTGTCATTGCGCACGAATTTAGTCATGTGCTGAACGGTGACATGCGCCTGAATATCCGACTGATGGGTCTGCTGTTCGGCATTCTCGTCATCGGCATCATCGGGCGAAAAATTCTTGAAGGTATGCGTCATGCACGGGACAGCAAGGGTACGGCACCGATTTTCCTGATTGCGCTCGCGGTGATGATTGTCGGCTATGTCGGCGTGTTTTTCGGGCGCTGGATCAAGGCTGGTGTATCGCGTTCGCGCGAATACCTGGCGGATGCCTCGGCGGTGCAGTTCACTCGCCAGTCGGTCGGGCTGGCAGGTGCCTTGAAGAAAGTCGGAGGCTTGCCGGAAGGATCGAAGATCGAGAATGTCGCAGTCGAAGAAGTCAGCCACATGCTGTTTGGATCAGGCATGAATTTTTCATCGATGTTCGCAACCCATCCGCCGCTTCTGGAACGGATTCGGCGCTTGGATAAAAGTTTCCGAGCAGACCAGTTTGCGGTGATCGCGAAGCAGTGGTCGCAGCCCGTTGACGTGTTGGCGCTGGATGCCGCACTCGGGCTCGACCAAGGGCTCGACCAACACCTCGGCCTCGAGGCTCAAGCCACGTCGTCGATGACGACGAAACCGCCGCCATTACCGGATGTGCGCCGCGATATAGAGGTCCAGCCACGCGCGGTGTCGAGCCATGTTGGCGCACCCAAACAGGGCGACTTCGCGACCGCCGACACCATCCAAAATCACATTCCGCCGCTGCTACTTGCGGCCGCGCGTTCGCAGCGTTCTGCCGATCGCGTGATCTACGCACTTCTGCTCGATGCCGATACAGATATCCGAACGCAGCAGTTGGCGATGGTGGTTGCGCATTGTGGTGGCGAAGCGCAAGCAGAGACGCTGATGATGCGCGAAGCGGTCGATACGCTGCATCCGATGCAACGCATGCCGCTGGCGGCGATCGCATTCCCAGCGCTGCGCCGCCATCCACGCGAGTGGCTGCAAGGCTTCATGCAGTTGATTGACGAATTGATCCATGCCGATGGCCAGCAGGCACTCTTCGAGTTCTGCCTGGCGCGCCTGATGGCGATCCATATCGTCGAGGCGCTGGACCCTTCGCGCGCACGTGTGATCGGTCGAAGCAAGTTGGTGCATTGCGAGCAGGAAGTCGCACTGCTGTTCGCGGTACTTGCACATGCCGGACATAACAGCACCGTCGATGCTCAGCGCGGATTTCAGGCTGGCGTACAGTTGTTGTTCGCGCAACGCAGCATCGTGATGCCGGATAGCAGTGGATGGCATACATCGCTGGTACCGGCACTGACCAAGCTCGATCAGTTGAATTCAGCGGGCAAGCAGTTGTTGATCGAGGCGATGGTTACCACGATCAGTCACGATGGGTGCATCGCCGTAGCGGAAGCCGAGCTACTGCGCGTCGCCTGTGCCGCGCTGCATTGCCCATTGCCGCCGCTATTGGCGCGTTGATCAGCTGTTCAACATCAGATCTGCGGCACGCTCGGCAATCATTACCGTCGGCGCATTCGTGTTGCCACTGACCAGTTTCGGCATGATCGATGCATCGACCACACGCAGGCCTTGCAGACCATGCACGCGCAAGCTTGGATCGACGACCGACTCGTTATCGGTGCCCATCTTGCAGGTGCCCACCGGGTGGTAAACGGTTTCAGCTTTCTTGCGCACGAAAGCGCTGATCGCGGCGTCGGAATCATCGTTGTCACCGGGGAACATTTCGTCGCCGCGATAGGCATCGAAGGCTTTCGATTTGAACAGTCGACGCGATGTACGAACAGCTTCCACGAGCACGCGACGATCGAAGTCGTCGGCATCACTGAGATAGTTCGCAAATAGTTTCGGTTTTGCCGTCGGGTCGGCGCTGGCGAGTTCGAGATGGCCGCGCGAGCGCGGTTGCAGATGACAGGCATGCAGCGTCATGCCACGGCCTGGAAGACGACTGCGGCCATGATCGTCGAGGATCGCTGGCACGAAGTGGAACTGCAGGTCCGGCCGTTCATCCGGTGCCAATGCCGAGCGTACGAAACCGCCGGCCTCGGCGATATTCGAGGTGCCCGGACCCTTTCGGAACAATGCGTACTGCAACGCGATCCAGACATCATTGGTCTTGTCGTAGGTGATCGGCTGCTTGCACCGAAAGATGGTGCAGGCGTCCAGGTGGTCGTGCAGATTGCGGCCGACGCCGCGCAGTTCGTGCTGCTGTGCGATGCCATGCTTGCGAAGTTCGTCCGCGGCTCCGATGCCGGAGAGCAACAGGATCTGCGGCGAGTTGACCGCGCCGCCCGAGAGCACGATTTCGCGCTCTGCTTCGGCGCGCATGAGTTCGCCCCTGAACTGATAGTCGACCGCAACGGCACGGCCGTTATCGATGACGACACGTTCGACCATGGCGCGCGTCTTGATCGTCAGATTGGCGCGATCACGCGAAGTATTGAGGTACGCGGCGGCGGTACTCCAGCGCTGCCCGTTTTTCTGCGTCACCTGATAAAAGCCGAAGCCCTCCTGATGCGCACCATTGAAGTCCGGATTCAGCGGAAATCCATTTTCCGCCGCTGCCTCGAGCAAGACCGGCGACAGCGGATTGCGATAACGATGATCGGCGACATTGAGCGGGCCATCGACGCCGTGGAATGCATCCGCACCGCGCTCATTGTGTTCGCTGCGCTTGAAATACGGCAGTACCGAATCCCAGTTCCAGCCGCTGGCTCCGTGTGCCGCCCAGTCGTCGTAGTCGCGCGCATGGCCGCGGATGTAGCACATCGCATTGATCGAACTGGAGCCACCGAGCACCTTGCCGCGTGGCCACCACAGACGACGTCCATCGAGATGCGGCTCGGGTTCGGTGTTGTAGTCCCAGTTCACGCCCTTGCGACTGACCAGTTTCGCGATCCCCGCCGGCATGTGAATGAACGGATGCCAGTCGCGCGGACCGGCTTCAAGTAGCAGTACCCGAGTATTCGGATTCGCCGACAGCCGATTCGCGAGTACGCAACCCGCCGATCCCGCACCGATGATGATGTAGTCGTACTTCATTGCAGTCCCTCGCTTGCTACGGGGCACGGCGCACCCGATGGCGCGTCGCCCGCAACACTGCGGACGAAGGCACCCTAGGCAGCCGACTTAGAGCATTTATTCGACGACTTCGACCGGCAAGCCGACGCGAATCGTTCCGGTCTGACGCACCAACAGGTTTTGGCCGAAGGTGATGCCGATCGCTTCGCGTCGATAAGACTTCAGCGTCGCTAGCGGTTCGCCATCGGTTGCCGGCACGGCAGTGTCTGGGTCGATTGTCGTCAAGATGCAGCGCGTGCAGGGTTTCGTCAGTGCGAACTCGGTGTCACCGATGCGAATGCGTTTCCACGAATCTTCGATATGCGGTGTATCGGTCCGCAGCACCAAGTTGGGACGAAAATTTGCCATCGATACCGGTCGTGCGAGTTTCGAATTCAGCAGATCGAGCGAAGCGCTGCCGATCACCAGCAGCGGAAACGCATCGGCAAAGCTGACGATGTCGTTGGCGCCGGCCCATGCCGTGTCGACGTTGCGCACGCAGTCTTCCGCCATATGCACGAGGCGTACGTCGATCCCGAGTTGCTGCGATAGCCAGGCGTTGGTCTCGGCATTGGCGACACGTGCCGGAGTCCTCGACTGCCAAATGTCGACCTCGATGACCACCGCGTCGGGTTCCGGTTCGCCGACACTGCGCGCGCTACCGTTAGGCGCGAAGACGACAAGGCCGTCACGGATCGGCTCGACCGCACATTTCAACAACTGTGGATACTTGCGCGCGGTGATGAAGCGCGCGTTCGCGTCGATCAGCATCCAGCGGCGGTCACCGGCCAAGCCACGTGCTTCGACGCTGGCTTCCGGCACGTCGAGACCACGCATGGACTTGATCGGATACAGATGGATTGCGGATAGATTCATCGGTCGAGTGTACGTGCTGGACGAGACCGCTACACTCCGCCCGGTCGTCGGGATACAGGCTGGCACGTGACGCAATTGCAGCAGGCGCAAGACTCGGAATCGGCCATATATGCCGTGACAGCGCGCGATCTCCAAGCCGCGCTGATCGCTGCAGTCTATTTCTTCTTCGTGCTGGGGTCGTACTACTTGGTGCGTCCAGTGCGCGAACAGTTGGGTGCTGCCGCCGGTGGTTCCGATGTGCTGCCCTGGTTGTGGACCGGCACCTTCATCGCGACCTTGGTGCTGACGCCGTTCTATGGCGGGATTGTGGCGCGATATCCGCGCCGCATCTTCATTCCGATCGCTTACACGTTTTTTGCGATGGGCATGATTGCGTTTTCCAGCGTCGCGTCCTCGGAGCACCCGAGCGCCTGGTCGGCGATCGCGTTCTACATCTGGGTCAGCGTGTTCAACTTGTTCGTGGTCGCGGTGTTCTGGAGTTTCATGGCTGACCTGTTCACCGACGCGCAGGCGCGGCGGTTGTTCGGTCCGATCGGCGTTGGCGGAACGCTCGGCGCAATTGCCGGGCCGACGGTGGCAAAGACGTTGGTTGCTGATATCGGCATCAGCGGGTTGCTGTGGTTGTCATCCGGCGCATTGGTCGCGGCGCTGCTGTGTGTGTTCTTGCTATCGCATTGGGCAAAGCACCACGGCCGTCGTGACGCGAATGTTGCGGAACAGGCGATGGGTGGCGGTTGGTGGGCTGGCGTGAAGTCGGTATGGAACGACCCGTTCATGCGCGCGATGGCGATCTTGATGCTGCTTGCGGACGTGATTGGCACGATGCTGTATGCACTGAATTCCGATATCGCCCGCGACACCATGACTACGGCGATTGCGCGCACCGAATATTTCGCTGGCATCGACCAATCCGCGAACCTGCTGCAAATCGTCTATCAACTGATTGTTGCGCCGCTGCTGTTGGTGCGGTTTGGACCGCTTGCAGCGATGCTTTTGCACTGCGCATTGAATGTGGTGGTGTTGTCGATGGTTGGATTCATGCCGGGTGCGGAAATCACGATGGTGGCGATGATCGTGTCGCGTGCTGGTGCCTATGGTTTATTGCAGCCGGCGCGCGAGGGTCTATACACGCGGGTGCCGCGCGAGCTTCGCTACAAGGCCAAGGCGTTCATCGATACCGCGATCTGGCGTGCCGGTGACGTGGTGACTAGTTTCGGCATGAACGGGTTGCGCGCCATTGGTCTAGGTGTGCCAGCGTTCGCGGCGATGGCGGTGCTGGCCTCGGCGGCATCGGCATTATTTTCATGGCGCGCGGTACGTCACGCTGATGCTCACCGGAGCGAAGAATGATGCGCTTTCTGCCGTGCCTATTGCTGTTGATCACCGTTCAATCAGCGGCGGCGGCCGAGCTTGATCACTGGGAATTCGGTGCCCGCATCGGCGGCATGATCACCGACAACGCGGTTCGGCTGGATGGTTCGGCCGAAGTCCTGACCTTGACCCGTAGCTTGGGCGACAAGCGTGCAATCGAGCTTGAAGTCAGTGCCGACCAACTCGATTTTTCGATGGACTATGGCTTGCGCCACACGACCGTGTCGGTGAATTACCTCGAAGTAAACCGCGAGCCACTGTGGGACCCCTACGTTCTGATCGGTATCGGCGTATCCGAGTTCGACGCACCGAGCGGCATCACCGAAGGTCGCGATGCGATGTTGCAGTTCGGTACTGGTGGTTCTTGGGAACTGACTGAAAACGGCAAGCTGTTATTGCGTGGCGACGTGCGCGTTCGCTATGACCTCAACGACTCCGGGCAGCCCGGCCAAGATGGTTGGGGTGATGCGATTTTCACGATCGGCTTGTCCTATCGGTTTCAGTGACGATCCGACGTCATGTTGTGGTCTCGTGTCCGTGGCGTCCAGCGTCGCAGCAGTAGCGTGTTCATCACTACGCTCACGCTTGAAAACGCCATCGCGGCACCAGCAATGACCGGATTGAGCAGGCCGGCCGCTGCCAGCGGAATGCCGACGATGTTGTAGATGAAGGCCCAGAACAGATTCTGTTGAATCTTGCGTGTCGTGCGTCGTGAAATATCGATGGCATCGACGATCAAGCGCGGGTCGGCGCGCATCAAGGTGATGCCGGCGGCTTGCATCGCGACATCGGTACCGCTGCCCATGGCGATGCCGATATTGGCCGCTGCCAGCGCCGGTGCATCGTTGATGCCGTCGCCGACCATGGTGACGCAACCGCTGTTGCCGAGTTCCTGCACCAAGGCTGCCTTGCCGCCGGGCAGAACGTTGGCGTGGACATCTTCCGCAGCGATGCCGACTGCGCGCGCGATTGCGTTTGCGGCGCCGGCGTTATCCCCGGAGATCAGCACGGTGCGCAGGCCGAGTTGGTGCAGTGCGGTGATGGCATCGCGTGATTCGACCCGCACCGTGTCACCGAAAACCAGCATGCCGCGCACCTGCGTACCTTGCGCTGCACGCGTCGCCAGCCAGGAGACCGTGTGGCCCTGAGCCGATTGTGCGAGTGCTGCGGCGCGCACAGTCGTTGGATCGATGCCTTCCGCCTGCAGCAGAACTTCATTGCCAATCAGTACGTCGATGCCCGCGACGTTGCCGTGCACGCCAAGGCCAACGATCGCGCGAATGGCCGTTGCGGCCGGAATCACAAGTCGGCGTGCTACCGCCGCCTCCAGCACCGCTTTTGCGAGTGGGTGTTCGCTGCCCGATTGGATCGCTGCTGCGAGTGCGATCAATCCTGCCTCGTCGCCATCGAATGCGATCGCCTGCAGCAAACGCGGATGGCCTTCGGTCAGTGTGCCGGTCTTGTCGAATGCGACGATGCGCAGTGCATGCGCGGTTTCCAGCGCTTCAACATCTTTGATCAGGATGCCGGCGCGGGCGGCGACACCGGTGCCGGCCATGATCGCGGTCGGCGTCGCCAAGCCGAGCGCGCAAGGGCACGCGATCACCAGCACAGCGACCGCATTCAGCACTGCCTGTGGCCAGTCGCCACCGACCAAACCCCAATACATCAGTGTCGCTACCGCGATCAACACGACTGCCGGCACAAACACGGCACTGACACGATCGACGACGCGCTGGATGGGCGCTTTTTTTGCCTGTGCGTCCTCGACCATGCGGATGATCCGCGACAACGCGGTTTCGGCGCCGATTGCTGTCGTGCGTATCTGCAGCCGACCTTCGCTGTTCATCGCACCACCGGTGACGCGGTCGCCGGCACGCTTGGGTACCGGCAACGATTCGCCGGTAATCATCGACTCATCGCTGTGGCTGCTGCCGTCGATGACCTTGCCGTCGACGGCGATGCGCTCGCCGGGCAGTACGACCACGACGTCGCCGATGACGATTTGATCAATCGGCAGTTCGACTTCGGTTTCGCCTCGGCGCACACGCGCGGTATTCGGTCGCAACGCTTGCAACGCACGGATGGCAGCGGTGGTCTGGCGTTTGGCGCGTGCTTCCAACCACTTGCCCAGCAGGATCAGCGTGATCACAACCGCCGATGCTTCGAAGTACAGGTGCGGCTGGCCATCATTCGTGTCTGCGAAAAACAACTGCCAGACACTGAGTCCATAGCCGGCGCTGGTGCCGAGCGCGACCAGCAGATCCATGTTGCCGGTGCCAACCTTCAGCGCCGACCAGCCAGCGCGATAAAACCGTGCCCCGAGCCAGAACTGCACCGGCGTCGCCAGCGTGAGTTGCAGCCAGCCCGGCAGCATTCGGTGCTCGCCCCAGGCGAGCGCGATCATCGGCACCAGCAGCGGCAGCGACAGCAGCGCAGCGAATACCAAGTGGCGGTGTTCTTGGTGGTTGCGAGAGTCATCCGAAGGCGCGCGCGCATCGGTGGTCACAGGTGAGTCGCTCGCTCGTACGTGATAGCCGGCATCGACGACGGCAGCGATCAAGATTTCCCGCGTAACCGCATCGCCGGCTTGCACGGTCGCCGATTCTGTTGCGAGATTCACACTCGCATCGACAACGCCCGATACCTTTTTCAGTGCGCGCTCGACACGGCCGACACAGGAGGCGCAGTTCATGCCGCTGATCGCCAAGGTGAAGCGAGTCGTCGGTTCGCCGGTCGGAACGGGGGACGCGATGTTCATCGACTTGCTCCTGAAGGCACTGGCTCAGGTTGCCCGCTTAGCGCTTACGCGGTGTCACCCACATCATGATGTCGGCTTCGAATACGCGCACGCCATCGGGGTCGGTAGCGACGACCGGGATGATGCAGTCGTAGCCCGCCCCGATCTCGGCCGGCAACTGAATTGTTGACTCGAGACGAGCTTCGCGGGTCGCCTTGGCAAGATAGCGTACCGTCATCCCTTTCGGGATCCAGCGCCATTCTGCCGGGATGGTCGCTTCGATGCCGACGCCGGCCGCCAGTTCGGCGCCATTGCATAGTGCAATCGCATGGATCGTGCGGATGTGGTTCTGGATGCTGCGGCGCTGTTTGATGCGCACGACCATGCGTCCGGATTCCAGTGACTCGATGCGTGGATGGATCGAGCCGAAGTAGGGCGCCTGCCAACACACGATTCGGGTGAACAACCAGCGGCCGAAGGGCTTGTCCTTCAGCCGCTGCCATTGCTTGAGCACGTCGCTCATCAAGCGACCGCTTTGAGGGCGGCGCGCTTCGCGGCACTGGCGGCCTCGAGTTCCGCCGAATCGAAGTCATCGACCGCAATGAACTCGTTGGTCAGCACGCGGACTTCCGCAAGCAGATCGCGTTCGGTGGCGGTGATGATGTTCTTCTGCACGGCTTCCTCCAACTGCGCGGCTGCTTCGAGCGCTTCAATCTGGCCCGCCTTCAGTGCCTTGATGACCTTGCGCTCGATCGGTTCCGAAGCGATGACCTTGTCGAGCGCATGATGCATGCGTCCTGGCACGTTGTTCGCATTGGGCGTCAAGTACACGCCTTCGACCAGGCGGCTGCGGGTTTCGCTGGGGGCCAGCAACAGCGTACAGACGCGGTGACCCAAGCGGTCCGACGGGGCCCGTTCGCGCAGACCAATTGGGAACACCAGCGCACGCAGCATCCACGCCACCGGGCGGATCGGGAAATTGCGCAACACGCCATCGAGCGCGTCCTGCATTTTGTTTACGGCATCGTGCATCGCCCAGGCCAGCAGCGGATAGTCGGCGACTGGGCGACCCTGATCCTCGTAACGCTTCAGCATCGAGCTCATGATGTACAGCTGGCTGAGCACATCACCGAGGCGTGCCGATAGTTTTTCTTTGACCTTGAGCTTGCCGCCGAGGGTCAGCATCGCGGTATCGGCGACCAGCGCGAGATTGGCCGAATAGCGCGTGATTTTCTTATAAAACTTGGCGGTGCTGGCATCGCCGATCGGGGCGGTGGCGAGGCGTGAATGGGTCAGGCCGAGCAGTAGCGAACGGACGCCGTTGCTGATCGCAAAACCGATGTGCCCCATCAAATTGTGATCGAATTCGGCAAGCCGCTGCTTCGGATCGGCGAGTTGTGCTGCCTGCATCTCCTTCAGCACGAACGGGTGGCAGCGCACCGCTCCTTGGCCGAAAATGATCATGCTGCGGGTGAGGATGTTCGCGCCTTCGACGGTAATGCTGATCGGCGCCGCCTGATGCGCACGCCCGAGGTAATTGCGTGGGCCGAGGATGATGCCCTTGCCGCCGTGGATATCCATCGCGTCCTTGACCACTTGCGATCCGACCTCGGTGGCATGGTATTTCGCGATTGCCGAAGGCACCGATGGCTTTTCGCCCATGTCTACGGCCGCCGCAGTCATGCGCGACAATGCGGTAATCGCATAAGTCAGTCCGCCGATACGGGCGAGCGCTTCCTCAACGCCTTCGAAGCGGCCAATCGGCATCTGGAACTGTTTGCGGATACGCGCGTAGGCGCCCGTGGCCGCCACACCCATGCGGCAACCACCAGCGGCCGTCGACGGCAACGAAATCGCGCGGCCCACCGAAAGACATTCGACCAGCATGCGCCAACCTTGCCCGATCATCTTTTCACCGCCGATCAGGAAACTCATCGGGATGAAGACGCCGTTGCCGCGCACCGGGCCGTTCTGAAACGGCACGTTCAGCGGCATGTGGCGGCGGCCGATTTCGAGCCCGGCGGTGTTGCGCGGAATCAGGGCGAGGGTGATGCCGCGGTCCTTGTCGGCACCGAGCAATCCATCCGGATCATGCAGCCGGAAGGCGAGGCCGACGATAGTCGCGATCGGCGCCAGCGTGATGTAGCGCTTGTCGAAGGTGAGCTTGATGCCAAGCACTTCTTCGCCCTGATGCTGGCCCTTGCAGACAATGCCGAAGTCGGGGATCGACGTGGCATCAGAACCCGCGTGTGGATTGGTCAGTGCAAAACACGGGATGTCTTCGCCACGCGCGAGGCGCGGCAGGTAATGATTCTTCTGTTCATCGGTGCCGTAGTGCAGCAGCAACTCGCCCGGACCGAGCGAATTCGGCACGCAAACGGTGGACGACAGGGTGCCGGAGACGCTCGCGCACTTGGCGACGACGGCGCCATGCGCCAGCGCCGAGAAACCGAGACCGCCGTATTCCTTCGGGATGATCATGCCGAAGAAGCGGTTGCGCTTCAGGAAGTCCCAGACCGTGGGTGAAAGATCGGCACGGACATGGGTCGCTTCCCATTCGTCGTGCAGACGGCAGACCTCATCAACTGGTCCATCGAGGAAGGCTTGTTCCTCGGCAGTCAACTGCGGCTTAGGTTGCGCTGCCAGCTTGCGCCAGTCCGGGCGGCCCGAAAACAACTCGCCTTCCCAACCGACGGTGCCGGCTTCGAGTGCCGTTTTCTCGGTCTCCGACAACTGCGGCGTGATGCGCTGGTAGACCTTGAGGAAGGGCGCGCTGAAGATGACGCGCCGCACGGGGCCGATATTGAATGGCACGGCGACCAGCGCGAATACTGCCCACGCGATGCCGAGTGCAACCGGATGCGCTCCGGCGAAGACGGTAGCGGCACCGAGTCCGATCGCCGACAGGGCGGTCCACGCGAGCAGGCCGAGGCGTCGATGCGCGACAACCACGGTGCAGAGCAGAAGTGCAAGGAACGGGAGCGTACTGTTCATCGGAGTCTCCGGTGGATCAGGCGGTGCGTGCCGCAAGTGCACGCAGGTAACGGGAAATGGTGTCAACGAAGCGGTCGTTGGCATCGCCGACGACCATGTGCGTGGCATCGTCGATGCGTTCGTGTTCGGCCTGCGGCACGAGTGCGCGGAATTCGTCGATGGTGTGATCCGAGACAACGTCGCTGCGCCCCCCGGAGATCAACAGCACCGGCAGACGCAATGCGCGCGCTGCGCTAGTGAGTCCGGCGACATAGCGTTCACCATTGTCGGCGACGGTATCCAGCAGACGTGGATCCCAATGCCAGCGCAGACGACCGTTGGTCATGCGCACCAGCATCTTGTTCAACCGTCCGGGATCGCTGCGTTGGACACGATGCGGCAGGTAGGACGCGACGGCGGCACTGGCCTCCTCGACAGTGGCGAAACCTTCGGGATGCGCACGCATGAAATCGAGGATGCGATTCACGCCTGCGGTTTCCCAGCGCGGCGTCACATCGACCAGAATCAGCGCTTGGAACAAACCCGGCATCGCGGCTTCAGCCATCATCCCGATCAAGCCGCCCATCGATGCGCCGATCCATACCGGCGGACGCGGCAGTGCGCGTGCCAGCGCAGCCGCATCTTCGACGAAGCGTTCGAGTTCGTAGGCATCGGTCGCATGCCAATCACTTTCACCATGGCCGCGACCATCGAGTGCCAGACAATGGAAACCGTCGCGCGCCAACTGTTCGGCGGCACCGGTCCACGCCAGTCGCGATTGGCCGAAGCCGTGCGCGAAGACCAATGGTTGGGCAGTGGCATCACCGAAGTGCTCAACGGCGAGACTCAGTCCGTCAGCCGTTGCGAAGCGATGCAGTTCACGGGCGACCGGAAGCTCGGGCAAGGCAGCGAAGGGGGCAGGATTGACCATACGGCCAAGTATGGGTGGGCGCCGTCGCTATTGTCAATACGGCTGCGTATGGTGCTACGCTCGCTTACCGAATTGATCTCGTGCTGATGACCATGCCGCCGAACCTGATTGCTGACTCCCGCACCGATCGCGCCCGCCTGTCCAGCACCGACTGGGAAGCTGGCGCGCTCGATCTTCTGGCGGAGCAGGGTGTTTCAGCGGTCGCGGTTGAGCCACTGGCGCGTCGTCTCGGTGTCACCAAGGGCAGCTTCTACTGGCATTTTCCGTCGCGCGAAGCCTTGCTCAAGGCGGCGCTGGAGCGCTGGGAAAAGCTGGACGAGGAAACTGTGTTCGAACCACTTGAAGGAATTGCGGATCCGGCCGAGCGTTTGCGCGAACTGTTCGTACGTACCAGCAAGGAAATGCGTTCACACGTGCTCTACAGCGAACTACTGAAGGCGCTCGATCATCCCGTCGTGCAGCCAGTGATGGCGCGCGTCTCGCAGCGCCGGATTCATTTTCTGATGCAGGCTTACCGGGCATTGAACTTCTCGCGTAAAGACGCGATGAACCGTGCGCGTTTGGCCTATTCGGCCTATGTCGGCTTCCTGCAACTGATGCTGCAACTCAAACTCACGCGCATGAGCGTCGAGGAGTTCGATGCTTACGTCGGTCACGTCGTCGAAACGCTGATCCCGATCCGCTAGGGAAGGTTGCGGATGTTGCGCTTCACGTAGTCGACCACGTCCTGCAACGTGGGGGCGAGATCGGAGCGGTCACGGGCAAGGGCAGTAACGATTTGCGCGTGGCCAACACCTTGGTAAGTCCGGGTCTCGACGGATACACCGACTGACTTGAGTAGCGCCGCCATCTCCTCGTTGTGGCGCGGCAGCACGATGATGTCCTGGTCGCCGCGAAGCAGAAGCATCGGCGGTTCGTCGCCGTCGACGAAATGGATCGGCTGGGTCTCGGTGCGGTTGGTTTCATCAGGGAAGACCTGCTTCATGCGCGGGCTCCAGATCGGCAGGAAGTCGTAAGGACCGGCCAGTCCGATGAAGGCGCGGAAATTGCGTGGTTTCATCCCGACCGCTGCCAGCCAGCGTGCATCGGTAGCGAGCAATGCGGCGATGTGGCCGCCAGCGGAATGCCCGATCAGGAACATGCGTGCCGGATCGGCACCATAACGTGTGGCGTTCGACTGTGCGAAGGCCGCAGCGCGCGCGGCATCCTCGACGAAGCTCGGGAAAGTGACATCCGGTGCGGTGCGATAGTCCGGAATCATCACCACGAAGCCGTGGTCGGCCAATGACTCGCCGACGAAGCGATACCAGGCACGCTCGCCGTAGCGCCAGGTGCCGCCATAGAAAAACAGGATCAGCGGCGCGTTTGCTGGCGTGTCAGTGGCACGATAGATGTCGACCGAAAGTGCATGTTCGCGGTCGTATACGATCGAGTGCGATTCGACCAAGGGTGCGTCAGCACCGATATTGATCGTTCCGAAATAGGCTTGATGACAACCGCACAAGGCGGTGATCAGCAGGATAAGCAGCAGGCGGATCATCGGTATTCGTGTTCCAGAGCATTCCTTTCCGGCAACAATGCTACAAAACTAGCCATGAACCGAGTGTCAGGATGCCTATGGACCCGAACCCGCAACTATTTTCCCAAATTCCCGAACGCAGTACCGGCGACAACATGCTGCGTACCGCGCAGCAACACCATGTGCAGATGAGCATGATGGCCGATACCAAGGCCAACATCATCATTACCGTGTCCTCGATCGTGTTGACCATGGCACTCGGTCGCAGTCGCGACGAACTTCATGCGCCAAGCGCACTGGTACTGGCGGTATTCACGATGCTGGCGTTGATCCTCGCCATCCTCGCGGTATTGCCGAAGTTCAAGGCGCTGAAAGTCGATGGGCCGCAGTTGCCCGCCGAATTCAATATCCTGTTCTTTGGGCATTTCGCGCAGATTCCGCGTCAGCGTTTCCTCGATGAAGTCGCACTGCGGATGAAGTCTGACGGTTCTGCCTATCGCCTGATGGCCGACGATCTGTACAGTCTTGGCTACTACCTCGCAAACTACAAGTACCCGTATCTGCGCTGGGCCTACGTCTTCCTGCTCAGTGGCTTTGTCGCCGCCGGCCTCACCGAAATGGTGATGGTGCTAATCCGCTAAACCCCGAACCTCGTCGCACCGCGTTGCAGCGGCGCTACTCACCCGGAGAACATCGATGCGCGCACATTGGCTCTGGTGCTTCAGTCTTCTCGCAGCGTCGATCGGCGCCGCTGCGGCCGCTACGCCGACGCCTGTTCCAGACGCGCTGCGTGACTGGGTGCCGTGGGCACTGCAAGGCCACGAGCGCGCAAATTGTCCGCGCCTTGCCGGTATTGACGATGAAGGCGCGGCGCATGCCTGCCTCTGGCCGGGCGAACTGCAACTGACAGTCCACGACGACGGCGCGCGTTTTTCTCTGCCGCTCACCGTGTATGCATTCTCGGCGGTGCGCCTGCCCGGCAGCGACACCGCGTGGCCAATGGACGTGAGCAGCGATGGCCGCGCGCTCGCAGTAGTGGCCAATGATGAAGGCGCGCCGGTGGTCTGGCTGGCGCCTGGTCAGTACCGCATCGAAGGTGGCTTTGTCTGGGACGAACGACCGGAGTCGATCGCGGTACCAGCGTCAATCGCACGCATCGCACTCAGTCTCGATGGCGTCGCACAACCATTACTGCAACGCGATGACGACGCACTTTGGCTTGGCCGCGTCGCCGCTGCAGTGGCCGAACGCGACAGTCTTGCAGTCGATGTGTTCCGTCTGCTTGAAGATCGCATTCCGGCACGTTTGGAAACCCGTTTCAAGTTCACCGTCTCGGGCAAGGGGCGCGAGGAAAAGCTCGCACAGGTGCTGCCGGAAGGTTTCGTTCCAGTGTCGCTGTCGGGCGATCTCAATGCTCGCCTCGATAGTGATGGCGCGCTGGCCCTGCAGGTGCGTTCCGGCGAACACTGGCTGACCTTGGTGGCGCGTGCGACGACACCGCTTGCCGCAGCGACGACTCGCGCGCTCCCCGCTCCTTGGCCGGAGGCCGAGATCTGGAGCTATCGCGCACAGACGGCATTGCGCGTGACCGAACCCGAGGGTGCAGCCCAAATCGACCCGGCGCTGGCCGAAGTGCCGGGCGACTGGCGCGAACTACCCGCGTTTGCGCTGGAACCGGGACAGAGCCTGAGCATCGTCGAACGGTCGCGGGGTCTGTCCGTGCAGGACCAGAATCGGCTGAATCTGACCCGCACGCTCTGGCTCGATCATGATGGCGACGGATACACCGCACGCGACCAAGTTAGCGGCCGCATGTTGCGCGACTGGCGGCTCGATCTGGCGCCGCCCTACAAGGCCATGCGCGCCAGCGAGAATGGCGAACCAGTGCTGATCACAGCGGGTGCGCATCCAGGTTTCAGTGGCGTTGAACTGCGCTCGCGTGATCTCAATTTCAGTGCGGCTGCACGCATCGACGCCGGCACGTCGATACTGCCCGCAACCGGTTGGCAGCATGCCTTCGAGTCAGTACAGACGACACTGAACGTGCCGCCGGGCTTTGAGTTGATTGCCGCAACCGGGGCTGATCGCGTGGCTTCGGCATGGCTGGATCGTTGGAATCTGATGGACGTATTTGTTGCTGCCCTGATCGTATTCCTGTTCGTGGTCGGCTTTGGCAAGGTATCGGCGCTGATCCCAGCGGCGTTTGTACTGTTGGCTTGGCATGAGCCAGATATGCCTCAGTGGTCATTGATGTTGGCGATCGTCGCCGCGATCCTGTTGTCGCCGCGCTGGCGCGAGAAACTGCCGCGTTGGGCGATGCGCGTCGTGCAGGTCGCGCTGGTGTTGCCACTGCTCGCGGCAGTGCCGTTCGTCGCGACGCAGTTGCGCCTTGGCTTGCATCCACAACTCGAAGCCGACTACGGCCGTACCTCGTATACCGATTATTACGGTCGCAACACGATGGCCGGCGGGATGAACGCACCGCAGTCGGCGCAGGAAGATGCGATGTACAACGAGGCGGCGCCAACAGAAATGCCGGCACCGATGCCACAATCACGGTCACAGTCTCTCGGTGCCGTGCAGGTCGAAGGTACGCGCATGAAATCTGCCGAGGCGTACTCGCCGAAGAAACTCAAACGATATGCCGGCAACACGATGATTCAGGCTGGCGGCGGCGAGCCGTCTTGGAACTGGCGCAGCTATTCGATTGAATTGGCCGGCCCGGTGCTGCCAACGCAAGAAGTGCGCCTGTGGTTGTCGCCGCCGTGGCTGACACGGCTCGCGCGCTTCGTGATCGCGGTGCTGTTCGGTTTGATGGTGATGCGCTTAGTCAGCGTAGCGTTCGCGTGGACGCCGAAACTGCCGCTGCGGCGAAGTGTGGCCGCGTTACTGATCGGCGGGTTGGTGCTCGCTGGCAACGTCAGCGCGCAAGCACTGCCGGATGCGGAGTTGATCAAGGAGTTGCGCGAACGTTTGCTGAAGGCACCCGAATGCGCGCCGGCCTGTGGATCGATCGCGAGCGCCGAGGTCATCGCCACGGATCGTCGTATCGAAATCGCACTGACCCTGCATGCAGCCGAGCGCATCGGCTTACCCTTGCCCGGGAATGCCCAGTTGCTCGCACTCGATGGCGTGCAACTGGATGCGCTGGCCGTCAATGCGCTGTTTCGGGACGGTGCCGGCGTCACTTGGCTCGATGTGCCGCGTGGCGTGCATCGTGCCGCGTTGCGCTTCTCGACTGCTGCCGCCGACCAGATCGCGCTCGCCTTTCCGATGCCGCCAGCGCATCTGCGCTTTAGCGGCGATGGCTGGGAAGCGGCGGGCATCGAACAGGGAAGGCTGCCGAACGGCACCTTGGAATTGACGCGTTTGTCGGCAAATACGGAAATTCCGAGCAGCGGTGTTGCACAACGCTTTGAACCCTATGTCGTGGTTACTCGCGAGTTGCGCTTCGATCTCGACTGGGAAGTCGCGACCACGGTACAGCGCATCGCACCCGAATCTGGCGCGTTCTCGATCGCCGTGCCGCTGTTGGCCGGAGAACGCGTGACCAGTGAAGGATTCGAAGTGGTTGCGGGTGCGGTGCAGGCGCGCTTCGGCGACAGCGATGGCGCGCTGGCGTGGGTATCACGGCTGGAAGCAGTGGATCGTTTGCAATTGAAGGCGCCTGCGCTCGCACAGCGCGCCGAAGTTTGGAAGCTGGTCGCAAGCCCGACCTGGAATGTGCACGCCGACGGTGTGCCTGGCGTGCATCCCGAGGACGATGCGACCTTGCAGCAGTTCTATCCGCTGCCGGGTGAGTCGTTGACGCTCACCGTGTCGCGTCCCGAAGCCATCGCTGGCCGCGTGGTGGCGATCGATCAGGCGTCGTTGGCCAGTCGCTTCGGCAAGCGTTCCGGCGAACATTCGCTGACGCTCAGTCTGCGTGCGACCCAAGGTGGACAGCATGCATTGAACCTGCCGGCGAATGCCAAAGTGCTGCGTGTCGTGGTGCGTGGTGAAACACTGAACCTGCGTCCTGAAAAGGGCGTGCTGAGGCTGCCGCTGCGGCCCGGGGTGAACGCGGTCGAAGTTGTCTTACGTATCAACGAAGACCCCGGCCTGCACCCGCGCCTGCCGACGATCGGGCTTGGTACACATGCCTCGAATATCGAGTTGACGATGCAGTTGCCAGTCGACCGTTGGGTGTTGATCACCAGCGGTCCCCGCATCGGCCCAGCGGTACTGTATTGGGGTGAGTTGCTGGTAATGCTGTTGCTTGCCTTCGGCGTCGCGCGAAGTGGCTTTCTGTCGATCAAATTGCATGAAGCGTTTCTGCTCGGCATCGGATTTTCGACGGTGTCGTGGTGGTCGCTGGTGTTGTTTGCGGCGGTGCTGGCTGCGTTCGCTTGGCGCGCGCGCTGGCCGCGTGCAGGCCGTCACGCGTTGTTCAATCTGACGCAGCTTGCATTGGTGGTCGCGGCACTGATCGCCGCCGGTGCATTGCTCGCGGCATTGAACGGCGGACTGCTCGGCTATCCCGACCTGCACGTCACCGGCCACAGTTCGACGGCAACCAATCTGCGCTGGTTCGCAGATCAGACCGATGGCGTGTTGCCGGATGCCAGCGCCTGGGTGCTGCCGATGTGGATGTATCGCGCGCTGATGCTGGCTTGGGCATTCTGGATGGCGTGGTTCCTGATCCGCATCGGTCGCTCAGTATTCGAGAGTTGGACCGCGGGCGGTGCGTGGGCGCCGTGGCGACGGCCGAAACCGAAGGCGCCTGAGTCGGAACCGCCGCCGCTGGAAGCAGCGCTGCAAGAACCATCATCGGCGGCGATGGAATGACGGTCGACGCTTGGTTGCGTACAGCGGCGGCGCGGCTCAATACCGAGTCGGCACGACTCGATGCCGAACTGCTGCTCACGCATCTGCTCGGGCTGACACGTGCCGCGCTGTATGCGCGGTTGCGCGACGAACTCGATGTCGCGGTAGTGACGCACGCCGATGCCTTACTTGCGCGGCGTGCGCGCGGTGAGCCGATCGCGTACATCACTGGCGTGCGCGAGTTCTGGTTCATGCCGTTGCGGATCACGCCAGCGGTGCTGGTGCCGCGACCGGAAACCGAAGTGCTGGTCGAGCAGGCGTTGATGAGACTGCCAATCGACCGCGACTTGAGCGTCATCGATCTCGGCACCGGTAGTGGCGCGATCGCGCTGGCATTGGCGAAAGAGCGGCCACGCGCGATCGTGCACGCGCTCGATGCCAGCGACGCCGCGTTGGCGGTCGCCACGGAGAACGCGGAGCGCCTCGGTATCGGCAATCTTCGTTTCGTCCTCGGTAACTGGTTCAGTGGCATCTCGGGCGAATCGGCACGCTCACTCGATCCGGAGTTGCGCTTTGATCTGGTCGCCGCCAATCCACCCTATGTCGCCGGCAACGATCCACACCTGTTGCAGGGCGACCTGCGCTTCGAGCCGCGCATGGCGCTCACACCCGAAGGCGATGGTCTCGCCGCCATCCGTGAGATCAGCCAGGATGCTCGCGCCCGCATCAAGCTTGGTGGTTGGCTGTTGTTCGAACACGGTCACGATCAGGGGGCAACGGTGCGAAAGATTCTCTTGGGCGATGGCTACGCCGAAGTGGAAACGGTTCGCGACATGGAAGATCGCGATCGCGTCACGCTGGGGCGATGGTGCGCGGCCTAAACAACACTGGTGCGAATACGCAGGCGACAAGCAGCACAACACCGAGGTAAAACATCGGCGTCAGTTCGCGTTGTTCGTTGAGTAGCACGATGGCCAGCAGCACCGTGTAGACCGGTTCAAGATTGACCGCTAGCTGCGCATTGAACGCCGTCATGTGGCGCAAGGCGACCAACGACAGCGCGAACGGCAATAAGGTGCAGACAGCGGCCAGCGCGAACAAATAGCCGAAGTCGCGCGCATCCGGCCACACCAGCAGGGGTGCGTCGAATAGTGGGACCGCGCCAGCCAGTAACGGCGTCGCCAGACTCAACATCAATACGCCAGCGCTCATCTCGATGAAGGTGATGGACAGCGGGTCAGCATCGGCGATGAAACGCTTGTTCAAGGAGCCAAACAGTGCTGCCAATGCCGCTGATAGGACACCGACCGCAATTCCGGCGTGCATGCCGCTCGGAACGCCGCCAACCACAAGCACCACGCCCGGGACCGCGGCGATACCGAGCAGCACCTCGCCGATCGCAAACCGCCGTCGTGCAGCGAACGGTTCGATCAAGGCCGTGAACACCGAACCGAGCGCCATGCAGGTTGCGGCGACCGACGCATTCGAGAGCTTGATTGACGCGTAGAAAGTCAGCCAATGCAACGCCACCACGACGCCGACGACCATGATCGCGGCGGTGGTCCGTGACGGCAACGCGCGCAGTGCCCGCCACACCCTCGGCACCAGTGCGAGCATTGCCGCGACCAAAGCCATGCGCCACCAGACCAGCGGCAATGCCGGCAAGCTGATGAGCTTGCCGAATATGGCGGTGAATCCCCACAGCAGCACGCAAAGATGAATTTGCCACTGGGCACGCGCGGCATCGGACAATGGCATCACGTTTGGCTCAGGTGATTGCGTCGAGGACGGCGAGTGTCGTCTTTGCCCGATTGAGCGTGTAGAAATGCAGTGCGTCGGCACCGCCGCCGATCAACTGCCGGCAGAGATTCGCAACAACCTCGATACCGAAGCTGCGCACCGAGTCGGCGTCATCGCCATAAGCCAGCATGCGCTTTGAAATCCAGCGTGGAATTTCGGCACCGCAGAGATCGGAAAATCGCTTGAGTTGCGAAAAATTGCCGATCGGCATGATACCCGGGACGATCGATTGAGTGATGCCGGCACGGCGCGCGTCCGCAACAAAACGGAAGTAGGCATCGGCGTTGAAAAAATATTGCGTGATCGCGCCGTTTGCGCCGGCATCGAACTTGCGCTTCAGGTTCGCGAGGTCGGCGAAGGCGTCGTCGGACTGTGGATGCGTTTCTGGGTAACAACCGACTTCGATCTGGAACCAGTCGCTGGTTTCAGCGCGGATGAATTCGACCAGTTCGTTGGCGTAGCGAAAGTCGCCAAATGCAGCCATGCCAGACGGCATGTCGCCGCGCAGCGCGACGATGCGCCGGCAACCGAGTGCGCGATACATCTGCAGCAGATTGGAAATTTCGGCGCGAGTGCCGCCGACGCAGGACACATGCGGCGCGACATCAAGCCCATGTTCCTGGCGCAGGTGACGCACCGTTTCCGGCGTGTAGGAAAGCGTCGAACCGCCCGCTCCAAACGTCACTGAAACGTATTCGGGCGTACGCTGTTTCAGCTTCAATACGCTGCGCTCCAGTTGTGCGCGTTGCTCGTCGGTCTTGGGTGGAAAAAATTCGAAGCTGATCGCGGTCATTGCGGCGTTCCGAAAAAAGACCGCCGAAGTATATCTTTCTGTCCGGATGAAGCGATGGAATGATGCAGGCGGAGTAAGTTGACGCCGCGTCACAATTGGAGGAATGTCGCGCGCTAACGGCCGTCAGGCTGTCGTCACGGCCGCTGTTGTCCATGGAACGCGATCTCGAATCCACTGGCCTTAATCTTCGTCGCCTCGCTCAGGAGGTGGCCGAAACGCGCCGGCGCATGGTCATCGGCGGTTCGTTTTACGTACTCGGCTGGGTGCTGGTTTGTCTGTTCACGCCAGTCGTGCCGGTCTATCCGTGGATGTCGGCGGCACTGGCGGCGATATTCGTCGGGCTGGCGATGGCGCGCATCGTGATTCGGCCGCCCGGCGGTGTGGGCACGGAAACCAGCGCCAAAGCCATGACGCATTGGCTCGACTTGCAGTGGATCATCATCCAGATGTCGGCAGCGACCTGGGGCGGTGTGGTGTTCTGGACCTTGGTTGACCCAGTGCTGGTCGATGCACGCGTTGCGCTGTTGATCGGTGCGGCGGGTTTCGCAACCGCGATCGCACACACCTATTGCATGCGCTTCTGGCCGTCGATGCTGGCGATCGTGGCGATCTACCTGCCGAGCACCTTGCTGATGTGGACGCCTGAACATGATCGGGCCGTGGCGTTCAGTTTGACGGTTTATCTGTTTTACGTAATCAGTTCCCTGGTGCGTAGCCATCATGACTTCCACCGTCGCCTCGATTTCGAGGAAGAGTTGCGCCAGCAGCGCGATCGCTTTGAGTGGATGAGCCGTACCGATGACTTGACCGGACTGGCGAATCGCCGCCAGTTCGTCACCGAATTGGAACGGCGCATCGCCGAGTGCCAGCGCGAGCATTGCCGCCTGTCGCTGCTCGAACTCGACATCGATCATTTCAAGCAGATCAACGACGCACATGGCCACAGTATTGGCGACCGTTGCTTGGTTGCGTTCGCAGACCAGTTACGTCATGTCTTCGCCGGACAGGACGAACTTTGTGCGCGTCTTGGGGGCGAGGAGTTTGCAGTGATTGTGCCGCATCACGATGTCGCCACGACGGCGGAACGAGCGGATGCATTCCGGATCGGCCTCAGCGCCGTCGCCGTGGTTCCGGAACTGGCCGATTTGCGCGTGCGTGTCAGCATCGGTGTTGGTGAATTCAACACCACGCGTCACGGCAACGCCGACCATTTTCTCAGCGAAGTCGATGGCGCGCTGTATCGCGCCAAGGGTGGCGGCCGCGACCGTGTCTGCCGCGCTTTGGCGGCATCTTCAGGTGCGGTCAGCCAGATCCTCGGCCAGCATCGCTAGCTGCGTCTTCACCTTGTCGCCGAAACGCGCATGGTGACCGCCGAGCATGTGCTTCAATTCCTGCTCGGTGATGTAGCCGATCGACTTGCGGTAATCGCGTTTCACGCGCTGGCCTTCGCACCAACGACGATCCATGCCTTCAATATCGTCGGCAACCATCGCGACATTGGCCGGATGCGCAAGTTTGAACTGAGCGACACGGGCAATATGGCGGGCGACGAGGTCGCGCAGGGTCGTGTTGCGCGGCATTCGCTCGATGTCGATGCGGCCGCCGTATTCGAACGGTGACGGGTTATCGAGTTGCGTCGACAGATGCGTGCCGTCGTCGAACTGTGATACGCATTCGACCATGCGCGTGACCTTCCACTTGCCGGTCAGCAGCAGGAACAGGAAACCGACCAGACCGGGCCACTTCGGCTTCATCGCGAAACTGGCGACGCCGATTTCGCCGCTGTCGTCGGCAAAGAAGCGCAGCAGAACACGTTGACCGAGGATCAGGAACATGCCCTTGGCCTCGGCATCGCCGACATGACGCAGACCGAGCGCCGCGATCTCGCGCGTGGCGCTATCGACGAACTTGCGCTGATAGCTCGGGTACGCGGCGGCATCGACTGCTTCGAGTTGCGGTGCCGGTTCGTGCGCGACATTCAGGATTTGCTGCGCGATATTGGTGGCCATCAGCGTATCGGGATCGTCGCTGACACGCATTTCGATCGCATCCTGCACCGACTTGCCAGCGCGAATGGCGCTCGCTGTCGCGAGTAGTGTCTGGGCCGCAACATCGTCGTTCAAACTTCGGTCGTGACCGTCGCCGACGACGCCGGATTCAATCAGGCGTGCCATCTGTTCGCGCTCACCAGCACCGCCGTTATCCGACTTCGCACGCGTGTCGAGAATGAATTCGCGCTTGGGATCATCCGGTGCCATCGATGCCAGTGCGCTGTCATAACTGGCGAGTGCGTCGTCAAAACGACCGAGTTCGTGCAGGATCATGCCCATGCGCACGGCATAGCGATATTCGCCGCTCAGTGCATGGCAGGTCGCATAGTCTTCTAGTGCATCTTCCAGGCGGCTGCGCGAATAGCGCAGGCCGCTCCAGGTCTTCAGCGTGTCGGCATTGTCCGCGCCATCATCGGAGCGTATCGCGGCAGTGCGACGCAGCGCAGCGCGAGCGTCGAGCAGATCGATACGCATCGGCGCCAATTCGATCGCGCGGTCGAGCAACGCGTCCGCCTCGGCAATCAGTGCATCGTCACCATCGCGATGGCGCAAGCTGCTGGACAACAGAAACATGGCATCGACATGAGTCGCGTCCAGTGTCAGTACGCGCCGCAGTTCGGTCTCGTTGGCATCGCTATCTGAGAACTGCACACGCTTGATGATTGCCGGGACATGGTCGGGCTTCAGTGCCAGCAGTTGGTCCAACGCCGGCACGATGTCGTCGTATCGCTCAAGTCTTTCAAGGCAGTTGGCGCGATGCCAGTGGAGCGCGGCGGCTTGCGGATTCGCCGCGATCAGGGTGTCGATCAGGGCCAGCGCTTCGTCATAGCGAGCCTGCCGGAAGGCGGTGGCGAAGCGTAAGAAATCAGGATGCAGGCGCATGCTCGGTATCGGAATGTGACGGAAGTCACCAACCTAACCGAAACTGACGCAAAATCAATAGGCTAGCCTAGACCAAAGGTGCGAATGCCGGCCTGAACGGCGGCGTGATGGCGACAACTCCGGTTAGTTGCCGGCGATGGCATGCCAGACCGTGTCGCAATCGGCCAGTGATCGCACCGGGCGCAAGGCCAGCCCAATGCTTCCGCGCAAACGCATTGCGCAACGTCCAGCGTGGCGCGTTACCAGTTCCGTCAAGCTGGCGCCTTGTGCCAGGGTGCAGACGGTGACACCCGCATTCGACGCAATCGGAAGTTCCGCGTCGCGATGAGTCAGCACGAAGTGATCGTCATCAAACACTGACACGCAGGCGAGCAGGCGGACCGGTCGCTGCAGCTGCACGGCCGAGAAACCGACAACGACGCTATCGCCGGTGCCATCGCCGAAAAACCGGATGAGTACTGGGGAGAGACTCAGCGCCGAGAACGATGGCGATGCGGCATCCAGCAGCGGCATGAAGCCGAGTGAGCGCAGATCAGCGGCCGGTGCATTGCAGTCGCGCTGCTGATCGAACGAAAACAGCGTTGCGTCGACGCGGATCAGTTCCGGCACCCGCACGCTGACCGCCAGTGCGTCCGCGTCTTCTCGCATGATCGCGTCCAGACATTGCACGCGTTGGCGCTGCAGGCTGGCCGACGCCGGCATCGCCGCGATCAGCGCATCGACCAAGGCCAGCGCCTCTCGATAGCGCGCGTGGTGCAAGGCGCGGGCCAACTCAGCGAATGCTTGCGGTGAAGCCATTGCATCCCCCAATGATGCAGCAGCGAAGATACCCCAGTCCGTGAGCGTACGGCATCGGGGCCGCGTCGCGCATCGAATGGTTCGTCCGTCCTGGAAGCAAAAACGCCGCACCCAAGGCGCGGCGTTTCCGTTACGGCGATGAAGCGATGGATCAGTAGCGGTAATGCTCCGGCTTGTACGGACCAGCCTTGTCGACGCCGAGATAGGCGGCTTGGTCGTCGGTGAGGACGGTCAGCTTCACGCCAATCTTTTCGAGATGCAGGCGCGCCACCTCCTCATCGAGCTTCTTCGGCAGGATGTAGACCTTGGCCGAGTAGGTGTCCTTGTTCGTCCACAGATCGATCTGCGCCAGCGTCTGGTTGCTGAAGCTGTTGCTCATCACGAAGCTCGGGTGGCCAGTGGCGCAGCCGAGATTGACGAGACGGCCTTCGGCGAGCAGGAAGATCGAATTGCCGCCCTTGAACGTGTACTTGTCGACCTGCGGCTTGATGTTGAGCTTCACTGCGCCAGAGGTATTCAGCTTGTCGACCTGAATTTCGTTGTCGAAGTGGCCGATATTGCAGACGATGGCTTGATCCTTCATGTGCGACATGTGTTCAAGCGTCAGCACGTCCTTATTGCCGGTGGTGGTGACGTAGATGTCGCCGCGACCAAGCGTCGATTCGACCGTGTTGACCTCGAAGCCTTCCATCGATGCCTGCAGGGCATTGATTGGATCGATCTCGGTCACCACGACGCGGGCGCCATACGCACGCAGCGAATGCGCCGAGCCTTTGCCGACGTCGCCGTAGCCACAGACGACTGCGACCTTGCCGGCCAGCATCACGTCCATCGCGCGCTTCAGACCATCGGCGAGCGATTCACGGCAGCCGTAGAGGTTGTCGAACTTCGACTTGGTCACCGAATCGTTGACGTTGATCGCCGGCAGCTTCAGCGTCCCCGCCTCCAGCCGCTGCGCCAGCCGATGCACGCCTGTCGTCGTCTCTTCCGACAAGCCCTTAATCCCGGGAATCAGCTCCGGAAACTTGTCGAACACCATGTTCGTCAAATCGCCGCCGTCGTCCAAAATCAAATTCAGCGGCTG
>Ga0073899_10000162_pt1 | contig 60539 bp, 54 predicted proteins | sample KloWWTmetaKNB5Ph_FD_88975 | JGI IMG/M metagenome (GOLD analysis project Ga0073899, IMG submission 88975) | Active sludge microbial communities from Klosterneuburg, Austria, studying microevolution and ecology of nitrifiers - Klosterneuburg... | ecosystem: Engineered > WWTP > Aerobic digester >... | reverse complement strand
TACCGCTGCGCTTCCTTCTGACTCATCAGCCTCTCCCCCATCTCGCACACCTCTGTCTCCTCGCTGCTCGCAAGGGGACACTTCTATCTGGGGCGAAGGGGACACTACCGTTTGGGGCTCACAGCAGTGCGGCTTGAGCGCGTACAGCGTACACTTCGCCCGCGCCGCGTTGCCCAGTCTGCCGCGGTGCGGCCGAACCCGGCCTCTTTCTCCTCCCCGCGCCCCTAGACTGGTGCGCCCTTCCAGGGCGACGGCGGGCAGCGACCGAAGGCCCCATCCGGGCCCAATCCCATGCATTTCAAGGACCTCGGACTCTCCGAGCCGCTACTGCGCGCCGTTCACGAACAGGGCTACGACACGCCCACACCGATCCAGGCGCAAGCCATACCCGCCGTGCTGCAAGGCGGCGACCTGCTGGCCGGCGCCCAGACCGGCACCGGCAAGACCGCCGGCTTCGTGCTGCCCATGCTGCAGCGCCTGATGGCCATGCCAGCCAAGCGCGATGCGCGCGGCCGCGTGCCGATCCGCGCACTGATCCTGACGCCGACGCGAGAGCTCGCGGCCCAGGTGGAAGAAAGTGTGCGCGTGTATGGCAAGCACCTGCCGCTGACCAGCATGGTCATGTTCGGCGGCGTCGGCATGCAGCCGCAGATCGACAAGCTGCGCCGCGGTGTCGACATCCTGGTGGCCACGCCGGGCCGGTTGCTCGACCACCATGGCCAGCGCACGCTGGACCTGGGCCAGGTCGAGATCTTCGTGCTCGACGAAGCCGACCGCATGCTCGACATGGGCTTCATCCACGACATCAAGAAGGTGCTGGCCGTGGTGCCGGCCAAGAAGCAGAGCCTGCTGTTCAGCGCCACCTTCAGCGACGAGATCAAGGCCCTGGCCGACCGGCTGCTGAATCAGCCGGCGCTGATCGAAGTGGCGCGCCGCAACGCCACCGCCGAGAACATCGCGCAAAAGATGCACCCGGTGGGCCGCGAGCGCAAGAAGGAGTTGCTGGCACACCTGATCAAGTCGGGCGACTGGCACCAGGTGCTGGTCTTCACGCGCATGAAGCATGGCTGCAACCGGCTGGCCGAATACCTGAACGACCAGGGCATCACGGCCATGGCGATCCACGGCAACAAGAGCCAGGGCGCCCGCACCAAGGCGCTGGCCGATTTCAAGAGCGGTGATCTGCAGGTGCTGGTGGCCACCGACATCGCGGCGCGCGGCATCGACATCGACCAGCTGCCGCACGTGGTGAACTTCGAGCTGCCCAACGTTCCGGAAGACTACGTGCACCGCATCGGCCGCACCGGCCGTGCCGGTGCCACCGGCGAGGCGATCTCGCTGGTCTGCCTGGACGAAGAGATCTTCCTGAAGGACATCGAGCGGCTGATCAAGCGCAGCGTGCCGCGCGAGACCATCCCCGGCTTCGAGGCACCGGCCGGCGAACGGGCCGAGCCGATCGTGCTGGGCCGCATGACGATCGGCGTCGGCGGCACGCGGCGCAATGCCGGCGGCGGCTTTGGCGGCGGGCGCGCGGGCGGCGGTGGCCGACCCGCACCTCGGCCCGGCGGTGGCGGCGGACGCCCGTCGGCCGGTGGCCGGCCTGCGGGCGGTGCAGGCGGAGCGCGCAGTGGTCAGAGCCAGGGCCCGAGCTCCGGCCGCACACCGCGCCCTGGCGGCGGCAACCCACCGCGCGGGCGCGGCTAGGGTCAGCAGGCGCGGCCGAGGCTCGCACAGGGCCGCGGCGTAAACTCGGCAGCCTCACGGCCGCTTTCGCACAAGGGCTGCTTCGGCAGCCCTCTTTCGTTGTCCATGACCTACCTGCCCAGCGCCCTTGCGGTGCTCGTCGCCTACCTCGTCGGATCGCTGTCGTTTGCCGTCATCGTCAGCCGCGTGATGGGCCTGTCCGACCCGCGCAGCTATGGCTCGAAGAATCCCGGCGCCACCAACGTGCTGCGCTCGGGCAACAAGGCCGCGGCGGTGCTCACGCTGGCGCTGGACGCACTGAAGGGCTATGTGCCGGTCCTGGTGGCACTGTTGCTGGCGCCGCGTTTCGGCTGGGGCGAGACCACGGTGGCCTGGGTCGGTCTGGCCGCCTTCGTCGGCCACCTGTGGCCGCTGTTCTTTCGCTTCCGGGGCGGCAAGGGCGTGGCCACGGCGGCCGGCGTGCTGATGGGGCTGAACCCCTGGCTGGGCCTGGCCACGCTGGTCAGCTGGCTGATCATTGCGTTCTTCTTCCGCTATTCGTCGCTGGCCTCGCTGGTGGCCGCGCTGTTCGCTCCGTTCTACCAACTGCTGATCTGGGGCCCCGGACCGATGGTGCTGCCGCTGATCGTGATGAGCCTGCTGCTGGTGTGGCGCCACGAAGGCAACATCCGCAAGCTACTGGCCGGCACCGAATCGCGCCTCGGCCAGAAGACCCACCCGGGCACCGCCACGACGGCAGCGAACAAGCCCCCGCCTCATGGACATTCACAGCCCCATCGCCATCCGCCGGCGCGCGGGCATCGCAAAGGACACAAATGATGGTTCAACGCTTCGACGTCGGCCCGCGCATGTCGGAAATGGCTGTGCACAACGGCGTCTGCTACCTGGCCGGCCAGGTGGCCGACGACGGCTCGCAGGACATCCGCGGCCAGGTGCAGCAAGTGCTGGCCGCCATCGACCGGCTGCTGGCGCGCGCCGGCAGCGACAAGGGCAAGATTCTGCGCTGCCAGATCTTCCTGGCCGACCTGGCCGACTTCGCCGCGATGAACGAGGTCTGGGAAGCCTGGGTGCTGCCCGGCCAGACGCCACCTCGCGCCACCGTGCAGGCCGCGCTGGCGCGCCCCGAATGGAAGGTGGAGATGGTGGTTACGGCAGCGCTGTAGCCGCCTGCCGACCCGGGCTTCAGGTCGACGTATCGAGGCTCGTCAAGCCGAGCCTGGCGGGGTCACCGCGGCCCAGGCGCAGCACGCTGGGCTCGTCGCCGCTCAGATCGACCACGGTGGTCGGTGCCATCGGGCAGGCACCGGCGTCGACCACCGCCTGCACCACCTTCTGGAAGCGCTCTCGGATCTCACTGGCGTCGTTCAAAGGTTCGGTCTCGCCCGGCGGGATCAGCGTGGTGCCGATCAAGGGTTCACCGAACAGCGCCAGCAACTCCTGCAGCGCCCGATGCTCGGGCACGCGCAGGCCGATGGTGCGCCTTGACGGGTGGCTGACGCGACGCGGCACCTCCTTGGTGGCCTCGAGGATGAAGGTGTAAGGCCCGGGCGTGCCCAGCTTGAGCAAGCGGTACTGGCGGTTGTCCACGCGGGCGTAGCTGGCCAGTTCCGACAGGTCGCGGCACAGCAGCGTCAGATGGTGCTTGTCGTCGACCTGGCGGATGCGGCGCAGCTGTTCGACTGCGGCCTTGTCGTCGAGCCGGCACACCAGGGCATAGCTGGAATCGGTGGGCACCGCCACCACCCCGCCATCGCGCAGGATCTGCGCGGCCTGCTTCAGCAGCCGCGGTTGCGGGTTGTGGGGATGGACTTCGAACAATTGGGACATCGCTTGGGTTCAACGGGTCAGCTTGATCGACCGCAGCGCCTCGCCGGGCCCCAGCGCAGGCTCGGGTGCGGCAGGCGCTGCGGCGGCGGCCAGGCCGGCCAGGTCGAGAAAGAAGGCGTACTGGCGCGCCCAGTGGCGCGGTCGCTCGAAACGACCGGCCGCGCCGGCATGCCCGGCGTTCATTTCCACGTGCAGCAGCAGCGGGTTGCGGTCGGTCTTGGTGGCGCGCAGCCTCGCCACGTACTTGGCGGGTTCGTGGAACTGCACGCGCGTGTCCCACAGCGCTGTGGTCACCAGCATGGCCGGATACGGTTGCGCCGCAATGTTGTCGTACGGTGAATAGCTCAGCAGGTAGTCGTAGGCGGCCTTGTCGCGCGGGTCGCCCCACTCGCCCCATTCGTTGGTGGTGAGCGGGATCGACGCATCGAGCATGGTGGTCAGCACGTCGACGAACGGCACGTCGAGCGCCAGCGCGCGAAACCGCGGGCCGGCGCGGTTGGCCAGCATGCCCATCAGCAGGCCGCCGGCCGAGGCGCCCTGGGCAAACACCTTGTCGGCCGCGCCCCAGCGTTCGGCCAGCAGGTGGTCGACGACGTCGAGCACGTCATCGGCGCTGCGCAGCTTGTTCATCAGCCGGCCGGCGTCGTACCAGGTCTGGCCGAGTTCGCCACCGCCGCGCACATGGGCGATCGCGATCACGAAGCCACGCTCGAGCAGCGACAGCCGGTGCGCCGCGAACTCGGGGTCGTAGTTGTCGCCATAGGCCCCGTAGGCCTCGATCAGCAAGGGCGCCGTGCCGTCGCGGCGTACACGGTCGGGCCGCCAGGCCAGTGTGACCGGCACCCGCACGCCATCGCGCGCCGGCGCCCACAGGCCCTGCGTGCGGTAGAGCTCGGGGTCGTAGCCCCTGACCAGGTCCTGCCGGCGCAGCAGCTCGCGGCCATTGGCCAGTGCCACGTCGTAGGTCGCCGGCGGGCGCACCATCGACTGCACGATCACCTGCACGAAGGCCGCCTGCGCGTCGCGGTTCTCGCCCAGTGCGGCCATCGCCGCGTCGCCGCCGTCGACCACGCGCAGCTCCTTGCCGGCACGGTCGAACAGGCGCACCCGGCGCCGCGCCTGGACACGCTCTTCGATCGCCAGCCCCTGTTCGAAGAGGTCGAAGGACTCGATCGTCGCGTCGTCGCGCGCGGCCACCAGCGTGCGCCAGCGCTCACGCTGCACGATGGCGGACTCGGGCACCTCGAGCAAGCGGAAGTTGGGTGCGTCCTCGTTGGTGCGCAACACCCAGCGCTGGTCGAGGTGATCGGCCTGCAGGCGCACGCCGGGGCGGCGCTCGAAGATCACGCGCGCCGGCTGTTCGGGTGCATCGCTGGGCAGCGCACGCAGTTCGGCAGTGTCGCTGCCGAAGATGTCGATCAGCACGTAACGGCGCGAGGCGCTGCTGCGCAGACCGACGAACAAGGTCTTGTCAGCCTCGTCGTGCACCAGCGCATCGCGTGCGGGGTCGCTGCCACGCTGATGGCGCATCACCGCGCCGCTGTGCAGCGTGACCGGGTCCTGCCGGACGTAGAACAGCGTGCGGCTGTCGGCCGCCCAGACCACGCCCTCCAGCACGCCGCGGATGCGCTCGGGCTCCAGCCGGCGTGACTTCAGGTTCTGGATGTACAGGTCGTAGGCACCGCGCCCGAGCACATCTTCGGTCCAGGCCAGCCACTGCCCGTCGGGGCTGAGCTGGTACTGGCCGAGCGCGTAGTAGCTCTGCGCGATGGCCTGTTGCGGCAGGTCCAGCAGCACCTCGGCGCGGGCGCCGGCGTCCGGCGCCTCGGGCGTGCCGCGCCGGCGCATCCAGCGCGGCTGGTCGAGGCCGGCTTCGTACTGGCGCCAGACCCACCATCCGCGGTCGTAGACCGGCAACGAGCTCTCGTCGGCCTTCACGCGCGCCACCATCTCGCGGTACAGACGCTCGCGCAGGCCTTTCAGCGGCGCCAGCACGGTCTCGGTATAACGGTTCTCGGCCTCGAGCAGGCGCATCACCTCGGGCCGCTTCACCTTGGCGCCGTCGTCGCGCAGCCAGTAATGGTCGTCATTGCGATCGCCGTTGGGGCTCTTGACGACGAAAGGCCGCTTGTCGGCCTGCGGCGGCGTCGCCTGCAGGTTCATCAGCGACGGCGGCGCGGCAGCCACGACCGCCGTCGAGCTGGCCACCCCCTGCGCCGGCACCTGCGCCGACACCAGGGCCGGGACCGACAAGGCCATGCCGCACAGCAGGGGCAGCAACAGGCACGCGATGGACATGCAAGGATGATAGGTCGCTGCGCCGCCAACGCTGCGACATGGCCATGGCAGGACGCACGCGGCCGTGCGGCAGCGCACAGCCGCGCCGCCCACGCGCTTATGCCGCCACCGGCACCAGGAAGTCGCGCCCGATGCCGGCGCCAAGATCGCCCACACGGTCGAGAAACTGCGTGAGGAAGGCGTGCAGGCCGGTGGCCAGGATCTCGTCGATGCGGCTGTAGCGCAGATCGGCATGCAACCGGCCCGCGCGGCGACGCGTCTCGCCGCTTTGTTCGTTGGCCACCAGGTCCAGGTTGTTCACCACCTCGGCGATGCAGGCCGCCAGCGAGCGCGGCATGTCGGGCCGCAGGATCAGCAGGTCGGCCACCTTCTCGGGCACGATCACGTTGCGGTAGACCTTGCGGTAGATCTCGAAGGCCGAGACCGAACGCAGGATCGCGCTCCAGTGGTAGAAGTCGACCTCCTGCTCCAGGCGCGACTGGCCGCCGAAGAAGTCACCATTGCGCAGCGCCTGGAACTTCACGTCGAGCAGGCGCGCGGTGTTGTCGGCGCGTTCGAGAAAGGTGCCGATGCGCAGGAAGTGCAGCGCCTCGTCCTGCAGCATCGTGCCCACGGTGACGCCGCGCGACAGGTGCGAGCGCACCTTGACGCGCTCGAGAAACGCCGAAGGGTCGCGCTCGAAGCTGTCACCGCGCAATTCGCGGTCGCACTCCAGCCAGGTCTGGTTCTGCGTCTCCCAGACTTCGGTGGTCAAGGCGCCGCGCACCGCACGCGCGTTTTCGCGCGCCGCGCGCAGACACGACAGGATCGACGACGGGTTGGTGCTGTCGCGCACCATGAAGTCCATGACGTTGCGTGCATTGACCTCGTCGTAGCGCTTCGAGAAGCTCAAGGTCAGCTCGCTGATCGACAGCAGGCCGCGCCAGCCGTCTTCGGCCGCGTCGGCCGACTGCGGCAGCAGCGCCATGTCTCGATTGACACCGAGCATGCGCGCGGTGTTCTCGGCGCGCTCCATGTAGCGCGCCATCCAGTACAGGTGATCGGCAGTGCGTGACAGCATGATCGTCAGCCCTCCATGACCCAGGTGTCCTTGGTGCCGCCACCCTGAGACGAGTTGACGACCAGCGAGCCTTGCTTGAGCGCCACGCGCGTCAGCCCACCCGGCACGGTCTGCACCTCGGTGCCCGACGACAACACGTAAGGCCGCAGGTCGATGTGGCGCGGCGCGATGCCGCTGTCGACGTAGGTCGGGCAACTCGACAGGCTGAGCGTGGGTTGCGCGTTGTAGTTGCCGGGCTGCTGCAGCAGCACCTGGCGAAACGCCTCGAGCTCGGCCTTGCTGGCCGCCGGCCCGACCAGCATGCCGTAGCCACCGGCGCCGTGCACCTCCTTGACCACCAGCTCGTGCAGATGGGCCAGCACGTACTTCAGGTCATCGGCCTGCCGACACAGGTAGGTCGGCACGTTGTTCAGGATGGGTTTTTCGCCGAGATAGAACTCGATCATCTTCGGCACGTAGGGATAGATGCTCTTGTCGTCGGCGATGCCGGTACCGATGGCGTTGCACAGCGTGATGTTGCCGGTGCGGTAGACGTCCAGCAGCCCGGCACAACCCAGCGTGCTGTCGGCGCGGAAGACCTTGGGATCGAGAAAATCGTCGTCGACGCGGCGGTAGATCACGTCCACGCGCTGCGGGCCCTGCGTGGTGCGCATGTAGACAAAGCCCTGCTTGACCATCAAGTCCTGGCCTTCGACCAGCTGCACCCCCATCTGCTGCGCCAGAAAGGCGTGTTCGAAGTAGGCGCTGTTGTACATGCCGGGCGTCAGCACCACCACGGTCGGGTCGTTCAGCCCGGCCGGCGAAACCGCACGCAGCGTCTCCAGCAGCAGGTCGGGATAATGCGCCACCGGCGCCACGCGGTGCATGCCGAACAGCTCGGGGAACAGCCGCATCGTCATCTTGCGGTTCTCGAGCATGTAGCTCACGCCGCTGGGTACGCGCAGGTTGTCTTCCAGCACGTAGTACTGCGCGCTGCCGTTGCCGGGGTGCTCGAGGCTGGGCGCGCGCACGATGTCGATGCCAGAGACATGCGAGTAGATGCCGCCGGGCACGTCGACGCCCATCATCTCCTTGCGGAACTGCGTGTTGTTCAGCACCTGGTCGGCAGGCACGATGCCGGCCTTCAGGATCTCCTGCCCGTGGTAGACATCGTGGATGAATCGATTGAGCGCGCTGACACGTTGGCGCAGGCCGGCCTCCATGTCGACCCATTCCTGGCGCGGGATCACGCGCGGGATGACGTCGAAGGGGATCAGGCGCTCGGTGCCCGAGCCGCCCTCGTCCTTGGCGCCGTAGACCGCGAAGGTGATGCCCACGCGGCGGAAGATCACCTCGGCCTCGTCGCGACGCGCCTGCATCAGCTCGGACGGCTGGCGCTGCAGCCAGTCGTCGTACATCTTGTAGTGCGCACGAACCTGGCCATCGGGGGCATGCATTTCGTCGAAGCGGGTCTGCATCACATCTCCTCAAGCCGCAACGTTGGCAAGTGTCGGGCCGCCGTCGACCGCACGCGTGTGCACCGCCACAGCCAGGGTATGCGCGTCCCCGCCGCCGCGGATCACGCCGCGCAAGGGGGTCACGTCGCCAAAATCGCGGCCCAGCGCCAGCCGCACATGGCCCAGCGCAGGGATCAGGTTGTTGGTCGGATCCAGGTCCAGCCAGTCGCCGGGCAGGCCAGGCGTGCCGGGCGCGTAGACCTGCACCCAGGCGTGTGACGCGTCGGCACCCAGCAGCGCACCCGGGGCGCCGGCGGGCTGCGTCAGCAGGTAACCGCTGACATAACGCGCCGGCAGGCCCAGCATGCGCAGCGCCCCAGCCAGCATGTGCGCGAAGTCCTGGCAGACGCCGGCGCGCTGTTCGAAGGTCTGCGCCAGCGGCGTGTCGATCTGTGTGCTGGCGCTGCGGTATTCGAAGTCGGCATGGATGCGCTGCATCAGGTCGATGGCGCCCAGCAGCACCGGCCGGCCCGGCACAAACGACGCTGCCGCGTAGGCGCGCAGCACCTCCAGCCGCGGCACGAAGGGCGAAGGCATGCTGAACTGCACGGCCGCATCGAAGGCCCCGCGCGCGACGTAGCGCAGGCCGGCGGCCAGTGTGTCCCAGGGCGGCGAAGCGGCCGGCTGCAAGGCGGCAAAGCGCGGCTGCAGCCGCACGCGACTGCTGCTGCGCACCAGCAGCTGGTCGTGCGGCAGCGTGCGACTGAACCACAGGCAGGCATTGCCGAAGCTGTCGACGCCGGCATGGTGGATCTCGCCGTCGGGTTCGGTCAGCAGATCGTGCGACAGCAGTTGCTGATGGTCGTCGTCCAAGGGCTGCAGGTGGGCCAGGTGGTGCGCCAGCGAAACCGGGGCTCCATAGGTGTAGCGCGTTTCGTGGACGACTTCGAGTTCCATGCTCAGACCGCGTGGTCGTGGCCTTGCGCCAGCGTGAAGTAGCGCAGGCCGATCTCCTCGGCCAGCTGCAGCGCCGCCGCACCCAGCCGCAGCGAGACCGTCAGCAGTTCGGACTCGATGCGCGCATCGTCGGCATCACGCAGCGCCTGCAGCGTCAGGCCGGCACCTTCGGCCGGCAGCAGCGCCAGCAGCTCGGCCAGCTGTGGCGGCTCGCCGGGCAGCTTCTTCAGCTCGGTGCGCAGCCGGCGCAACACCCCCGCAAAGGCGCGCGGGTTGGAATCGTCCAGCACCAGCAACTCGGTCAGCGCCAACAGGTCTTCATGGCGCTGGTAGCGCGCGCGAAAGGTGATGGCGCTGTCGAACAGATCCAGCAGCCGGTCGATGCCACCCGCGCTGTGCAGCGCGCCAGCGTCGACAAAGGACTGCATGATCGTGCTCAGCCCGTACAGCCTTTCGAGCAACCGGCCGACGGTCAGCAGCCGCCAACCGTGGTCGCGCGTCATGCGGTCGGTCTGCGCCCCGGTCACGGCCGCCAGCTGCAGCGCCAGCACATCCAGTGCACGCACCACGTCGGGCACCGCGGGCAGCGACGCGGCGGGCGTCGATTCAGGGCCCGGCGCCTGCAGCGCGGCGACGAAGGTCTCGTCCATCGAGCGGATCAGCCCCCATTGTTCGGTCGACAGCCGTTCGCGCAGGGCCTGCGAGGCGCGCTCCAGCGCGGCCAGGTGGTAGGCCACGCTGCAGCTGCCGGCGGCGTCGACCAGAGCATCCAGCAAGGCGCGCACGAACACCGGGGGCGACTGCAGCAGAGTGGGCACGCCCGGGGGCGCCAGGCTGGTCTTCACCGCCAGCTGCGACAGCGCCAGCAGCACCGCGTCGGCGCTGTCGCTGTCGGCATCGATCAGCATCAACGTCGCGCGTGCCAGCCGCACCTGCTGCTCGGTGCGCTCGGTGTAGCGGCCCAGCCAGAACAGGTTCTCGCCCGTGCGGCTGCTCACCGGGCGCCGGTAGGCACCCAGGTCATCGACCGACAGGCGCTGCGGCAGCATCGAGAAGGTATCTACCGGCCCGTCGGTCAGCACCCAGGTGTCCAGGCTGGTGCCACCACGTTGCATCGAGACGCTGGCGTCTTCGCTGCGCGCCACGCGTGTCATGCCGCCGGGCAGCACATGCCAGCGGCCCTGGTCGTCGGCGATCACGTACACGCGCACCAGCGCGGGGCGCGGGCCCAGCACGCCAGCGCTCCAGATCGGTGCGCGGCCGAGCCGGAACCGATCCTGGGCGGTCCAGGCATCGGGGTCGCGACCCACGTCGTCGACCGTGGCCGGTTCGATGCGCGATGTGCGGCCAGCCACCGGAAAGGTGGTGCGCAGCAACTTGCCGTCGAGCCGCTTGCGCACGTCGGCCCAGGCTGCGGCCTCGCCGCACCACCAGCTGGGCACCGAGGGCATCGCCAGCGGCTGATCGAGCAGGGCCTGGCTGATGCCAGGCAGAAAACCATGTAGCGCCGGTGATTCGAGGAAGGCACTGCCCAGCGCGTTGGCCATCACCACGGTACCGGCACGTGCGGCCTGCAGCAGCCCGGGCACGCCCAGTGCCGAATCGGCGCGCAGTTCGAGCGGGTCGCACCAGTCGTCGTCCAGGCGGCGCAGCACGCCGTGCACCGGCTCCAGGCCGTCGACGGTCCTCAGCCACAGGCGCTGGTTGCGCACCGTCAGATCACCCCCTTCGACCAGCGGCAGGCCCAGGTAGCGCGCCAGGTAGGCATGCTCGAAATAGGTCTCGCTGAAGCGCCCGGGGGTCAGCAGCACCACGCGCGGCGTCTGGCCGTCGGCCACCTCGCGCGCCAGCGCGTCGACGGTGTCGAGCAGCCGGCGGTAGCTGCTGGCGATGTGCTGCACACGCAGTTCGCGAAAGGCATCGGGAAACTGGCGCGAGATGGTCAGCCGGTTGTGCAGAACGTAGCCCAGCCCCGAAGGGCCCTGGGTGCGCTGGGCGAGCACGGTCCATCGGCCTGCGGGATCGCGTGCGAGGTCGAAGGCCACGATGTGCAGGCGCTGGCCGCCGGGTGGCTGCACACCTTGCATCGCCCGCAGGTAGCCCGGATGGCGCAGCAGCAAGGCCGGCGGCAGCAGCCCGCGTTGCAGCAGGGTCTGCGCGCCGTACAGGTCGTCAAGCACGCGCTCGAGCAGTGCCGCACGCTGCACCACGCCACGCTCGATCAACGCCCAGTCGCCCGGCTCGATCAGCTGCGGCAGCAGCTGCAGCGACCAGGGCCGGCTGGCCACGCCGCTGTCGTCGAACACGTTGTGCGTGACGCCGTCGTGGCGCAGTTGCTGCGTGACCTGCAGCCCGCGGCGGTCGAGATCGTCGGCCAGTTGGCTGCTACCTCCCGCCGGCGGCGTCAGCCAGCGTGCAAGCCGTTGCCAGGCCGGGCGCAAGGTGGAGCCCGCGGCGCCGGCGCGGCGCAGTTCGTCCCACACGCCCGGCTCGGCCGGCAAGGCGCGCCGCAGCAGCAGGTCGAGCGCGGCCTCGCCCTGCTGCTGGGCAGGCCCGAAGGGCAGGCTGGCCTGGGTCTGGCCTTGGCTGGGCGGCATCGTCAGCGTTGGCGCAGGTCCAGCGTGAACGGAAACTCGCGGCTGGGCACGGCGGGCTGCACCGTCATCGTGCCCGGCGTGTGGCCGAAGCGGAAGAAGCGCGCCAGGCGGCGGCTTTCTGCCGTGTACGAGTTGACCGGGAAGTCGTCATGGCTGAGCCCACCCGGGTGCGCCACGTGATAGCGGCAGCCACCCAGCGACCGCTGCAGCCAGCGGTCGACGATGTCGAAGGTCAGCGGCGCATGGGCGGCGATCGTCGGGTGCAGTGCCGACGGCGGCTGCCAGGCGCGGTAGCGCACGCCGGCCACGTACTCGCCGCTGCGCCCGGTCGACTGCAACGGCACGGCCTGGCCGTTGACGGTGATGACATGGCGGTTGTCGTTCAGCCTGCTGAGCTTGAGCTCCAGCCGCTCGAGCGACGAATCGACGTAACGCACGGTGGAACCGGCCGCGCCTTCCTCGCCCATCACATGCCAGGGTTCGAGCGCGTTGCGCAGGGTCATGACCATGCCTTGCGTGGCCAGTTCGCCGATGAGCGGAAAGCGGAACTCGAAGTGCGGCGCGAACCACTGGCCTTCGAAGTCGAACCCGGCCTGCCCGAGCTCGGCGAGCACGTCGTCGAAGTCCATCTGCACGAAGCTGGGCAACATGAAGCGATCGTGCAGTTCGGTGCCCCAGCGGGTCAGCCGCGTGCTGCCGCGGCCGCGGTAGGGTTCGCGCCAGAACCACGCCACCAGCGCGCGCAGCAGCAGCTGCTGGGCCAGGCTCATGCGCGCATGCGGCGGCATCTCGAAAGCGCGCAGTTCGAGCAGGCCCAGACGCCCGGTGGTGCCGTCGGGCGAGTACAGCTTGTCGATGCAGAACTCGCTGCGGTGGGTGTTGCCGGTGACGTCGACCAGCAGGTTGCGCAAGCTGCGGTCGACCAGCCAGGGCGGCACGGCCCCGCCCTGCAGTGCGAGCTGGCGCTCAAGCTCCTGCAGCGCGATCTCGACCTCGTAGACCTGGTCGTTGCGCGCTTCGTCGAAGCGCGGTGCCTGGCTGGTGGGGCCGATGAACAGGCCGCTGAACAGGTAGCTCAGGCTGGGGTGGTTGTGCCAGTAGGTCAGCAGGCTGGCCAGCAGGTCGGGCCGCCGCAGGAAGGGGCTGTCGGCCGGCGTCGCACCGCCCAGCACGAAGTGATTGCCGCCGCCGGTGCCGGTGTGGCGGCCGTCGAGCATGAACTTCTCGCTCGACAAGCGTGTGCGATGCGCCGCGTCGTAGAGAAACTCGGTGTGCTCGACCAGCTCGGCCCAGTTGTGTGCCGGGTGGATGTTGACCTCGATGACGCCCGGGTCGGGCGTGACCTGCAGCAGTTCGAGCCGGCGGTCGCGCGGTGGCGGGTAGCCTTCGATCACCACCTTCAGGCCCAGCTCGGTGGTCGTGGCCTCGATCGCGGCCAGCAGTTCGAGGTAATCCTCCAGAAGCGTCAGCGGCGGCATGAAGACATACAGCAGCCCGGCCTTGTCGCGCGTCTCGCTCTTTGCTGCACGCTCTGCTTTGGGCCCATGGGCCCGCTGCGGGTCGCGCACCTCCACGCACAGCGCCGTGCGCGTCAGCCAGCCGGCCGATTCGTGACGTGCCGGTTGTGCCGACGGGTCGCGGCCGGGCGTCGACATCGGCCGGTGCGCCGTGGTCTGCACGTCGCCGGCCGCCGCAGCCTGCAAGGGCAGGCCGCTATCGGGAACCGGCTGCTGCTGCAGAGCCACCGCGCCGCCTTCGGCAAAACCGCCACCGACGCGGTGTGCGTCGTAGCTGGCGACCTGAGGGCGCAGCGCGGCCGCCACCGGCAAGGGATCTGACGGCGCGAACGGGTCTGGTTCGACAAGTTGCTCGCGGTCGACGGCGGCGGCCCAGGGCAATGAATCCAGCGGCAGCCGGTAGCCCATCGGCGAATCGCCCGGCATCAGGTGCAGGCGTTCGTCGCGCAGGAACCAGGCGCCGCTGATCCAGCTTGGCCCGGCCTTGCCGGTCTGCAACTCACGCTTGAGCGGCAGCACGTAGCCCACCGTGGCGTCCAGGCCCTGCTCAAACACACGGCACAGGCGCGCGCGTTCGAGTTCGTCGTCGAGCCGCGACTCGAAGGGGTCGACGTTGACCGGCAGCCGGCGTTCACGCCAGAGGTAATACCAGGTGTCCTCGTGGGCCGGCAGCACGAACTTCGGGTCCAGCCCCAGCCGCGTGGTCAGCCGGGTGATGAAACGTTCGGCGTCGGCCGTGTTGTGGCGCAGCGGCTCGCGCTCGTCGCCAAAGAGCGTGGGGTCGTGCCAGCAGGGCTGGCCGTCGCGCCGCCAGCAGATCGACAGCGCCCAGCGCGGCAGTTGTTCACCCGGGTACCACTTGCCCTGACCGAAGTGCAGAAAACCGCCCTGGCCATAGTGCTCGCGCAGGCGGTGCACCAGTTCGGTGGCATAGCCGCGTTTGGTCGGGCCCAGCGCATCGGTGTTCCATTCAGCACCGTCGCGGTCCTGCACCGACACGAAGGTGGGCTCGCCGCCCATCGTCAGGCGCACATCCTGCTGCGCCAGTGTGTCGTCCACCTGCTGTCCCAGGCCCAGGATGGCCTGCCATTGCTCGTCGGTGTAGGGCTTGGTGACGCGCGGGCTCTCGTAGACGCGGGTCACCTGCATGTGGTGCTCGAACTCGACCTCGCAGTCGTCGACCGCACCCGACACCGGTGCCGCGCTCGACGGCTCGGGCGTGCAGGCCACGGGGATGTGGCCTTCGCCGGCCATCAGGCCCGAGGTCGGGTCCAGGCCGATCCAGCCGGCACCGGGCAAATAGACCTCGCACCAGGCGTGCAGGTCGGTGAAGTCGACCTCGGCCCCGCTGGGCCCGTCGAGCGACTTGAGGTCGGGCTTGAGCTGGATGAGGTAGCCCGACACGAAACGCGCCGCCAGCCCCAGGTGGCGCAGCGTCTGCACCAGCAGCCAGCCGGTGTCGCGGCACGAGCCCGAGGCATTGCTCAGCGTGAGCTCGGGCGTCTGCACGCCGGGCTCCATGCGGATCAGGTACTTGATGTCGTGCTGCAGGCGCTGGTTGAGCGCGACCAGAAAGTCGATCGTGGGCTGCCTGTCGCGCGCGATGCTGTCGACGAAGGACTTAAAGCGTGGCGTCAGCGGCAGCCGGGCCAGATAGGGCGCCAGGTCGTGGGCGAGTTCGGGCGCGTAGGTTAAGGGGAAGTTTTCGGCCTCGGGTTCGAGAAAGAAATCGAAGGGGTTGTAGACCGACATCTCGGCCACCAGATCGACGGTGACCGTGAACACGGTGGTCTTTTCTGGAAAGACCAGGCGCGCCAGGTGATTGGCAAACGGGTCCTGCTGCCAGTTGATGAAGTGCTCGGCCGGCTCGACGCGCAGCGAGTAGCTGACGATGTGCGTGCGGCAATGTGGTGCCGGCCGCAGGCGCACCACCTGCGGCGACAGGACCACCCGCCGGTCGTAGCGGTAGCGGGTGACGTGGTTCAGCGCAACATGGATGGGCACGGGTCAGGCTCCTCGGGGTCGAAGGCCCGGGTGATGCAAGTGCCGGGCCATGCCCGATCACTGCGCCTGCCCGTCGTCGCCCCCGGCCCGATGATGCCAGTAGCGTGCCGAGCGCTGGCGCTCGCAGTGCATCTGGCCATCGGACGTCCAGACCCAGGCGCCACAGGCGTCGCTGCGCACCAGCGCCACGCCGCGCGCGTGGTAGCGCGCCACCACCTCGGGTGCCGGGTGGCCGTAGCGGCTGCGATAGCCGGCCTGCACCACGGCCACGCGCGGTGCCACTGCGGCCAGGAAGGCCTGGCTCGACGAGGTCTTGCTGCCATGGTGTGGCACCAGCAGCACGTCGTTGGGCAAGGCCTGCGCCTGGCGCTCGACCAGCGCCAGCTCTTGCGCGAGCTCGATGTCGCCGGTGAGCAGCGCCGAGCCCTGCGCGCCGCGCACGCGCAGAACACAGCTGAGCGTGTTCGACCGTCCGCCGGCGGCGTAGGCGGCCTCGTCGGGGTGCAGCATCTCGAACTGCACGCCGTCCCAGGTCCAGTGCTGCCCCGCCAGGCAGCGCTGTTGCGGCCCGGCCCAGGCGCGCAGCGGGTGGTCGTCGGCCAGCGAGCTGCTGAGCGCACGCACCGGCACACGCGCCAGCAGCGACGCGGCACCGCCGACATGGTCGCCGTCGCGGTGGCTGAGCAGCAGCAGATCGATCAGCGGTTCGCCGCGTGCGCGCAGCAGCGGCAGCAGCACGCGCTGGCCGGCATCGGATTCCGCCGAATACATCGGGCCGCTGTCGTAGACCAGCAGGTGCTGGCGGGTGCGCACCAGCACGGCCGTGCCCTGGCCGACATCCAGCGCCAGCAGTTCGAACTGACCGTCGGCCGGCCGCGCCAGCGGCGGCGCCAGCAGCGGCAGCAACAGCGGCAAGCCCAGCAAACGCAAGCGCCAGGGCAGCGGCAGCACCAGCAGGGCCCCACCGACCAGGCCCAGCAGCGCCGCCCAGGCCGGCGCGGCGGCCGTGCTCCAGCTGGCCCCCGGCACGCTGGCCAGCAGGCTCAGACCTTGAACCAGCACGGTGACCAGTGCCGCATCCAGCGCCCACAAGCCCGGAATCAAGATGCCCAGCAGGGCCAGCGGCGTGATCAGCAGCGTGACCAGCGGAATCGCCACCAGGTTGGCGACGAAGCCGACGATCGACAGCTGCTGGAAGAAGACCAGCGTCAGCGGCGCCAGGGCGACGCTGGCAATCGCCTGCGTGCGCAGGCCGCCCCACATCGCGGTCAGCGTGCGCGCCCGCCAGTCCGTGGCGAAGAGCGGCCGCCGTGCGCGCACCGGATCGGATGCGATCAGCATCGCCACCGCGACGAACGACAACCAGAAGCCCGGCTGCAGCAGCGCCCAAGGGTCGATCAGCGTGACCACGAAGGCGGCTGCCAGCAGCACCAGCGGCTGTGGCCAGCGCAGGCCCAGGCTGCGCAACAGCACCACCGCAGCGATCATCAGCACGGTGCGTTGCGCCGGCACGCCCCAGCCGGCCAGCACCGCATACGTCGTGGCCAGCAGCAGCCCACCCCAGCGCGCTGCCTGCGGCGCCGGCATCAGCAGCAGCGCGCGCGTCGACCAGCGCCAGGCGCGGCCGATCAACGCGCCGGCCAACCAGGCGAACATGGTCACGTGCAGGCCCGAGATCGACATCAGGTGCGCGACACCGGTGACGCGGAACAGGTCCCAGTCGGCACGGTCGATCGCGCCCTGGTCGCCGATGGCCAGCGCGGCCAGCACGCCGGCGGCATTGACATTGCTGACGCTGGCGTTGATGCGGTCGCGCAGATGCTGGCGCAGCCGCTCGACCGGGTGGCCGGCGGCGTCAGCGAGTTTTTCGGCGCGGTCGCCCGCGCGAGAGCGCACGTAGCCGGTGGCGCGCAGGCCCTGCTCGAGCAGCCACAGCTCGTAGTCGAAGCCGTTCGGATTGAGGTTGCCGTGCGGCTGGCGCAAGCGCACCGTGAAGCGCCAGCGCTGGCCGGCGCGGATGTCGTCGGGGCCGAGCAACGGTGCGTCGGCATCGGGGCCGCGGTACCAGCCCAGCATCAGCCGGTCTGGCAGGTCGACGGCCCGCCCCTGTTGATGGGCTGACTCGACCTCGAAGACAAAGCGCGTGCCCGCCGGGTTGGATTGCGGCAAGCGTGCGACCAACCCCACCAGCTGCAGGTCGCGGCCTTCCAGGGTCGCCGGCAGGACCTGCGCCAGGCGCTGCTCGGCACGCCAGGCGGTGCTGCCCGCGCCCAGCAAGGCCGCCGCCAGCGCACCGGCCAGCAGCCCGGCCCGGCCTGACCCGGCTCGCAGGGCCAGCCACAGCAGCAGCACGCCGCTGCCGACCAGGGCGGCCTGCACCGACCCAGGCCAGACGATGGCCTGCTGCATCTGCAGCCCAAGGCCCAGCAGCCAGGCCAGCGGCCAAAGCGCGAAGCGTGCCAAGCCCCACCTCCCTGCCGGATCGCCTTGGCGCCCGGCCTTGTGCCGAGCAGTGTAGAGGGCCCCGCGGCCTGCGCGGTAGCATGCGCGCCCTGACATCACGCCCCAAGGAATCCTCATGCCCGTCCAAGCCCGCCTGCAAGAACTCGGCATCGTGTTGCCGCCGGTGTCGGTGCCCGCAGCCGCCTACGTGCCCTTCGTTCGCACCGGCAATCTGGTTTTCCTCTCGGGGCACATCGCGCGCAAGGACGGCAAGCCCTGGGTCGGCCAGCTGGGCCTGAACCTGAACACCGAAGAAGGCAAGGCCGCAGCGCGCGCGATTGCGATCGATCTGCTGGGCACGCTGCAGGCCGCGGTGGGTGATCTGTCGAAAGTGAAACGCATCGTCAAGCTGATGAGCCTGGTCAACAGCACACCGACCTTCACCGAGCAGCACCTGGTGACCAACGGCTGTTCTGAACTGATGGCGCAGGTCTTCGGCCCCGAGGTCGGTGCCCATGCGCGCAGCGCCTTCGGCGTGGCGCAGATCCCGATGGGCGCCTGCGTCGAGATCGAAATGATCGCCGAAGTGGCGTGAACACCACGCGCTGGACCTTGGCCGGCATCGTGCTGGCCAGCCTGTTCGGGATCGCCACGGCGCTGGTCACCCAGCATGTCTACGGCATGCAACCCTGCCCCTGGTGCGTGTTGCAGCGCGCGGTGCTGGCGGCGATGGCCGTTGCGGCGCTGCTGGCGCTGTTGCTGCCCGGCTGGCCGAAGAAGCTGGCCATCATGATGCTGGTCGCACTGGCCATCGGCGGCGCCGCGGCCGCGTTGTGGCAGCACTTCGTGGCGGCTGCATCGTCGTCGTGCAACCTGACGCTGGCCGACCGCATCATGGCCGGCCTTGGACTCGACGCCGCCTGGCCGGCGGTGTTCATGGCCACCGCCTCATGTGCCGACGCCAAGGTCAATCTGTTCGGCCTGCCCTACGAGGCCTGGAGCCTGGCGCTGTTCGTGCTGCTGGGCCTGGCCGGCCTGCGGCTGTTGCGGCCGGCGCCGCGCCGGCGCATGTTCTCGCGCTGACGCAGCGGCGCTGGGCGCGGCGTCATCGCGGTCCGGCGTTGAGACGCGCCGGCACCTCGGGGCCCGGGCGCAGTTCGGCCTCGGACAGCCCGTTCAAGGGCCGCGGCACGGTGTTCAGTGCCGCGTGCAGGTCGACCGACTCAGGGTCGACGCAAAGCAGCGCGAAGGCATGCGCACGTTGCGCCAGAACGGCATCGACAAGGTGCTTGCCTGGCAGACCAAGATCGACGTGGTGCGGGCGAATCAGCAACGCGGGATCGCGCATACGTCACTGCTTGACATATTTGTCAACTATTGACATCCTCGCAGCTCATCTTTGCCCAGGAGCCCGCATGAAACCCACCCCCGCCGGCTGGCCGCGCATTGCGTCGTCGCTGTACTACCACGATGCCTCGCGCATGATCGACTGGCTCTGCGACGCCTTCGACTTCGAGCTGCGTTTGAAGGTCGAGGGCGAAGGTGGTCGCATCGAACACAGCGAGCTGAGCTACGGCGACGGCGTCGTGATGGTCGGCTCGGAGCGCAGCGGCCCGTTGCGCCGCTTCGAGACCGACATGCTCAGCCCGCAAAGCGCGGGCGGCAACACGCAGGGCATGATGATCTACGTCGACGACGTCGATGCCCACTGTGCCCGCGCCCGCACGGCCGGCGCACGCATCGTCGCCGAGCCCGAACTGCACGACTACGGCGACGACTACTGGGCCGACCGCAGCTACGGTGCGATCGATCCCGAGGGGCACCTGTGGTGGATCAGCCAGCGCATCCGCGGCTGATCGCAATGACGGCGCCCGACATTGATCGCACGCTCGCTGCGCTCTCCGATCCGACACGCCGTGCCGTCGTTGGCCTGCTCAAGCAGGGACCGCAGCGCGCCGGAGAACTCGCGGCGGCGCTGGACACCACGCCGCCGCTGCTGAGTCGCCACCTGCGTGTGCTGCGCCGCAGCGGTCTGATCGCTGACGAGGAGCCGCAGCACGACGCCCGTGTGCGCCTCTATCGGCTGCAGCCGCAGGCGTTTGGGCCACTGCGCGAGTGGCTCGACGAGATCGAGGCCTTTTGGGGCGATCAGTTGCAGGCGCTCAAGGCCCATGCCGAGCGGCCGGTCGCGAAGCCGGCCCGGTCGGCGCGTGCGATACGCCCACGGCCGAAGCGATGAGTGCCGCCGCCCTTCCTGGCGACCAGGCAACCGTCTCGGTCGGCCTCGCCGTTCCGCCGGCCGAGGCCTTTCGCGTCTTCACCGAGGAGATCGACCTCTGGTGGCGGCGTGGCCGGCGTTTCCGCAACGCGCCCGGCGAAGCCGGCATCGTCTGCATCGAACCCGGCGTCGGCGGGCGCATGTTCGAGTCGTTCGCCACCGACATCGGCGAGCGCTGCGTCGAGACTGGCCGCGTGCTCGCCTGGGAGCCGGCGCAGCGGTTCGTCTTCGAGTGGCGTGCGATCAACTTCGCGCCGCACGAACGCACCGAGGTCGAGGTGCGCTTCGAGCCGACCTCACGCGGAGGCACGCGCGTCACCGTTGTGCACCGGGGCTGGAGCGCGCTGCGCGCCGACCATCCGGTGCGCCACGGTCAGGACGTGGGCGCCTTCATCCGCACGATGGGGCTGTGGTGGGGCGACCTGATGACCTCACTGCGCCTGCGCACCGCCGGCCAGGGGCCCCGCTGAGCTAAGTTCAGGGCTGCGCCGGTCCCTTGTGGCTGCGCGCTCCGATCTTCGGGAACAGCATGCCCACCTGTTGGCGGTAGACCCGATAGCGATCGCCGAACTGCGCGATCAGGTCACGTTCTTCGAACCAGATGCCGATCAGGATGTAGCCGGTGCACGCGGCGGCGAACAGCAGGTGACCCGCGGTCATCTGCGGCGTAGCCCAGAAGGCGAGCACGAAGCCGAGGTAGATCGGGTGGCGCACGTGGCGGTAGAACAGCGGCGTGTGGAACGTCGGCGTCGGCAACGCCTGGCCGCGCAGGTTCGCCCACACCTGACGCAGGCCGAAGAGCTCGAAGTGGTTGATCAGGAAGGTGCTGATCAGCAGCAGCGCCCAGCCCAACCAGAACACGCCGTTCAGGACCAGGCGCGCCGCGGGGTCAGTGACTGACCAGACCACCGGTTCGGCGATGGGCCGCCACTGCCACAGCAACAACGCCAGGGCCGCGGTCGCCGCGAGCACGAAGGTGCTGCGCTCGACCGATTCAGGAATCACCGCCGTCCACCAGCGTTTGAAGCCGCGTCGCGCCATCACGCTGTGCTGCACGGCGAAGAGCCCCAGCAGGGCGAGATTGACGACCAGTGTTTCGACGAGCGGTGCCGCGTTGCCACTGTCGATGGTTTTCGGCAGCAACGGCAGGTTGCCAACGAAACCAATCGCGTAGATGAAGGTGGCGAGGAAGAAGACGTAGACGATGAACCCGTAGAGGGCAGCGAAGATGGCCATGTGAGTTCCGATCGAAAGTGAGAGGACGAGTCGAGCCGGCGGCCCGCGTCAAAACGACTGGTCGAACGAATCCGGACCCTGCCAGCGGCGGGCCGAAGGGGCGGGAGGGATCGGGCCGGTCAGGAGCCCGTCGGCGCTACGGCACTTCGCAGCCCGGAGGCACGCGCGGCGGGCGCGCGATACCTGAGCGCAAGGCGCAAGGCGATCTCATCGCGCCCACCCGCGGTTGTCGAGCACCTGCGCGATGCGCAGCGCGGCGCGTGCCGCGCCATCGGTTTCCACCGGCCGGTAGCACACCGGCTCGTGCATCGCGGCGAGCGCCCGGCGTGCCACCGCGTCGGGATCCAACGTTGCCGCGTAGTCCATCGAACAGTCGGCGGCGTAGTTGGCCAAGCGCTTGCGCACGTGCACGCATTGCTCGAAGTGGCGCTGCAGCGGAAAGCTCAGGAAGGGTCGGCGCGTGGCCACCAGCTCCATCGTGGTTGACAGCCCGCCCTGCACCAGCGCGAGGTCGCAGCAAGCCAGGTGTTCGTACAGGTTGTGCACGTAGGGCCGCACCTCGAGCCCGGGCATCGGCTCGAACGCATCGGTCGACAGGCGCGGGCCGGTGACGAGGATCAGCCGCAGTTCGGGCAGCTCGCGCTTCATGCGCGGGAACGCCGCCGCGATGCGCTGCAGCAGGTGCGCTCCGGTCGACGTGCCACCGATCGCAGCGATCGCGATCTTCTCGTCGCTGCGGTAGCCATGCTGGGCGCGCAGGCGTTCGGTGTCGGCGAGCGCACGCGGGTCGAATGGCAGGCAGTAGCCGCAGTAGCAGAAGTTGCGGTCGGTCCACTCGCGGATAACGGGCAGACCCGGGCCGAAGGTCTGCTCGGTCACGTCCTCGCGGTTGCCGACGAAGATCGCGGTGTCACGCAGGTACGGATAGCGTGCGACGTGCTCGAGGTCGTCGGCGTTGCGGTCGGCGCACAGTGCGGCCTCGCGTTCGTTGCCTTCCTCCATCGGCAGGCAGCCGACGAAGTCGGTGAGAAACACGTAGGGCTGGCGCTTGAGCTCCGGGTTCTCGTGGTAGTGGTAGTCCACGTCCCAGGCCTCGTCGCCGATCACGAGGTCGTAGTGCTCGGCCTCCATCAGGTCGACGAAGGTCATGAAGTTGTGGCTCATGATCTCGTCCATCGTGCGCAGCGCAAAGAAGGCCGACAGATCGTGCTCGCCGGCAACCTGCTCGAAATGGCGGCTCTCGTTGGCCAGGCGCCGCGTGATCGGGTGCAGGCGTTCACCTTCGCGCTCGAGGTAGGTCGCTGCGGGTTCGACCGTGAACCAGTCGATCGCGAGATCCGGCTGCAGCTTGCGCAACTCGCGCGCGATCGCCAGGTCGCGCTGCGCGTGGCCGAGGCCGATGGGGCTGGAGATGAACAGCGCACGGCGCGGCCTCTTCATCGCGCGCGTCCAGGTGCGCCCTCGCGGCGCGCCAGCGACGAACTCGCGCAGCGCGCGGTTGAAGACGACCGGGTCGCGCGCCGCCGTGACGTGGCCGCCTCCGGCAATGGTGAGCATCACCGAACCCGGCACCAGCGCGTGGATCTCCTCGCCTTTGGCATACGGCACGCGCTTGTCGTTGTCGCCATGGATCACCAGGGTCGGACAGGTGATGCGGCGCGCCAGTTCCCGCACGTCGTTGCCCACCCACGCCTGGCGGCACCAGCCTAGCCACTCGGCGCAAGTGGCCCAAGCGAAGTGCACGCCATCCTCGTACGGCTTGGTCGAGTGCGGCTCGCTGAAGATGATGTCCATGAACCAGTCGACGTAGGCCGGCCAGTCGTTGTGCAGCAACTCGGCTTCGGCCTTCAGCCGCCTGGCAAGGCGCTCGTCGGCGGTCAGCGAGTCGGCGAAGCCGCCGGCGACGATGACGTGCGAGACACGCGCCGGCTGCTCGGCGGCGAGCCTCAGCACGGTCAGTGCCCCCGCCGAGATGCCGACCAGCGCGACACGTTCGGCACCCGCCGCATCCAGCACCGCCACGAAGTCGGCGGAGAAGTGGTCGAAGCTGTAGGCCGCCTGCCCGTCCGGCCGGTCGGAACGGCCGTTGCCGCGCCCGTCGGTGGTGATGACACGAAAGTGCTGCGACAGGTAGGGAACCGCGCCCTTGAGCATCTCGCTGTGAACGATCTGCAGCGGCGGCGCGAAAGCGAGCCAGGGCCCGTGGTCGCCCCACACCGCGTACCAGAGCTTCACGCCGTCACGGTCGACGAATCCTTCGCGCTCGGGCTGCACGGTCTCGTAAGGCGACGCATCCGACCGGGGCACCGCACCCGGCGCCGGCAGAGGGCCGGCGATGCGGTCGAACCGTTCAGGCCAGGGTCTGGGGCTCGAGGCCATCAGCGGCTCCTGCGTGGATGGGTCGGCGACGCGCTGCGCGTGACCCTGGCGTCCAGCGACTCCAGAAGCCACTGCACGGCATCGAGCGCCATCCGATGTTGCGCCTGCTCTTCCTTCACGCCGAGCAGGTCGGCGAATTCCATGCCGAGCCAGAACTCGGAGATCCAGCAGGCGACGACCTCGGCCGTGAACGGCGGCGGCAACTTCGTACCGTCAGCCTGGAGTGCGTCGATGGCTTCGCGCACGGCCCCCAGTACGAGCTGCTTCCAGGCCAGCAGGCGCGGCAGGAACTTGTCACGCAGGTCGGGGTTGGACAGGCTGGCCGCCCATAGTTCAGCCTGCAGTCGCACGAAGCCAGACGCCAGGTCGTCCTGATAGAAGCGCCGCGCGTCCGCCCACTTCTTCGCGAACCCGCCCCCGCTCTGGTACATCGACCCCTGGCGCGCCAGCAGCCGCTTGTTGACCGCATCGAGCACCTCGATGACGAGCTGATCCTTGCTGCGGAAGTGATAGTTGATGAGCGCGTGGTTCACACCCGCGTCCCTGGCGATCTCGCGCACGCTCAGCGCGGCGTAACCGTCGGAAACGAGGCGGCGGAACGCCGCGTCGAGGATACGTTCGCGCGTCTGCGTCGCGTCGCCGTCGTGCAGATTGGACGCTGTGGCGCGGAGCCGGCGGGCAGCAGAGGTGACACGTGTCGAGACCATTCTTCACCACATGGTTTAAACAGTTGTTCAAATTCTAAGGAATCGAACGGTGATGTCAACCCCCTGCGTCCGCTCGAGCCGTATCGGCGACGTTCCCTACCAGATCAGCAAAGCGCTTGTTGACGGTCCGGCTCTTTCCCTTCAAGACCCAAGCCGACAGCCGTCTTCCTGCTGTCGTAGATGCTGCGCCGGGTGATGCCACTCATGGCCGCGAACGAGCGGGTGCGCACATCGAACAGCATCTCCTGGCCTCGGCCCGGGTTGTCCACGAGCCAGTAGGCCCGGCTCGCGCCCAGTTCCAGGTGCGAGACCTGCATGCGGTAGCAGATGCCGCCGATCAACAGCCCCTCTTCGCTCCAGTCGAACTGGAACGCCCCGCCGAGTTCGAAGACGAGTGGCACGAAGGCCTTGGTGGATACGGACTGGCCTTCGCCCTGGCGCAAGGTCCGCACGAAGTCGGTAACGCGCCTGTCGCTGCCCGCGTAACCCTCCGACTTGATCTGCGCGTGCAGCGCGCGCGCCGTGCGCCGCTCATGTCGCGAGCGGTGCGCATCTGTCTTGAGTGCAAGCTTCAGCGCTTCGTGAAACGGCGTGAGCTTGCTCCTCATCTCGCTGCGCCGGCAACTGGGCACTTCCAGCACCGGCGTCTTCAACCACTTGCGAACCGCGTTGCTCGACAAACTCGTCAGCCGCACGATCTCCCGAACAGACTTCTTCTCGCGGAAGTACATCCGCTTGACCTTGCCAATCATGGCCATGGTGATCACTCCTTGTCCCCTGCGCAAGTAAGTGGCAGGGTAGGTTGAACACCCGGGTCAAATTTAGATCGGCAGCCGTCGCTGTAGGTGAATCAGTTTTCGGTCGGCGCCAACAGCACCCGTACTTCCATCTGGCGATCTCGATCTTGCTGTGCACAGCGATCGGTGACGCGGCCAGCTGGTTGTTCCCTGCACCTAGACGGTCGTTGAAAGGGCTGACGATCTACGCCGACGCGGAATGATCGCGCGCAGTCGTGGTTCCGATGGTGGTGGCTGTTCGCAGCATCCACGTGCCCATGCCCACCAGCAGCCCGAGCAGCGAAAGCCAGGCCCACACCGCTGTTTCCGACCAGTCCACGCGGTGCACCTGCGCATCGACGACCACCAGCGCCAGCATCGGCAACAGCCCCCAGGCCAACAGCGTGACGCCCAGGGTGAACCAGTCGATGCGCGCCGCGCAACGGCGCAACGACAAGGCGCCCGCGGCCGGGGTCAGAAAGCTCACGCTGTATAACTGGGCGTGAAAGCGGTCGATCTTCCAGGGCCACAGCCGCGCGGCCAAGTCGGGCACCAACAGCAAGGCCAAGCCATACACCCCCAGGATGCCGGCGCAGACCAACAGCACGGTGCGTGAGCGCGGCGGCTGGCCCGCCAGCGGCAGGCGGCGATACAGCCACAGGTGCAGCCCCGCATTCAGGCAGACGCCGACATACAACAGGAACCAGATCCAGACCTGTGCCTTGCCGAAGTCGAAGCGGTCGAGATGCATGAACGAGCAGACCGTCACCACCAGTGTGAAGACGAAGATCATCAAGGTCACCGTGCGCGCCGGCGCCCAACGTCCGACCCGAGCCTGAATAAAAGCCGCCAGCAGGGCGGCGCTGTACAGGGCGCCCAGAAAGCGCAGATTGAAGGGCGTCAGCGGCCACGGCCAGATCGCCACCACTGCTGGCAGCGCAATCAGCAAACCACCGCCGGCCACCAGCAGCACGGCCACTTCGAGCCAGGTCACACCCAGCAGCAACATTGAGATGCGCGGGCTGGCTGACGGGTGCTGTGTCATGTCAACCCAGCATAGCAGCGGTGCGATGCAGGCTGCTTGCAGCGCATCGACCTTCACCGAACATCACCTGGTGACCAACGGTTGCGTGGAGCAGATGGCGCAGGTTTTCAGCCCTGAAGTCGGTTCCCATGCGTGCAGCGCCTTCGGCGTGGCGCAGGTCCTGTGGCAGCACTTCGTGGCGGCCGCATCGTCGTCGTGCAAATTGACGCTGGCCGACCGCATCATGGCCGGCCTGCGGATGTTGCGGCCGGCGCCTCGCCGGCGCATGTACTCGCGCTGAAGCCGCCGCTCAGCGCAGCCCGGCGTTGAGGCGCGCCAGCACCTCGGGGCCGGGGCACAGCTCGGCTTCGGACAGCCCGTTCAAGGGCCGCGGCACGGTGTTCAGCGCCGCGTGCAGGTCGACCGCGTCGGGGTCGACGTAGAGCAGCCCGGTGGCGATCTCGCCCTCGGCGGCCATCTGCTGCACCAGGTTCATCGCGGCGCGGCGGTCGGTGGGGTCGTAGCCTTCGTGCAGCTTGCGCAAGCGCATCATGCTGCCGTCGGCGTTCGGCACCTCGATCACGTCGCCCGGCGCGGGTTCGGCTTTCAATTCCTGCGCCAGGTCGATGAAGTCGATGCGGCTCACGGCCTCGTTGTGCTCGCGCACATGGTCGTAGCTGCGCGTGCTGCCGGCATGGTTGTTGAACGCGACGCAGGGGCTGATGACGTCGATGAAGGCTGCACCGCCATGGGCGATCGCGCCCTTGATCAGCGGCACCAGCTGGCCCTTGTCGCCCGAGAAGCCACGCGCCACGTAGGTGGCGCCGAGCTGCAGTGCCAGCCCGATCAGGTCGACCGGCGACTCGGTATTGACCACGCCTTTCTTGCTCTTGCTGCCGCGGTCGGCGGTGGCCGAGAACTGGCCCTTGGTCAGGCCGTAGACGCCGTTGTTCTCGACGATGTAGACCATGCGCACGCCGCGTCGCATGGCATGTGCAAACTGGCCGATGCCGATGCTGGCCGAATCGCCGTCACCGCTGACGCCCAGGTACAGCAGCTCGCGGTTGGCCAGGTTGGCACCCGTCAAGACGCTGGGCATGCGGCCATGCACGGTGTTGAAGCCGTGGCTGGCGCCCAGAAAGTAGTCGGGCGTCTTGCTGCTGCAACCGATGCCGCTGAGCTTGGCCACACGGTGCGGCTGGATGTCGAGCTCCCAGGCGGCCTGCACGATGGCCGCGCTGATGCTGTCGTGGCCGCAGCCGGCACACAGCGTGCTGACCTTGCCTTCATAGTCGCGCCGCGTATAGCCGACCTTGTTGCGCGTCAGCGTCGGGTGGTGCAGGCGGGGTTTGGTGATGTAGGTCATATCGGGTCTCCCGCCGGGCCGCCCCAAGGGAGGCCCACGCCCCCTTGGGGGGCCGCGAACGAATGTGAGCTAGGGGGCTTCATTGAACGATTCGTTCGCGGCGCGGCGCAACGGCCAGCGCATGCACTTGCTTGGTGATCGCTTCGGTGATGAAGCGCGCGGTGATCGGCGTGCCGTCATAGTGCAGCACCTTGGTCAGCCACGACGAATCGATCTCCAGCTCGTTGATCAGCAGCGTGCGCATCTGCGCGTCACGGTTCTGTTCGACGACAAAGACATGGTCGTGGCTGCCGATGAAGTCGCGCACGCTGGCCGGAAACGGAAAGGCCTTGAGCCGCATCGCGTCGACGTGGATGCCTTCGACCGCCAGTGCCACCAGGGCTTCGTCCATCGCCGGCGCCGTGCTGCCGAAATAGATCACGCCCAGCCGCGTCTGCTTCAGCGCCGCGCGCACCTCGGGTTGCGGCACCAGGTTGGCGGCGCTGGCGAACTTCTTCAGCAGCCGAGTGACGTTGTAGACGTAGTCGGCACCGGTCTCGGAATAGCGCGCGTAGGGGTCTCGCGTGGTGCCGCGCGTGAAGTAGGCGCCCTTGCTCGGGTGCGTGGCGGGCAGCGTGCGCCAGGGAATGCCGTCGCCGTCGACGTCCTTGTAGCGGCCGAAGTCGCAGCCGGCCTCGAGCGCCTCGGCCGTCATCACCTTGCCACGGTCGTAGCTGCGCGTCGGGTCCCACTCGAAGGGCTTGCACAGGCGCTGGTTCATGCCGATGTCGAGATCGGTCATCACGAACACCGGCGTCTGCAGCCGGTCGGCCAGGTCGAGCGCGGTGGCGCTGAACTCGAAACACTCGGCCGGGTCCTGCGGCAGCAGCATCACGTGCTTGGTGTCGCCGTGCGATGCGTAGGCGCTGCTGATCAGGTCGGCCTGCTGCGTGCGCGTGGGCATGCCGGTGCTAGGGCCACCGCGCTGCACATTGATGATGGTGACCGGGATCTCGGCAAAGTAAGCCAGGCCGATGAACTCGGTCATCAGCGACACGCCGGGGCCGCTGGTGGCGGTGAAGGCGCGTGCACCGTTCCAGCCGGCGCCGGTGACGATGCCGATCGATGCGATCTCGTCTTCGGCCTGCACGATGGCGTAGCGCGCGGCACCGGTGTCGGGGTCGTGGCGATGCTTCTTGCAGTAAGCCTGGAAGGCCTCGGCCACCGACGAACTGGGCGTGATCGGGTACCAGGCGCAGACCGTGGCGCCACCGTACACGCAGCCCAGCGCGGCGGCGGCGTTGCCTTCGACGAAGATCTTGTCGCCCACCGCATCAGCACGCCGCACCTTCAGGCCGATGCCCCGATTGTTCGGCGGGCTCAGGTGGTCCTTGGCGAAGCCGCGCCCGGCCTGCAGCGCGCGCACGTTCGATTCGAGCAGGCGTTCCTTGCCCTTGTACTGTTCACCGAACAGCTTCTCGATCACCTCGGGATCGATGTCCATCAGCACCGACAGCGCGCCCAGCACCATGATGTTCTTGAACAGCGTGCGCTGGCGCGGGTCTTCGTAGGTGGCGTTGCAGATCGCGGTGACCGGCATCGCAACCACGTTGATGTCGCTGCGCAGCGCACTCTCGGGCAGCGACCGAGTGCTGTCGTAGAACAGGTAGCCGCCGGGCTCGACCTCGCGCACGTCCTGGTCCCAGGTCTGCGGGTTCATCGCCACCATCATGTCGATACCGCCGCGCCGGCCCAGCCAACCCTGCTCGGACACACGCACTTCGTACCAGGTGGGCAGGCCCTGGATGTTGCTGGGGAAGATGTTGCGCGGGCTGACCGGCACGCCCATGCGCAGGATGGCCTTGGCGAACAGCTCGTTGGCTGATGCCGACCCCGAACCATTGACGTTGGCGAACTTGACGACGAAGTCGTTCACCGCCTCCAGACGCGTCTTCATGCCTTGGCTCCCACCCGCTTGTTCCGGGGCGTGCTGTCACGGCAGGCCGGGCCTGCCATGGTGGTGGTGAAAAGGAACTTCTGCATGTCCCAGGCGCCGGTCGGGCAACGCTCGGCGCACAGGCCGCAGTGCAGGCAGACGTCCTCGTCCTTGACCATCACACGTGTCGTCTTCAGCGGTGCGCTGACATACAGCGCCTGTTCGGTGTTCAACGCCGGCGCACTCAGCCGCGTGCGCAGGTCGGCCTCGTCACCGTTCGTGGTGAAGGTGATGCAGTCGGTGGGGCAGATGTCGACGCAGGCGTCGCACTCGATGCACAGCTTGTCGGCGAACACCGTCTGCACGTCGCAGTTCAGGCAGCGCTGCGCTTCCTTGAATGCGGTCTCGAGACTGAAGCCGAGTTCGACCTCGACCTTGATGCTGGCCAGCGCCTTCTCGGCCGCCGCCCAGGGCACCTTGAAGCGCATGTCGTTGCTGGGCGCGTTGTCGTAGCTCCACTGGTGGATGCCCATCTTCTGCGACACCAGGTTCACGTGCGGCGGCGGGCGCTCGCGCACGTCCTCGCCATTCAGGAAGCGGTCGATCGACACCGCGGCCTCGTGGCCATGGGCCACGGCAGTGATGATGTTCTTCGGGCCGAAGGCGGCATCACCGCCGAAGAAGACCTTGGGCAGGCTGGCCTGGAAGGTGCTGGCGTCGAGCACCGGCAGGCCCCATTGGTCGAACTCGATGCCGGCGTCACGCTCGATCCAGGGAAAGGCGTTCTCCTGACCGACCGCGATCAGCACCTCGTCGCAGTCGAACACCGCGTCGGGCGCACCGGTGGGCACCAGGCTGCGGCGCCCCTGTGCGTCGTAGTTTGCGGCGACGATCTCGAAGCGCATGCCGACCAGCTTGCCGCCTTCGTGGATGAAGGCCTTGGGCACGTGGAAGTTGATGATCGGAATGCCCTCGTGCTGCGCGTCTTCCTTTTCCCAGGGGCTGGCCTTCATCTCCTCGAAGCCGCTGCGCACGATGACCTTGACGTCGCTGGCACCCAACCGGCGCGCACTGCGGCAGCAGTCCATCGCGGTGTTGCCACCGCCCAGCACGATGACGCGCTTTTGCACGCTGCTGACATGCTGGAACGAGACCGAGGCCAGCCAGTCGATGCCGATGTGGATGTCGGCTGCGGCCTCGCGGCGCCCCGGAATGTCCAGGTCACGTCCGCGCGGCGCACCGCAGCCGATGAAGACGGCGTCCCAGGGTTCGGCCAGCAGCGCCTTCATCGAGCTGACACGCAGTCCGCTGCGCAGTTCGACACCCAGGCCCAGGATGTAGCCGACTTCTTCGTCGATCACGCTTTCGGGCAGGCGAAAGCGCGGGATCTGCGTCCACATGAAGCCGCCGGCCTTGCGCTCGCCTTCGAACACGCTGACCTCGTAGCCCTGCAGCGCCAGGTCACGCGCCACGGTCAGCGACGCCGGGCCGCCACCCACGCAGGCCACCTTCTTGCCGTTCTTGGCCAGCGGCCGCGGAATCATGGCGCGCACCTCGCCGCCCTTGAAATCAGCGGCCACGCGCTTGAGCCGGCAGATCGCCACCGGCTCGGGCTTTTCGACGTTTTCCTCTTCGACGCGGCCGCGTCGGCAGGCCGGTTCACACGGCCGGTCGCAGGTGCGGCCCAGGATGCCGGGGAAGACATTGCTGACCCAGTTGACCATGTAGGCGTCGTCGTAACGACCCTGGGCGATCAGCCGGATGTATTCAGGTACCGGGGTGTGCGCGGGGCACGCCCATTGACAATCCACGACCTTGTGGAAATAGGCCGGATCGGCCACGTTGCTGGGCTGCACTGACACTCTCTCCTTCGGGCGCATGGCCATGCGCGGCAACGGGCCCGTCCGCAGGCCGTTCTCGTACGCCCTTGCCGCTGGTGCGGCGCAGTCTAACCTCAGGTCGCGCCAGGCTCAGGCGGGCTTCGATCAGCCCCCGGTGGCAGCGCGGCCAGCGGCGGCAGCGGCTGGCCCATGTGCACGCGAAACAGCAGCTCGTCAGTGTCGCGCAGGCGGCGGCTGATCTCGCGGCCCAGGTTCATCTGCATCAGCGCAAACTGCTCCACGTCATGCTTGCACAGTCGGTACAGGTCTTCGCTTTCGAACGCCAGGGCCTGGCAGTCCTGGTCGGCGCGCACCGACGCGCTGCGCGGCATGAAGTCGATCATCGCCATCTCACCGAAACAGTCGCCCGCGTGCAGGTGGCGCAGCAGCACCTCGCGCCCCTGCCAGCCCTTGAGCACGCTGGCACGCCCGGCCTGCAGCACGAACAGGCTGCTGGCGGCGTCGCCCTCGCGAAAGAAACACGCCTGGCTCGGCACCGCCACCTGCCGCGTCATGCCGAGCAGGAACTCAAGTGTGTCGTCGCGCAGGGCACCGAAGATCGGCATGCCTTGCAGCCATTCGATGCGGGGCGATGTGGGCATGGCGCACCTTGCCGGAAGTCGTGATCAGTCTACGCCTGCGCCGGAAGTTTGGCGGCATGCCGCACGGCTGGGTTCAGGCCGGCGGCCAGCGCCAGCGCCACGTAGAAAGCCGCGAACACCGCCACCGTGGCGCTGCTGCCGAAGTGCTCGAGCAGGCTGCCGCACAGGGTGGCGCCAACCGGGGTGAGCAAGAAGGCGATCAGCCGGAAGCTGGAATTGACGCGGCCCTGCAGCCCGTCTGGAATGAGCGCGATGCGGTAGCTGAACTGCACCACGTTGTAGACCGGCGCCAGCAGCATGATCATGCCGTACACCAGGCCCAGCCCCCAGGGCCCGCCGGCGACCAGGAACAGCGGCATGCAGGCGGCTTGCACGGCCACGCTGCCGATGATGGCCTGGCCGAAGCTCAGGCGACGCGCCACCGCGCCGCCGATGGCCGCACCGATGATCGCGCCGACCCCACCCAGCGAGAACACCAGGCCGATCTGCGCCGGGTCGGCACCCAGCTCCTTGCCGCGCACGATCAGCAACAGCGGGATCGCCGTCTGCACGAAGTTGGTACCGCAGGTCACCAGGGCCATGTCGCGCACCACGCGCTGGTGCCACAGCCAGCCCAGGCCCTCGGCCATGTCGGCACGCAGGCTGCTGCGGACCTTGGGCGCGCGCGGTGCAAACGAACTGCGCAGCCGCCAGATGGCCAGCGCACCGACGACATGGCTGAGCGCGTCGAACAGGAACGGAAACCCGCGCCCCACCGCCTGATACAGCCAGGTGCCCAGCGCCGGGCCCAGCACGCCGGCAGCGGCAAAGCCGGCCTGGTTCTGCGCCGTCGCCTGCGGCAGCTGCATCATGGGCACCACGCGTGGCAACGACGCCGTCTCGGCAATGTTGAAAAAGACATGCAGCGCGCCTTCCAGCACCGCCACTGCGTAGATGTGGCCCACGACCAAGTGGCCGAGCGCCATCGCCAACGGCACGCTGGCCACCGCCAGGCCGCGCGCGACGTGGCAGACCAGCATCACGCGGCGACGGTCCCAGCGGTCGATCAGCGCCCCCACCGGCAGGCTCAGCAGCAGATAGGGCAGCATGCGCAGCGCGGTGGCCCAGCTGGCCTGCGCCGGCGACCCGGTCAGCGCCAGGATCAGCAACGGATAGATGATGCCCGAGGTCTGTGCGCCCAGCGTCGTCACGACCTGCCCGCTCCACAGCAGCATGTACTCGCGCTGCCGCCACAGCGGCAACAGGCGATCGATCGACTGGGCCGACGGCTCAGTCAAGGCGCCAGCACACGCTGCGGTTTGGGAAAGGCGTCGACCTTGTGGCCCTTGCGCGCACGCTTGCCGGCGTGGCCGGCCAGCGCCGCACCCTTGAGCAGTTCGTCCTTGGCCTTGCCGCCGCGGCCCAGGCCCAGCACGCGCAGGCTGTCGGCAAAGCTGGCCACCGACACCAGCGGCGTCTTGGCATCGACGTCCATCAGCGTCAGGCCACGGCCGCCGCCCGGCTGCAGCTTCAGCTCGTCGAGCCCGAAACACAGCAGCCGGCCGTCCAGCGCCAGGCAGGCGACCTGGGTGTGCGCGGGCGCCAGCGGCACCGGCGGCAGCGGCTTGTCGCTGTCCTCCAGCGTCAAGAAGGCCTTGCCGCCCTTGTTGCGGCCCTGCAGGTCGGCCGCCCTGGCCAGCAGACCGAAGCCGCCGGTGTTGGCCAGCAGCAGCATCTGCTCGGCCGCACCGGCCCAGTAGTGGGCAACCTGGCTGCCGGCTTCAAGCTCGATCAAGGTGGTGATCGGAACGCCGTCGCCACGACCGCCGGGCAGGCTGGCCACCGGCACGCTGTAGACGCGGCCACTGCCCTTGCTGGCGGTGCCAAACACCAGCAACGTGTCGACGCTGCGGCAGGCAAAGCTGCCGTACAGGCCGTCGCCAGCCTTGAAGGTGAGCGCAGCCGGATCGATCTCGTGCCCCTTCAGCGCACGCACCCAGCCCTTCAGACTGGTCACCACGGTCACCGGCTCGTCGACCACCTTGACCTCGGCCACCGAGCGCCGCTCTTCCTGGATCAAGGTGCGGCGTTCGTCGCCGAAGGCCTTGGCGTCGGCCTCGATCTCCTTGATCACGGTGCGCTTGAGCGCTGTCGGGCTGCCCAGGATCTCTTCCAGCCTGGCCTGATCGGCGCGCTTGTCCTTCAGCTCCTGCTCGATTTTGATCGCTTCCAGCCGCGCCAGCTGGCGCAGCCGGATGTCCAGGATGTCGTCGGCCTGGCGCTCGCTGAGCGCGAAGCGTTCGATCAGCGCGGGCCGTGGCTCGTCGGCGTTGCGGATGATGCGGATCACCTCGTCGATGTTCAGCAGCACCAGCTGGCGACCCTCCAGCACGTGGATGCGGTCGAGCACCTTGTCCAGCCGGAAGCGCGTGCGCCGCTGCACCGTGCCCTGACGGAAGCTGATCCATTCGACCAGCAGCTGGCGCAGGTTCTTCTGCACCGGCCGGCCGTCCAGGCCCACCGCAGTCAGGTTGAGGCTGACGCTGGATTCGAGGCTGGTGTGCGCCAGCAGCAGCGTCACCAGCTCGTGCTGGTCGACACTGCGGCTCTTGGGCTCGAACACCAGGCGCACCAGCGCGTCCTTGCTCGATTCGTCGCGCGCCGCGTCCAGCACCGCCAAGAGCGTGGCCTTGAGCTGCAGCTGCTCCTGGGACAGTGCCTTCTTGCCCAGCTTGATCTTGGGGTTGGTCAGTTCCTCGATCTCTTCCAGCACCTTCTGGCTGCTGGTGCCGTGCGGCAGCTCCTGCACGACCAGCTGCCATTGGCCACGTGCCAGGTCTTCGATGCGCCAGCGCGCACGCAGCTTCAGGCTGCCGCGCCCCGTGCCGTAGGCGCTGCGGATATCGGACATGCTGCTGATCAGCTGGCCACCGCCAGGAAAATCCGGCCCCGGCAGCAGCGCAAACAGCTCGTCGTCGCTCAGGCGCTCGTTCTTCAGCAGCGCCACCGTGGCCGCGGCCACCTCGCGCAAGTTGTGGCTGGGCATCTCGGTGGCCATGCCCACCGCGATGCCGCTGGCACCATTGAGCAGCGAGAAGGGCAGCCGCGCGGGCAGCAGCCGCGGTTCCTGGTACGAGCCGTCGTAGTTGGGCTGGAAGTCGACCGTGCCTTCGTCGAGTTCATCGAGCAGCAGACGCGAGATCGGCGCCAGGCGCGCCTCGGTGTAGCGCATCGCCGCGGCACCGTCGCCGTCGCGGCTGCCGAAGTTGCCCTGGCCGTCGATCAGCGGGTAGCGCTGGCTGAAACCCTGCGCCATGCGCACCAGTGCGTCGTAGGCGGCCTGGTCGCCGTGCGGGTGGAACTTGCCCAGCACGTCGCCAACCACACGCGCGCTCTTCACCGGCTTGGCGCCGCCCGGCGGGTTGAAGGCCAGGCCCATGCGCTCCATCGAGAACAGGATGCGGCGCTGCACCGGCTTCTGGCCATCACAGACGTCGGGCAGCGCCCGGCCCTTGACGACCGACAGCGCGTATTCGAGGTAGGCGCGTTCGGCGTAGTCGGCCAGCGCGATAGCGTCCGACGGTTCGGGCGCTTCGGCAATCGGGAAATCGAACAGATCAGGCATCGCGGGCAAAGAGACCCCTGACGCGGCAGGGGTCGGCTGAGGGAGCGCGATTCTCGCTCAGCGCTTCGCCCCGCCCTGGCTGAGCCTGCGCAGCAGCGGCGGCAGCAGCAACATCGTCGCGGCGCCGATCCACAGTCCGATCGAGATCGAGCTTTCGACCAGGATGCCCAGTTCACCGTTGGTGATCGACAGCGCGCGGCGCAGGTTCTGCTCCATCAGGTCGCCGAGCACGAAGCCCAGGATCAGCGGCGCCATCGGCACGCCCTGCTTGCGCAGCAGGTAACCGACGATGCCCAGCCCCGCCATCAGCATCAGGTCGAAGGTGGTGGCATGCACCGAATACACACCGACGGTGCTGATGGCCACGATGCCCGGCACCAGCATCCAGTTCGGCACCTGCAGCACCTTGGTGAAGACACCGACCAGCGGGATGTTGATCAGCAGCAGCATCACGTTGCCGATGAACAACGACGCAATCAGACCCCACACCAGCGCCGGCTGCTGCGTGAACAGCGCCGGCCCTGGCGTGATGTTGTAGAGCGACAGCGCGCCGACCATCACGGCGGTGGTGCCCGAACCCGGCACCCCCAGCGTCAGCATGGGCACGAACGAGCCTGCCGCCGAAGCGTTGTTCGCAGCCTCGGGCGCCGCCACGCCGCGGATGTCGCCGTCGCCGAAGGTGCCGCTGGAGCCGGCCAGGCGCTTTTCCATCGAGTAGGTCATCGCGCTGGCGATGGTGGCACCGGCACCGGGCAAGACGCCGACGACAAAGCCGACCACGCTCGAACGCAGCGTCGCCCACCCGGTGTGCGCCATCTCCTGCAGGTTGAACAGGGTGCGCCCGGTCACGCGGATCAGCCCGGCATTGCTGTGGTGCTGTTCGAGCATGAGCAGCACCTCGCTGACCGAGAACACGCCGATGACGACGACGATGAACTGGATGCCGTCGGACAGGTGCACGTTGTCGCCGGTGAAACGGTAGACGCCAGAATTGGAATCCAGCCCGATGGTGGACAGGGACAGGCCGATGATCGCTGCCAGCGCGGCCTTCATCGGGGCATCGCCCATCAGGCCGGCAATGCACGCGAAGGCAAAGCACATCAGCGCGAAATACTCGGCCGGGCCGAAGGCCAGCGCCCAGCGCGCCAGCAGCGGTGCGAAAAGCACGATGCCGAGGGTGGCCACCATCGAGCCGACAAACGAACTCCAGGCCGAGATCGACAAGGCTACGCCGCCCAACCCCTTCTTCGCCATCGGGTGTCCGTCCAGCGCCGTCATGATGGCGCCGGCGTCACCGGGAACGTTGAGCAGGATCGACGAGATGCGGCCCCCGTATTCGCATCCGATGTAGACGGCCGCGAGCAGGATCAGCGCGGTCTCGGGCGGCAGCTTGAGTGCAAAGGCCAACGGCATCAGGATCGCCACGCCGTTGATCGGCCCCAGACCCGGCAGCATGCCGACGATGGTGCCGATGAAGGCGCCGATGGCCGCAACCATCAGGTTCATCGGCGTCAGCGCAACGCCGAAGCCGGCCATCAGGTGTTGCAGGGTGTCCATCAGCGGCCTCCGAGAATGACGCTGAGCAGCCCCGTGGGCAGCACCACGTCGAGCAACTTGTCGAACAGCAGGAACAAGCCCAGCCCGAGGCCGATGCCACCGGCCAGCGACTGCAGCCAGCCCCCGCCGAAGGCCATGCCCACCGGCACCGCCATCAGCGCGGTGGCAAGCGGAAAGCCCAGCAGCTGGAACAGCCCGGCGTAGACCAGGATGGCCAACGCGCTGAGCGCCAGTGATTTCAGCCTGACCCCTTGCAGCGCATTGCCCCGCAGCGTCGGCCTGATCAGCAGCCAGGCGCCGACGATCGCCATCAGCGCCGCCAGCAGCAGCGGAAAGGCCCGCGGGCCCACCGGTTCGCAGGAAATCGGCGCGGCATAGCTTCTGGCGAACCAGGCCATGCTTGCGGCCACGGCCACGCTGACGCCACCGAGGATGCGGTCACTCATGAATGTCTCCGTTGCGGGGCCACTCGACCGGCGACCCTTTCGACCGTGCTGCAGCAGCGACGCTCTGCGCGGCCGCCGGCGTCAGCTCACTTCGCGACCGCGAGACCGAATTCGGTCGCCAGCTTGCGATAGGCCTGCACGCGCTGCTTGATGTAGGTGTCGGCTTCGGCGCCGGTCAGGTCGAAGGGAAACAGCCCGCGCTCGCTGCGCAGCTTGTCGTAGGCCGGCGTGGCCATCATCTTCTTGAAGGTGTCCGACCAGGTCTTGTAGTCGGCATCGCTGACCTTGGGGCCCAGGTAGAAGCCGCGGATGATCGGCCATTCGATGTCCGACCCCTGTTCCTTGGCGGTGGGCACGTTGGCCAGGACGCCCGTCAGACGCTTGTCGGCCATCACCGCCAGCACGCGGATCTTGGCACCGGCCTTGATCTGCTGCGAAGCCTCGGAGGCGTCACCCGAATAGACCTGCACATGGCCACCCTGCAAGGCGGTCATCGCTTCACCACCGCCTTCGAAGGCCACGAACCGCATCGACTTGGGGTTCAGCCCGGCGGCGCGGGCCGTCAGCGCCGCCTTCATCCAGTCCTGGCTGCCGACCGTGCCGCCGGCGCCGAATACCACCTTGGTGGGGTCGGCCTTGACGGCAGCAATCACGTCGTTGAGCGACTTGAAGGGCGAACTGTCGGCCACGATGATGGCGCCGAAATCGGCCCCGATCGCGGCCAGCCAGCGCACGTCGTTCTCGTTGTAGCGGCCGAACTTGCCCTGCGCGAGGTTGAGCAGCGACCCGCCCGAGAACGCGACCAACGTGTTGTCCTCGGCCGGCCGCTGCGCGACGATGGCGTTGTAGGCCACCGCACCGATGCCGCCCGGCATGTAGGTGATGCGCATCGGGTCGGTGATGTACTTGCCGCCCATCAGTGCCGACTGCACCAGCTTGCAGGTCAGATCGAAGCCGCCACCAGGCTTGGCCGGCGCGATGCATTCGGTCTTGTCCAGTGGCCCCGCCGTTGCCGTCATGACGGCGCAGGCCAGGACCAGGGAAAGTACATGAAATCTGCGGCTCATCGAATGTCTCCATCGCATGTTGATCGGGCCCAGGCCAGGGTCTGGCAGCAGGGATGCAGGCACTCTATCGAGGCCGTACTTTCAGCCGCCTTTCAGACAAGTCGAATAATCATTCGGGTTAACCCTGATCTTTCTTGGCATCGACCGCCAGCGGCAACGACAGCGTCACGGCCAGCCCCCGGCCCTGCGGCCCTGCAGCCAGCAGCAGGCTGCCGTGCAGCCGTTCGACGATGGAGCGAACGATCGCCAGCCCCAGGCCGCTGCCGGGCTGGTCGATGTTGCTGCCGCGGAAAAAGCGATCGCCAGCGTGCTCTAGTTCGGCCGCAGGAATGCCTGGCCCGTTGTCGATGACGGCGATCGTGACCCCTTGCCCGAGCCGGGCGACTTGCAGCGTGACCTGCCCGCCAGGCGGCGTGTAGCGGATCGCGTTGTGCAAGAGGTTGGACAAGGCCTCCTTCAGCAAGCCGGGCTGAGCCAGCACCTGCAGGGTTTCATCGTTTCGCTCCAGACCCAGGTCGATGCCTCGGGCACGCGCCTCGGCCCACCACTTGCGCACCAGCTCTTCGGCCAAGGCGCCCGCATCGACCGACTCGGCGGTGAGGGCGACGCTCTCGGCCCGTGCCAAGGCCAGCATCTGGTTGGTCTGGCGCACGGTCTCGTCCAGCTGCGCCTTGATGGCCACCACGGTCTGGCGCAGATCTTCGGCGTCGGTCTGCCTCAAGGCAAACCCGACCTGGGTGGCCAAGGTGGCCAGCGGCGTTCGCAGCTGGTGCGAGGCGTCGTCGACGAAACGCCGGCGTGCCTCGGTCTGAAGGCGGTTGCGCTCGACATGCTCGTTGATCGCCAGCACCAGCGGCTGCACATCGCTGGGAACCCCGTGCGTCGAGATCGGCGTCATGTCCTGATCGGATCGGGCGGCGACCTCGCTGCGCAGCCGCGCCAGCGGCCGCAAGGCCCAGGCGACGGCAAACACCAGCAGCAACGTGGCCGCCAGCACCAGCAGCAGGTCGCGCGCCACCGACTGCAGCACCAGCGCGCGCGTGAAGTCGCGGCGCGACTCGAGCGTCTCGGCGACCTGGATGATCACGCGCTGTGTCTTGCCCTGGCCGGCCAGCGGGCGGTCGAGCAAGCGCGCGTAAGAACCGATGCGCACCGGCTCGCCGTAGTAGACCGAGTCACTGAACTGCGGATAGCCGGTGACCAACAAACTGGGCGGCGCCGGCAGGTCGGCATTGCCGATCTCGACCAGGCCGCCTTCGGTGGCCACCCGGTAATAGACCTGGCCGCTGGCCGTCAACTGGAAGAACTCGAGCATCACGTAGGGCAGCTCGACGCCCAGGCCGCCGCTGGCGGTGGAGATGTTGGCGTCGATCGACTTGATGGCGCCGAGCAGCGAGCGGTCGTAGGCCGCATTGGCCGCATCGACCGCGGCGCGCCAGGTCAGGCCAAGCTCGGCGCCGATGACCAGAATCAGCCCCGGGAACAACACCAGCAGCAGCGTGCGCCGCAGGCTCAGGCTGTGCAGGCTGGACAGCTTCAGGCGCTGCATTCGAGCACGTAGCCCAGGCCACGCAGGGTCGTGATGCGCACCGGGCTGTCGGCCAGGCGTTTGCGCAGCCGGTGCACCAGCACCTCGATGACTTCGGGATGCACATCCTGCTCGTCGGAGAAGACCCGGTCGACGATCTCGCGCTTGGTCAGCGGCTCGCCGCTGCGCTGGATCAGCGCACGCAGCACGGCATGCTCACGCGGCGTCAGCGCCAGCGACTCGTGCGACAGGCTGAACTGCTTGCTGGCTGTGTCGTAGACCAGAGGCCCGCAGGCCAGGCGCGGATGGTCGCTGCCGCGGGCACGCCGCACCAGCGCGATCAGCCGCGCCTCGAGTTCTTCCAGCTCGAAGGGCTTGGCCAGAAAGTCGTCGGCGCCTTCGCGCAGGCTGCTGACCCGCTCGGCCAGCGAGTCGCGCGCAGTCAGGATCAACACCGGCAGCCGTTCGTCGGCGTCGCGCAGGTCGGCCAGCACGTCGTGCCCGCCCAGTCCCGGCAGCCCCAGGTCGAGGATCAGCGCGTCGTAGCGCGTGGCCTTCAGGCTGCGCCGCACCATGCGGCCGTCGTCGACCCAGTCGACCTGGAAGCCGCTTTGCGCCAGCGCGCGCACCAGCCACGCCGCCAGTTCTCGTTCGTCTTCAGCCAGCAGGATGCGCATGGAGGTGGCAGTGAGGGCAACGCCCGGAGTCTTGGCCATCCGGCGGCCGGGCGACAGCGCGTTTGTGCCTAGGCTTTCGGCCGCTGGCGACGACTCTCAGGGTCTGTCCCGAGTCGGCACCGCCGCCTGTCCGCGCATTCTTGCGCCGGTTCGATCACCCACCATGCCCATGAGCCGACCGCGATGGTTGCTCCCGCTGCTCAGCTTGCTGGCAGCCTTGAGCGCGATGGCCCCGGCTGCGGCACAGGACAGCCCGCTGCGCACCATCGTCGGCTACCCGGCCGGCGCCACCTCTGACTCATTGACGCGCGCGCCGCCATCGCTGCGGTGAAGGATGCGGGCGGTGAACAAGCGCCTGCTCGAGATGGGGCTGGAGCCCAGCGGCCTGAGTGCCGAACGGCTGGGCGCCAGCATGAAGGACGACTACGAGCGTTCGGGCCCGGTGATCCGCGCTTCGGCCTTCAAGCCAGCGCCATGAACCTGGTCATCAGGGGCGCGTGCCAGCCCGATGCTGATGCGGGTCACGGCCGCCTGGAAGGCCAGCAGCGTGCTGCGCGAAGGGACGTCCCATGAGCGCCATCGCAGTGGCAAGCTACACCTCCTGCCATGCGATGGGCCAGCCGGTGGAAGCCGAATGCCTCAGCGCGCACGACGGCTTCTCGGCACGCTACGACCTGGATCGGTTGAAGGGCACGTTCTCACGCCCTTCGCACCCGCTGTTCGGCCAGTCGTACCACGGCAAGATCCTGGTGCTGAACACCGCCAAGGGCGGCGTTGCCAGCGCCTGGATGCTGTACGAGATGAAGTCGCGCGACCTGTGCCCCGTGGCCATCGCCTTCAACATCGTCAACCCGATCCTGGCGCAGGGTGCGGCGCATGCGGGCATCACGATGCTGGCCGGCTTCGAGGGCGACATCACGCAGCGGGTACGCCACGGCGCGCGCTTGCGGCTTGACCCGGCGCGCAGGACGCCCGAGGTGCTGGGCTAGCTGGGCTCAGCCGCGCAACCTGAAGCGCTGCAGCTTGCCGGTCTCGGTGCGCGGCAGACTGTCGCGGAACTCGATCTGGCGCGGGTACTTGTAGGGTGCGATGGTCTGCTTGCAGAAGGTCTGCAATTCGGCTGCAAGTGCGTCGTCACCCACCTGCCCGGGCCTGAGCACAACGAAGGCCTTGACGACGTGGCCGCGTGCGGCGTCGACCTGGCCGATCACGCCGCACTCGGCCACCGCCGGATGCAACAGCAAGGCGTCCTCGACCTCGGGGCCGGCGATGTTGTAGCCGCCGCTGACGATCATGTCGTCAGTGCGCGCCTGAAATTCGAACTGACCGTCGTCGCCGATGCGGTAGGCGTCACCGGTCAGATTCCAGCCGGTTTTCACATAGGTGGCCTGGCGATCGTCGGCCAGGTACTTGCAGCCGGTCGGTCCCTTGACCGCCAGCCGCCCGACCTGGCCGGGCGGCAGTTCGTGCCCCTGCTCGTCGAGCACGCAGGCGCGATAGCCCTGCACCGGCACGCCGGTGGCGCCGGGTCGAGCATGCGCTTCGTCGGCCGAGATGAAGATGTGGAACAACTCGGTCGACCCGATGCCGTCGATGATCTCGATGCCGGTGGCCTGCTTCCACAGCAGCCGCGTCGCCGCCGGCAGCGCCTCACCCGCCGACACACACTTGCGTAGCGACGTCAGATCGTGCTGGCCGACTTGCGCCGCCATTGCGCGGTACGAGGTCGGCGCGGTGAAGCACACCGTGGCCTTGTAGCGAGCGATCGCCGGCAGCAGCGCGTCGGGGCTGACCTTCTCCAGCAGCACGGTGCTGGCACCGATGGCCAGGGGAAACACCAGCAGTCCGCCCAGGCCGAACGTGAAGGCCAGCGGCGGACTGCCGATGAAGACGTCGTCGGGCTGCGCGCGCAGCATCTGCGGCGGCCAGCACCGGCAGGCGGCGATGAGGTCGCGGTGGAAATGCATCGTGCCCTTGGGCACACCCGTGGTGCCCGACGTGAAGGCCATCAGGCAGACGTCGTCGGCAGCGCTGTCGACGTTGTCGAAGTCGGCTGCCTTGCTGGCCATCGCCGCTTCCAGCGAGCCCGCGGCGCCATCGCCGTTGAACAGCCGCAGCTGCGTCAGCTGTGGGCAGTTGGCCTGCACCGCGTACAAGGCTTCGGCCAGGCGGGCGTCGCACAGCGCATGCGTGACGCGGGCCTTGTCGACGATGGGCACGAGCTCGCGCTCGCGCAACAGCGGCATGGTGCCCACCGCAATGCCACCCGCCTTGATGACGCCGAACCAGCAGGCCGCCAACATCGCCGAATTGGCGCCGCGCAGCAGCACGCGGTTGCCCGGCACCAGCCCCAGGTCGTCGACCAGCACGCGTGCGATGCGGTTCGCGCGTGCCTGCAGGTCGGCGTAGGTCCAGCGCTGCGGTGCGCCATTCGACTCGCCCTGCACGCACAGGCGATCACCCTGCCCCTGTGCCACCCAGCGATCGAGCAGCTCGGTGGCCACGTTCAGGCGCTGCGGCAACTGCAACTCGGGCAGCTCGAACAGGAGTTCGGGCATCGCCTCGGGCAACGGCAGATTGTCGCGGGCGAAGGTGTCGACGTGCGCGCTGGGGACCATGCAGCTGACTCGAAGGAGGTGGAAGACGCGCAGCCATTCTTTGGCGATATAGTTTAGTTGTCAACTAATTGCCGGGGACCGAATGCAACGTGCACCGCCACGCCTGTGGGATCTTTCTCCGCCGGTGCATGTGGGCTCACCGGTGTTCCCCGGCGACACGCCCTACCAGCAGCGCTGGAGCGCGACGCTGGGGCCAGGCTGCCCCGTAAACGTCAGCGCCATCACGCTGTCGCCGCATGTCGGCGCGCATGCCGATGCACCCTTGCATTACGCTGCCGACGGGCAGGCCGTGGGCCAGCTCGACCTGCTGCCCTACCTCGGCCGCTGCCGCGTCATCCACGCGATCGCTTGTGGTGCGCTGATCGAATGGCGACACCTGGCCCATGCGCTCGATGCGCTACCGCCGCGCGTGCTGGTTCGCACCTACGACCGCGCGCCACTTGCCCGCTTCGATCCCGCGTTGACCGCCTTCGCACCCGGCACCGTGGACCAGCTGGCCGACCGCGGCGTGCTGCTGCTGGGCATCGACACCGCCAGCATCGATCCGGCCGACAGCAAGACGCTGCCCAGCCACCAGGTGGTTCATCGGCGCGGCCTACGTGTGCTGGAAAACCTGGTGCTCGACGACGTGCCCGAAGGCGACTACGAACTGATCGCACTGCCGCTGCGCTGGGTCGACGCCGACGCATCGCCGGTGCGCGCCATCCTGAGGGAGCTTTCATGACATCCACCGATTTGTCTCGCGACGCAGCGCTGGCGCTCGACGCCGCCGATGTGCTGGCGCCGCTGCGCGAGCAGTTCGAACTGCCGCCGGGGCTGATCTATCTCGACGGCAATTCGCTGGGCGTGTTGCCGCGCGCCACCGCCGCCCGCGTGCAGCAGGTGGTGCGTCAGGAATGGGGCCAGGGCCTGATCGGCAGCTGGAACAGCGCCGACTGGATGGCACTGCCGCAACGCGTGGGCGACAAGATCGCGCGCCTGGTCGGGGCCGGGCCGGGTGAGCTGGTGTGCGCCGACTCGACCTCGGTCAACCTGTTCAAGGTGCTCAGCGCCGCGCTGAACATCACGCAGGCCGATGCACCGCAGCGCCGCGTGATCCTGTCCGAACGCAGCAACTTTCCGACCGACCTGTACATCGCCGAAGCGCTGGCGCGCGAACGTGGCTTCATGCTTGAACTGGCCGATGCAGACGACCTGTTCGCCAGACTGGACGAGCGCGTGGCGGTGATGATGCTCACCCACGTCAACTACCGCAGCGGCCGCATGCACGAGATGGCGGCGTTGTCGCAGGCGGCGCACGACGCCGGCGCGTTGGCGATCTGGGACCTGGCGCACAGCGCAGGCGCCGTGCCGGTGGACCTGCATGGCGGTGGCGCCGACTTCGTGGACCCGGTCCGGTCGAGGTCGGCTGACTTTGCGGTCGGCTGCGGCTACAAGTACCTCAATGGCGGCCCTGGCGCACCAGCCTTCGTGTGGGTTCATCCGCGTCATGCCGATCGGTTCTGGCAGCCGCTGGCCGGCTGGATGGGACATGCGGCGCCATTCGAATTCAGCCCCGGCTACCGGCCGGCCGCCGGCATTGCGCGCTACCTGTGCGGCACACCAGCGGTGCTGGCAATGGCCGCACTGGAATGTGGCGTCGACACCGTGCTGGCCGCCGAACGCTTTGGCGGCGTCGCAGCGCTGCGCGCCAAGTCGCTGGCGCTGACGCGGCTGTTTGCCGACCTGGTCGAGGCCCGCTGCGGCGGCCATGGCCTGACGCTGGCATCACCTCGCCACGACGGGCATCGCGGCTCGCAGGTCTGCCTGGCACGCGACGAAGGCGCCTACGCCATCGTGCAGGCGCTGATCGCGCGCGGCGTGGTCGGTGACTACCGCGCCGGCAGCGCGAGCAACGACAGCGCCGCCCTGCCCGACATCCTGCGCTTCGGCTTCACGCCGCTGTACACGCGCTTCGTCGATGCCTGGGACGCGGTCGAGCATCTTCGCCAGGTGCTCGAATCCGGCGCATGGCGCCGCGACGAGTTCGGCCAGCGCCACGCCGTCACCTGAGGGAAATCCACATGACCGACACCGCACCGCGGCCCGAGGACGTGGTCCAGAGCGAGCACGCGCAGCTCGACTTCAGCCAGGACATGAGCTATGGCGACTACCTGCACCTGGACCAGGTGCTGGACGCGCAACATCCACGATCGCCCGAGCACAACGAGATGCTCTTCATCGTGCAGCACCAGACCAGCGAGCTGTGGATGAAGCTGATGCTGCACGAGATGCAGGCCGCCATCACCCACGTTGCGGCCGACCGGCTGCCAGCCGCCTTCAAGATGCTGGCCCGGGTGTCGAAGATCATGGAGCAGCTGGTGCACGCCTGGGACGTGCTGGCCACGATGACCCCGCCCGAGTACAGCGCCATCCGCCCCTATCTGGGCCACAGCAGCGGCTTCCAGAGCTGGCAGTACCGCTGCATCGAGTTCAGCCTGGGCAACAAGAATGCGGCCATGCTCAAGCCGCATGCCCACCGCGCCGATCGCCTGGCCCAGGTGCAGTCGGCCTACGCGGCGCCGTCGCTGTACGACGAGGCCCTGCGCCTGCTGGCGCGTCGTGGGCTGGCACTGCCGGCCAGCCATGTCGAACGCGACTGGACGCAAGCCTATGTGCCCAGCGACGAGGTCGAGGCCGCGTGGCTGCAGGTCTATCGCCAGCCCGACACGCACTGGGACCTGTACCAGCTGGGCGAGGAACTGACCGACCTGGAAGACGCGTTTCGCCTCTGGCGCTTTCGCCACGTGACGACGGTGGAGCGCATCATCGGCTTCAAGCGCGGCACCGGCGGCACCAGCGGCGTGGGCTACCTGCGCAAGATGCTCGACGTGGTGCTGTTCCCCGAAATCTGGCGCTTGCGCACCGACCTGTAAGCGGTGCCGGGCGGCTGCAGCACCGTCCGCCCATGCGGATATGCTCTGCCGGCGCAAGGAGCAACGATGGCACTGATTGACGAACTGGGCAAGCTCAAGGACCTGCACGACCAGGGTGTGCTCGACGACGCCGAATTCGCGCGCGCCAAGGCGCGGCTGCTCGATGGCCCTGACACGGCGTTTCCGCCGCCTCCGTTGGCCGCCTTCAGCAGTTTTCGCCGCAGCACGCAAGACCGCTGGCTGGGCGGCGTCTGCGGCGGTATCGCGCGCAGCTCGGGCATCGACAGCTGGTTGTGGCGGTTGCTGACCGTGCTGCTTTCATTGTGGGGCGGTGCCGGCCTGCTGGTCTACGTGCTGCTGTGGATCTTCGTGCCCGACGATTCGGCGCCCGTCAGCGGCACGCGCTGAAGCGCCGACTGCGATGTCGCGCCTGCAAGACCTCAGGCCTGCGCTGCCGATCCTGATCGGCGCGTCGGTGATGCTCAGCCTGGCGATGGGCCTGCGCCAGAGCCTGGGCCTGTTCATGCCGCCGCTGACACGAGACACGCACATCGCAGTGTCCGACTTCACGCTGGCCATCGCGATTCAGAACCTGACCTGGGGCCTGTTGCAACCCCTGGCCGGCGCCTGGGCCGTTCGTCTGGGCATGCGCCGGCTGATGGTGGGCGGGGCACTGATGTACATCCTGGGCCTGGTGCTGCTGGCCACCACCACCGGACTCGGCGGCGTGGTGCTTGGGGCTGGCGTTGCGATCGGTGCGGCGATGGCCTGCAACGGCAGCGCGTTGACGCTGGCGGCGGTGTCGCGCCCGGTGCCGGTGGTGATGCGCAGCATGGTGCTGGGTCTGGTGTCGGCGGCCGGGTCGCTGGGCGCGATGGTGGCCGCACCGTTCGGCCAGCAGCTGTCGCAGTCCTTCGGGTGGCGCATCGGCGTCTGGGGATTCGTATTCCTGGCGCTGCTGATGCTGCCGGCGGCCTGGGCCGCCGGCAAGGTCGATGCGCTGCCCGTGCCGCACCAGGCCGGCGAAGGCGACAGCGCGCGCGCGGCGCTGCGCGTGGCGCTGCGCAACCCGCTGTTCGTGGTGATGGCGCTGACCTACTTCGTCTGCGGCATGCAACTGGTTTTTCTGACCACGCACCTGCCCTCGTACCTGGACCTGTGCGGCCTGGACCCGATGCTGAGCGCGCAAGCGCTGGGCATGGTCGGTGCCTTCAACGTGCTGGGCAGCCTGTTCTTCGGCTGGGCCGGTGGCCGCTTCAACAAGCTGATGCTGCTGGGGATGATCTACTGCATTCGCTCTCTGGTGCTGGCCTGGTACTTCATCGGCGTGGCCACACCGGCCAGCACCCTGGTCTTTGCCGCCATCATGGGTTTTCTGTGGCTGGGTGTGGTGCCGCTGGTGTCGGGCTGGATCGCCGACACCTTCGGCCTGCGCTGGCAGGCCATGCTGGGCGGTGCCGCCTTCGTCTGTCACCAGCTCGGCAGCTTTGTCGGGGCCCTGGGCGGCGGGCTGATCTTCGACATGGCCGGTTCGTACACGCTGGCCTGGCAGATCGGCGTGGCACTGGGGCTGGCGGCGGGCATCGTGCAGACCGGCTTCGCCTGGGCGCGCGGCGGCGGCACCAGACCGCCGCTGGCAGCCGCGACCTGAGGCACACCGCGCCGGCGACCTGGCAGACGCTAGCGGCCGCATCTGGAGTGCACACCCTAGGTGAAACAGGCCGGATTGGGTTTCGCTGTCTAGAGGCTGCGGGTCACACTGGCATCTGACGTGCATGTGCACACCCCGGTCTGGCCACCAGACCACCGAATCCTTCACGACAGAAAGCACACCATGAACCAGACCAGCCTGAAGACGATCACCTTGCAAACCGTGGCCAACTACCGCCAGGTGGCCGAGCAGGCCGTGGGCGCCTACCGCGCCAGCGGCCATCGTTTGCTGAAGCTGATGACACGCAGCGTCGACCGCGCCGCCACGCGCGGCACCGACCGCGTGGCGCCGCGTGTCGCCGACGCGCTGCGCCGCACCAGCAACAACGTCGCCGACGTTGCTGCCAAGGGCATCGACACGCTGAGCACGCAGACCCAACGTGCAATCACCCGTGGCAGCAAGACCGTGAGCTCGCAGGTCAGCCGCGTGGCCGACCTGGCGCAGCGCGTCGACAACCGCTACGTGGTGACCGGCCTGCAAGCCGCCGCGCGCATGAGCCTGGGCAGCGCGCAGGTCGCGCTGACGCTGTCGCAGCAGCTGGCCGAGGGCGCCGACAAGCTGTCGACGCTGATTGCCGGTCAGCAGGCCCCGCGTGCCAAGGCGCCGGCCAAGCGCACCCGGCGCGCCATGCCGGCAAACACCCCCAAGGCCGCGGCCAAGGCGGTGCGCGCGACGGTCAAGGCGACGCGCACAACGAAGCAGGCCATGGTCGCCAAGTCCACCAAGGCCACCAAGGCAGCGGCCAAGACGGTGCGGGCACGTCGGGTGACGGCAAGCGCCTGAGCACCACGCAGCGTTTGGCTCAAGCCGCCAGCAGGCTTTCCAGCCGCTGCATCGCCCATTCCAGCGCCGCGTGGCCGTCGGCCTTGACGGCCACGCGGGCGTTGGCGCGCGCCAGCGCCGGCGTCCGCAGGTCGCACACCGTCATGCCACGCGTGAAGCGACCCTGCAGTTCGATGTCAACGCGCGCCGCCTGCAGGTCGAACAATTTGGGCCGCGCCAGCCAGATCACCGGGGTCGGGTCGTAAAGCGACTGCACCGGTCGGCCGCGGCGGCGGCCAATCGCCACGTAACCTTCGAGATAACCGGCGAAGAGGGCAGCCCTGGCACTGCCGATCGCTTTCAGCCGGTCGATCTGAGGCTGGCCGATCGGCAGCTGCCGGCAGACATTGAGGCCGAACATCTGCACCGGCACGCCGCAGTCGAAGACGCGCGCCGCGGCCTCGGGGTCGGCGTGGATGTTGAACTCGGCCGCCGCCGTGATATTGCCGCCGATGGTCGACCCGCCCATGATCACCAGGCCGGCCAGCAGCGCCGGCAGTTCCGGCGCCAGCGCGAACGCGGTGGCGACGTTGGTCAGCGGCCCCACCGCCAGCAGCGTGATGCGGCCGGGGTGGGCGCGCACGCAGTCGATCAGCGCCTGCACGCCGTGGCCCGGCGTCGGCGGCGCCGCGCTGCCGGGCAGCGTTGGCCCGGTGGTTTCCATGCCCATGTCGCCCAGCACGTCCTGCGCCGTCACCGGCGCCATCGCCAGCGGCCGGTCGCAGCCGGCATGCACGGGCGCGGCAAAGCCGTGCAGCGCCTTGATGGCCAACGCGTTGGCCAACGAGATGTTCAATGGCGCGTTGCCGGCCACGACGCTGACGCCGTGCAGCCGCATCGACGGCTCGGCCTCGATCAGCGCCCAGGCCATCCAGCCGTCGAAGCCGGGGTCGGTGTCGAACCACAGGTCCATCTCGGGCTCCTCGTCAGATCAGCGCGGCCTGTGCCGGGTCAAGGCGCACGCCCACATCGGCGCCCTCCCGCCAGCCGGCGCTGAGATCGGCGCAGCCCTTCACAGGGCCCAGCGCTGTGTGCACCAGAAACTCGATGCGTTCGCCCAAGTAGCTGCGCGCCAGCACACGCCCGTCCAGCGTGCCGCTGCCCGGGGCGCCCACCGCCACATGCTCGGGCCGCCAGGCCAGGTGGCGCGCCGGGCGTTGCACGGCCAGCGGCACGCGGGCGTCGCCAGCACACAGCGCGCCGTCGTGCCAGTCGAACAGGTTCTGATAGCCCATGAAGGTGGCGACAAACGGCGTGGCCGGGTGGTGGTAGACGGCCTCGGGGCTGTCGTCCTGCTCGATGCGGCCGTCACGCATCACCACGATGCGGTCGGACAGCGACAAGGCCTCTTCCTGATCGTGCGTCACGTAGAGCATGGTGATGCCCAGCTCACGCTGGATGCGGCGCAGCTCGGCGCGCATCTCCACGCGCAAGAGCGCGTCCAGGTTCGACAGCGGCTCGTCCAGCAGCAGCAGCCGCGGGCGCAGCACGATGGCACGCGCCACCGCCACACGCTGCTGCTGGCCGCCCGACAGGTTGGCGGGCAAGCGCGACTCGAAACCCTGCAGGCCGACCGAGGCGATGGCAGACCTGACGCGCTGGTCAAGCTCGGCGGCCGCGACTTTGCGCAAGCGCAGCCCGAAGGCCACGTTGTCGTAGGCCGACAGGTGCGGGAACAGCGCGTAGGACTGGAACACCAGTCCCATGTCGCGCTGGTGCACCGGCCGCTGCGTGATGTCCTCGCCGGCCAGCACGATGCGGCCCGACACCGGCCGCAGCAAACCCGCCACCGCCCGCATCGTCGTCGTCTTGCCGCAGCCCGATGGCCCCAGCAGGCTGATCAGCTGGCCCTGGGCCACCGACAGGTTGAGGTCGGTCACGGCGGCCGACTTGCCGTAGGCGAGGTTGAGCTTGTCCAGAACCAGATGCGTCATAGGTATTTGCTGATACCGAGCAGCTTCTCGGTGCCGGCCACCAGCACGATGGTGAAGACCACCAGCAGCGTCGACAGCGCGGCGATCGACGGGTCGTAGCTGGTTTCCATGTAGGCCATCATCTCGATCGGCAAGGTGCTGACTCCCGGGCCGGTGAGGAACAGCGATACCGGCACCTGGTTGAAGCTGGTGATGAAGGCCAGCACGAAAGCCGCCGCCACGCCACCGCGGATGTTGGGCAGCACCACCTTGAAGAAGGCCTGCAGCCGGGTGGCGCCCAGCGTCACCGCGGCGTCGTCGATGTCGACGCGCAGGTTGGCCAGGCTGGACGACACCACGCGCACCGCGTAGGGGATCAGCAAGGTGGTGTGGCCAATCAGCAGGCTCAGCGTCACCGGCAGGTTGAGTGCCAGCACGCCGTGGTTGAGCAGCGCCAAGCCGACGATGATGCCGGGCACGATCAGCGGCAGCGTCAGCAGCAGCCGTACCGCCTCGGCCCCGGGCAGCCGAAAGCGTGACAGCGCATAGGCCACCGGCACGCCCAGTGCCAGCGCCAGCAGCGTGCTGCCCAGCGCCACCACGATGCTGGTGACGAAGCTGCGCTGGAACGCCTCGACCGTGAAGACCTGGATCAACCAGCGCAGCGAAAACTGCTGCGGCGGAAAGCGCAGCGTGTCGTCGCCGCTGAAGCCGGCGACGAAGACGACGATGAAGGGGCCGAGCAGAAAAACCAGGGCCAGCACCAGCATCAGCAGCGCAGCGCGAGACCGGCGATTCACTTCGACACCCGCTTGAGCAGCTGATTGACCATCAGCGTGGTCACCAGCAGCAGCACCGCAATCACGCTGGCCGATGCCGGGTCGCTCATCACGTTGACCTTCTGGTACAGCAGCGTCTCCAGCATCAGCACTTGCGGCCCACCCAGCTATGCCGGCGTGATGTAGGCGGTGACGCAGCCGGTGAAGACCAGCGTGCCGCCGACGATCAGACCCTCCTGCGTCAGTGGCAGCACCACCTTCGCGAAGGCCTGCCAGCGGTTGGCACCCAGTGTGGCCGCGGCGGCCAGCACGTCGGCCGGCAGGTTCTCCAGCGCCGACACCAGGCTCAGCAGCATCAGCGGCATCATCAGCTGCAGCAAGCCGACGAAGACCGCGCCTTCGGTGAACAGCAGCTTCAGCGGTTCGTCGCTCAGGCCCAGGCCCTGCAGAAGCGCGTTGAAGAAACCGTTGCGGCCCAGCAGCACGATCCATGAATAGGTGCGTGCGATCGGCGACACCATCAGCGGCAGGATCACCAGCCCGGTCAGCAGGCCGCGCCAGGGCGGCGGCACGCGCACCATCGCCAGTGCCGCCGGGTAGCACACCAGCGCGCTGGTGAGGGTGGCCAGCCCGGCGATGCGCAGCGTGCGCCAGTACACCTCGCGGTGCAACGGTTCGTCGAAGAACGTGATCAGCGGTGACAGCGCCCAGGCGCCGTCGATGCGAAAGGCGCCGGCCAGCAGCGCCAGCACCGGCGCCATGAACAACAGCGCGATGAACAGCAGCGCGGGCGCCAGCAGCAGCCAGGCCAGTCGACGGTGCATGATGCTCTAGCGCAGCCGGGCTATCGCGTCGAGATCATGCGGTTCCACTGGTTGACCCAGCCGGCACGTTCACGCACCACCATGTCGGGCTTCATGAAGGTCAGCGAGTCGATCTGCTCGGCGCCGAAGGTCAGGCCGTCCAGCGCATCGGCCCTGGGCCTGGCATTGCGGTTGATCGGGCTGTCGACGAGGTCGTTGGCCAGCGCGGTCTGCACGTCGCGGCTGAGCCAGAAGTCGATCAGCTGCTCGGTCAGATCGGCGTTCTTCGCGCCCTTCGGGATCGCCAGCACGTTCATCACGCCGAGCTGGCCCTCCTTGGGCACCACCCACTTCAGCGGCTTGCCGGTTTTCTTCAAGTTGGGCCAGGCGAAACGGCCCACCGGCGCCACCCAGGCTTCGTCCTGAGCAAACAAGGCCGTCATCTGCGCGGTCTGCGTGTAGAAGGTGACCACGTTGCCCTTGATTGCGGCGATCTTGCCGATGCCGGTGCTGAGGTCGGTGGCCAGCCCACCCCAGGCCTTGTCGGCCATGAACAGCGTGGCCAGGCCCTGGTTACCGGTGATGTTGGCCAGCATCAGGTGGCCCTTGAGCTCGGGCCGCCACAGGTCCTTCCACGACGTCACGCTGGCCGACGCCGGCTTGTCGCTGCGCACCACCAGACCCACTAAATACACGGTGTTGGCCACCGCCTGCTGGTTGCGCAGCGGGTCGCGGCCGAAGTCGTAGACCTCGCCCAGGTTCTTCAGCTTGGCCAATGCGATGGGCTGCAGCAGGCCCTTGTTCGAGGCCTCCAGCGCCGTGAAGTCTGGCATCTGGATCAGGTCGACGACCGGATTGGCGCGTCGGGCCTCGAGCTTGGCCAGCCGCTCGGCGACGTTGCCAGTCTCGATCACCAGATCACACTTGCACTGCGCCTTGAAGGGGTCGTAGACATGCTTCTTCAGCAGGTCGCCGTTGAAACCATAGGTGCTGACGACCAGGCTGCGCGATTGTGATTGCGATTGCGATTGCGATTGCGCCACCAGCGGCAGCGCGCCCAGCACGGATCCGAGCACGAAGGCCAGGCCGACGCGCGCCAGCAAGGGGGAGTTCATCACGGTCCTCCGGGCGATCGGGCAGGGCTGCCGATCTGCTGTCGGGCACGATATCTGGTCGCCAACACCAACCCGGCCGGGTGCACCGACGTGAACGCGTCACAGCCGCAAGCCGCCCGAATACCGCTGCTGCGTCCGTCAAACAGCTAACATGAGTCAATTCCCAGACCCCTCCCGGCAGGGCCTTGCGCGCCCCGGCGGCACCTTCCCCATCCCATGGCGCGCTTCGGCAGCATCGACAGCAATGGCAAGGCGACTGGCAGCGCGGGCTGCCGACCGCCGACGCCGGCCCGCTGGCGCCAGGCGATGGTGATGGCACTGTTCGGCACGCTGGTCGGCACGTTGGTGCCAACCGGTGTCGCGCAGGCCGCCGGTGCCGTGCCGCCGATGGTCACCATCGTCGACGGCGAGGCGCAACTGATCGACGGCGCGCGCGCACTGCAGGCTGCGGAAGGTCTGGCGCTTGACAAGGAAACCATCGTCCGCACCTCGGCACGCAGCACGCTGCTGCGCATCGAGTGGCCCGACGGCACGGTGGCCGATCTCGGCCCCGACACGCACGCGATGATCAACCCCGGTGGCATGGGGTCGCGCGACAGCCCGGCACCGGCGCTGTACCTGATGCGCGGCTGGCTCAAGCTCGGCAGCCTGGGCACAGCCCCGGCGCCCGGACTGCTGACGCCGCGGCTGCAGGTGCCAGCGTTCAAGGGGTCGCTGGTGCTGATGGCCGGCGCCGACGAGACCTGGGTCTTCGCCGAGGCGGGCAATGCGCGTGTGAGCGAACGCGACCAGAAGGCCGCCCCGGTGCTGGCGCTCAAGGCCGGTGAGGTGTACCTGCGCAGCGGCAGCGGAAGCGCCAGGGGCAGCGTGTCGCCGCGCCCCAGCCCGGCGCAGATGCAGCGCGTGCCGCGCGGTTTTCGCGATTCACTGCCGCTGCGGGCGGGCAGCCTGAAAGACCGCAAGCCGGTGCCACGACCGGCACCGGCACCGACCTACGCCGAACTGCGTGAGCGGCTGGCCGCCGAGGCGCCGCTGCGGCGGCCGTTCACGCGCCGCTTTGTTGCGCTGACACGCGACCCCGAGTTCCGCAGCGGCCTGATCGACAACCTGCGCGAACACCCGGAATGGGAACGGGTGCTGTTCCCCGAACGGTTCATCAAGCCCGCCTCAGCCCCGCGCTGACGGTTCGTCCCGCCCCACACCAAGGATCCGCACATGAAGCTGCTCGTCAAGTTCAACCTCATCTACGTGATCGTGATGGCGCTCGGTGTCGGCGTCAGCGGCTACCTGACGCGCAGCCTTCTGATCAGGAACGCGCAGGAAGAAGTTCTCAACAACGCCCGTCAGCTGATCGACAAGGCCAACGCGGTGCGCGGCTACACGTCGGCGCAGATCACGCCGTTGCTGGCCACGCAGATGAAATACGAGTTCCTGCCGCAGTCGGTGCCCAGTTTTTCGGCGGTGGAGGTGCTGAGCACGCTGCTGAAGAAGTACCCTGACTACTTCTACAAGGAGGCCACACTGAACCCGACCAACCCGCGCGACCGTGCCACCGGCTGGGAGGTCGACGTGGTCAACCAGTTCCGCGCCAACGCCGATCTGAAAGAGCAGATCGGTCAACGCGAAACCCCCAGCGGCCCTTCGATGTACCTGTCGACCCCGCTGCGCATCACCAACCCGGCCTGCCTGCAGTGCCACAGCAGCGTCGAGGCCGCGCCCAAGACCATGATCGACAAGTACGGCACGGCCAACGGTTTCGGCTGGAACCTCAATGAAGTCATCGGCGCACAGGTGATCTCGGTGCCGCTGGCGCTGCCGCTGCAACGTGCCGGGCAGTCGTTCAACGTCTTCATCGGCTCCTTGATCGCGGTCTTCGTGGTGGTGGGCGTGGTGCTCAACCTGATGATCTGGATGGTGGTCGTGCGCCCGGTGACGCGGCTGTCCGAACTGGCCGACCGGGTCAGCCAGGGTGAGCTCAACGCGCCCGACTTCGACGGCAGCAGCGGCGATGAGATCGGCGTGCTGGCACAGAGCTTCTCGCGCATGCGCACCAGCGTCGTGCAGGCGATGAAGATGCTCGAGTCGTGAACGGCGCGCCACAACGCACGGCCGCGACCCGCCACGGCAAGCGCCAAAGGGCCTAGGATCCGGGCCCGTGAACCACCCTGAACGCCTGGGCAAGTACCAAATCACCGAAGTGATCGGTGAAGGTGCGATGGGGGTCGTCTACAAGGGCTTCGACCCCGACATCAAGCGCACGGTGGCGCTGAAGACCATTCGGCGCGGCATGAGCTCGGGCGGCGAAGGGGTGACGATGGCGGCGCGCTTTCGCAACGAGGCGCAGGCCGCGGGCCGGCTGACGCACCCTGGCATCGTCGCGGTCTACGACTTCGGCGAAGACGAGAACGTTGCCTTCATCGCGATGGAGTTCGTCGAGGGCCACACGCTGGCGCACTACCTGGCCAGCCGGGTGCGCTTCACCGATGAAGACATCCCGGGCGTGATCTGCCAGGTGCTCGACGCACTGGACCATGCGCACGAGCAGGGCGTGTGGCACCGCGACATCAAGCCCGCCAACATCATCATGGCGCGCAACGGCAAGCTCAAGGTGGCCGATTTCGGCATCGCGCGCATCGAGGACGCCGGCCTGACACAGGCCAACGTGATGATCGGCACGCCCACCTACATGGCACCCGAACAGTTCCTGGGCACGGGCATGGACCGCCGCGTCGACGTCTACAGCACCGGCGTGCTGCTGTACCTGCTGCTGACCGGGCGGCCGCCCTTTGTGGGCACGCAGGAGCAGATGCTGTACAAGGTGGTGCACGAGCAACCGGTTCTGCCCAGGCAGATCGAAGGCGCCAACCGCCCGCACTTCTACGACGCGATCCTGGCACGCGCGCTGGCCAAGGACCCCAACCAGCGCTTTGCGACCGCAGCCGCCTTCAAGGATGCCATCCAGCGCGGCGTCGGCCAGCCCATCGACACCACGGTGTGGGAGCGCACGCTGATCGGCGCGGCCGACAAGCTGCCCGCAAAAACCCCCGCGCCAGGTCCTGCATCGCACACTGGCGCGCCGCCCAGCGGCAGCTGGACCAACGTGCCCGGCGGCTGGGACATGATGCTGCTGAAGCAGGCCGAAACCTCGCTGGCCAAACATGTCGGCCCACTGGCCAGCATCCTGGTGCGGCGCGCCGCGCTCGAGTGCACTGATCTGCCCACGCTGTACGCCAAGCTGGCCGAGCAGGTCAGCAATCCGCAGGCGCGCACGGCGTTTCTCGAACACGCGACCTCGGTTACCTCCATCAAGGCCAACTACAGCAGCAGCGCAACACGCTCGGCGCCGTCGACGCGTCTGGACGCGCCGCCGCTGCCAGAGGCCCTGCTCGACGCAGCACAGAGGCTGCTGGCCCAGCACATGGGCCCGATCGCCAAGGTGGTGGTCAAGAAGGCCGCCGGCCGCACCAGCGACCGCGCAGCGTTCTTCGCGCTGCTGGCCGACAACCTGCCCGACGGCACAGCGCGGCAGAAGCTGCTCGGCGATCTGCAGCGGCTGACCTGAACCGCGCAGCCGCTGCACCTACCGGCACATCACTTCAGCCGTTCGGCCACCCAGCCCGCCACCGAGGCCAGCGCCTGCGGCAGCGCGCTGGCGTCGGTGCCCCCAGCCATCGCCAGATCGGGCTTGCCGCCGCCCTTGCCGCCCACCTGGCCAGCGACGAAATTGACCAGCTCGCCGGCCTTGATGCGCGCCATGCGGTCGGCCGTGACGCCGGCTGCCAGCTGCACCTTGCCGCCATCCACCGCCGCCAGCACGATGGCGGCCGATTTCAGCTTGTTCTTCAGCTGGTCCATGGTCTCGCGCAGCGCTTTGGCATCGCCGCCCTGCAGCGTGGCGGCCAGTACCTTCAAACCCTGCACGTCCACCGCCTGCGCCACCAGGTCGTCGCCCTGCGACGAGGCCAGCTTGCTCTTGAGCGCCGTGACCTCCTTGTCCAGCGCGCGCAACTGGTCCAGCAGCGCATCGACACGGCCGCCGACCTCGGCCGGCGTGACCTTGAGCGTGCCGGCGACGGCGCCCAGCGCACCTTCGACCTGCTGCAGGTAGGCCAGCGCGTTGTCACCGGTGACGGCCTCGACGCGGCGGATGCCGGCTGCGACCCCGGTCTCGGCGACGATCTTGAACAGGCCGATGTCACCGCTGCGCTGCACATGGGTGCCGCCGCACAGCTCGCGGCTGCTGCCGATATCGAGCACGCGCACCTGGTCACCGTACTTCTCGCCGAACAGCATCATGGCGCCAAGCTTATGCGCCTCGTCGATCGGCAGCACACGCGCCTGCACAGCGGCATTGAGCAGGATCTCGGCATTCACCAGGGCCTCGACCTGCGCGATCTGCGCATCCGTCACCGGGGCGTTGTGCGCAAAGTCGAAGCGCGTTCGATCGGGCGTGACCAGCGAGCCCTTTTGCTGCACATGGCCGCCCAGCACCTCGCGCAGCGCCTTGTGCATCAGGTGAGTGGCGCTGTGGTTGCGCACGGTGCGTGCACGGCGCTCACCATCGACGCGCGCGACGAAGCGGTCGCCCAGCTCGACCTCGCCTTCGACGATGCGGCCCTGGTGCCCGTGCACCGCGGCCTGCACCTTGACGGTGTCTTCGACAACCACGCGCGAACGCGGATTGCGCAACTCGCCGGTGTCGCCCACCTGGCCGCCGCTCTCGGCGTAGAACGGCGTGTGATCGAGCACGATCACGACATCGTCACCGGCCTTGGCGCGCGTGACCGCTGTACCTTCAACGTACAGGGCAACCACCTGGCTGTGCTCGCACACCAGGTGCTCGTAGCCGTGAAAGCCGGTGTCGTCACCGCTGTAGTCCAGCCCGGCTGCGACCTTGAACTTGGCCGATGCACGCGCCTGCTCGCGCTGGCGGTTCATCGCAGCGTTGAAGCCGGCCTCGTCGACCGTCACGCCGCGCTCGCGGCAGACGTCGGCCGTCAGGTCGAGCGGAAAACCGAAGGTGTCGTGCAGCTTGAAGGCGGTGTCGCCGTCGACCCGCTGCGCGCCACCGGCCAGCGCCGATTCCAGCATCTCCATGCCATTGGCGATGGTCTGGAAGAAGCGCTCTTCCTCCTGCCTCAGCACCTCGGTGATGCGCACGCTGTCGCGGCGCAGTTCGGGGTAGGCCTCGCCCATCTCGGCCGCCAGCGGTGCCACCAGCGTATGGAAAAAGGGCTTGCGCGCGCCCAGCTTGTAGCCGTGCCGGATGGCACGGCGCGCGATGCGGCGCAGCACGTAGCCGCGGCCTTCGTTGCCCGGGATCACGCCGTCGACGATGGTGAAGGTGCAGGCGCGGATGTGGTCGACGATGACCTTCAGTGACGGCGATGTCTTGTCGCAACCGGCGCCCGCAACACCGGATGACGATGACGCCCCCGGCGCGCTGACACCATCGACCGCGTCCTTGGCCGCCGCCAGCAGACGCACGAAGAGGTCGATCTCGTAGTTGCTGTGCACGTGCTGCAGCACAGCGGCCAACCGCTCCAGGCCCATGCCGGTGTCGACGCTGGGTTTGGGCAGGCGGTGCATCACGCCGTCTTCACTGCGGTTGAACTGCATGAAGACGTTGTTCCAGATCTCGATGTAGCGGTCGCCGTCCTGCTCGGCGCTGCCAGGCGGCCCGCCTTCGACTTCGGGGCCATGGTCGTAGAAGATCTCGCTGCACGGTCCGCAGGGGCCGGTGTCGCCCATCATCCAGAAGTTGTCGGACATGTAGCGGCCGCCCTTGTTGTCGCCGATGCGCACGATGCGCTCGGCCGGCAGCCCGATGTCCTTGCGCCAGATGTCGTAGGCCTCGTCGTCGTCGGCGTAGACGGTGGCCCACAGCTTGTCCGCGGGCAGCTTGAAATGCACCGTCAGCAGTTCCCAGGCGTAGGCGATCGCGTCTTTCTTGAAGTAGTCGCCGAAGCTGAAATTACCCAGCATCTCGAAGAAGGTGTGGTGGCGCGCGGTGTAGCCCACGTTCTCCAGGTCGTTGTGCTTGCCGCCGGCGCGGATGCACTTCTGCGCCGTGGCCGCACGTGTGTAGGGCCGCTTGTCGAAGCCCAGGAACACGTCCTTGAACTGGTTCATGCCGGCATTGGTGAACAGCAGCGTGGGGTCGTCGCCGGGCACCACCGGGCTGGAGGCCACGACCTGGTGGCCCTTGGACTCGAAGTACTTGAGGAAGGTGGAACGGATCTCGGCGGCTTTCATCGTCGGCTTTCAGGAGAACGGTTCAGGTAGATCGGGACACCGACGCGGCGCGCGGCATCGGCCAGCAGTCGGTCCTTGGTGGCCAGCGGCAAGCGCTGCTGCAGCGCAGTGTCCAGGTAACAGGCATCGTAGGCGCTCAGGCCCCAATCGGCGGCACGCTGGGTCCAGTGACGGGCGTCACCATGCATCGGCAATACCCGCAGCCCTACCATGTCGATGCGCGACCAGCAGTCGGCAAGCGCGTCGTGCGAAATGCGGCCGGCGCGCAGCGCGCGCGAAAGGATGTTGCCCATCTCCAGGTGCCACAGCGCCGGCACGAAAGCCGGCGCTGTGGCCAGCGAGCGCCACACACCCAGCGAGTAGTCGTCCTGCTCGTCCTCGAAGAAGGCGCCCAGCGCCACCGAACTGTCGAGCAGAAAACCCGGCGCCTGGCTCACCGTCGGCCTTCTTCGCGCAGAACATTCCGGTCAACGCCCAACACACGTCCGCGAGCGCCGCGCAAAAGTGCATTGATGGCAACGCGCCGCGCGGCGGCGTCGGGTTCGCCGCTGGAGATGGGCACCAGCTTTGCCACCGGCTTGTTGTGACGAGTGATCACCACTTCCTCGCCACGCTCCGCCCTTGCCACCAGTTCAGACAGATGGGTCTTGGCTTCGAACAGTCCGATTGATTCCATGACGACGAGTCAATTGGTTGAATCAACCAGATTATAGCTCGTCAGCCG